>Ga0187877_1004290_pt1 | contig 11025 bp, 8 predicted proteins | sample June2016WEW_17_1_3_FD_132430 | JGI IMG/M metagenome (GOLD analysis project Ga0187877, IMG submission 132430) | Peatland microbial communities from SPRUCE experiment site at the Marcell Experimental Forest, Minnesota, USA - June2016WEW_17_100 | ecosystem: Environmental > Terrestrial > Soil >... | reverse complement strand
CTCGACCGCGTGTGGGGCACATCGGAAACGCCATGAACGCATCACCGCCATCCATGAATCGCGCCGTTGGCGCTTTGGATTGTGCGGCACGGTTCGTGGGGCGTTGCCCCACGCTGGGATTGAACGGGCCTTTGGCCCTGTGCCGCAACGCCACCGGGCGCGGCGACTCCGAGAGCGCCAACGGCACGTCTCCATCCCAGCCTGGGGCAACGCCCCAGGTCACGCATCGCAAACCGACAAAGGGCTGAAGGCCCGCCCTCGCCATGCCGCAATCATTGAGCCTCGTCATTGTCCACCTCATCTTCAGCACGAAGGAGCGCCGCCCATTCCTCGCCCCCGACACGCGCCCGAAACTCCACGCGTATCTCGCGACTGTGGCGCGCAACGCGGGTTGCGAAGCGTATCGCGTCGGCGGCGTGGCGGACCATGTTCACCTCGCCATCCGCCTGTCGCGCACCATCACCATTGCAGACTTGGTGGAGACGTTGAAAACGTCGTCGTCGAAATGGGTGAAGACGCAATCTTCCGACCTCGCTGATTTCTCGTGGCAGCGCGGCTACGGGTGTTTTTCCGTCGGCCCGTCGGATCTGGATGCGCTGAGGGCATACATTGATGGGCAGGAGGAACATCACAAGACGCGGACGTTTCAGGAGGAGTTTCGGATGTTTCTTAAAAAATACGGCGTGGAATACGATGAGGCTTATGTGTGGGATTGAACGATGGCACGGTCGAGATGGATCGGGCCGTTGGCCCTTTGAAATTGTTTTCACGGCAACCTGGGCCGTTGGCCCAGGCTGGGATGGCAACGGGCCTTTGGCCCTCAATTTGCCGCGCTATTGGAATCCTCCTGCGCCGATGAGCCTCTCTCAGCGCCACCGGTGCGAGTTCATTCCAGCCTTGGCCAACGGCCAAGGAGAGCGGAGGCGGCGCAGATGGAGGCGGTGCGGTCGCTGCTCCCCCGCTTCGCGGCCAAAATCCAACGCGTCCTCGACCGCGTGTGGGGAAATGGCGCGGAGGCCAGGTCATGAGCGCCCTTTTCCCAATCCCAACGGGTGCTGGATCGGGTTTGGGGAGTGGAGGTGCGGAGTGAGGGGGCGCGTTTTCGGCTTGGACTGACTCGGACAAACATGGACAAACACGGGCATGAGTGAGCCGGAGAAACTGATTCCGTTGCACGGCGGCTACCGGAAGTTGAAAAGCTTCCAGGTGGCGCAACTGGCCTACGATGTGACGGTGCGTTTCTGCGACCGGTACATCGAGAAACGCAGCCGCACCCACGATCAGATGGTGCAGGCCGCGCGCAGCGGCGTGCAGAACATTGCCGAGGGCAGCCAGGCCAGCGGCACCTCCAAGAAAACCGAGCTCAAACTGACCAATGTAGCGCGGGCCAGCCTGGAGGAACTGCGGCTGGACTATGAGGATTTTTTGCGGCAGCGCGGGCTGGCGTTGTGGCCGCCGGAGCATCCGGCGCTAATGCGCTTCAAGGCCAGGCGGTGCGCCACGCTGGAACAGGTGCGCGCCTGGGTGGAGGAAGAGCGGAAAAGGACAAGCACGGACACACACAGACGAACGCAAAAACAGCCGACTACGCCTGCGTTGGTGTCTGTCCGTGAGCGTCTGTGTCAGTCGGTGCCCGGCTCTGCCGAACTGGTGGCCAATGCCGTGCTTTCGCTGCTGAACCTCGCGTGCTATCTGCTGGACCGCCAGGTGGAGGCGCAGGCGGTGGCCTTCGAGAAGGAAGGCGGTTTCACCGAGCGGCTTTACCGGGTGCGCAGCCAAAGGAGAAATCAGCCGTGAGCGTGTCGTCATCCGAAGCCCAGGCCCGCATTACCGTCAACAAGCTCCTTGAGGAGGCGGGCTGGCGTTTCCTGCCCGACGTCCAAGGCCGGCGCGAGAACATCATCTGCGAACACCGGGTCACGCGGCGGGTCTTTTCTCCCAGCCAGAACTTGGGCAAGGATTTCGAGCACGCGCCCGATGGGTTTGTGGATTACGTGCTGCTGGACAGTGATGGCCGCGCGATCGCCCTGGTGGAGGCCAAACGCGAGGGCATTGACCCGCTCACCGCCAAGGACCAGGCCCGCGCCTACGCGGAGCGGTTGGGGGTCACGCATGTTTTTCTGACCAACGGGCTGGTGCATTACTACTGGAATCTGCGCCAGGGCAATCCGGTGAAGGTGTCGCGCTTCCTGCCGCTGGAACAACTGGGCAAGGCGGCGGAATGGCAGCCTGATCCCGCGCGCCTCGTCGCCGTGACGGTGGACGAGAACTACATCGCCGTTTCGCAGGATGCCGCGTGGCTCTCGTATTCGCCGGCCGATCGTGCGGCGGTGATGGTGAACAAGAAAATCCGCCTCCTGCGCGACTACCAGGTGGACGCGATCCGGGCGTTGCAACGGACCGCCACTCCGCAAAACCACCGTTTCCTGTTCGAGATGGCCACCGGCACCGGCAAGACGCTCTTGAGCGCCGCGATTGCCAAGCTGTATCTGCGCACGGAAAACGCGACGCGTATTCTGTTTCTCGTGGACCGGCTGGAGTTGGAGACCCAGGCCTGGAAGAACTTCAAAGCGTATCTGGAGAACGACGGCATCAGCACCGTCATCTACAAACAGCGGCGGCAGGATTGGATGCAGGCGCAGGTGGTGGTCACGACGATTCAAAGCCTTGCCGCCCGGAACCGTTTCCTGCACGAGTTCGCCCCGACGGATTTCCAGCTCATCATCAGCGACGAAGCGCATCGCACGATCAACGGCAACAACCGGGCCATTTTCGAGTATTTTGTCGGCGCCAAACTCGGTCTCACCGCCACGCCCAAGGACTACCTCAAGGGGGTGAGCGACCACGCCCGGCAAAACGACCCGCGCGATTACGAGCGGCGGCTCCTGCTCGACACCTATCGCACGTTCGGCAGCGAGGACGGCAAGCCGACCTACCGTTACACGCTGCTCAACGCCGTGCAGCACGTTCCGCCTTACCTCTGCAATCCCGTTGCGCTCGATGCGCGCACGGAAATCACCACGCAGATGCTTTCGGACGAAGGCTACGCGGTCACGGTGCCCGCCAGCGAGGACGGACAGGAGACCGAGTTGGTTTTCGGGAAACGCGACTACGAACGGAAGTTCTTCTCCGATGAAACCAATCTGAGTTTTGTCCGGTGTTTCCTGGAGAACGCCAAGTGCGACCCCCTCACGGGCGAGGTCGGCAAGACGATCATGTTCGCCGTCAGCCGCAAGCACGCCACCAAGCTGGTGACGTTGCTCAACGAGGAGGCGACACGCCGTTGGCCCAACGAATACGCCGCCGGCTCGACGTTTGCGGTGCAGGTCACGTCGGACATCCCGGGCGCGCAGCAGATGACGATTGATTTCGCCAACAACAATCTGAACGGCAAATCGAAATGGCGGGCGGAGGCGATTCGCGATTACGACACGAGCCGCACGCGGGTTTGCGTGACCGTGGGCATGATGACCGCCGGCCACGATTGCGAGGATGTGCTGAATGTCGCGCTGGCGCGCCCGATTTTCTCACCGACGGATTTTATCCAGATCAAAGGCCGGGGCACGCGGTTTTTCACCTTCAAGCATGGTGAAGGCGCCGGTCAGCGCACGGCCCCAAAGGACGGTTTTGCCCTCTTCGATTTCTTTGCCAACTGCGAGTACTTTGAGAAGAATTTCGATTACGACCAGAAGTTGAAGCTCCCCAAGGGCGAACCGCCGCCCGAACCTCCAGGCGATGGTGGAGGCGGTGGGGGTGGAACGGTTCGTCTCGACTCGTTCACGAACACCTCGCCTGACCCGATGGCCAGCGTCGGCCACGATGCGATTGGGCTTTTCGGGATGCGCATTGACCGTGAGATGTATCGGGAGCGTTTTGCCCAGCAGGCCAGCGACGCGGTCGCCAGTGACCCGGTTCTAGGCCAGGCTTACGAAGATGAGGACTGGCCCGCGGTGGAGGAACGCGTCCGCCGCCTCCAGTTCGAGAAACCGGAAGACTTTTGGAATCTGCCCAAGCTTCAGGAGATTTACAAAACCGACCGCCGGCCGGCTCTGCGGGAAATCCTCGCCCGCGTGTTCGGCCTGATCCCGGCGATTCCGACCCGCAGCCAGCTTGCGGATGAAGCGTTCGAGCGCTTTGTCGCCACCGAGGAAACCGATGCCACCCACAGCCGGCAATTGCGCATGGTGTTTGTGGCTTTCCTGCTGGATGCCCAAAGCCGGATGCTGCTGGAGGCAGGCGAATTTGCCGCCCTGCGGGCGCATGACGCCAGTCTCTACGGATCACTGTCACGGCTCACACCGCATGAGCGGGAGTCGTTGATCGGTTACTTGCAGTCCCAGGTTTCCCTCAAGGAATTCGAGCAGGTCGCGTAGAACGTTGACGGCGGCACCAGAGCGTGGCGAACGTCTCCGCCAGGGGAGTCGGAGGCGCGTCGCGCGTCCACCGCTTCAACTTGCTCCGTTTGACCACTCTGCCGTGGGCGGCTGGTTCGATCTCCAGCTCGATCCGGCCCGGCGCGGCCGAGGCTCTGAGTTTTTGCCCGCGCGGAACGCTGGCCGCCCGCCGCAAATCGCGAGGGAGCACAATCCGCTTCGAGGCGGCGAGTTGCACCATCGTTGTCACGACAGGAACGTCTTGCGACGCGCCAACCCGCTCGCGCTCCCGCCGCATGACGGGAGCCGAAAGCCCGCCGTAGTTTGTCGTCAGCATCCAGGCACTCATTTCACCAGAATGAGCCGTCATGGCGACGGACGCAGAGCAGCCTTGTCAAAGGGTTCTTGAGATTGATTCTGCGGCCCCACTTTGTTTCGCCGGAATCCATCATCATTGCGTTGATTGACGCGTGACGATGGGGACGTAACCCAGCTCAAGGCCCTTGGGTGGCGTTACCAGCAGGGCCGGATCGAGTGTCACCAACACTCCGCGGCTGGGCGGCGCCATGTAGTCGCGGTCAATCAGCCAGCTCGCATGGATCTTCTCCACCAAGGCCTGCAACTTCGCCTTCTTGTCCTCGCTCCAGTCGTATTGCTGGAAGGACGGTTGATCCACAAAGCGGTACCATGAATAAGTCACCGAGGAACCGTCGGCGAGCTTGACCGTGAACGGTCCGAGTTTGGGGCCGGGCCGGTTCCAGGCGCCGGTGGCGGGTGAAGTGTAAGGCTCGCCCCGCCCGGCCAGTTTGAACTCCTGCGTCCGCAAGCGCGTCTCCGGAGGCACGTCCGCAGCGGCCACCGCGACGCGTTCTTCACCGACTTGTTTGAAATACTGCGGGAACGAACCTTGGGGGCTGGTGTCGCGGTTGAACCATTGCAGACCCCACACATTCCCCGCGAACACTTTGGTGTCAAAGACCCGCTCAACCCCCGCCATTTTCTTGCCGGCCTGGTCGTAGCGCGTGGTCTGCGTCGTCAACGTGGACTTCCAGGCGCCCTGCTTGTCGAAGCGGCCGGAGCAGGCCGGGCCGCCGTTTCGCCAGGCCTTGAAGGCGTCGTACAAGGCGGCTTTCGAGTAGTAAGTCACGTCTTGCACCAGGAAGGCCTGTCCCTGGTCGTCCACCGGAAACTGCAACCGGGGTATCTTCGAATAGACGACTCCCTGCGCGTCTTTGCTATCGAAGCGCGGCACGGTGTTGATCTCCATGGCGCCGCCGCCCATGTTGCCCGGGCGCGCATCCAGCCCGCGTCCGTAAATGAAGGGGTACTTGAACAGCTTCCCGATCTTGCTCCAGGTCTCGGGTATGTAATAGGCGATCGGTCCTTTGAAGTTGGCCGCGCTCAGGAAACAGGTCCAGCTCTGGTCGCCGGTGGGCGGGTCGCCTGTGGTGGCATCCGTGAAAGGCAAGGCCATCCACGTGTAGCCGAGGAACTGGCCGTTGGGGTTCCCCTGGAACGGCAGTGCGTCAGGAGGAATCAACAGCCGGTTGCTCAATTGCGCGATACCCAAGCGATGGTCCGGGAGTGCTTCGTTGCTGTAGAAGAAAGACCAGCCCGGCGAGCCGACTTCGTAATCGTAGCATTGCGGCGTGGCGTTCATGCTGAACTTGGGCGGGCCATAGCGGAAGTGGTTGCCGGCCCAGTAGCCCAGGCCGCCTTCCACGGTCTGGAACACGCTGTCCCACGTCGGGCCCCGCTCCTTCCACGTACGCGCCAGCGTGCCTTCCGGAGCGAGCGGCTTATCCTTGTTATCGGAGTTGTCCGGCGTGATCCAGGAACCGGCCAGACCAATCTGGAAGTCGGCGACCGGTTGGTCAATCAGTGGCCAGACGGCGGAATAGAAGCCCATGCCCGCACTGAATTCCGACCGGGAGGGAGGGCGGGTCGCGCTAAAACCGATATACCCATGCAGACCGTCGGAATGAGCCGTGACGTTCCCGGTTTCGGTTCTCCTTCCGTCTTGCGTTCCTTGTCCGGCACAAGTCCAGGACAGGAGCACAAGGATGGCGACCGGACTGGACGCGGTGCTCATGTTACCTGCTGTGGCAAGTTCGATTTCCGCTCACACGATTTCTTCTTTGGCAGCATCCCACCGCACCAGGCGCCGTTCCTGGCACGAAACCAGCGACATGAGGGAGGTCGCGGCTTCGATGAACGCCTCGTCGGTCGAGCATTTCGGAGTTCCGCGGCTTTGGATGCAATTGACCCAGTCCACCATGTGGTTGGGTTGCTGGGGTGTCTTGCCTGGCGCGTAGGCTTTGGGAAGGTTCGGGCGCAGGTTGTGGCGCTCGGGCAGAATCTCGAAAGTGGTCACGTCGTGCGCGATGCCATCGAACCGCAGCGTGGCGTCCCGACCGCAGATTTCCACCGGCTGCTGCACGCTCGTGTTCATGCTCCCGGTGAAGGTGACCGTCCGGCCCAACTTCTCGAACTGGTAGGTCGCCACCCACGTATCCGGCACCTCGCGATCGTCCCGGAGTTGCGAGAGCAGACCGCCGCAATAACAGTTGTCCGGGACGCCGTGGCCGAGGAGATACTGGACGAAGTCCATCTCGTGCGACAGCAGGTCCCCGGCATAGCCGGTGCCGTAGGCATAGTAACAGCGCCAGTGCCAGAAGTGGCGTTCGTTCCAGGGAATCTTCGGGGCCGGTCCCAGCCAGAGCTCCCAATTCACGTCCTTCACGACCTGCGCCGGGTCCGGCCGGTCCCACTGTTCGTAATAGCCGTACCAGCGCCAGTTGGGATGCGCGGGGTCGGAGGCCTTGAAGCGGCCCGTGCGCACCAGGGTGATGGGACCGAGAATGTCCTGGGCGATGAGTTCCCTGGCCTGCAAGGCGCAGGTGGCCTGACGCGCGTGGTGGCCCAGTTGGAAAACAACCTTGCTCTGCTTGAGCGCGTCGCGCATCAGCTTGGCCTCGGCCAGGGTCCGGGAAAAGCCCTTTTCGCAGTAGATGTCTTTGCCCGCTTTCACGGCGTCGAGCACGATCCGGCAGTGCCAATGGTCCGGCGTGGCGATGACCACGGCATCCACCTTCGGGTCGGCCAGCAGTTCCCGGTAATCCACGTACGCTTTCACTTCCGGGTTGAGGCTGCGCTCGACTCCTTTCTGCCGATGCGGCCCATAGACATCGCAGACGGCCGTCACCTTGATGTTTGGGGCGTGAACCACGGTGTTGATGAGGTCTCCCCCGCGGGTGCCCAGGCCAATGCAACCCACGCCAATCGTCTTGCCGGGAGAAGGAGCGGAGAAAACCGCCGGGGCGAACGTGGTGGCCGCCGCCAGCGTCGTGGCCGCCTGGCCGGTGGTGCGCAGAAACTGACGGCGATTCAGGATTGGGTTGTCGTTCATGGATGCGGGCCTTTCTGTCGTCTGATGTAATGTGGCAAGTGTCGCGACAGAGTTGGGTGTTGTCCAGCTCAGGAAATTCATCTCGGATCGCAATTGAACGGCGTGATCCCGTTTCGGTTTTCCCAGCACTGCGGCTGACCGGGGTTGACCATGGTGCCGGGTCGCCTGGCGTAAGTCTGGCCAGATGAACTGGGCTCATCGCCAACGCGGTGATAACGCCGGCGGTTGTCGAAATGAAGCCGGTTCCAGCAAACCCGTTTTGACCCGTCGCCGCGCGGCGCTGCACCGGGATTGGCTGTCCCGCCCGACGGTGAAAACAACGGCTGAGATTGCGTCTTTTGGTCCAACGCCAGAACGTCATCCGGCTCAGGGCTCTGCATCGGTTCGGCTTGGCTCCGTCAACCAAGCAGACCACGGTCGTCAGCTTGAGTTGCTGCAAATCGGGCCGGCTTGTTTCTTGGCGGGTTGGCGTGGAATATGCTTATTTTAGACTCCAGCATCGCAGACGGTTTATGGATGTCGCTTGTGGGCGGAACCGGTGATTCTGTTAAGCGTCCGCCGACATGAAAGTCGTTGGTTCGGACCAGGTTAACCGACCCGAAAGCCATGAAAGCCCGAACGTTCTTTGCCAGAACAACCTGCCCGGAGGCGATCGCCATGCGCTTCGCAATCGCCTGCGTCGCGAGGCTGCTGGCGCCGTTGCTCCTGTTGGCGTTGTCCGTTGACATGCAAGCGCAATACCATTACACGACCAACCACGTCATCACCATCACCGACGTCATCACGATCACCGACTACACCGGTCCCGGCGGTGACGTGACCATCCCCCCCACGATCGGTGGCCTGCCGGTCACCAGCATCGCAAGCAAGGCGTTCTTGAACTGCACCAACCTGACCAGCGTCACGATTCCCGACGGCGTCACCAGCATCGGGAGCGGGGTTGACGACTGGTGTGACCCGGGGGCGTTCCAGGGCTGCACCAGCCTGACCAACGTCTCGATTCCCAACAGTGTCACCAACCTCGGGGGCAATACGTTCGAGGGCTGTAGAAGCCTGACCACTGTCACGATCCCCAACAGCGTCACCAGCCTCGGGTACTATTCGTTTTGCGGCTGCACCAGCCTGACCAGCGTCACGATCCCGAACAGCGTCACCAGAATCTGGGGCGGGGCGTTCCAAGGCTGCACCAGTCTGACCAACGTCACGATTCCCAACAGCGTCACCAACATCGGGGAAGATGCATTCAGTGAATCCACCCGCCTGTCCAGTGTCACGATCGGCAACAGCGTTACGAGCCTCGGGGAACAGGTCTTCTACGACTGCACCAGCCTGACCAACGTCACGATCGGCAACAGCGTTACCAACATCGGTTACGGTGCGTTCATGTCCTGTACCAGCCTGAAGGCGATCACGCTCCCCAACAGTGTCACCAACCTCGGGGACCAGGCGTTCTACAACTGCGCCCGTCTGACCAACGTCATGATCGGCAACCGCGTCACCAACATCGGGAACCAGGCGTTCTACAACTGCGCACGTCTGACCAGCGTCACGATTCCCGACAGCGTCGCCAGCCTCGGGGATTTTGCGTTCGAAGGCTGCATCAGCCTGACCAACGTGACGATCGGCAACGGCGTCGCCGGCATCGGGAACTATGCGTTCGAAGGCTGCACCAGCCTGACCGACGTCACGATTCCCAACAGTGTCACCAACCTCGGGAACAATGCGTTCGATGGCTGCGGGAGCCTGAGCAGCGTCACGATTTCCAACGGCGTCACTAGCATTGGATACTATGCCTTTTGCGAGTGCACCAGCCTGAGCAGCGTCACGATCCCCAACAGCGTCACCATCATTGGGGACAGTGCATTCTTGGAGTGCTCCAGCCTGATCAACGTCACGATCGGCAACAGCGTCACCAACATCGGAAACTATGCATTCGCTGATTGCGGTAGCCTGGCGGGTGTCTATTTTCAAGGGAACGCCCCCAGCCTTGGGCGATTTGTGTTCCAGTCGGACCCCAACTCAGTCTATGTCTATTACTTGCCGGGCACCACCGGCTGGGGTTCGACGTTCGGTGGCCTGCCAACGGTGTTGTGGAACCCGCAGGCCCAGAATCCCGTCGTGCGGGCGAATCAGTTCGGCTTCACCATCGCCGGGACAACCAACCTGACGGTCGTTGTGGAAGCCTGCACGAACCTGGTCAATCCGATCTGGTCACCGGTGGGAACCAATACACTGGTTGGCGGGTCGTCGAATTTCAGCGATTCCCAGTGGACGAACGATCCCGCCCGTTTCTATCGCCTCCGCTCGCCGTGACGCGGGGGGCGGCCAGCGGGAGGCGGAAGTTCGATCGGGTTCGGCTGTGAAGACGGGACGCCTTGGCAGCCCGCCTGAACCCGAACCGCGCGCGACCGGACGCACGCCCGATCATTTCAACACCCAGCCAGACACACTGGATTCTGGTTTACATTGAGCGCAGCATCAACGAAAACGTGATGACCGACGCGACCTGGCTGCTGAGCGATTCGCCGAAGACATCCGGCGACAACGGCTGGCGCGGCAGCGCCGACTGAGACAAAGGGCCGGCACGGTCTGAACCAAGAATGCATTCTATGAACAACGACGAACTCTTCAAGGTTAACCGACGGCGGTTTCTCAGTGGCGCCAGCGCCGGCGTGGTGTTGTTTCACCTTCTCCCGGGTCGGGTGTTGCGGGGAGCCGAGCGCATCGCCGCCAATGACAAGCTCAATGTGGCCGGCATCGGCATCGGCAGCCAGGGGGGAAGCGACGTTGATGCGGTGGCCGGCGAAGGCCAGAACCTGGTCGCCCTTTGCGACGTGGACGACAACTACGCCGCCAAGAAATTCGCGCAATACCCCAAGGCCCGGCGGTTCAAGGATTTTCGCGTCATGCTCGACCAGATGCACAAGGAGATTGATGCCGTGGTCATCGGCACGCCCGATCACGCTCATGCGGTCATTGCCATGGAAGCGATGAAGCACGGCAAACACGTTTACTGCGAGAAACCCCTGGCCCACACCGTCCAGGAAGTCCGCGCCCTCATGGCGGCCGCCAACAAGTACAAAGTGGTGACCCAGCTCGGCAACCAAGGGCATTCCAGCGGCTCGATCCGCCAGCTCTGCGAATGGGTCTGGGCGGGTGCCATCGGCCAGGTGCATACCGTCCACGCCGGCTGCGACGCGTTTCGGGAAGTGTATTGCCAGATCCGGAACCTGGACAAGCTCG
>Ga0187877_1004289_pt1 | contig 11025 bp, 7 predicted proteins | sample June2016WEW_17_1_3_FD_132430 | JGI IMG/M metagenome (GOLD analysis project Ga0187877, IMG submission 132430) | Peatland microbial communities from SPRUCE experiment site at the Marcell Experimental Forest, Minnesota, USA - June2016WEW_17_100 | ecosystem: Environmental > Terrestrial > Soil >... | reverse complement strand
TCCCCTTTCCTCGGAACATAAACATGGCAACATCGGGGGCCGTTGGTCTATAACGGGAGCCAGGTCCGTTGACAAAGTGAGCTTTTGGAGTGCGCCCGCAGAGCGACGCGTCCCGACGAGTCGGGATTTCGTGCGCCCGGGACATCCAAGAACGCCCGACGCTGCCCGGGCCAAAGCGGTGTCGCGCTCCGCTTGCCACCGCACTCCACAGTGTGCCTGGCCGAGACGGATCGACAGACTTTGTCCCTGGCCCCGGCCTTGATTGCGGTCGTATGACAACAAAGCTCGACAAGCGGCAGGTGGTGATGGATGCGCTTGGGTTTCGGCGCCCGGCCTACGTGCCCTGGCACGTGCGGCTGACGGTGGATTGCGCCGCCCGGCTCAAGCGGTTCCTGGGGACGGAGGACCTGGAGGCCTTTTTGGACAATCACTTTCTGGACGTGCGCTGCAAGCTGCGGAGCTTCGAGCCGCTGGCGGCCGGCCAAGTGCGGGACAAATATGGCGTCATCTGGGACCGCAGCGTGGATAAGGACATCGGCACGCCTGCGAGTTGGCCGCTGCGCTCGCCGGCGGATTTCGAGAGCTACCGGTTTCCCGACGCCGCCGAGGAGGCGCTCTACGAGGGGCTGGCCGGCCAAGTGGCCGCGCACCAAGGGCTCTTCACCCGTTACAGTCTGGGCATGAGCCTGTTCGAGCGGGCCTGGGCGCTGCGCGGCATGGAGAACCTGCTGATGGACATGCTCGAGCGCCCCGAGTTCTTCGAGCGGTTGCTCGATGCCATTGTGGAGCATCACCTGGCGCTCGTGCGCAAGGCCCTGGCCCTGGGCGTGGATTGCGTCCATTTTGGCGACGACTACGGAATGCAGACGGGGCTGATCATGGGCGCGCCCAACTGGCGCAAGTTCATCAAGCCGCGCCTGGCCAGATTGTTTGCCCCGGTGCGGGCAGCCGGCAAGGTGGTTTCGCTGCATTCCTGCGGCAGGGTCCAGGAACTCTTCGACGACCTGGTCGAGATTGGCCTCAATCTGTTCAATCCCTTTCAACCGGAAGTGATGGACGTCTTCGGAGAACTGCGCCGCCGCCGGGGAGTCCTGGCCTTCCACGGCGGCATGAGCATCCAGCGGACGCTGCCTTTCGGGACCAAGGCCGAGGTGCGCGAGCAGACGCGGCGGTTGATGGAGGCCGGGCTCGAAGGCGGCTACGTTTTCGCTCCCGCGCACGAAGTGCCGCGCGATGTCCCGCCGGAGAACCTGGCCGCCATGATGGAAGTCGTGCGCTCCTTTACAAATTCACCATAAAATGCAGCCAAACAAACACATCTGATTATATGAACCTGACACCGAATCGAGCTCTCGCCCCGGGTCTGTGTGCCGCCGGCCTGGCCCTGGCGGCCGTCCTGGCGTCGCGCGCTGAAACCAAAATTCCCGAGGAGGCCAAAGTGGGAGGTTTTGCCATCGGGTGCATTGTTTATACGTTCGATCATTTTACCTTGTTCGAGGCCCTCGAGCAGACGGCGGCAGCGGGCGGCAAGGTCGTCGAGCTTTCCGCCAAGACCAGTCTGAGCAAGGAAGAGCCCGACGTGGCCTTCGATTATCATGCGTCGCCGGAGGTCATCCGGAAGGTCAAAGACAAGCTGGCTCAGTGCGGGCTTACGGCGGTCAACTATGCGGTGATTCCCTTTCCACCGAACGAGGCTGAGGGCCGGAAGCTCTTTGAATTCGCCAAGACGATGGGCCTGCGCGCCATCACCACCGAATCGCCCGAGGCCATCGATCTGATGGAGCGGTTGGTCAAAGAATATGACATCATGATTGCCTTCCATGACCATCCCAGGCAGCGCAACAACGCGAACTATCGAATGTGGGACCCCAATTACATCCTCTCGCTGGTCAAGGACCGTGACCCGCGCATGGGCGCCTGCGCCGACACCGGCCACTGGGCCCGCTCGGGCCTCAAACCCGTCGAGTGTCTGCGGATTCTCAAAGGGCGGGTGGTCAGCAGCCATCTCAAGGATTTGAACCAAATGGGGCCCGGCGCGCATGACGTGCCCTACGGCACCGGGGTGTGTGACATCGCCGGCATCCTGGATGAGTTGCGAACCCAGGGTTTCGAGGGCAATCTCTCGATCGAATACGAATACAACTGGGACCATTCGCTGCCGGAGGTTGCCCAGTGCATCGGGTTTGTCCGCGGCTACGGGGCGGCCAAGCATTGAACAGGAGCAAACAGAGGAAACGGAGAGGGGAGAGAGGATCTCTGTTCTCTCCGTTTCCTGCTGTTTAAACGGAGCCCAAATGCATCCGCTGTTCCAAAAGGCCTCAGCTTTGACTGGGACAGTTATCACTGCGGCGATCGAGGTTCATCGAGATAAAGGGCCGGGGTTAATCGAGTCCATCTACGAGTGGTGTTTGCTCAAGGAACTGGCACTGCGCGGCCTTATGTGCGTCAGCCAGAAGCTAGTTTTGGTCGAGTATAAGGGGTTTACACGTGAGGAACCGTTGCGTTTTGACGTCCTCGTTGAGGGCTGCGTGCTGGTAGAAGCCAAGGCCGTGGAACAGATTGTGCCGATTCACAAGGCGAAGCTCTTGAGCTACATGAAACTGGTTGACGTGCCACTCGGGCTGCTCATCAACTTTCACGAAATGAAACTGACCGATGGCATTAGCCGGCTGATTCTGCCGGGAGCAAACCAATGAAAACACATGGAAGAGATTCAACAGGAGCAAACAGAGGAAACGGAGACGGGAAAGAGGATCTCTGTTCTCTCCGTTTTCTCCTGTTTACAGTTAGGACATGACAAGCGAGACCCTGTTTTCCACCACCCCGCTCTGTGTCGCAGGAAACATCAACCGCGATGTGAAGGTGCAGCAGGTGCCGGAATCGGCGGGCTTGCTGCGCGACGGCGAGACGGGGGTCTCAGGCATCGTGGAGACGGTGGGCGGGGGCGGGGCCAACAGCGCCTGCGCGGCGGCGGCGCTGGGGGCGCCCGCGCGGTTCGTGGGAAAGACCGGCGCCGACGCCCTGGGCGAGCGGCTGCGGCAGGCCCTCGAGCGGCACGGCGTCAGGACACACCTGGCGCGCGACCCCCGCTGCGCCACCGGCACCACGGTCGCCTTGGGCTATGCCTCGGGCCAGCGGCATTTTCTGAGCTGCCTGCCCAACAACCAGACGCTGGCCTTCGAGGACCTCGACCTATCGGCGCTCGAGGGATGCCGGCACCTGTTGCGGGCCGATGTCTGGTTCTCGCAGGCGATGCTGGAGGGCGGCAACCGGCGGCTGCTGCTGGCGGCGCGTCGGCGCGGCCTGGCCACGTCGTTGGACATCAATTTCGATCCGCAATGGTCCACGGGCTCGAAGGAGGCGATTGCCCGGCGCAAACAACAACTGCGGGAAGTGCTCGACTTGGTTGACCTGGCGCACGGCAACGCGCGCGAACTGTGCGAGTTCACCGACAGCCCCGGCCTGGAGACCGCCTTGCGGCGGCTGACCGATTGGGGCGTCAAGGCCGTGGCAGTGCATCTGGGCAGGCAAGGGGCCGGTTACTGGCAGCACGGCGAACTGGCGGTCGAACCGCCCGACGTTGCCCTCAACCCCCTGAACTCGACCGGCACCGGCGACGTGCTCAGCGTATGCATGATTCTGCTCGAGGCCGCTCCGGAGCTGTCCGTCCGGCAGAAACTCCGCCTGGCCAATGGCGTCGTGCGCGATTTCATGGAAGGGCGGCGGAAGCTGATTCCGAGCCTCGACTAGCTAAGAGCGATCCTGGGCTGCCGAAGCTGCGTAGCGCAGGTTTCCAAACCTGCTGTATCGCCGACTTCCAGTCGGCAGGCTGTACCGGCTTGGGAGCATCTGCGGATTGGAAACCCGCGATACAGCAGGCTGGAAGCCTGCGCTACGCCTTCCAGTGGGAAACCCTATGAAACAGCCGGGCCAGGTGCGGAGGCGCCTTACTTCAGCCTCTCGACGAGGATCTTTTTGGGGTCGGAGACGCCCAGGTCCAGGAGGCTGGCAATGGTGTAGAGTTTCCGGTCCGGCTTGACGGGCGGGGCGTGGGCGGCCTGGCGTTGGTTGTCCAGTTCTTGCAGGGAAAGGATGTCCAGGGCGACGGGGTCGGTGCTCAAGCGCAGTTCGTTGAGGGCGGTCGAGTAGTGGAGGAGGCCGCGTTCGCCGCCTTCGTACTGGCAGACCAGGGCGTCGGTAATATTGAGCACGACATGATCGCCGATGGCCTCGAGGGCGTAGATTTCGGGAATGGCCTCGGCCAGGGCGTCGGGATCGGATTCGAAACGCAGGACGTTGTCGACGCTGCCCAGGGCGAGGCTGTAGAGATTGCCGCAGACACCTACGACGTTATGGTTGAGCAACGGCGTGACGTTGATGATCTTGGTGATCTGCCGCGAGACCAGTTTGGAAACGAAGGACTTGCGGCCGACGCCGGCGCCCTGTTTGCCGAATTCCAGGTCGCCCCAAACCAGTCTTCCCAGGAAGGCCCGGTCATAAGAGGTGTTTTCGTCCCAGCCGGCATCGGCGCTGCCTTCGACGCGGATGCCCAAGCGGCTGGACAACTCGCAGAAGCCAGCCAGGCGCAAGTCGGAGGCCAGGCGGTCCCAAACGATGATGTTTTGGGGAGGCAGTCCGGCGGCCAGGAGGCCCTCGACGACGGCGGCCACCACGGCCGGACGGGTGCCGCTGTTGGGACCGGGGGAGGAATAGACCTTGATGCCGACCACGTCCTGTGTGCGGACCAGGCTGCGCCAGGCCTCCGGCGCGGTCGCCTTGCCCGTCAGGTTGGTGATCGCGCGGTCGACCATGGCTCGAACTTTTTCGCGGCGGGGCTCAAAGGCCTGGGTCGCTTGCGGGTCCTGCACGGCCACGATGCGGGCTCGCGGCGCGAGGGAGGAAAGCAAATCGGCTGCCTGGCCGGGCCCGCACGCCAGCAGCAGGCAAGCGCAGATCGCGGCACGGAGGGCCGCGATCTGGAGTTTGGGCATTCTTGCTTCGAGCCAATTCTCGCAGGAGCGCGCGCTGAAAGCGCGCCAGCATATCAGCCCAGGGTAACACCCTGGGAAAGCCGGCCCCTCACTACAGTCCCGCGCCCTGAAAGGGCGCAGGCCACGGAAGCTACCCCCGCCCTTGCAGGGCGGGCTGCGCCATTGGAGGGTGGCTCCCCAGGGCGTTGCCCTGGGCTGATGTGCCCGCACGCCGTTGGCGTGCACAATGTCCAAGCTCCAGATCGCGGCCCGGAGGGCCGCGAAGAAATAACCTGAGCAACGCTGGCTGGCTCTTGCGACGGCCCGCTTCGTTGCTCGCTGGTGACGGGTTGTGAACTGCGCGTTTCTTGACACGTTAGGCCGTGGATGTTACCACCACCGTTGATGCTGGCCATCAAAAATCCGGGCGCCGCGCTCTTCATGATTTTGGCGGTATTGCTGGGCGGATGCACTCCGCCCGGGCCGCGCGCTTTGCTGGCGGGCAAGCGACTGCTCGAGAAGGGGCGCGCGCGCGAAGCCGTCGAGCAATTGAGGCAGGCCACCGCACTGCTCAAGACCAATGCCATCGCCTGGGATTACCTGGGTTTGGCTTGCCACTACACGGGGCAGGCGGAGGAGGCCGAAAGGGCCTACGAACGCGCCCTCCAATACGACCGGGACCTGACCGAGGCCCATTACAACCTGGGCTGCCTGTGGCTGGAGCAGAACAAGCTGGAGGGGGCCAGGCTCGAGTTGATGGCCTGCACTCTGCGTCGAGCCAATTGGGTCGAGGGGCAGCTCAAACTGGGCACGGTCCAATTGCGGTTGCACGACGTGAGCGGCGCGGAAAAGAGTTTCGGCGAGGCCCTGCGGTTCAGTCCGCAGAACGCGGAGGCCTTGAACGGGCTGGGATTGGCTCGGGTGCAGCGCGGGCATCCCGCCGATGCGGCGGCCTTTTTTGCCAGCGCCCTCAAGGCCCAGCCGCAGTATGCTCCCGCCTTGTTGAACCTGGCGATAGTGTCCCAACAGTATTTGCGGGATCGACGGCTTGCCTTGCAGAAATACCAGGAATACCTTGCCCTCAAGCCGGCCCCGCCCAACGCCGAGGCGGTATCGGTCGTCACCCGCCAACTGGACCAGGAACTCAATCCGGCGGCCTATCGGGCTGCGAGCCGTCCTGCCGAAACCAACCTTTCCGGATCGGCGCCCCCGCTTTCTTTGACCGACGCCGGCGCGAATGCCGGGCACGCGGCTAACCCGCCCAAACCGGCGCCCGCCACTAACGCACCCAGGCCGGCACCCCCGCCTGCCTGGACGCGAGCGGGTCCAACCGGGGCGCCCCCGCCAGTCGTGGCGCGGGAACGCGCAACGTTGCCGACAGAGCCGGTCTTGAAACCGGCGCGCGACCTGCCAACACCTTCGACTGCCGCCGTGCCGGCCAAGGCCGGCGCGGCCCCAGGCCGACCGGCAGGCTCTCGTTACGCTTATCTTTCGCCCGCCAAACCGGCGCGGGGCAACCGCGCGGAGGCGCAACGCGCATTCGACCAGGGATTGCAGGCGCAATCGGCCAATCGGCTCTCGGAGGCCTCGCAGGCCTATCGTCGCGCCACGCAGTTGGACCCAGCCTTTTTCGAGGCGGATTACAATCTGGGTTTGGTGGCCACGGAGGCGCGCAATTGGCCGGCGGCCCTGGCGGCTTACGAGCAGGCCCTGGCGATCAAACCCGATTCGCCCAATGCCCGCTACAATTTTGCCCTGGTTCTCAGGCAGGCCAATTACCTGGCCGACGCCGCCAACGAGTTGCAGAGACTGCTGGCCAGCCACCCCAACGAAACCCGCGCGCACCTGGCGTTGGCCAACCTCTACGCCCAGCAGTTGCATCAGCCCGCCAAGGCCCGCCCGCATTACGAGAAAGTCCTGGAGCTTGACCCCGGCCTGTCCCAAGCCGCCGAAATCCGCAATTGGCTCGATGCCAATGGGGAGTAGGAATGAAAGCCGGACACACACAACAACCCGATTGAACATCATCCAGCTCACCCCGGGCGCGGGGCCAATGTATTGCGGCAATTGTCTGCGCGACAACGGGCTGGTGGCTGCCTTGCGCCAGATGGGCCACCAGGCGATGCTGGCCCCGCTTTATCTGCCGCTGACCCTGGATGAGGCGGACCAAAGCGCGGGCACGCCGGTTTTCCTGGGCGGCATCAATGTCTATCTTGACCAGAAGTTTGCGTTTTTTCGCGCCGCGCCCTCCTGGCTGCGGCGTGTCCTGGCCTCGCGCCGGCTCTTGCAGTGGGCGGCTGGACGCGCGGCCAGGACGCGCCCGGAGAAGCTGGGCGACCTGACACTCTCGATGCTGCGCGGAGAGGAGGGGTTCCAGGCCCGGGAACTGGATGACCTGAGCGGCTGGCTCAAGACACAGCCCAAGCCGGATGCGCTGTGCCTGTCCAACGCGCTGCTGATTGGGCTTGCCCGCCGTTTGAAACTGGACCTCAAGGCGCCGGTGGTCTGCATGTTGCAGGGTGAAGATAGTTTCCTGGACAGTTTGCCCGAGCCCTTCCGGGCACTGTGCTGGCAAATGCTGGCGCAACGGGTCCGGGATGCCGACCTGCTTGTGGCTCCCAGCAGGTATTTCGCCGAGTTGATGGGCCGGCGCCTGGGCCTGGCTGCCGGGCAAGTCAAGGTGGTGTACAACGGCATCAGGCTCGACGAGAGGCCAGGTGCCCTGAGCGCAGCGGCCGATGGAAGAAATGGGAACATACCTCCCATACCTCCCATAGCTCCCGTCCGTAATGCCCTGAGCGGAGCGCCCGACGGAAGAAATGTGACTCCGGTGCTCGGTTTTTTCGCCAGGATGTGCCCGGAGAAGGGGCTCGACCTGCTGGTGGATGCTTATGTTCTGTTGCGGAAACGCGGGCGGGTCAAAGGACTGAAGCTCAAGGTCGGAGGCAGTTGCGGCCCTCGGGATGCGGTGCTGGTCGAGACGTTGAGGAGGCGTTTGCGAAGCGCCGGACTGGAAGGCGAGGCGGAGTTTTGTCCGAACTTGGGCCGCGAGGAAAAACTCGCCTTTTTGAGGTCGCTGTCGGTTTTTTCGGTGCCGGCCCGTTGCGGGGAGGCCTTTGGGTTGTACGTCATCGAGGCCCTGGCGGCGGGGGTGCCGGTGGTCCAACCCCGGCGCGGGGCCTTTCCGGAATTGATCGAGGCGACCGGGGGCGGAGTGCTCTGCCAGCCCGAAGACCCCGAGAGCCTGGCGCAAGCCCTTGAGACGCTGCTGCTGGCGCCCGAGCACGCCCGCGCCTTGGGGGAACGCGGACGCAAAGCCGTGTTTGAAGAATTCAGCGCCCAGCGGATGGCAGAGGGGATGCTGGAAGTGATCCGGACACTCAAGCCGGAACCTTGAATCTTGAACCGATAGGTCTGCCTTTTGACGCGCAGCCGGCTTATTGGCGCTTTGGCGCTACGCGGGTGATTATAGGAGTTGACACGTCAGGCGCAACTTGCTAAAAACAAAACCACGGCACAAGCAACGGATCCTGCGGAGTCACCAAAATGGCATACAACCCATTTAGCAGCCGGCACAAGTTTCAAGACGACGTGTGGGGCCAAATCATGCTTAACGATCTCGAGCGTGACGTGATCGATACGCCGGAGTTTCAACGGCTATTTCGCACGTCACAGATGGGTTTCGTCGATCTCGTCTATCAAACCGCGAACCATACGCGTGGTGCCCACAGCATAGGCGCCTGTTTCATCTCGAATATGCTGGTAACCCGACTGGTAGAGAATACTTCGCGCCTAAACGACGATTATCCAGGCAAGTTCGCGAATTTCGAGATTTCTGCCTCTGAAAGGACCCTTATCCGGTTGGGTGCCCTTCTTCACGACGTGTCCCACGTGCCGCTCTCTCATGATCTCGAAAAGAAGACCCACAGAATACCCTACGAAATTCCGGGAATGCCGCCTGAAGAAATAAGGATACGTTCGTGGTACGGACATTACACCAAGCATGATGATTACGAGACAAACCCTCTCCTGTATAGGCTGATCTGCGACACACAAACGTCAGTTCTAGCGCGTGTCCTTTCTCGGTATTCAAAACCGTTCTACGATTTCATCGTTGAGGATTCGAGGAGGGCGGAAGGGCAAAAGCTGGTTCATAGGCACATTGCACCGTTTGTCGAGGAGCTGGGTAAGGCGAAAGCTCAGGGCTGGGATCCGGAAACCAACCTGCTGCCTGACCTCCTTTTTCACCTGCTGACCTACGAAACTGAGGAGCAGGGCCAGCGTGCGGTCCGCGAGATTGCAGTGGGCTTTAACATGAATTCGCAGCCGATGAAGGTCTCTTGGGGGATCGGGCCTGAGTCGAAGCGAGAGCTGCTTCACGACCTTTGGTATCAGCCTTTTCGCCACGATGTAATCGGAAATACACTGAGCGCTGATCTCATCGATTACCTAACGCGAGATCCAAAACGCCTCGGCACCAAGCGTAGAATTGACCTGCATTTACTGAGTTATTACGTGGTCCTCCCCAGCAGCTACACTACAAAAGCCGCCAGCGGTGCGCAATCGTTGAGTACGGAAGGTACGCGAGCCGAGGAAGTCGGTCTAAGGCGTCACCGTTGCGCGATCGACCTCCGTGATCTCAAGCGTGGAACTACACGTGTATTCCTGCTCAACGATATTTTTAGGCTGCTGGACCTTCGCCAGGACATTCACGAGAAGGCCGTCATGCACCGGGTCGTGCAGTCCGCCAACGCCATGCTCGCAAGAGGAATGCTGCTTCTTGGCGATCTAAGACCCGGGCTGGATGAACTGGTTCCCGTCGGGCACACGTACCACGCCCTGTACGGGGAGGACCTCTTTTTTCACACGCTTCTCGAGCGTTGTGTGACAGCCGAGGGCTATGCGACGTCGAAGCGACTGCATGATGCGGAACGCATATTTCGTAAGTTAATCGAGCGACGTGTTTACCGGCCACTCATGATTATACCTGGAGACAGGGCGTTTCACAAATCATTGTGTCCCGAGTTTCCTGAGGGCCTGACGGTAGGCACCAGCAAAGGTGAGGCCCGTAAGAGGGAGATTTCACTTAGAACGCTGGCCACGGTCGTCGACTCGGCTTATTACAGTTCTTTTCTGCTTTTCGTGTGCATGATCGTAGAAAAATACCTGGAAGGGGTATTTGACACGGATAAGCAGGCCACAGACTATGCGGCCAGGATTTGCGCCCCAGGGGGAGATCGTAAAAGTCTGAGCGGAGCGATGGGCGCTATTCCAAGCCGCGTCATCATTTGGACCACCCCATATAAGCAGCTTTACAAGGATCCGGCCGTCGTGGTGGCAGTGGAAGACCTGATCGAGGCGGTGGATGAGATCGTGGTGAAAGGTGCGGGAAGGTTGCCCCAGTACGAGGATCTCGCTGGCCGTGTGAACACCGCGATCGCGGATGCCGACAGCAAATACGCGGCGCTCTGGCAGCTCCAGGTGTTCATCAGCGACGGTTTGTTTTACAGCGGCATTCTGAATAAGGTAATTGGGTCGCCGGACGCTAAACGGCCGAACGCTGCAGAGCGGGATTCAAATAACGGCCGCCTCAGCAAGGCACAAGGCCTGCTCGTTGAGGCGTTGCTTCAAATCCGAGCTGACTGGCCCAGACTGACCGGACATCTGAAATCAGCGAAGGCTGTGGCGGAAACTCTGAGCACGCAGATGGAGATCGAGGATTTTCAAGAACTCGTTCATCGTTGGGCTACAGACTACGGGCGAGCACTGAGGGGAGCGGTGGACCCGGCTAGCGGACTTTCAACCGTAGATATCGGCCACTACGCGCACGACTTCTCCCTTGGCCTCCCGGTTCAAGCGAAAGAGGGGCGTAATTGCCGTGACAGCCGCTACAAGTTCGATCGTGGGGCTGGTGACGTCTGGAGGAAGGCCAAAAGCCAAAGTGGCTCCGCCGCATACGCTTTGACCGAGTTCCTGGAGAAACTCGGCATTACCAGCCACGAATTGCTATCTGAACTAGAATTCGGTGAGCTCGTGGAAATGTTCGAAAGCCCGG
>Ga0187877_1004285_pt1 | contig 11030 bp, 9 predicted proteins | sample June2016WEW_17_1_3_FD_132430 | JGI IMG/M metagenome (GOLD analysis project Ga0187877, IMG submission 132430) | Peatland microbial communities from SPRUCE experiment site at the Marcell Experimental Forest, Minnesota, USA - June2016WEW_17_100 | ecosystem: Environmental > Terrestrial > Soil >... | reverse complement strand
TCTTGCCAAATGACCGCGCCCAGCCCAAACGCAAGCTCTCATTTGTTGAGCGTGCTGATCTTCAGCCCTCTGGCCGCCGCGGCGGTCGCAGCGCTGATCCGCAGCGAGCGACTGCTGCGCTTGTGGACTCTCGCGTTTACCTCGGCCCTCGCCCTCTTCTCGCTGCAGCTCTGGTGGCGGTTCGACCCGAAGACATATAACTTCCAGTTCACCGAGTTTGCCCGATGGGTGCCGGCCTTGGGAATCAACTACTCCGTCGGCATTGATGGCATCAGCCTGTTGCTGGTCCTGCTGACGACCCTCATCATGCCGTTGTGCGTGCTGGCCTCCTGGCGCTACATCGAAAAACGCGTCAAGGAGTTCATGATCTGTCTGCTGGTCATGGAGACGGCTATGGTCGGCGTGTTCTGTTCCCTCGATTTCGTCCTCTTCTACGTCTTTTGGGAAGCAATGCTGATCCCGATGGCCCTGCTCATCGGCGTCTGGGGCGGCCCGCGCAGGATCTACGCGGCCCTCAAGTTCTTCATCTACACCATGGCCGGCTCGGTCCTGCTCCTGGTCGCCATCATCGCGCTCCGCCTCCAGGTCGGCAGCTTCAGCATCCCCGACATGATGGGCCGCAACTATTCGCATAGCTTCCAATTCTGGGTCTTCCTTGCTTTCTTCGTCTCGTTCGCCATCAAGGTGCCAATGTTCCCCTTCCACACCTGGCTGCCCGCTGCCCACGTGGAGGCCCCCACCGCCGGCAGCGTGCTGCTCGCCAGCGTTCTGCTGAAGATGGGCACCTACGGCTTCCTGCGCTTTTCTCTGCCGATAACGCCTTATGCGACCCAGCTCTTTACGCCGTATGTCCTCTGGCTTTCAGTCGCGGCCATCCTCTACGGCGGGCTGACCGCCCTGGCGCAAACTGACCTCAAGAAGCTGGTCGCCTATTCCAGCGTCGCCCACATGGGCTTTGCCACCCTGGGCATTTTTGCCCTCAACGAGTTGGGAATCCAGGGTGCGGTGCTCGTGATGATCAACCACGGCGTCACCACCGGGGCGCTGTTCATCATCGTCGGCATCATCTACGAGCGGCTGCACACCCGCGATTTGTCGGAGGCTGCCGGCCTCGGCAAGACCATGCCCATCTTCGCCCTGTTTGCCGGGGTGTTCGCGCTGTCATCCCTGGCCTTCCCCAGCACGAATAGTTTCATTGGGGAATTCCTCGTCATGAGCGGCGGTTTCAAGCTGTCCCTTACCAACCCCACTTTCATGGTTATGATGATCTGTGTTGTCCCCGGTGTCGTGCTCGCCGCGGCCTATATGCTCCGCATGCTGCAGAAGGTTGCCTACGGCGGCACAAGCAACCCCGACCATTCCCACGTTCCGGATCTGGGGCTGCGCGAGATTCTCACCCTCGCGCCGCTGCTGGCGCTTGTCTTCTGGATCGGCCTCCATCCCGCACCCTTTACCCGCGTCCTCGACGCCAGCGTGAAGCACCTCCTCGACCAGACCCATCAGGTCCACGCTAACACCACTTATGCCATCGCACCCTGAAGTCCTAAGACCGAACTCCTCAGTCCGAAGTATAGAGCCCAGCGCTGCCCTCAGCGCCGCCAATCGGCCTTCGGATTTCGGGCTTCTTTCGACCTTCGGCCTTCGGATTTCGGGTTTCGAGCAGCCCCCGCCGCCAATTACCCGATGACATCCTCCCCTTTCCTGTCCTTTCTCCCCGAACTGGTGCTGCTCCTCGGCGCGCTGCTCGTCTTCCTGATCACCCTCGGTGATGGGCGTGTGCAACAGGCCCGCACCGCCGCGCTGATTACCTCGTTAGGCGCTATCATCGCCTGCTTGTTCTGCCTGGGACAGGAAGCAACCCTCTTTAGCGGCGCCTACCGCGTGGATCTGTTTTCCCAAGTCCTCAAGCTGGTCTTTGCCGGCGGCTTCACGCTCATCCTCCTCCTTAGCGGCAACCTCCAGGACATCCGCGAGGATATTAAACCCGAATACTTCTTCTTCCTGACCCTCAGCGTATCCGGACTCGCCATGCTCGTGAGCTGCGTGGATATCATCACCCTCGTCGTCGCCCTGGAAGTCTCAGCATTCCCGCTCTATTTCCTCGTAGCCATGCGCCGCGAGCGCGAGGGGCAGAAGAGCCAGATGGAATCTGCGATCAAGTACATCATGTTCGGCGTCGCCGCCAACGGCGTGATGTTCTTCGGCATGAGCTACCTCTTCGGCCTGACCGGCACGACTTCCCTGCCCGATCTCCTCCCCCGTCTCCAACCGCTCATCCGTTCGCCCCTGGCCATTGCCGGTCTGGCCCTGACCTTCTGCGGCTTCTACTACAAGCTGGCAATCTTTCCTTTCCACTTCTGGACCCCCGACGTTTACCAGGGTGCCTCGAATGAAACCGCTGGCTTTGTCGCCTCCCTGCCGAAGCTCGGAGCCGTCGCCGTCCTGGTCCGCTTCGTTTCCCTGGCCTCGACGGACAATCCCACCATCGCCATGATGCTGGCCATTCTCGCGACCGCCTCCATGTGTTACGGCAACCTGATCGCCCTGGTGCAGAAGGACTTCAAACGCCTGCTGGGATTCTCTGGCATCGCCCACGCCGGCTACGCCCTGATCGGGTTCGTCGCCCTCGACCAATTTGGCTATGCCGCCGCCCTCTACTACATCATCGGCTATCTGCTGATGGTCCTGGCGTGCTTCGTCGTCATCTGCAAAGTCTCCACCGACGGCACCAACGTCGCCATCGAAGACCTCGCCGGGCTGCACCGACGTTCCCCTTTGCTCGCCGTGACCCTCCTGGTCGGCGTATTCGCACTGGCCGGCATCCCTCCTTTTGTCGGTTTCATGGGCAAGCTCACCCTGCTCACCGCCGCGCTGCACAAAGGCTACCTGCTCCTCGTCATCATCGCCGTCCTCAACGCCGCCATCGCCGTTTATTACTACCTCTGCGTTGTCCGCGAAGCCGTCTTCCGCGATCCCGGCGACCGCCCCCCCATCCGCCTCGACTGGCCGACCCGTGCGCTATGCGTGTTGCTGATCGGCGGTATCCTCACTCTCGGCATCGCCCCCGCCCGCGTCCTCGACACCCTCTCCACCTCCGTGGCCAACCTGAACGGGCCGGCGCCCACTTCGTCCGTCGCTACCAGCGCCCGCTGATATCGGTGCGGCACGCGTAGCCACCGCACGGCAAATCGGCGGCGGCTTTGGGGTGGCTTTAGGGTGGCTTTAAGTTGGCTTTAGGGTCGCAATCCCTTGGCTATCAACACGCTTTAGGGTGGCTTTGATGTCGCATTGATGTGGCTTTTGGTGGCTTTCTGCATTCTGCATTCAGACTCCCACCTTCGCTTTCGGGTGGCCATTTTCGGATTTCGAGCTTCGGCCTTCCTTCGAGTTTCGGCTCTCGGCCTTCGGATTTCAGCCCTGCCGGCTTTGCCCCCGTTTCAGCCGGCCGAACCTCAGAGCAACCCTGCCGTAGGCCAGAGCGGGTCATTGCTCCGCGCTGTTCCCGCCCGGCCACTCACTCACCCGGCGCCATCAGTGTTCGAGGCGCTTCAGATACTGCCGCGGATTCGGCATCCGGTCCGCGAGCACCTGGCTGCCCAACGACTTGTCGGGCCAGAGGTGTAGGTGCTTCTCGATGCCGAGTTCTTTGGCCAGTTGCGACACGGTATGCAGCGATTGCACCGCATAATCCTGCCAGCTCGCGCGCGTCGCAAACACCTCTGTTTTCAACCGAATGCCCAGCGCCCGAGCCTGCGTTTCGATACGCGCCACGTTCTCGGCCCGGATATTAATCGGCTCATGGAAAATGGTGATCGGCTCCAGCTCCGCCACCGCTTCCAACGTCGCCCTCAGGTCGGCTTCGTCGCACTCGGGGTAGGTGGGCGCGACGGCCACATAGACATACAGACCTGCCTCTTTGGCGGCCCGCAGCGTGGCCAGCCGCTGAGAGGGCGCCGGGGCCTTCGGCTCGTACACCTTGGACAAATCATTGCGCACCGTCGGGAGGCTCATGCCGAACACCAGTCGCCGGCCAAAGCTGTGGAACAAATCGAAATCAGCCCGCGCCAGCGGGCTCCGTGTGAGAATTCTAACGTTCAGCGTGGAATAATCGCGGATCAGTTCAAGCGACCGGCGCACGAGGAAGCGGGCGTGCCCCGCCAGCTCGCGCTGACGCACCGGGTCCGGGTGCCGGATGACCTGGTAAGGGTCCGTCGTGCTGCAATAAATCACGGCGCGGTTGCCGTCGGGCCTGAGTTGCGACCGCGGCGTATTCTCCGCCGACCGCAGCGAGGCGAGGAACTTCTCCTCATCCCACGGCCGGAGCAGGACGTAATCGCCCCACTCGGCATCCGGGTCTTTGACTCCGTATTCAGCCAGTTTCGCGGCTTGCTTGATGGTCGCCACGCTGGGCACATAGCAGAACCGGCACGCGTGCGAGCACCCCACCGCCACGTTGAACGCCCAATTTGACAGGCTCTTGTATATGAAATTGTTCTCCGCTATGACAGCCGGCGCGTGCCAGTAGGCCACCGGCGGCTTCGCGTGAGGGCGTGAACGACCAGTCGCCGGCAAATGGACCAAGCTGCGTTCACGCGTCTTCAGCAGTGTTTCCGATATCACATCAAATGCCACCACGCCTTCTAGGCATCATAGGCGCTGATTGGGAGAGAACGGCGTTCATAAACCCGGTGCGACATTAGCGCACAAGCGCAGGGGAGACGAAGGAGAATCCTCCAAAAGTTGTTGATCGGCTCCCCTCCGCTGCATAGTATGCAGTGCAAGCAACCGTGGGTGTGAAATCAATTAAGAGCAGCTCTTTTGGTAAAGATGCCCGCTATCTCAACGAGCAGAGCATGGTCGAGGATCTTTCGGCATTCGTCACCAGCCTAGGGGGACCGGTGCGCTGTCGCGAAGTCAGATACGAGTTCGACTACCGATCCGGCCGCACGGACTTGGTAGGGCTCGGCGACCGGGATGTCCTTCACGCTTTCGAGGCGAAACTCCTCAAGTGGCGGGAAGCGCTTCATCAGGCTTTGCGGAACACCTGTTTTGCTCACTATTGCTACGTCGCGCTGCCTGAGCTCACCGCCACCGCGGCCTTGAAGGCGAAACATGAATTCCAACGCCACGGCGTCGGCTTGCTCGTTTTGAGCCGGCATGAGGCGAAACTGGCCATCCCTCCTCGGCGAAACGCCCCCCTGCTTCCCTGGCTGACCAAGGCTGCTCTCTCAGGCTTTTCTTCAAGGACCAGCTACGGGAAATGAGCGCACCGCCTGAGCTGGTGGAGGTTGCCGAAGCCGTCGCGAAGGAACTTGGGTTGGTAGCCCCAGCATTCTGCGGCAAAGGCGCATTCAAAGAAACCTATCGCGTCGAAGGGAAGGACGGCAAAGCTATGGCGCTCAAGCTCGTGGACCGCGCGAAGATTGACTTCGCTCGAACCGAACGCGAGATCAATTCGCTCAAACGCTGCGATTCCCCGCGCATCGCCAAGGTGCTCGGCACCCAAACGTTTCGGGCGAGCGACCGCCGCGTATTCGATATCGTTCTGGAGGAGTTCTTCGACGGCGGTTCGCTTGAGGATCGCTTGAAACTTCGCCCCATGACCAAGGCGCAGGTGGTCGAACTGAGCGTCGGCCTCCTGCTGGCGGTGAGCGACCTGCACCCCCTGCAGCTCGTCCACCGGGACATCAAGCCCGCCAACGTCATGTTCCGGAAGGGATCCTCCGACCCCGTTCTCGTTGACTTCGGGCTCGTGCGGGACCTCAGCCAAACCTCGCTCACGGCAACCTGGCTGCCGACAGGTCCGGGCACACCGTTCTACGCCTCGCCGGAACAGCTTAACAACGAAAAGGCCATGATAGACTGGCGCAGCGACCAGTTTTCCATCGGGGTTGTCGCGGGTCACCTTCTGACCAACCAACATCCGTACCAGAGCGACCCGGCGAACCCAAGCAGCGCGATACACGCAGCCTTGGAGCGGAGAGGCCCCACAAGGGTTTTCCAACAGGCCATTAGTGATCTGGGCCTCATGGCCATCGCCAAAATGGTTAGCCCGTGGCCTGTGCAGCGCTTCTCGGAACCCGCTCTGGCTCTCGCTGCGCTGAGATCATAGCCCACTCCGCATTATGTCTGCATATCTTCAAATGGGTCACGACTCGGAGAACCTGGTTGGTGTGGACGGCCTAAAAGGCTTCGCCGGACTCGTCCTGAGCCCTGTTAACAGGTCGCCCGCCGACTTTAGCAAGTACATACCCAAGTTCCGGTTGGCCGGCAAACTTGACATTACGCTCGACCCCCAACTGTATTGCCCGGAGAGCGACCGCGGGCAACTGCCCGCCCACCCCTATTTTCCCAAGGATTTGGATACCGCCGACCTCTCATCTGATGGTTGGTGGGGCCGGTTGATAAAAAGGCTGGCAGCCGAAGCCAATATGCTGGATGTGGACGCCGTCTGCTCACCGGCAGTTCTGCCCAAGAAATCCACCCCCGAGTACTACACCCGTTGCGCGGAAAACCATTCCATGTTGGGCGCAGAGCTGGCTGGAACTCCAATTCGCCCCGTGATGACCATCTGTGTCTCACTGAAAGACTTGGCCGAACCCGGTGACGCGCTCCGGATCGCCTCTATCGTCACGAGCCGCAACCCCAAATCCAGCTACCTCGTCGTAGAAGCCGAGACGGAACCTCGCCGTGAGCTTGCCGATGCTGCAAATCTGCTCTCACTCATGGTTTTGGTTTCTGCTCTCGAAAAGAGCGGATGCAAGACCCTGGTATCCCACTGCGCCTCGGAAATGATGCTGATGAAAGCGGCGGGCGCCTCTGACTGTGCATCCGGGAAGTACTTCAATCTCCGCCGCTTCACTCGCAGCCGCTTCGATGAGGAGGAGGAAGGCGGAGGCGGGCAACTTCCCTATTGGTTCGAGCACGGACTAATGGCCTTCTTGCGGGAGGCTGATATCGCTCGGCTCCGCAAGAGAGGGATGGGCGATTTCATCGGAGTGGGCGAATCCAACAATGCCTTCGCAAACCAGATTCTCGAGCAGTTTGCTAACGAACCAGGCAAACCCTGGCTGCGCTTGAGCTGGCGCCAGTACCTGGCTTGGTTCGCAGCCGTTGAGAGACGCCTCTCAGAGCCAGGGAGCGATACCATCTTGACCGGTTGGCTGCGGGAGGCGGAAAAGCGCTGGGAGCAGATGGAAGACGCCGATGTGCTTTTGGAAGAGCGGAGGAACGACGGTCGCTGGTTGCGCTCTTGGCGCCAGGCCCTCAGCGACTTCCGCCAACTTTCAATCTGATTCACCGAGCAAGGCGGCGCCATTCCCCCCCAACCTCCTGACCTTGGTGATCAACGACGCCAACGGAATTCGGACTTTAGCCTTCAGACTTTAGACCTTGGACTTCCCCCGCCGCCCCACCTAGCCCGCTTCCCGGTTCAACTCCCCGAGTACTTCATAAAGTTCCTGACCGAAACAGGTGACCTGGTCCTGGCCCCCTTTGCCGGCAGTTGCGCCACTAGCGAAGCCGCCGAACGCGTTCTGTCCCCACCCTCAACCCTCAATTCTCAGCTCACCGCGCTCCTGACACACCCCGAATCAAGAATTGGGGTGCATGAGTCGCGAACTTTCTGCTTTCCACGACTCCAATTTGCGCTAAGAATTGACTCAATCGTAAATGTGCCTGGATTATGCCTCGGTGCACCACCAAGCTGGAGTAACCTATGGGAACGCAATCAGATCTTGCAACTAAGCATGAAGCCGGCGGCACTCAGTCCGGACACGCTGAGACGCCTCTCGCTCCTGCACAAACCGCGACTCCACCTACTGATGTACCCGGGGAGGGCAACCTACCTGGTCAGCAACTCGCCCGAAAGAGGTTCACCAGCGAATGTGCAAATCGAGATTTTTCATACTTTCGCCTTCAGGAATGCGAGGCAACGGGCATAACATTCCGCAAGTGTGTATTCCAACATTGCTTGTTTGAGCGCTGCTACTTCAGAAATGCCATATTTCAAGACTGTGACTTTACAGGGGCAAGATTTGTTGATTGCAATCTGAGGGGAGCGCAGCTCATAACATGCAAGCTCGAATATACCAGTTACAGGGGGACAGTATTGGACAGGGCGCAGTTTGCGTCTAATCTACCATTGTGGGAAAATGTTAAAGGGGAAGTGGCACGCTCTTTACGAATCAACGCTCAAAGTCTCGGTGACTATGAAGGGGTAAATTACTTCGTAAATGTTGAGATGGATTCGACTTTGGAACACTAGCGTCGAGCATTCCTGCAGACGCAAAGTTATTACCAGCAGAAGTACAACGGCATCCGACGACTGAGGGCGCTCGGGAAGTTCATATATTATTGGTTTGACCGGGCGCTTTGGGGTCACGGTGAACGTCCGTGGCGAATCGCACGCAATATATTGCTTGTTCTCATTATATCGGCGCTTTATCTGACTTACTCCACCCTTGCCAGTGTTAGTGCGTCAACTTTTGGGCAGGGCTTGAGTACGTTCGCTGATTCGTTCAGGACCAGTGCCTCATTGTTTCTGGGTGTCGACCCTGGCACCACCCAAACGGTGCCTTGGCTCGTGAAGGTAACCGTGGCGGCGTGCCGTTATATCTCAGTGGCGGTACTCCTGGCAGTGCTTACAAAAAGACTCTCTCGACGATGACGGGCACACCTTTTCAAAGCCTGCGGTATTTTGGCTCGCGCGTTCGCGGTGACGCCGATGACTCCAGCGACACAGACGTGCTCTGCGTTCTGGATGCGGTAACTGACGAAACGAAGCGGACCGCTCTCGATTGCTTGAGGGAGCGCCTTGGCGGGAGCATATCGGTCGCGTTCTACGGCAGTGAGCGAATTTGCGAAATGTTTGCAGAAGGACATCTATTCGCGTGGCACTTACACAACGAGTCGGTCCGTGCAGATCCGTTCTGCTTTGAAGACCTTATCGACTCCTTGAAAAGTCCAGCGCCTTATGTCTCTGCTGTCGAGGACATCGAATCCCTCCTAGAACTGGGTGAGACAATTCCCACCAGTTTGGTAGCGTGTCCTGGAAACTGCGTCTACGAGGCCGGCTTGCTCTATCTCTGCACTCGTAATATCGGGATCTCACTTTCATGGCATTCGCCCAGGGGCGTTAACTTTGCACGGTTCGCTCCGTATTCATTGGGGCCGAAGTTTGCCGATTTACCCCTCACCAGACACCAGTACGCTGCGTACATGAAGGCTCGACTTTCGAGCACGCGAGGGCTCAATGGTGTCCCGTTGGATGTTGACACAATTCTTCGTGACTGTTCGCTCTGTGTCGCCTGGGCAAAAGAAAACTTGAGAAAACTGAAGTATGAAAAAGCGCAGATTCCATGAACGTGTTTGGCTGGAAAGAAAAGTTCTGGGCGTCGTGAATGGTCCAGGAATATTCCAAACCGCTCTGACCGGCCTTACCGAGAAGGCCATCAACCGTTGGAAAACGGAAAACGAGACCATGGGCACGGAATGGGTTGCGAGTCTCCTGAAGGAAATCTCTGTCAAATCAGACCTTCGAGTGGATTGCTCTAAGGATTCGTTTGACCAGGATGAGGTAAAGCTGACGACCGCGCTGGAGAAAATGGTAGAGGTGCTAGAGGGTAGGGTGAGGGAAGCAGCGGCGCGGCGAGGATTCGCTGGGTCTCTGACAACACCGCACTTCCGCTAATCCACGGAATCGCCACGCCGGCGTGTCGCGGTTCCATTTAGGCTCGCGCTGTTTGCATGTCACTGGAAGGCGAGGTTCCGACGCAACACCCCTGATAAACCGCGATCAATTTCGCATCACCCTTCAATTCTTCCGATGGGCCGGTGAAGGAGACGCGTCCGTTCCGGAGGACATAAACGCGCCGGGCGATTATCAGGACTTCACGGGTTGTTTGTTCCACGATCAACACCTTGACGCTGCTGTCGAAGTTGATTTGTTGAATGCATCTGGGAGCTCGGGCAGCAAGGACCGAAGCAAAGTGGCTAATTGCGGAATCGAGTACGGTGAGGCAAGCATCGAAGTCGGCCAGCTTGAAGAGGATTCCGCCAACGTTCTTCTTGCCAGCACGGATATGCTTGAGGCGTGTTTCGATACGGGCGATGCATTCCTCGCGCAGGTCCTCGATGAGAGCGGGGCAACGGGAAGGATGTGGGATGAAGGATGAAGTGATCGGGGTCAGGTCTGGCAGGGGCGGACATGACGGCGGCAGCTCTTGCCTAACAGGCCGAGCGCTGGGAGGTTGGGGCGCCGTGAGGCGCTCCGCCATGCCACCCGTTCGACCGGAAATGGAGTGTTGGGGTGCTCGCTATTGACCATCTGGCTCAAAAGAGGGTCGCTTCTCCGCATGTCCACCTTGGGCTTGCCTGCCGCAAGCTGCAGTCGAGGCCGAACCCTAAAAAAATGGCGTTGATTCCCAGAGGGTTACAACAATTCATCAAAATACTTTGCTGCCAAACCGCCTGGTCTCCGCGGGCCTATAACGCTGACTTTTTGCGTAACATATTGCCCCTGAGTGTGTTGCCGCCAACACTATTCTCGCAATTGCCCTTCGCTATATATGGAGGTGCTGTGATATTTGCTCCTCGGCCGTGCGTTGAACAGCGAAGGCACGAAGGCGCGAAGAGGGCAGGAGGGCCATAGCTGATTGTGCCCTGCTGGTGTCAGGGCTGGCGGATGAGGAGGCGATAGAACTGCGGATTGCCTTCGGCCTCTTCCTCTTTGCGCCCTTTGTGCCCTTCGCTGTTAATCTTCTCCCAGCCTTACCCAGGACAGCCGCCGCGGCAGCCTTGCCGGGCTATTCTCCTGCTGCCCCCTTCGGGGCGCCGGTCGGCCAAACCAGCCTCTCCCGCGGATGGCGGGGTTGCGTTCCTGTCAATTCGCTTTCCGGTTGCCCACCACGGCTGAGTTTAGGTGTTGTCGCGACGTGAAGTTGCATTCAGCACTGTTTGGCTGGAGCAATCCTGACCAAACCCTGCGTGTCGCCGCAGGTATTCTAGGGAAGCGTGCGTCTGGCGGGTGG
>Ga0187877_1004277_pt1 | contig 11048 bp, 6 predicted proteins | sample June2016WEW_17_1_3_FD_132430 | JGI IMG/M metagenome (GOLD analysis project Ga0187877, IMG submission 132430) | Peatland microbial communities from SPRUCE experiment site at the Marcell Experimental Forest, Minnesota, USA - June2016WEW_17_100 | ecosystem: Environmental > Terrestrial > Soil >... | reverse complement strand
TACGGCCTTGGCCGACGCGCGATTGAGTTGGCCGCCATTTTTCTCGGCGCATTTGCCGTCCTTTTCGTCGGCTGGCTGGACGACAAACACGAGCTCCGACCGCCCGCCAAGTTCTCTTGCCAGTTCCTTGTCGCCGCTCTGGTCGCCGCCAGCGGCGCGCGCATCACGCTGTTCGTTCCCAGCATCGTCTTTAGCTACGCCATCACCATCCTGTGGATTGTGACGCTCGTCAACGCCTTCAACTTTATGGACAACATGAACGGCCTCTGCGCGGGTCTAGGAGCGATTGGCGCCTACCATTTTGGCATCATTGCAGGGGCCGACAACCAATACCTGGTAGCGCTCATTGCCTTCCTGACGTTCGGCGCACTACTTGGCTTTCTCCCTTACAATTTCCCGCGCGCCCGCGCCTTCCTCGGCGATGCCGGCAGTCATCTCGTTGGCTATCTGCTGGCCGTTCTGGCAATACTTCCGCATTTCTACACAGTGCGTCACCCGCACCGATGGGTGGTGTTGATCCCCTTATTGGTCCTCGCCATCCCGCTGGCGGATTTGGTTTGGGTCGTTTTGCTCCGCTGGCGCAGCGGCCAGCCGTTTTACGAGGGCGACACCAACCATCTTTCCCACCGTCTGGTTCGCCGCGGCCTCACACGGACTCAGGCAGTCGTGGCGATCTGGGCCGCCGCGGAAGCCCTGGCGTTGCTCGCCTACCTATGCTGAGACCGGGAGATTCGGCCTCCGGATTTCCCCGTCTTAAGCCTCTGCCATGCTGCTGGCCGCAATGGCCTCCGAGAACAACCCCAGCACCTCGGCGCGCGGCAGGGCACCGACCAGCCGGTTTTCCCGCAGCGTGCTCACCACGGGAATATTGCGCTGTTCGCTTGCCAACACCACCGGCAGCACCTCCACCAACCGTTGATTAGGCGTCACGCATGGCGGTGGGGGCCGCATGAAGTCATAGGCAATCACCCCGCGGAATTCTTCGTCCGCCCCCAGGTATTCCTTCAGGTCCTGCAGGGCAACCAACCCTACCAACTGGTTCTTCGCATCCACCACCGGCAGGAAGTTATTGGCCCCGGTCAGGAACCGGTCGCCGATTTCCCGCAGCGTCGCCGTCTCGCGCACTGGAGGCACCGGCGCGCGCATCAGATCTCCGACCGTGCGCTCGGCGGCCGCTTCCGACGCTGTGGCCTCCTGCGGCACCATCAACCCTTTGCGTCGCAGTGGCTCGGTGTAAATGGAGGCGGGATGCAGCCGCCGCGCCACCAACATGGACACCACACATGCCAGCATCAGCGGCGGCATCAGGGAGTAATCCAGTGAAATCTCCAAGACCATGATCATCGCCAGCAGCGGCGAGCGCGTGGTCGCGGACAGCATGCTCCCCATCCCCACTACCGCGAAGGCCGCAATCGGCAAGTCTTCGCCAGCCCCCAGTTGTTGCAGGGACAAGGCGAACGTCGCCCCTAATCCTGCCCCCAGGAACAGCGTCGGTGTGAACACCCCGCCCACGGCGCCCGAACCGACCGTTGCCAGCGTCGCCACCAGCTTCGCGGCCACTAGCCCTGCCAGCAGGAATAGCGCAGCGGCTGCCGCCTCGCGCCAGTGCGTCCGGGACACCTCCTGTGGATACACCTCCAGCAGCAGCTTTCGATTCAGCCGTACCAGATCCAGGCCTTGGGGCTTTTGTTCGAGCAACCGCGTCGTTTTCGCGGACAAGGTGACGTTCGTGAACCGTTGCGGCTCGTAAAGCAGCCCGCTCCGGATGACGCGATTCAGGTCGTCCGCGAGCGCACTCTGCAATTGCGCCGCCGGTCCGCCTGTATAATTGGTCAACAGGCTTCGTGTGCCCTGCGCAAGCTCCGCCGCCAGGTATTGGGAAACGGCGTCCTCCGCGGCGGGCTGCTTCAACTTATGGGCCAGCGATGGCAGGTCCGCGATGTCTCCGGCCGAGAACGCCGGCGCGCCGTACTCCCCGTGCAGAATCCGGTTGGTGATCACATAGCCGTTGCCCCATACCCCGGGATACCAGACCGCGATTATCCCGACGATGAGCCCGCCCAGGGCCAAGCGGATATAAATTGGCGCCAGCACCTTTTTAAAGGCCGCCTCGGCCCGGTTGAGCAGCTTCATGAACACCGCCCCCATTCCCCCGCTCAGAATCCCCAGGCACACGAACCACGGCAACTGTATTAGACGCGTAAACTCGAACGGCGGCACGGTGTACCAGGGCTGGATGCCGAAGAAGCTGCGTGACACCATCGTCGCTACCACCGAGGCGAAGACCAGAGGCGCAAACAGGCTCATCGAGAAATTCCCCATCACAATCAGCGCCGCAAACACGGCTCCGGAAATCGGCGCGTTGTAGGCCGCCGCAATGCCCGAGGCCGCTCCGCACCCCACTAGCAGCCGCAGCCGATACGGCTGCCACTTCGCGAGCTGGCCCCATTTGGACGCCAAGGTCGCTGATAATTGTACGATACCCCCCTCCCGCCCGATCGAGCCCCCCGAGCCGATCGTCACCAGGGACGAGAGAAACTTCACGAGCCCGCTGCGCAACGGCAGCCGTCCATCCCCGGCTACGATCACCTCGAGCAGGTTGCTCGAACGCAGCGGTCCCGCCATCCGCAAGCCCCAATACAGTACCAGCCCGGCGCACAGGCCACCCAATGTCGGCGTCAGGATCCGCTGCCAAGGAACCATCTTTTCTGCCACCTCCACCACCTCGCCCGGTCGCCGCAGAAAGAGCAGGCTGACCGACTCCGTCGCGTAGTAAAAGCAGATGTTCACCAGCCCGCCGATCACCCCCACACCGCCGGCCAGCAACAGGTGAAACGCCTCCTCACTGAAGCGCAACCGCTCCCGAACCTGCAGCGCCCGCCGCCAATGCCGCTGGAAGAACTCGTGGAAGCGCCCAATGACCCCGTCATTCTTCAATAACGCCACACGACAAGCTTACAGCGTCAGCGCACAAACTCCAATTCCGGTTGACGGGCAATCAAACCGCGTTGGAAACCCTGCCCCAGAAATCGGCGGATGGAGTCGCGGCCCTTGCCGCCATAGTCCAGGGTCCAATGGTTCACATACATCCCGACGAACTTATCGGCCAGCTCGCGACCCATGTCGCGCGCGTATTGCAGCGCGTGTTGCACGGCTTCGGGGCGATGATCAAGGCTGTATTGGATGCTGGAGGTCACCACCTCGGACACAGTCCGGCGAGTGGCAGGCGGGAAGCGTTTATGAATGACATTGCCCCCCAGAGGGAGCGGCAACCCCTGGTTCTCGCGCCCCCACCACACCCCCAGGTCCTCGCACACCTGCAAACCCTCCTTCTGATACGTGAGCTGGCCCTCGTGGATGATTAGTCCGACATCCGCGCGCCCCGCCCGCACGGTAGCAAAGATCTGGTCGAACGGCACGACGAGGTAATCGAGTTCCTGCTTCGGCTTGCCCAGCCACAGTTGAAGCGCGAGGAAGGCGCTGGTCATCGTGCCCGGCACGGCGATCTTCTTACGGGCGACCTGCTCCCGAGAGAGCTTCTCCTTCGCTACGAGCATCGGCCCATAGCCGTCGCCCATGCTGGCGCCGGTCGGCAGCAGGGCGTATTGGTCGCTCACATAGGCGTAGGCGTGAATGCTGATAGCGGTGATGTCGAGTTCGCCCCGTGTGGCCCGTTCGTTGAGTGTCTGGATGTCCTGCAGGATGTGCTGGAAATGAAACCCAAGGGTCGGGACCAATCCCCGCGCCAGCCCATAGAACATAAACGCATCGTCCGGGTCGGGCGAGTGGCCGAGAGTGAAAGTGGTTTGCGACATGCGCGTAGGCTAACCCGGGCGCGGCGGGCTGTCACGAGTGGACGCGTCTGATGAACTCCGTTGTTTACAAGCACTCTTCCGGCGAGGAAAATCGCTCTGTGTTTGAGACTGCTATGAAACCACAAGCTGTACCCTACTTATCCCGCCGCCAGTTCCTGAAGCGCACTTCCGCGGCCGCCGCGTTGCCGCTCCTTGTCCCCGGCTCGGTGCTCGGTTTGAGTGGCGCCGTCGCCCCGAGCAACCGCATTGTCTTCGGCGCCATCGGCGTCGGCAATCGCGCCCTGGACACGCTGCCGACATTCCTATCCTTTCCTGAAATCCAGTACCTCGCGGTGTGCGATTGCCGAGCGGACCGGCTGAAGAACGCGAAGGCGAAGGTGGACGTCCGCTACGGCAACCAGGACTGCACGGCTTACCCCGACTTCCGCGAATTGCTGGCGCGCAAGGACGTGGACGCCGTGTCCATTGCCACGGGCAATCGCTGGCACGGGCTCGGTTCAATCTATGCGGCGCGCGCCGGGAAGGACATCTACTGCGAGAAGCCGATCACGCTCACCATCGCTGAGGGCCGGAAGCTGGTGGACACCTGCCGCCGATTCGGCACCGTTTATCAGGCCGGGACGCAGCGTCGCTCGACCGCCTCCTACCGCTTCGCGATCGAGATGGCGCAGCAAGGCCGGCTGGGCCGCGTGCATACGATCGAGATGCAGGTATGGGCCGGACCGGCCATTCCGCACGAGAAGGCAGTTCCCGTCCCCGCAGGCTGGGACTACGACACCTGGTTGGGTCAATGCCCGTGGTATCCGTTTGTGCCTGGCCGGGTCAACGCCTGGCAATATTTCTGGGACACCGCCGAGGGCATCATGACGGACATGGGCTGCCATTATACTGACCAAATGCAATGGGCGCTGGATACCGACCACACCGGCCCAGTGGAATTCGACGCGCGAGGCGAGTACCCTGACGCGGCGAAATTCTGCAGCGATACTCCCATCAACGCTATGGCCCGCTGCAAGTACGCCAATGGCGTCACCGGCGTGATGTATCAACGGGGTGCGTTCGCAGACCGTTACATCCGCTTCGTCGGCGACGAGGGATGGGTTCAAGTTGATGACGAAACGGACGTCGTCACCGCGGAGCCCAAGTCCATTCTCAGCCTCAGAGGGGCCAAGGCAGCGGGCTGGGGCGACCCTTCAGACCACGTGCGCAATCTGCTCAATTCCATCCGCAGCCGCACGCCGACCATCTGTAACCCGGAGGTTGCACACCGGGCGATTACGATTTGCCAAGCCTGGACCCTCAGCCTGAGGCTCGGCCGCAAGCTCAAGTGGGACCCGGTTAAGGAACGCTTCGATCTCGAGGAAGCCAACCGCATGCTCTATCGCGAACCACGCGCGCCCTGGCAGGCGTAGCTTGATTTCCAATCTGCAATTCGCCGTCTATGAACCCCCGACTCCTTGTTCTCCTCCTCACAATCGCCGTCTGCCCTGCTTTCGCCTCAGCGCCACCTGCCGCCCCGCCGCCCACCAAAGCCGACATGGCGAAGCTCGTGGCCGAGGCCGCCAGCTACCAGCCCGGCCAGAGCCGCGAACCCTTGCGGCGCTTCGAGGAATTGGTGACCCAGTCGTCTCCCGGCTTACGCAAGCAACTGGAGGAGGGTCTGGTGCAGCTCCTAGCGCCCGCGGCCACCTTTGAGGCGCGCCGGTTCGCCTGCAAACAATTGGGAATTATTGGGAGCAAATCCGCGCTGCCGGCGGTGAGCAGTCTGCTGGCAAATGAAGAAACCGCCGGCATCGCGTGCCTGGCCCTGACCACTTATCCGCCTGGCAAAGCCGACGAGATCCTCTGCACCGCCCTGCCCTCCGCGCACGGCACCGCTCGCATCCAGATCATCACCACTCTCGGCGACCGGCGTGATTCGAGAGCAGTAAGGTTGCTCGCTCAGTTGGCTGCGGATTCAGACGCTTCCGTCGCCAAGGCCGCCATCATCGCCTTGGGCAAGATTGCCGACGAGGCTGCCTGGAAGGCCATCGTCGCCCTCCCTAAAGGGGATGACTCGGCCCTGCAACCCACCCTGACCGAGGCGACTCTGCGCTGCGCTGAGGCGCGCGCTGCCTCAGGCGACGCGAAAGCGGCAACGGCTCTTTACGAGGAGTTGCTCGCGGCTTCCCAGCCAACCTATGTCCGCCGTGCGGCCCTCGACGCGTTGCTTCACCTGGACGAGGCCCAGGCCCAACAGCGCATCCTCCAGGTGCTGCACGGCTCAGATTCGGCCCTCAAACCGGTCGCCATTGCCAACGTCCGCGCCTTGCCGTCCAAGAACGTCTCCGAGGTTTTCGCCGCCGAACTCGCCAACCTCGCGCCTCAGGAGCAGGTCTGGATGATTGACAGCCTCGCCGCCCGCGGCGACCCGCCGGCCTGCACGGCCCTTGGCAATAGTCTGGCGTCGCCGGACGCGGGTGTTCGGCGCGCGGCCATCAGCGCCCTGGGCCGCATGGGGAACGCGTGGTGCGTCCCCTTATTCGCGCGCGCGCTGGATCACTTTAAGGAGGCTCAGGAGCGCCGCGCGCTTGAATCCGCCCTCGTCAATCTACCTGGCGGCGCCCAAACCGACTGGGCCATCGCCGACGCGCTGAAGAAATCGTCCGGGGACACGCGCGCCTATCTCATTACTGCCGTCGCCCAACGGCAAGGGCCGGCAGCCAATCAACTGCTACTCGCCGAGGCCAGCCAAACCGACACCGCAGTCGCCAAAGTAGCGCTCCGCGCGCTCGCGAAGACCGCTACGGCCAGGGACGTTACGCCGCTGCTGGAGAAGGTCAGCAGGGCGCGCGACGCGGCCGTTCTTTCCGAGGCCCAAAATGCCGCCGCGCAAGCGCTCCCGAGAATTGATAATCCCGGCCGCCGATCTGCCCTCGTCCGCGAAGCGCTGGGCTGGGCGCAAGGCGTGGACAGCCACGTCGCCTTGCTGGGGCTTTTGCCCGCCTGCGGCGATGCCACGGCGCTAACCACCCTTAAGGCCGCCGCGGTGAGTTCTGATCCTGCCGTTCGCGACGCCGCCGTTGCCGCGCTCGCGGATTGGCCCGATGACTCGGCCTGGGATGCCTTGGCCGCTGTCTATCGCCAGCCGGCGACCGAGTCGTTGCGGGAGCCCGCTCTGCGCGGGCTGGTTCGCTTCGTCGGCGAAGAGAACGCGCATCCGAGCGCCAAGCTCGGTGAGCACTACCTCCAATTGCTCGAAGGAGCGCGCGGCGACGCCGACCTCCGGCTGATCCTGGGTGCCTTGGGTGACGCGGCTCAACCCGGCGCGCTGAAACTCGCCCTGCCGTTGCTGGACAACACCGGCGTGCGCGCCGAAACCGAAATTGCCGTGAAGAAGCTCGCCGAGGCCATAAAGGGCCAGGATCCCAAGGCCGCCCAGGAGGCACTGAACCGGCTGCAAAAGAAGCCGTGACCGTCGGGGTTCCGTGACAGAGCGCTCAGGTTCGTGGGCGTTTGCTTGGAAATCAGGTGGGCAATTCCGAAGGCCGAAGCCCGAAACCGTGCTCAGGATTTATACGCCGCCGGTCCCGGCGTCAGCTCCAGCATTTCGCGGCAGAAGGGGAGGCCACGGCGTGGCTTGACCACCAGCCGCATCATGTGCTTGAACACCGGTTGCAGTTCCGGGAACCGCGTGCTAAACCGGGCTTGCGGCAGCGAGGCCACCATCACCCGCGCAAAAGCCTCCAGTGAAACGACGTTTCCGTGCAGGGCCATGTGGGAGATCACCACGTGCGGCCAATACCCCGGAATGATGCTGGAAGTGAGGCTGCAGCGCAATTCACTTTGGGAGAAGCCAAGCACCGGGAAGCCGCCGCGCCGGAGGACACCGACCAGTTGCTCTAACTCGGAAACGAGCAAGCCAAAGACCGCCCGGGTCAGTTCGGGAGATGCGTCGGGGCCGGTGAGGCCATAGTCGTAGTCGGCGGGCAAAGGCAAGTACACGAGTTCTCCAGTCACTTCCTCGTCACCGGAGAGCCGCTCCAGACGCAGGCAGCCGAACTCGGCGGTCAGCGCCCAACTGCGGGAGACATCCTCGCGGTTGAAGGCGACCAGCCCGAGCGGTGTGGCCTTCCCGAGCAAAGCGAAGACGCGCTGCCCCTTGCGCAGCAGACACCCCGGTTTCGGGGTGGTTAATTTACTCAAGCACAACGCCATAAGATCATTCTGAAACGACTCGTGACATCTTGCCTGTGCCGGCGCGGGTAGAAAATCCGTACGACTCGCAGAATCGCGTCGGGTACTTGCCCGAGGGGAAGTTGTGCATCTAAGAACCTCTTGCGTTCAGTTCATCGCAGCCTAGACTCCGCGCCCGATGTTCGATCTGAGTACGCTCAACCCACAGCAGCGACTGGCCGTGGAGACCATTCACGGTCCGGTCTTGATTCTTGCCGGCGCCGGGACCGGCAAGACGCGGGTTATTACCTTCCGCGTGGCGCAGATGGTGGCTCGCGGGATTGCGCCCGGGCACATCCTGGGCGTCACCTTCACGAACAAGGCGGCGCGAGAGATGCAGGAGCGCGTCGCCAAGCTCCTGCCCAGGAAAGGCCGAAGTCCGAAGTCCGAAGCCCGAAGTCACGGTACCGGCTCGCAACCCTTACCCCATGACGCTCAGCCTACTATCTGCACCTTCCACTCGTTGTGTGTGCGCATCTTGCGCCAGCATATCGAAACACTGGGCTACAAGCGCAACTTCGTCATTTACGACGAGTCGGAACAACTGGGGGCCGTTAAGAAGATACTCGCGCAAATCTCCGCTAAAGGTGAAAAAACCGACCCGGCGGCGATCCTCGGCTTGCTAAGCCGGTTCCGCAACGGCGGGGAGCGCGCCGCGGTCTTCGGCGATCCCAGCGTCCGAGCGATGGCCGAGCACATCCAGTCCCGTTATGAATCCGCCCTGCGCGCCTGCAACGCCGTGGATTTCGACGATCTGATCCTGCTCACGCTCCGACTCTTCAATGAACATCCCGAAGCGCTGGAGGCCTGCCGCGCCAAATACCGTTACGTGATGGTGGATGAGTACCAGGACACCAACGCCGCGCAGTTCAAGCTAGTGCAGGTCCTCACCCAGGAGCATCGCAACCTGTGCGTCGTCGGCGATGACGATCAGAGCATCTACGGCTGGCGCGGAGCGGAGGTATCCAACTTGCTCGACATGGAGAAACATTTCCCGGAGACCAAGGTCGTCAGGCTCGAACAAAACTACCGCTCCACCAACACGATCCTCAACGCCGCCAACGCGATCATTAAGCACAACGTCCGCCGCCGCGGGAAGAAGCTGTGGTCGCAAAAGGGGGATGGCCCGAAGATCGCAATGCACACTTTTGCCAATGACGAGGAGGAGGCCCGGACCATCGCCGAGCAAATCGAATACGCGCGGTTGGCTCAGCGCACGCCCTGGGCCGACCAGGCGATCCTCTTTCGCACCAACGCGCAGTCCCGGCCGCTGGAAACCGCCCTCCGCCAGGCTGGTGTGCGCTATCACCTCATTGGAGGCCAGAGCTTCTTCGACCGGCGCGAGATCCGCGATTTCCTCGCTTACCTCAAGGCCCTGCTCAATCCGAATGACGACATCAGCCTTCTGCGCATCGCGAACGTCCCGGCGAGGGGGCTGAGCGACGTGACGATGGAGCGTCTGCTGGCGGCGAGCCACGAACGCAAGTGCCCGGTGTTCGCCGTAATGAAAAACCCGACCGTCACTACGACCTTCCAGGCCAGGACGCGCGAGAGAATCGAGGGCTTTGTCGAGCTCATCGAGCGCACGCGCGGGCGGCTGCTAACCGAAAGCCTCTCGCGCGACCCACGTGCATTGCAAACTCTGGCTGACCATTTCCTGGAAGAGATCGGCTATTTCGCTGAACTGCGCCGCTCGGAGAAGAATCCCGAGACGGCCGAGAACCGTGTGCGCAACCTCAAGGACCTCATCGCCACGCTGGACGGCTCAGACTCCGGTGCCCAGCCGCCTTTCGACCGCCTGCAGACCTTCCTGGAACAGATCACCCTGGATAACGAACGCGAGGAGGAAGAGGACGAAGCGCCGGGGGACGCGGTGACGCTTATCACGATGCACAGTTGCAAAGGGCTGGAGTTTCCGAATGTGTACATTGTCGGCATGGAAGACGGCCTGTTGCCGCACTCGCGGTCGAAGGTGGAGGGCACGGTGGATGAGGAGCGGCGGTTGTTTTACGTTGCGGTGACTCGTGCCATGCAGACGCTCACGATCAGCCATTGCGGCGCGCGGAAGAAATACGGGAGCCTCATGCCCTGCCACCCTTCCCCCTTCCTGAACGAGCTGCCGCCCGAACTCGTCGAGCAGGCCGACGAGAAGGCGAAGCAGCCTGTCACTCCCGACTCGGGCAAAGTAAGGTTCGACCTCCTCCGCTCCTCGCTGGGCTGAGTGGCCACCTGCGAGGGCAGCGTAAGCCTGCAGGTCGCGTGACGCTCCGTTCCAATTCGGTTACATATCGGTTGCACATCCGTTCCTTATCCGTTGCACATCGGTTAAGCATCGGTTACACGCCGGTTCCGCATGCAGGGTGGTGAGGAAGGGGGTACACGGTACTTTCGGTGACTCGTGAGCGCCCGCATCGGCCCATACTTGGCAAGCTGGGCTCTTCCGAAGCTGCTCGTCTGGTGCCTCTGAGGTCCAAAGTGGACACGCTCAACATGCGCTGAGATTAAACGCTCGCCGCCCGTCACGCGTTTCGATCTTCCGAGAGAATTCCGTGACGCCTCAGGGGTGAGGATTGACTCACCGTGACGATGCGCAAGAAAGCTTGTCCAATGTGATGCAGAACAGCACAGTGGGCTGCGGCACAGCTATGAAAGCGAAGAGCGCAATACTCGGCATCACGTGCGCCACCGTGGTGGCCGGCATGGCGATTTGGCTGGTAGTGGGACATCAAGCCCGGCTCAGACTGCGGGAGGAGAACAAGAGTCTGCGACAGCAGTTGGCCCAGATGGCCAGCCTCGGCGCAGAGAACGAGCGGTTGTCAAACCTGGTCAGTGGAGCGAGCGGCCCACGGTCCGTATCGGAAGATCAGTTGAAGGAATTGCTCCGGCTACGCGGCGAGGTGGGCGTTCTTCGCCAGCAAAGCAAGGAACTCGAAACCCTCCGCAATGAGAACCGCCAGGCAAGCACGTCGTTGGAAAGCAGCCTCAAAGCCCAAAGCACCGCGCCGGCGGTAGCCGTTG
>Ga0187877_1004276_pt1 | contig 11050 bp, 5 predicted proteins | sample June2016WEW_17_1_3_FD_132430 | JGI IMG/M metagenome (GOLD analysis project Ga0187877, IMG submission 132430) | Peatland microbial communities from SPRUCE experiment site at the Marcell Experimental Forest, Minnesota, USA - June2016WEW_17_100 | ecosystem: Environmental > Terrestrial > Soil >... | reverse complement strand
CTTCGTTAGGGGAGACCAGGGCAACCAGCGCGACCGCATTTGGAGAGGAATTGGCGACGATCAGACGCGAGGCTTGGTCACAGTGGATTTTGCTCCGGTCAAAGAGTCCCGCATTGGAGAACTCGCGGCCCGATTTGACATAGTGCTGGGGGTCTTGCCGGCAGCTTGACCTGCTGAAGCCATTTCGGTCCGGTCACTTCAACCCCATATAGTCGTAACGCATATCACAATCCGCGTTGCCCTTCATGGATTAGCTGAGTCATCACCCATGACTGTGCCCAAGAGCAGATTCAGCGAGCGACTGACTTGGAAGGTCGCAAGGCACACTTGCGCCTGAGCAGGGTCGTTCAAACATAGAGCGCCTTCTCGGATTCTGGGCTTTGGCTCGCCTTCGAGGCGGAGGGGAAACAGCCCAGCTAAAGAACGGGCGTAGCCAACAAAATCAGCATAGCCCTCCACCCTCGCCTGCGCCCTGCTGACGAGGCGGAACAGGCCGCAGCTCCCCGGACAGGTTTGTTTCATCAACTCCAGGGTCAAGCGGCCCATGGTATAGCGCGGGTTGATCTCCACGACGGGTTTGAGCCGGCAGCCGCCCCGCGACGTGCGATAGACGAAGGCATCAATACCGACCGGCCCGACGAAGCCGGCAATTTGCAGTTCCACCTCAAGCAGCGAGAGTATGTCGCCATAGAGGCAATGGAGGCGGGCCGAAATATCAGCGGGTTCGCGGAACAGCATGGCGACTCTCGCAGGAATGCGGCGGTCGTGGTCAGCCGCCGCCCAGTTGCCCTGGAACTGTCCCTTGCGATCATTGATCAAGCCAGTGCAGCCGCAGAGCTTCAGACCGCCCGGCCCCATTTCCATTTGAACGGAAAAGTCCGCCTCGCGCTCCAGCCAAGGTTCGATGACGACTTGCCGGCCATCCTGCAGGGCATGGGCCAACCATTGCTGCTGTGCCGCCAGCATCTCGGGTTCCCACAGCCGGATCGCGTTGTGGCCCGCCAACCCATGGGCTTCCTTGGCCACGACCCGGTGATGGCCGCGCTGGCGAATGGCCTCAATGGCTGCAAGAGCGTCTTCGAGGGTATCCACCGCCACGCCTGCTTCGTCCTCGGTGCATAGCCAGGGTTCGGGCGCAACCGGTGCAGGGAGGCTCTGAATTTCGGCTTCGGTCGGGTCAGCCTCCCCACATTGGCGCCTACGAGCTAACACTGTCCTAAGGAAGTCGGCGCTCCAGGCCTTGGAATAGAGCCGGGCCACGCGTTCGTTGAATCGCTGGCTCGCCGTGCGGGCTTCGCCGGCCACTTTGGCAAAGAGCGGTTCGAGCAGTTCCGTACTGTCCGGTCCCCAGGCCCAGGGCCGCAATCTGCCGACCTTCCGCTGACAGAGACCGTTGGTCGGATCAATGCGTCCCTCCTTGAGTTCGACGAACTCCGGCAGCGGGAAGCCCGCTTGCTTGACGGCGCTCAAGAACTCAACCGACGGCCGCTTCGCCAACAATACGAGGTCGTCGGAACGGCAGAGAAACTGCGGCAGGTTGGCCAGGTCGCTGGCGAGCACCGCCTGGTGCCTTACCGGCGTGAAGCCTTTGCCGTGAGCGATGTGCCCCTCGGCGAAGGGATTGAAGACAAAGACGCTCGGAGTGCGGCCTTTGGACTGTGAATAGACGTTCAACTCCGCGATGAACGCTCGGTCGAGCCCGGCCGCGCGCCGGCCTTCGACGTTGAGCGTCAGACCCTTGGCGCGCTGGGGCGAGAGGGGGAACTTCAATTGCCGACAGAACGCATCCCAGTCGCTCTGGTCCGGATTCTTCCAGCGGCGGAACCATTTCAAGCCATAAGCGACGTGGCCGATTTCATCGCGGTAAATCCGGTCGAGCAAACCTGCCGTGTCGCTGTCGCCCACGGCCTGAAATCCGCGAGCGAAGTAACGGCAGAAGTCGAGGTTCGCCTGCTCGAAAGTCAGACACAGCCCGGCGACGTAGTCCAGCGGACTCTCCATCGGCGCCACCGAGCGCCAGAAATAGCCGCTGACGGGAAGCTCGCCGAACTGAATGCCGCATTGTCGCATGCGCCGCACGTAGAGACGGGTGTGAAGCTGCTCGTCCTTGAGCGTCTGCCAAACGCCACGACGGAAGGCGGCCGGCGCGTCCGGGAAGCGCAGGAGCGCCAGCGCCATTAGCTCGGTAGCGAGCAGCTCGTGGTTGGCAAAGAAATGCAGCAGGCGTCCGCGTTCGTGCTCCTGCTCGAGCCGATGCATGCCGGGAAAGTCCGCCTTGCCGGAGCCTTGGGGTTTGAACCGCAACTCGACCGGCCTGCCGGGAGCCGGGGGCGTGAGCAGCGGGGGCCCGGGGCAGTCATCGGTGACGACCGCCGGCGACTGGAGCTTGTCGTCCAGGGTCGTCGCAAACAATACCTGCTCGGCAAAATCACGGAGTTCCATTGCTCGCTAAACAAGTTACCTGTTGACGCGTAAAGTTGCCAGCCCCACAGGCTGCTTCCTGCGCATCATCCAGCACACCAACAATGCGAAGGATGGAGCGATCATAGCCGGGCTCGTTCACATTGATAGAGCATGACCGACGACCCTACTGCCAAAGTATTCTATCGATGATTCTTCGGGAAAGCATACCATGCTGAACAAGATGAACCCGAAGCAATTGGCGGGATGGCTTGCTACCGCAGTCATGGGATTAGCGCTGGTGACGAGCGGAGGTCAAACGGAAGCCAGGCCGGGTGAGGCAGCAACGGCGGCCAAAGCGCAGACGACAGGGTCAACCGTCTTGTCGCTGGCGGGGAACGATTGGAAGGTCGCAGCGGACCCGAACAATGCGGGGCTTGGCGAAGCTTGGTGGAAAGGTGCGAGACCGGGAGCCAAGCCTGTCCGCGTGCCGGGCATTTTGCAGGAGGCGCTGCCGGGTTATCATGGGGTCGCCTGGTATTGGCGGGAGTTCACCCTGCCGCAGAACCCTTATTCAGGCGGGCGCTGCTTGGTGCGTTTCCACGCGGTGGATTACCTTGCGGACGTCTGGATGAACGATGTGCCTGTCGGCGGTCACGAAGGCGGCGAAACACCGTTTGTGCTGGATGTCACGGATGCGGTGAAGTCAGAGGCATCGAACCGGATCGCTGTGCGCGTTCTGAATCCCAAGGCGGAACCCATCGACGGCATTGTGCTGGTGGAAACTCCCCACCGGAACAAGGTACCTGCGGGTATCTCGGCCGGGTGTTCGTACAACAGCGGCGGCATCACGGAACCAGTGGAAGTGTTCTGGACACCGTCTGTTCGCATTGACGATGTCTATGTGCGCCCGGACTGGCAGACGGGCCGCGTGAAGGTCCAGGCCACGGTGGTGAACGCGCGAAAAACCAGTGAGCAGGGGCAATTCCAGCTCGTCATCGCGCCCTCTCTCGGCAGCGAGAAGGTCGCCGCGCTGACGCTGGAGCAGGAGCTGCCGCCCGGCAACAGCCAAGTCGGTGGCGAATTGACCGTGGCGAACCACCGCCTGTGGCAGCTCGATGATCCGCGCCTCTATCGCCTGACCATGCGCCTGGTCTGCGCGGCAGCAAGCAAGGGTGCCGGCGCTCACAGTGCGGAGGCTGACGCTGACGAAACGGTCACGCGATTCGGCTTTCGGGAGCTGCGCGTCGAGAAAGGGTATTTCCGCCTGAACGGCAAACGCATTTTCTTGAAGAGTTCGCACACGGGCAACCATTGTCCCATCGGGGCGGTTCTCCCGCCAGCGAGTGCGCCCGATCTTCTGCGCAAGGACCTGCTGTACATGAAGTCGTGCGGGTTCAACACGGTGCGTTTCATCGCGGGCATCGCCCATCCGTATCAACTGGACCTGTGCGATGAGATCGGGTTGATGGTGTATGAGGAGAACCTGGCCTCGTGGCTCCTCGCGGATTCGCCGAAGATGGCCGAGCGGTTCAACGCGAATCTGCGGGAAATGGTGCTGCGTGATCGGAACCATGCCAGCGTGGTCATTTTCGGCCTCGTGAACGAGATGGGAAACGGCGCGCTGGTCCGCCACGCGGTGGCCAGCCTCGGCCTGCTGCGTTCCCTGGACGATTCTCGACTGGTACTGCAGCAAAGTGGTCGCTGGGATGGCCAGTATAACATTGGGTCAGTCTGTAACCCTGGCGCCACGCAATGGGAGCATATGTGGGGTGTCGAGAACCCCGACTACAAGGGCACCGCCCGGAATGGCCCGTTCGGTGGGTATTTCGAGGGCGCGGGTGACGCGCACATCTATCCCGCCGTGCCGCACACGCCGGAGATCGAAGCAGGGATCCGTAACTTGGGCAAGGACTCCAAACCGGTCTTCCTTTCCGAATACGGCATCGGCAGTCAGATGAACGCGATCCGGGAGCTGCGGTTTTATGAACAACACGGCGCCAATCCCGAGTCGGACGACTTCAAATTCCTCAAGCAGACCGAAGAGAAACTCACCGCGGACTGGAAGCGGTTCGGGATGGAGGGCGTCTATGCGTTTCCGGAAGAGATGCTGCGTGCCAGCCAGCAACTGCATTGCCGCCAGCGGCTGTTGGGGTTCAATCTGATCCGGTCGAATCCCAGAATCTGCGGCTTCAACCTGACGGGGTTGCTGGACCACGGCTACTCGGGTGAAGGGCTCTGGACGTTCTGGCGCGAGTTTAAACCAGGCATCATGGACGCGCTCCAGGACGGCTGGGCGCCGTTGCGATGGTGTCTATTCGCGGCGCCCATGCACGCCTACGTGGGCCGCCCGGTGAAGCTGGAGGCCATCCTGGCAACCGAAGACGCGCTGGCGCCTGGAACCTACCCGGTATTGTTGCGTGTGCTCGGTCCGGGTGGTGTGGCCTGGGCAGAGAAGCGGGAAGTTGTAGTTCCGAAGCCGGCGGCGGGTGAGGAAGGTCCCCTGGCGATCCCGGTCTTTTCGGCCGATGTCACGCTTTCCGGTCCCGCGGGGCAATACACTTTCGCCGTCACCATGGAACACGGAGGCGCGCCTGCGGGCGGGCGGTTGGCCTTCTATTTGAGTGAGCCGCCCGTGGCTGGACCGGCCGCGGTGACCGTGTCTATGGTGGACGCCCGCGTGCAGGAGTGGTTGAAGACCCGGGGCGCGATTGTGGCGCCCTTCGAGCCCGCCCAGGCCGTAACGCGCAAGGTGATCCTGATCGGAGACTGGAATGAGTCCAACGTCCAGCCGGAAACCAGGAAAGATCTGTTGCGGTGTGTGGCGCGGGGAAGTGTTGCTGTGTTTCTTAAGCCGGGAGCCTTCAAAAAGGGTGGCGACGCCGTGGGTTGGTTGCCGCTCAAGAACAAGGGGCATCTGGCCGAGTTTTCAGACTGGCTATACCACAAGGAGTGCGTGGCCCAAAAGCACCCATTCTTCGACGGGCTGCAGTCGCCCGGCATAATGGACTGGGATTACTATGGTCCTCTTATTACGAGCCGGTTCTTTGAGGGGCAGGACACGCCAGAGGAGATCGCGGCTGCGGCGTTCGCGGTCTGCCATAGCAGCCGGCCCGACGGTTATGCCGCTGGCGCGATGCTGAGTGTCCAGCGGTTCGGGGAGGGCAGGATTATTCTGAACACATTCAACGTTCTTGACAACGTGGACAAGCATCCTGCAGCCGATGCGCTGCTGATGAACATGATCAACTACGCAGCGCGGAGCACGACGCAACCCCCGGCACCGCTGCCGGCGGATTTTGACGCCACACTGAAGGAGGATGGATTCTAAGGGCAACGGATCAGAATGAAGGACCTCTTTGGCACATTTCCAAGACCAGGGGGTGCCTCGCCCGACGGTCTTGAGCTACGCGAGTAACGTTCGCCTCCGACGGAACTCCCTGGCAGGCTGGCGCGAAATCCGATACCATGCGCTAAGCGATTCACATGAAACACGATCACAGGATAATCCTTGGTGTGGCTTTGGGCGGTGTTGCCTTCGCGTTGGCTCCCATTGCAGATGCGAGCGTAACTGGAGCACCGGAGCGGGTCAATTACGCGCGGCCTTTTGAGCCGCCGACCCATCCTGCGTTTCTCCCGCTGCCTCCGGGCGCGGTGGAACCCGCCGGCTGGCTGCGCGATTGGTGCCTGGCTGCGCGGGACGGCTTTACTGGCCACATGGACGAGTATGACGACGAGTTTAAGCGGGCTTGGGCTCCCGACCACAAGATGACCGGCGAAGGACTCTTCTGGTATAAAGGCGGCTGGCCGTACGAAGGAGGCGGCTACTGGTTCGATGGTCTGGTGCGCCTGGGTTACGCCTTGCACGATGAAGCGCTGATTGAGCAGGCCAAAAGGCGGTTGTACGCAGTCGCCGATCACATGAACACCAACGGCCTGCTCTTCCTCTGGTGGCTCGACCGGAACAATCCCGGAGACCGGAAGGCCGTCACCGCTGCCCTGGAGGGCTGGCCGCTTTGGGCATGCGGCCTCCTGGGGCGCGCCATGACGGGATTCTACGCGGGGTCCGGCGACAAGCACATTCTCGACGCGCTGGAGAAAGCCTACAGCGGAGACCCTGACTGCCTGCGGTCTATCACCGGCAACATGTCGAATCCGTGGCCCGCTTTTGACACCTACTCCTGGACGGGCAGCCACGACATCGCCAAGGCACTGGACGCCATGTTCAAGCAAGAAGGCGCGGGGCTCTTGCCAAGTCTGAGCCGTTATCGCAAAGCGCCGGACTTGACGCCGGGCACAACCGTGGACAACGCCCACGTTGTCGAATTCATCGAGAGCACCACGCCCTGGGCGGTGGGTTATCTATGGACTGGCGACGTGCGCTACCTGCAGGCCGCCATCGGTTGGCACGACCTGCTCGAACGTGTGGCCATGCAACCCCACGGCGTCCCCGTCTCTGATGAGTGGTATGGTCCCACGGGAGCGTTCCGAGGCAGCGAGACCTGCGATGTGGCAGGATATATCTGGAGCCAGATCTGCCTGCTCTTCGTGACCGGCGAAGGCCGGATGGCAGACCGGGCGGAGCGGGCGTTCTTTAACGCGGGGCCGGCCACGGTATCGCGTGATTTCAAGACCCACGTCTATTTCCAAAGCCCCAACCGCTTCGCCAATCTGTCGCCTGACTTCCCGCACGGCCCCAGGGCCGGAGGTGGTGCTTACCAGCGGAAGCACGGGCCACTCTGCTGTACGGCGGCGCTCAACCGCATTGTACCGTGGTATGTCACGCACATGTGGATGGCCACCTACGACAATGGCTTGGCGGCGACCTGCTACGGCCCCTGCAAGGTGACCGCGCTGGTCGCCAACCGCGTGCCGGTCGTAATCACCTGCAAGACCGACTATCCCTTCAACGAAACCATCGAGTTTTCCGTGAAGCCAGCACGGAAGGCAGCCTTCCCGATTGATTTCCGCATTCCCGGGTGGTGCGAAGCCCCCGCTCTTAGCGTGAACGGCTCCGCCGTCGCACTCGAGCGCAAGCCCAGCGGCTTTGCCCGCATCCGCCGGACCTGGAAGCCGGGCGATACCGTGCGGCTGCACCTGCCAATGACCGCCACCCTGCGGACCGGGCGCGATGCCGCGCTGGGCGCTCCTTACGACGGCGTGCACAGAGCCACATCAGTGACGATCCCGAAGGAAAACAGCACTCGGGGCGTGCCCTACGCCTCGGTCTCCTATGGTCCCCTGCTGTTCGCGTTGCCCATCCCTGACACCGCCGACGCCAACACGCCCGATCCGGCCGCCCGGTGGCAATTCGCGTTGGACGTGCAGGAACCCGGCTTGACGGTGGAACGCTCGCCGATGCCCCCAAATGGGACTGGCCACTAACGGCGCCTTTGAAGCTGCGGGCCAACGCCGTCGAGATCGCCTGGAATCCCGAGCCGAAAGCCCCACGACTGCCGCTCCTGCCGGTTATCACACGGACATCCCCCGAGCGACTCACGCTCATTCCATATGGCTGCACCAAGTTCCGGATCTCCATGTTTCCCGTCACCGCCGAACCCGAGGTGAAGCCCTCGGCCATTCACCGGATCCTCTTCCTGGGAAACAGCATTACCTTACACGGTCCTAAAACCGATATCGGCTGGACAGGGAACTGGGGCATGGCCGCAAGTTCCGAGGACAAGGATTATGTCCATCTCGTCACCAGCGCCCTCGCCCGCCATACCGGGTCCACGCCCCAAATAATGGTCAGGAACATTGCCGACTTTGAGCGCAGCTACGCGACGTACGATGTGGATCTGCAAATGAAGGACTTCTTCGCCTTCGACCCCGACCTCGTGGTCTTGGCCATCGGAGAGAATGTGCCCGCCCTGGACGCCGAGGACGCCAAGGCGCAATTCAAGGCCGGCGTGATGAACATCCTGAGGTGCGCCCTGGCGAAACGCCACCCGCTGGTGGTGGTGCGGAGTTGCTTCTGGGAGGATGCCGCCAAAGACCAGGTGCTTAGCCAGGTTTGTCAGGAGGCCGGCGGCATCTTCGTAAATGCCGGCCCAATCGGCCGCGATGCCGCCAACGCAGCACGTTCGGAACGATCCTTCACGCACGATGGGGTCGCCGGGCACCCGGGCGACAAGGGGATGAAAGCCCTTGCCGACGCCATCGTTCAGGCCGTCCTGAAATGAACTGGATCTTCAACACCGTTGCCCCATGTTGTCTGTAATGCATAATATCCACAGCCGCGTCTGCGCCTTGCTCCTGCTCTCCGCCCTGGCATTGACTGCCACGGAGTCAACGCAAGTGCTGCCTTCAACTTGGCCGCAAGCCTATCTCGTCCAGCGGAACAAAGCCGCCGGATTGCTCACGTTGAGCACCCCTTACTACACGGTGCAGCATGATCTCAAACAAGGCGGCGCGATCTCCAGCATCCGGTTAACCCACGGTAAAGCCTCCAACTTGTTGGTTCTCCCGTTCGAGACCCGTGTTCAAGATGCAGCGGGCAATCCTTATTCCGACCTCGCGGAGCACGCTCCTCGTGTCACGATCCGCTCGGACGGCTTTAACGAGTTCGTCACTGTCGAGAGCGCCTTGCGCGACCCCCAAGGCAAGCCATCTGGTGTTCGAGTGAAGACAGTTTACGAATACCGTTGGGGTTATGTGAAGATTCACAAGGAACTGACTTTCCGCAGCAAGGACTTTCGCGTGAGGGACATTTCCCCTGTTTCGACTGTGCTTGCTCCCAGTTTGTCGGCTTACGGATATCGCGACGGTTTGACGGAACAGGAAGGAGCGCCTGCGTTCTCGTTCGGCAGTTGCCACTGGGGGAAGTTGAACGCCGATGGAGCCCCGGCCATCAACACACCCCAGGTCCCGCGCTACGTGATGCTAGCCGATCCCGGGGTTGAGGGCCTCGAGTGGTTTGTCGCCTCCGACCTCGCGCAATGGGACCTCCAACTGGCCGGCAAGCGTGGGCAGGGCAAGAGCGTCCTGGAGTTGCGCGCCAATCCCGCGGGCATCGCTTTCTCCGTTGCGCCGTTTCAGAATGCGCAGTCGCCGATCCTGGCGCCCGCGCGCCTGACCTTCGACTACTACCTCGGCGTGCCCCTGCTCGAGGGTCACGCGCTGAAGCCTTGGTTTCACAGCTCTTTCAATCGCAATCGGGGGGAGTGGGTCAGCGCCGAACAAATCCGGCAGTGGGCCCAGAACGGCATCCAGACCGTCCATTGTCACAACGACGGCGACTATTACGGTGACGGGCTGTTTTGGCGCGACGGTTCCTATCCGCCCTATCCGGACATGGATAAGTACGACCAGGTCATCGCGGATTGCCATAAAGCCGGCATCCGTGTGGCGACCTATTTCTCCAACAAGGAGCTGCACCCCAGCACCCCTCAATTCCAACTGCATGGGTCTGACTGGGGTCGAATGAACCTCAAAGGCGAACTCCAGCATAATTTCTACAATGCCACCAATGAGTTCGGCGCGCAGATGTGCCTCCATTCCGGCTGGCTCGATGCTCTCAAGGCTTCCATTGACCGTGTGCTCACCGACAATCCCTTGGACGGTGTTTACTATGATTGGAACGTCGCCTTGCTTTGTTACAACCCCCGGCACGAGAAACTGGAAGCCGGCCAACCTGCCGCCGGCCACTGGGACATTGACGAGCTGCTGAACCTCATGGAATGGACGCGCCGCCGTGTTGGTCCGCGCGGGCTGGTGATCATCCACAACACCACCACACCGATGTTCGCCACGGAGAATTTTGCCGATGATATCGTTGCCAACGAATGGGGTTACGGCAAATGGTCCGGCAAGGGCCCGAACCTCCAAGAGTTGCCCTTGGAATGGTCGCTGGTCGGTGCCCGCGCGCGGGGCGTCATCAGCTACGGCCAACTCGATGCCCAGGCGCCCCGCCGCCTCCATCGTCTTTTTGCCTTGGAGGCCCTCCTCGCTGGCGTCACACCCTGGCCGGCCAGCCCCGAGACCTTCGATTTGTTCCCCGTTCTCAGACCCATTGGCACACTCGGAACCTGCCGCTTCGCCGATTGGCGCAACCAGGCCGTGACGATTCAGGGAGTCCGCTCCGCTTCCGCCATCTACAGCCGGCCCGACGAATCCTGGCTGGTGCTCGGCAATCTCGACGAGTCGGCACAGGAAGTCCATTGCGTGCTCCGTCCGGACAAGCTCCCTTTTCCCCTGTCATCGCTTACCAGCGCAACACTGGTTCCCGCGAGCAATACTTCCACCAACGCAAGTGACAAAGCCGCGTCGCTCCCCCTTGACGCCCAACAGCTAACCGGCGGTGGCGTAACCCTGACAATCCCCCCCGGCTCCGCCGTCCTGCTCCACGTCCGCTAAGACCTTGCCTGACCTCTGCCGGCGCCGCCCGAAAGCCCAGGACAAGCTCACCAAGACCGTGAGCCCTCAGAGCTTTAACATGGGCATCGCCGTGAGCCACCGCGAATGTCCTCGCGTTCCATCATGGCGAATGCTGAGCAAGCTGTTCTATTGGGCACAACCAAGCTGGCGGAATGCCGCTGCGCAGGCGCGATAATTCTCCGGCGACATGCCCATGACGCTGTACTCCTCCACGTATCCCACAAAACCACCCGCGGGCGAGCCCAGCAGCTTGTAAAGGCGCCGCGCCTCGGCG
>Ga0187877_1004272_pt1 | contig 11057 bp, 9 predicted proteins | sample June2016WEW_17_1_3_FD_132430 | JGI IMG/M metagenome (GOLD analysis project Ga0187877, IMG submission 132430) | Peatland microbial communities from SPRUCE experiment site at the Marcell Experimental Forest, Minnesota, USA - June2016WEW_17_100 | ecosystem: Environmental > Terrestrial > Soil >... | reverse complement strand
GCTCGAAGACCTGGCGGGCAAATTGATCGTAGTCGAGGGCGCGGACGGGTCGGGCCGCTCCACGCAAATCGCGCGGCTGGTGGACTGGCTGGAAACCAGCGGCCACGCCACGGTACAGGTCGGCCTCAAGCGCTCCACGCTCGTCAGCGCCGAACTCGAACAGGCGCAGGAAGGAAACATTTTGAGCCGGACGACACTGAGCTTGTTTTATGCGACGGATTTCGCCGACCAATTGGAAAACATCATTTTGCCGGCACTCAAGGGCGGACTCATCGTGCTGTCTGACCGCTACATTTATACGCTCATGGCGCGCGACATGGTGCGCGGCATGGACGAAGCGTGGCTGAAAAACCTTTACGGCATTGCGCTCGAACCGGACGCGGTTTTTTACCTCGAAGTCGAGGCCGAGGAACTGGTACAGCGCAACCTGTCCAAAAAGGCGGCGCTGGATTACTGGGAAAGCGGCATGGACCTTGGGCTGTCGCGCGACATGTTCGACAGCTTCCTGAAATACCAGATGGCCATGCAGACCGCGTTACGCCAATTGCAGAAGACCTACGGCTTCACCATCGTGGACGGCAACCGCTCCGTGGAGACAATCACGAAGACGCTGTGGGAGAAAATCCGCGCGTTGCTGGCGGAAAAATAAACGTCAAGCGCTTGCTGGCATGTTGGTCGGTGACAGGGCTGAAGGGGCGTTCGTGGACGCTGGCGACCGGCACGGCAGGAATTGTTCCATCAATTCATCAAACTGTTTCCTCTGCCGGGTGTCAATACGGCGTGAATGCGCTGGCGGGCGCGCAGGAAAATCGTAGCACGTCCAGGACCGCCCAGTGCTGAAACGGCGCTTCGCCGCGGTAGCCGTGGAGTTTTTCAAACGCCTTGAGCCAGACCTTCTGCGCGATGTCGTCCACTTCGTTCTCGCGGCGGACGTAACGGCGGGCGGTGGCAATACGCGCGGCGAATACCTTGAACCAGCGGCTCTAAGCTCGCGGGGTCGCCGCGCAAGACCGCGCAATCAACTCCGCCTCGGTCCGTTCCGTGGCGCGCGATTATATCGGCTGTCGTGTCGGGGCTAAAGGCAAAAAAGCCATCCGGGCCGGCACGCATCAAGGCCGGGTGATGCGCAGTGCCGTCTCAAAGTCACCGGAGAATTGCGAAATGGCTTCGGTGATTTTGCGTGGTTGCTCGAGCAGGGTACTCCACAGGTTCCCTGCAGTTTCCGGCCGGCGCCGAATCAATTCGACCGCTGCTACCATTAGCGACAGGCCGTTATTGGCATCGTGGCGCAGCGCGGTGAGTTTCTGATTCAACTCGCGTATTTGTTCGGCACTCAAGGTAACGGCTTCATTCGGCAAAAGCATTTCGCAAGATGGGCGCGATTGGCGGCGAAATCAAGCGGGTTTCACCAAACCATGAATTGGAGCGAGCGAAGGGATTCGAACCCTCGACATTCACGTTGGCAACGTGACGCTCTACCAGACTGAGCTACGCTCGCCTCCAGAAAGTCGGGAGAAACTATGCCAGCCCGCGGAATTTGCAAGCCGGATTTCAGGCCGGTTTGGCCGCACTGTCCAGTACTGACCGGATCACCTTGAGCAAATCGTCGTGGTCAATCGGTTTGTGGAAAAACGCCACCGCGCCGCAGTTGACGGCTCGTTCCTTGTTTTTGGGGTCTTCGCTGCCGGTGATGATGATGATGGGAATTCGTCTCATCTCATCCAACCGGTGGAGCCATTCCATGAGCCGAAAGCCGTCCCAGGGAACACCGTCCACGTCGGGTGGAAAGCCGATGTCCAACAAAATTAAATCCGGACTTTCCTTACGCGCAGCCGCCACGGCCTCGGCGCCGTCCAACGCCGTGAAAACTTCGTAACCGGCTCCCTGCAGTTTCAGGGAAACGGTTTTAAGGATGATCTCATTGTCATCCACCACCAAAATCTTTTTGGCGCGTCCAGTTACGGATTCAGCGTTCATAAAACTTCATCATCGAAACCGGTTCGCATTGCCTTCAACGACGACGTTAGCAACAAATTAGCGAACCGGCCATGCCAAGCAAAGCACATTTTATGCCCTTTGACTTTTGCCCCGTCTGCCGTGCTAAACTACGCTTATGAGCAACGTTTTTTATACACCCGGCGGACAACGTGCCGCGAAGGTCAACGGCCTTTTCGCCGCCATAGCCCGGCGCTACGATTTGCTCAATGACCTGCAAAGTTTCGGCTTCCATCGCCGCTGGAAACGCCGTGTCGCTGAACTTGCCGCCGCAAAACCGGGCGACCGTGTGCTGGATTTGTGCTGCGGCACAGGTGACATCGCACTTGCCCTCGCACAGCGTGGCGCGGCTGTCATCGGCCTCGACTTCAGCGGGGCCATGCTCGAAATCGCGGAAAAACGCCGGCAGAAAAATCTCCCATTTCAAGTCCCCAATCTGAAATTCATTCAGGGTGATGCGCAACAAATCCCATTTCCCGACAATTCATTTGACGCCATCACCATTGGTTACGGTTTGCGGAATCTGGCGAGTTGGGAAACCGGTTTGGCCGAGATGTGCCGCACGGCCAAGCCGGGCGGGCGGCTGGTTGTGCTGGATTTTGGCAAGCCCGCCAACGCGGTTTGGCGCACGGTTTATTTTACACACCTCCAAATTTTCGTGCCGTTGCTCGGCTGGACATTTTGCGGCAACGCGCAGGCTTACGCTTACATCCTCGAATCGTTGAAACATTACCCGGCGCAGGCGGGGATCGCAGCCAAAATGCATGAACTGAAACTTGCGAACGTGCGTGTCATAAATATTCTTGGTGGCGCCATGGCCATTAATTACGGCGAGAAACCGCCCTGAACGGCAGCCTGATTGTTTGCAGCTCACGTGCGGCGTCCACTTTTAATTTTGCCCGCCGCCCAGCGATGAGTTGGCGCGCGTGCCTGACCAAGCCGTCAATTTTTCTATCGTCATGGTCCGGGTCGTGGTGAAACAGGTAAAGCCGTTTGACTCCGGCTTGCACCGCGAGCGTGACCGAATCGTCCACACATCCGTGTCCCCAGCCGATGTGCTTTTTGTATTCCGCCGAGTCATATTGCGAATCGAGAATCAGCACATCTGCGTCACGCAGGAAATCAATCATCTCCCGGTCTTCGCCGCCCGGCCGCGGTTCGCTGTCAGGGAAATAAGCCACGGACCCACGCGGTGTAGACAGCCGGTACCCGACGCAAACGCCGGGATGGTTTGCGCGTTGCGCCCGCACACAGACCGAGCCGATGTTGAGATTGAAACTCTTGAGTTCCTCGATTGCGATGTTGCTGGGCAGTTTAGCGAACGGCACGGGGAAATACGTGCTTTCCATCTGGCCGGTCAGCGCGTTGACCAGGCCTTTGCGCGCGCCTTCGCCGCCCAGAATCCGCAGATGGCAGCGCGGATCGTAAATTGGCGCAAAGAACGGCAGCCCTTGAATGTGGTCCCAATGCGTATGTGTCAGCAGCAGCGTCAGGCTCAACGGCTGGTTTTTAAATTCTGCCAGCAACGCGCGACCCAGCGCGCGCAACCCCGAACCCGCGTCAAGGATGACGATGTCGTCGCCCGAACGCACTTCGACGCAGGACGTGTTACCACCGTAGCGCACCGTGGTCGGTCCCGGCGTGGGGATCGAGCCGCGCACGCCCCAAAATTTTACGCGGGTGGCGGTTTTGATGTAGCAATCTAACGCAACGGCGGTGAAAAATAAAACTGAAAACCGTCCTCCATGTCGCCGGAAAATCTTGCATGGGCTGGTACGGAAGACTAATTTCCCGCGCTTCGTCGGGTTGGTAGCTCAGTCGGTAGAGCAGCGGCCTTTTAAGCCGTTGGTCCCGGGTTCGAGTCCCGGCCAACCCACCAGTCTCCGCTCGAAGTGCAGCGCAGAGCGAAGACTGCCGCGTCGTAGTGCGCGGCAGGTGGCGGGCTGAAGCTGTTGTTCAATGGCACGCTTCGAGCCACGCCCCAGCCAATCACTGCACTCTCCGTGCGCAATATTCCGGCATTGCCCAGCGCAACGGATGCCCGCTACCCTGCCCGCACAATGCGGCTGTTGGACCGATATTTATTTCGTGAATTGCTCGCGCCACTGGCGTATTGCCTCAGTGGCTTTTTGATCTTTTGGATTTCCTTCGATGCCTTCAAAAGTTTGCAGGATTTTCAGGACGACAAACTGCGCTTGCTTGACATCATCCAGTATTACTTCGCGATGACGCCGGAATTTATCGTGACGGTGCTCCCGATCGCGCTCCTGCTGGCCTTGCTTTATGCGCTCACCAATCATGCGCGTCACAACGAAATCACCGCCATGCGCGCGGCCGGCGTGAGCCTGTGGCGGGTGTGCCTGCCATATTTAATCGTCGGCTTCCTGGCCAGCATCGCGTTGTTTGTGCTCAATGAATTTTGTGTGCCGCGCAACACAGATTGGGCGGACCGCATTTTGAGCCGCTACGTGCAAAAATCAGGCGACCTCGCAGCGCAAAATCGTTTCACCGATTTCGTCAACGCCCGCGAACATCGCCTGTGGCATTTCAGCGAATATCGCGTCAAGACAAGCGAAATGCTCAATCCCATTGTAAGCTGGACCTTGCCGGACGGTTCCATACGGCAATTGAAGGCGGACCGCGCAAATTACACGAATGGCGTGTGGACATTTTGGGGCGCGAAGGAATTTGAACAGGCCAATGCCCGCGCGCCGTTGCTGCCGTCATTTCAAACCAACGTCCTGCCCAAGCCGGAATTTGGCGAAACACCAAAGGAAATCCGGAGTGAAATCAAAATCAACGAATACCAAGGACTAGGCGCTTCACGCCGACCCGACATCCCGCTCGCGGACCTTGTTGCCTATCTGCGGTTGCACCCCGATTTGCCACGCGCCGATTCGAACAAGCTGCTGACCAAACTGTACGGGCGATTAGCCGCGCCGTGGACCTGTCTGGTGGTAGTGCTCATTGCGATTCCGTTTGGGGCGGCTTCGGGCCGGCGCAATTTATTTTTCGGCGTCGCAGGCAGCATTTTTATTTGTTTCACTTTTTTCGTGCTCCAACAGGTTGGGCTGGCTTTGGGTTTGGGCGGTCGTTTGCCTGCATGGCTGGCGGCGTGGCTGCCCAACCTGATTTTCGGCGCAACGGGCCTGTGGATGACGGCAAGGGTGAGGTGAATTTTCAGCTTTTAATTTTTAGTTTGCGCCGCAGAGTTTCAGTGAAGGCACAACCCGACTTGAAACAAAAAATTTAAATCTAAAAATTGGAATCGTGAGCGACGAGCTTTCAAAACTGGTGTTGCGTTATGAGCAGCTCAATTTGCTCTATCAGGTTAGCAATGTCATTCACTCGACGCTGGAGCCGCAGGCAGCATTGCAGTTGATCGTGAGCGAAGCGGTACGGCTCATGCGCGGCTCGAGCGGTTCGGTTGTTTTGATCAACCCCACCACCAGCTTTCTGGAAATCCACGCCTCGCAAAATCTGCCGAAGGCGGCGGCGCGACTCAAGTTGCGCGTCGGCGAAGGCATTACCGGCTGGGTCGCGCGCACCGGCAAACCCGCCCGGGTCGGTGACGTGACCCAAGACCCGCGCTACGTTGCCGCACGGCGCGGAATCCGTTCGGAATTGGCCGTCCCGCTGGAGGTTAACGGCGAGGTGCGTGGAGTGCTGAATGTGGATTCGGACCGGACGAACGCCTTCAGCGCGGACGATCAGGAATTGCTTCAAGAACTTGCAGTGCAAGCAGCCAAGGTGATTTATAACACCTGGCTGTTCGAGCAATTGCGGTTGAAGGCGGGTTTGTTTGAGTCGCTCGCGAGCGTGAGCCGGACGATTAATTCTACACTGAACCTGGATGAGGCGCTGCGCGTCATCACACGCGAAGCGTGCCTGCTCATGCGCGCGCGAATGTGCTCGCTGATGATGCTCGATGAAACCCGCGAGTGGCTCAACCTGCGTGCCAGCTACGGCGCGGGCGAAGCTTACCTCAACAAACCGCGTTTGAGCGTGGGGGATAGTCTGCTCGGCGTCGTCGTGCGCCGCAAAAAGCCCTTGCAGGTGGAAAATGTCCAGACGTCCAGCCGTTATCAAAACGTCGAAGTCGCGCGGCGTGAAGGCCTGGTTTCGCTGCTGAGCGTTCCGCTGCTGTTTGCCGGGCAGGCGACCGGCACGCTGAACATTTATACCGATCGGCCCTATCAGTTTTCCAACGAGGAAATCCGCATCCTAAGCGCACTGGCGGAACTGTCCGGTATTGCCATTGAAAAGGCGCGGCTTTACGAGCGCACCGTGGACGTGGAGGAGCAACTGCGACAGAACGAGAAACTTTCCGCACTCGGCCTGCTGGCCGCCGAGGTCGCGCACGAAATCCGCAATCCACTCACGGTGATGAAATTGTTGTATCATTCACTGGATTTGAAATTCCCCGCCGGCGACCCGCGGGCAAAGGACGCACAGCTTATTGATGCCAAAATCGAACACTTGAACAGAATCGTGGAACAAATCCTAGCCTTTGCGCGCACAACCGAACCCCAACTGAAGCCGGTAAACCTGAACGAATTGATTGATGAGTTGGGATTGCTGGTGCGGCACAAGTTGGCCAATCAAAACGTTGAATTCGTTCGCAATTTGCAACCGGATTTGCCGCCCGTGCCGGGTGATGCGCCGCAACTGGAGCAGGCTTTTTTGAACTTGATTCTCAATGCCGCAGAGGCGATGCCGGGCGGGGGCAGGCTGACCATCAGATCGCGCGCAGTCCGGTCGCCGCGCGCCCGCACCCGCCCGACTTACGTGGCTGTGGAATTCAAGGACACCGGCAAAGGCATGAGCGAAGAGTTGCAAGTCCGCGCATTCACAGCCTTTTTGAACACCACCAAGACCAAGGGCACCGGACTCGGCCTGGCCATTGTAGGCCGCATCATTGAAACGCATCACGGCAGCATCCGCATCAAGTCCCGGCCCGGCCGCGGCACCAGCATTACGGTTTTCTTGCCATTCCCATAAGACGGTTAAGTCAATGCGCGGCCACCTGACTGGCCGGGCTTTCCCTTAATTGAGTCATGGCGTTTATTGCTAAATTGCCATCACGCGCTATTTTCTTGCCAGACTTTGTCGGCAGGCTTATTCGACGGAGTTTCAATTTTTATGAATCACTCAAAGTTGGAATGGTGGAGCCGGTTTCAAAAGTATTACACCGAGTTTCCCACTCTCGGTTTGGCGGTAGATTTGAGTCGGATGAATGTGGACGATGCTTTCTTCGCCGCCATGGAGCCGAGAATTCAACAGGCGTTTTCGCAAATGTCCGAACTGGAAAAGGGCGCCACTGCCAATCCTGACGAAAATCGCATGGTCGGCCACTACTGGCTCCGTAATCCGTCGTTGGCGCCAAAACCAGAAATCCGCAAGGCAATCGAGGAAAACCTGGCTGATATTAAAAATTTTTCTGCGCAAGTCCATACCGGCAAGATCCGCGGAAATGGCGGTCCTTTCAAAAATTACCTGTTGGTAGGAATCGGCGGTTCTGCCTTGGGACCGCAATTTGTCGCCCATGCACTGGGTGATCCTCTCAGGGACAAACTCACACCATATTTCTTTGATAACACGGATCCCGACGGCATGCATCGGGTATTGGCATATATTGGCAAGGATTTGAACCAGACACTTTGTATCGTCATTTCCAAATCAGGTTCCACAAAGGAAACTCGCAATGGAATGCTCGTTGCCAAGGCCGCTTTCGAGAAAGCTGGGCTCAATTTCGGCCAACACACCATCGCGATAACTACCTCGGCAAGCGAGCTTCACAAATATGCCATCAACAACAAATGGCTGACTACGTTTCCGATGTGGGATTGGGTGGGGGGAAGGACAAGTGAGTTATCCTCGGTAGGACTGGTTCCAGCAGCATTACAAGGAATTGAGATCGACAACTTACTCGCTGGAGCTAGACGATGCGATGAGATAACAAGAGACAATAACGTTATATTAAATCCTGCGTCTCAACTTGCGTTAGCATTTTACGCTTCAGGTAACGGTAAAGGCCGTAAAAATCTGGTTGTTTTACCTTATAAAGATCGACTCGAGCTGTTTTCCAAGTATCTTCAACAGTTGTTGATGGAATCATTGGGTAAGGAAATCGATTTGAACGGCAAACGAGTGAACCAAGGGATAACGGTTTTAGGAAATAAGGGTTCAACTGACCAACATTCTTATATACAACAACTTAGAGATGGTACAAGCAATTTTTTTGTTGTGTTTATTGAGGTCCAAACAGACGAAGGTCAACCGAGTCTGATGGTCGAACCTGAGGTTACAAGCGGAGATTTCCTCCACGGCTTTTACTTGGGCACACGCCAAGCCCTGTCCGAAAAAGGACGTGAATCATTAACTTTAATCGTCAAGGAGGTATCACCATTTACCGTCGGTATGCTGATCGCATTGTTCGAGCGAGCTGTTGGGTTTTACGCTTCTCTAATCAATGTTAATGCCTATAACCAACCTGGTGTTGAAGCCGGAAAGAAAGCAGCCAGCAATGTCATAGCAATCCAGAAGCAAATTTTGGAATTCCTGTCAAAACAGCCGCGACAAACTTTCACAGCACTCGAACTCGCGAGCAGAATTCGAGCTAACGATGAAGTTGAAAGCGTTTTTAAGATTTGTGAGCACCTGTCACAGAATCCAAGTCGACACATAAAAAAGATTCCCGCTGAATTTCAGTTTGCAGCGAAGTACGGCCTGTCTTGAGTTTCTACATGTTTCTTTATCCAAAACAATATGACGTTATAGTTGTTGGAGCTGGCCATGCCGGAGTAGAAGCAGCTCTAGCAGCAGCGCGAATGGGATGTCAGACGCTCCTCCTAACCATCAATGTTGATACCATCGGCCAAATGTCCTGCAACCCGGCTATAGGCGGTTTAGCAAAGGGACATTTGGCTCGGGAGATAGATGCGATCGGTGGAGAAATGGGCAAGACGACGGATATGACAGGCCTACAATTCAGAATGTTGAACACAAAGAAAGGACCGGCAGTTTGGGCTCCCCGCGCACAATGTGACAAGAAGGCTTATCAATTCAGATTGAAGTGGATATGCGAATCTGAACCGAATCTTGATGTAAAGCAAGGGCAATCGTCAAGGATTCTTCACGAGGATGGCCAAGCATTCGGAGTTCAGACCACATTAGACGTTCAGTATCTCGGAACGGCAATCGTCATAACCACTGGGACATTCCTTCGCGGTTTATTGCACATAGGTTCAAATCGGCAATCGGGAGGCCGGTCGGGTGACGCCGCTGCCATGGATCTTTCGTCTTCTCTTAAAGAACTCGGCCTTGAACTTGGGCGGCTGAAGACTGGAACCCCACCGCGCCTATTGCGCCGTTCAATTGATTTCTCAAAAACTGAAAGCCAGCCAGGAGACGAACCAGTTCCTTATTTTACATTCTGGAAAGACGATTTGTTCCACGTGGAACATTCACGAGTGAAACACAGAGGAAACCAAAGCTCGGATGGCGAATACCCATCGGGTTCAATTCTGGATAGAATAAATGGCCAACTGCCTTGTTTTATCACGTTTACGACATCAAAAACGGCTAGCATTATACGCCAAAATCTTCACAAATCACCGCTTTACGCAGGCATCATCGAAGGTGTTGGGCCTAGGTATTGTCCATCCATCGAAGATAAAATCGTCAAGTTCCCAGAGAAAGAAAGGCATCAAATTTTTCTCGAACCAGAAGGCGTAGAGACCGACGAGTTCTACGTAAATGGTTTCTCCACCAGCCTACCATTCGATGTGCAATTTGAACTCGTCCGCACAATCATCGGATGCGAAAAGGCCGAGATTTTGCGCCCCGCTTACGCCGTCGAATATGATTTCGTTTATCCGACACAACTGTATCCATCGCTCGAAACAAAGTTATGCCGGAATCTTTTCCTGGCAGGTCAAATCAATGGCACATCAGGATACGAAGAAGCCGCAGCCCAAGGACTCATGGCCGGAATAAATGCAGCTCGCCGAGTCAGTGGCTGTAATTCAATCATTCTTAGGCGGGACCAAGCGTATATCGGTGTCTTAATTGACGATCTGATCACAAAAGGAACGACTGAGCCTTACCGTATGTTCACGTCCCGGGCAGAGTATAGACTTTTGCTTCGGCAAGATAATGCTGATCTTCGCTTGTCACAAATAGGCCACGAAATCGGCCTTTTGCCACTTCGCAACTACAATAAATTCATGGCAAAGAAAGAGATGATAAATAATGAGATAACTCATTTATACAAAACGTATTGCGAATCTGACAGTTTGGCAAAAATTCTTTCACGTCCCGAAATAAGTTACAAGGATTTGCCAAACCGAAATGAAGCCTTACCTAGCGAAGTCGTTCAGCAGGTCGAAATTATTGTCAAGTACGCCGGCTACATTGATCGCCAAGAGTTAGAGGTGCAGAAATTCAAGAACATGGAAGATAGAATGATTCCTGATGACTTCAACTTTTCTACTGTCCCCAGTCTCCGACTCGAGGCGCGGCAAAAACTTTCCAAGATACGCCCGAACACGATTGGCCAAGCCGCCCGCATCTCAGGAGTTTCGCCTGCAGACATCAGCATCCTCATGGTTTGCCTACAACGCCACGGCATGGTAGATAGACAGAACGCCTCGATGGCGAATGAACCAGACGATCGTCGCGAAGTAGAACTCGAGAAGTAGTTGGAACCATGGCTGTCCGACATGGATTCGAACCATGAATAACGCCTCCAAAGGGCGCTGTGTTACCGTTACACCATCGGACAAGCCGAGATGAACCTAAACTTTCAGCGCTTTTCGCGCAAAGCCAAAATCATTCGATAAAGGCCGATGCGCGTGAAAGAAAGTTTGCCCGCAACATTTCTCGCCCGCACAATGTCATGGTTTGCAATGAACAACATCTTAACCGTGCCAAATCCACCTGTTGCCGACGTCCCTTCGGCGGCTTCGGCTGCGCCCGACTTTTCCAAGCTGGTCAAACGGTCCAAGAAAGGCACACTCAAACTTATCGGCGAGGTCCTCAACCATGGCGGCCCGGGTTAT
>Ga0187877_1004268_pt1 | contig 11059 bp, 6 predicted proteins | sample June2016WEW_17_1_3_FD_132430 | JGI IMG/M metagenome (GOLD analysis project Ga0187877, IMG submission 132430) | Peatland microbial communities from SPRUCE experiment site at the Marcell Experimental Forest, Minnesota, USA - June2016WEW_17_100 | ecosystem: Environmental > Terrestrial > Soil >... | reverse complement strand
GTTTCACTTCAGCCCCGCCTTTCGCAAGGCAGCAACAATCCTATCATTTACTGATTGATCCTTAAATGGAAGTCTCTTTGCATAGTAATCCACGGAGAACTTTGGGTTTATCCTGAGGATTTCGGCAGCTTCAGCACGGGCCTCCTCCTCTCGGCCCATCCAAATGTACGTTGTCGCCAAGGTAATATGGGCAAGAATTTTATCAGGCGCAACCTGAATTGCTTTCTTAAATGCCGAAACCGCCTCCTCAAACCGCCCCGCACTCCTGAGGGCCATGCCGAAGTGCATATATAAGGAGGATGGACCAAAGGGGTTGAGTCGCATTGCTTTTTGTAATAACTGAATGGCTTCCTCTGGCCTGCCTGCATAGATTAGAGTATTGGCATAATTGATAAGGACAGACGTCGCACCGGGGTTGAGGGCCACAGCCCGTTCCGCCTCAGCAATCGCCTTGTCATAATCCCTTTTTAGGGTGTACAAGTGAGCCAACAAGCCGTGGGCATCGGCTGTGGAATCATCAATGGCAAGGGCCTTTTGGGCCATTTCTATACCTTTCTCAATCGACTCCTGAGGGGACTTCGTGTTGCCAAGCCAATAATCGTCATTGTAAATCCAACCAAGCCGCGTATAACCCATTGGATTATCCGGACACATAGCAATAGCCTCCTCAATCATCCGCCGGGCCAAGTTGTTACCCTCGATATCCCCACGGTGATAGTAACCCCACGCTTCCGTTAGCTTCAAATAGCAATCGAGACCTTGCTTCCCTCTGTAATATTTGTCGGCATATTTTTCAGCCGTTAAAACTTCTCCCCCCTCCGTCAACTTCACTTGCACGCCCGACAAGATCTTTATGGTGATTTCATCTTGCAGGGCAAATATGTCTTTCAGGTCACGATCGTAACGCCCTGCCCAAAGGTGCTGCCCTGTGAGAGCGTCGATCAATTGGGCGGTGATCCGAACGCGGTCGCCAGACCTCTGCAAGCTCCCCTCCAGCACATACCGGACCCCTAGCTCTTCGCTTACCTGTTTGACCTTCACCGGTTTTCCCTTGTAACTGAAGGTCGAATTTTGGGCGATCACAAACAGCCTTGGTACCCTGGAAAGGGCATTGATGATGGATTCGGTGATCCCGTCACTCAAGAACTCCTGCTTCGGGTCTTCACCCATGTTCACAAACGGTAGCACGGCAATAGAGGGCCTATCCGGCAGGGGGTACTTCATTCTATCAACGGATGCAACCTCGATCGGAACAGGACTCAAATATATTTTCCAAATCGCCCCCGCCACGATCCCAATCACCACAACCAGCATCACCCAGCGATATTGAATCAACCAGGAGATTTTTCGTTCCTGGGGGGAAGAAAAAGGAACTACGGGCAGTTCGGGAACCGCAGATTCCTCCACCGGCTCAGATTCTTCTTTCTCCTCCTCCTCCTTTTTCAGGCTGGCGACGAATTGATCCCACGCCTCACCGTTATGGGAATTCCCGAAGATAATTGAAGTTTCATCCAGACTTACGCCTATTTTATCTATGGCAAACTTCAGCCTCACATTCTCTTCGCTTCCCATATAATCAAATAGGTTTGCCCATCCATCCTTTTCTGCATCGGAAAATGTATAGATCTTGCCAATTGCTCCATCCCCTTCTTCTTTTTTCTTCCCAAGCACCCTGAAAAGAGGAGCTTCTTCCAAGTTGGGAAGGGCGTTCTTCCATTTCGCGTAGATTCTCGGCAGCAGGTTTTCCTTCTCCGAGGAGCCGGCTGCACCCCCGACCGATTCATTAAGCAGGGCGAGCAGGTCAAGGTGTTCCTGAAGGGGAATGGTTTTGATTTTCCCCAATTTTTTCATCTCATTGACGACAAGGGCGATCACGGAGAGATAAAACCTTCGGGACGGTGAGTTGAAATGAAGGGTCAGTTGAGTCTTGTTCCTTAAATGAAGATGAAGCTTGAAATCATTCAGATCGATCCGGATGGCGGGTCTCGAACTTTCCATCATTCTTTACCCTTTAAATTTGTCCACTAACAGGAACCTTTTTTTGAAGCGTAGAGATAATCTGAAAAAAATCTGACGGTATATACCGTCAGGTCTATATCAGCTGGGTAATAATTTCAAGAGAATATTTTCAATGATCGGTGAGTTGTGGGAATAGAAAACTCCATTATTCGATGAAGGACCTCTTGAGAAGATATTTTCTTGAATAATTCTATTAAGTTATTAATTATTCTTTGCTGCCCGGGAATCGGATTTTTAGTCGTTTGGAATAGTGCCCACTTAATAATTCTTTTCGTTAGAAAATAGCACCATTTTCACCCATTCGTGGGTGCCACGCCCCCAGGCAGGGCATGGGAAATTTCGAGGAAATTAAATGATTAGCATGCAGGAAATTATTGTTTTTTTCGCCCTCTTGTCTTTTTCTATCATTTTTAAATTGTGGCCCAGACTTCCTCCGATCATGGAGCGATTATGAAAGGACGGATAATGAAGATCCCAATATGACGCCTCCAGAGGGAGCTATATCCCTTTGCAGTGTTCTGATTTTCAATTTTTAATATCAATCAAAAACACCTATATGAAGCCACCAATGGATTTTGTCTTTGGGCTTTAACCCTTTTCCATCAGCTTGAAAGGAAATGATTTCCTATGGGCTAATTGAATCGGGAGGAGGGAAATTATTAGTCAAAAGCCGAACAAACATTCATTAAAATGCCAATGAACATCTAAAAGGAGGGTCAAATGAAAGGCAGTATGAAGAAGTTGGCTGTATTTGTGACGGTAGCCGCAATAGCGTTATTTGTAGCAGCGGCCACGGCATCGGCTGGACAGGTATTTGCTAAAGATGAAGACCATATCCTTACAATCGAACATTATGTAGCCCATAAATCGACTGTTCCTGCCATTGCTGGGCAGTTTGTCCAGCTCTATGTCCGGGAAAGGGTGTGGGCTGGCCATGCGCAGAATTTTCGAGGCGCAGAAGCTACTGGCAAGGTGGTTCTCTTCGTTCATGGCGCTACAATCCCAGCTGAAACTGCATTCGATTTACCTTACAAAGATTATAGTTGGATGGTCTATCTCGCCCAAGCCGGATTTGATGTCTTCCTCATGGACATAACCGGCTATGGGGCTTCCACGAGGCCGTGGCAGATGAACGACAAATGCAACCTTAGTCCTGCAGACAAGGCTATCATTGGATTTAGCACCCCATGCGCACCGAGCTATCCAGACGAGCTAGGAATGATGCCGGCGGATTGGGACGATATGGATAGCGTCGTAGACTACCTGCGAGACTTACGCGGAGTAGACCGGATCAGCCTCATAGGGTGGTCATTGGGTGGTCCAAGAGTGGGTGGCTACGCTGTTCTCCACCCCGAAAAGGTCGAGAATCTAATTCTGTATGCACCTGATACTTCCGGTCCGACCAATTCACCTTCTCCAGTGCTGGGATTTGCCTTTACCCTCGTAAGTCCAATCTCATGGACGGATAGTTGCGAAGGCGCGACCGACCCTGGAATCTTCAATGCCCTCAACCAAGATCTTCTGGAATCTGACCCCGTAGGAGCCACATGGGGTCCGGGTAGGGCTCGTGCCCCCATTTACCCAACTGCTGGAGCTCTGGCTCCGGAGATTAAGGCCCCTACACTCGTTATTGTGGGGGAGGGAGATCCACTTTTGCCCTTGGATAAACTTGTTTATGGGGTCCTCGGAACACAAGACAAGGTATTTATGAGTGTTGCTTGCACAGGACATGTGATGGTATGGCAAACGCGGCATCATACCCTGTTAGAGGCTTCAAAAGAATGGCTCCTTCACCAGTCTATAAGAGGGATCTCTCATGGTGTCATTAATGTCGATCCTCAGGGGGGGTTCACGCTTCTTCCAGAATAGTGAAGTGAAAAGGGCCCCATAACGTAAATATGATGTTCGAGATGAGCCATGGCTTGAGCTGGGAAAAGGTGCCTATATCAAAAATGCATGTTTTCAAGACAAAGCAGGGGAGGGTCAGAAATGATCCTGCCTTTTTTGATGTCTATATATTGTGGTCCTGGCATTGGGGCGAAAAGTGCACATAGCTGCTGAGACTGTCGAAAAAGTGCAAAAGGCCAATTCCGATAATTTTTGCACCGTTAAAAATCAACAACTTACAGGCCACAGAAAATCGAAAAATGCCCAGATTTAGGGTTTTTCGACAGCCTCGCCTACGAACATAAAAAGAAAGGCTAAGAAAATGAAAAGACTTTCATTCATGGTGGCAATCTTTTTCAGTCTTGTGATGATCTGCGCTATTGCTGAAGCACAACATGTTGCTCAAGTTCTTCTCATCCCGCGGGAGGGGGAACAGATATCGGATCTTTTTAGCCTTATGCTTAATAGAGAAGTTGGGGTGATGACCGACATGCTGCAGAAAGCAGGGTTCAAGGTAGTGGTGGCAACCATTTCCGGTCAGCCTATAGAGGGAATCCTTAATGAACTTAAGCCAGATTTGAAGTTATCGGAGGTCAAGGTAGACGATTATGCAGGGTTTATACTGCCATGCATGGCTGTCGGTCTGTTCCCTGGCCCGCCGGTATCTCCTGTCGCGGTTTCAATCGTTAAACAAGCTGTAGCACAGGGAAAACCGGTGGCGGCGGCTCTTGGTTCCGTTTACACCTTGGCTGCAGCCGGAGCTTTAAAAGGCAAGCGTTATGCCTTTGTGGATGACCCGTTCATTGAACTTCCTCGTATTAGGAGGAAGGACATGAGATTTGAAGGGGCCATCTATAGCGGCTTGGGTGTTGTCCAGGATGGAAACATCCTCACCTCTGGAGTTTGTCCTGCGACGGAAGGATGGATGGGGCCACCGGAAGGCACTGTTGAACTTACCCGGGCATTTATTGCCAAACTTGGCCGCAAAAAGTAGGAATTAAAACCATCCAATTCAAAGCTAAGATAACGTAAAACCTTTTTCTCCTGTGTTGCCGTTTTAGAACCTTAAGGAGATGATCCCATGACCGCAGAGAAATTTAAACGTAAGCTAACGGCCATCCTCAGTGCGGATGTCAAGGGTTACAGCCGCCTGATGGGCACAGATGAGGAAGCCACTCTCCGCACCCTGCAGGAATACAAAGAGGTGATGGCCAGCAGTATCCAGCACCATCGGGGCCGGATCGTTGGTACTGCGGGGGACAGCGTGTTGGCCGAGTTTGCCAGCGTGGTGGATGCGGTGCAGTGTGGGGTGGAGATCCAGCAGGTGCTCCGGGCGAAGAACGCCATGCTGCCTGAGACCCGCAGGATGAATTTTCGGATTGGGATTAATTTGGGGGATGTGATTGAGGAAGGAGATACGATCTACGGGGATGGGGTGAACATTGCGGCCCGCTTAGAGAGTTTGGCGGAGGCGGGAGGGATCTGCATCTCCGAGAGTGCTTATCAACAGATCGAGAACAAGCTGCCCTTGAGGTACGACTACCTGGGGGAGCACGAGGTTAAGAATATTGCCAAGCCGGTGCGGGTGTACCGGGCGCGGATAGAGTCGGAGGCTGCGCCCCCGAAATTGGGTGAGGAGAAAAAGCCTGTCGGGAAACGGTTATCCAAGGCTGCTTTGGGTATAATAGCGGTCGTAGTGATAGCTGGGGCCGTAATCCTTTATCAGTTTGTCCTTCGTCCTTCTCCTTCTAAAACAGAGGTAGCCTCCAAGGAGAAGATGGCTTTCCCTCTTCCTGGCAAGCCTTCCATTGCTGTTCTGCCTTTCGTGAACATGAGTGGTGACAAGGAGCAGGAATATTTCAGCGACGGGATGACCGAGGATCTGATTACGGATCTTTCCAAGATCTCCGGTCTCTTGGTGATCGCTCGAAATTCGACTTTCACGTACAAGGGAAAAGCCGTGAAAGTCAAGCAAGTAGCCGAAGATCTTGGTGTGCGGTATGTGCTTGAAGGCAGTGTGCGCAGGGCCGGTGAGGAAATCCGAATTAATGCCCAGCTTATTGATGCTCTGACCGACCATCACCTATGGGCGGAGCGCTATGACAGCAAGATAGGGCAAATCTTTGCTTTACAGGATCAGATCACCCAGAAGATTGTTTCTGCCCTGGCGGTAAAGCTGACCGGAAGTGAAAAGGAATTGGCGGTCCAGAAGGGAACGGATAATGTGGCGGCCTACGATGAATTTTTGAGAGGGTGGGCGTACTATCTCCGCTTCACCCCCGAGGATTTTGTGAAGGCCTTTGCTTCTTTTAAAAAGGCCATCGAACTGGATCCAAACTATAGTCGGGCCTATGCAGCCCTGGCCTTGGCATATCAGGCTGGTGGTACACACGGGGCATTGCTTCAGGCGCTAGGGACATCTTGGGATGAGGCTCGGTTGCGGACCCGTGAATATCTGCAGAAAGCCATGAAACAGCCTACATCCATTGCTTACAATGTTTCCTCCCAGATGTATCTTCGGAGGTTTCAGCATAACGAGGCGATTTCCGAACTGGAACGAGCACTCTCCCTCGAGCCGAACGATCCCGTCGGCCTTGCATCAATGGGTTACACCTTGACCATGGCTGGCAGGCCGAAGGAAGCCATGGAGTTCATCAATAGGGGGATGCGCCTGGATCCTCATAATCCTTCGCAATATATGGTGCTTCTCGGGTACACCTACTTTTGCCTGGGGGAAGTGGCGGAAGCTGCGAATTCGATCGAAGAAGCGTTGAGACTGAACCCGGAAAACGTGTCGATAGGAGTCCGGCTTGCGGCATTTTACGCCCTTCTGGGTCGTGATCAGGAAGCCCGGAGTGTGCTTGAAACTATCAGAAAGAAGGTATTTGTTGGCAACCTTCAATATTATATGGCTAACCTGTTCTTCGGGGACCGCGCAATGGCTGATCGGTATGCGGAGGGTCTTCTCAAAGCAGGGATATCCGGCCGACCGGGCGGATATTTGCATGTATTCAAGGAAAACCAGCTGACTGGAGAGCAAATTAGAACCCTGCTCTTCGGCTCGGCAATCAATGGAATATTTTCGGGTGCGCGATGGTGGATTAACTGGAAGAAAAATGGAGAGTGCACTTGGCGGGGGGGAGTTACTTCTAACTCCGATCGCGGTAAGAGCCGGATTGAAGGCGATATGATCTGCACGAAGTACGAAAAGAACTGGTGGGGGCTCGAGAATTGCGCGACTGTTTTCAGAAATCCCTCAGGCACGTTCGAAACTAAAGACGAGTATATCTTTGCAGGTGAAAATAATTTGCGAACATTCTCGTCGGTCCGTTGAATGTATTATATTAATAGTCGGAACATGGCCCATCTGGTTTGTTCTTCTCCCCCTGATCAAGGCAGGGCTGAAGTGAGACTTTGGAAGTTTCTGCAGTAGACTGGCAAAAGAAAAGGTTACTCAGGGCCATAATAACGCTGGTAGATTACGAAGGGCGAACCGACATTGCCAGACGGGGGTAGACAGTGCGCTGGGGGAAACCTATGAATTGAAGGAACAAGCAGCAAAGGGCGGACGCCGAAAGGCAGGGTCAGAAATGGTCCTGCTTTTTTTCATGCCTATATATTGTGGTTCAGCCATTTGGGCAGAAAACTGTGTTATCTGCTATGTTACCTGAAAATGGTCAGGCTCAAAAAGTTGCTAAATGCAAACCATCTCTGCTAAAATCGGGGTGACTTCTGGATTGTATGAACCGGCACTTGGTCGCCATTGACTTCTTCTCTTTTTCTAATTCCGACCATCAATGCAATTCCTCAAACGTTAAATGTCTATCGTGACCCCGACTATCCCGGTATGCATACCTTCTGTCGTAGAGATCAGGAATACGGGGCAGAATTCGGGCCCGGTATGCCCGGATGTGCCTTAAAACTACCTGACGAGCCACGCTCGATCGTTGAAAGTCGCCCTTCCCCATCTCTTTGCCGATAACCTCCCGAAAACCTACTGGAAAGCCCCCCAAGCAAACCCAAGATCTTGTGCTAAAATTCCATTGACACACTCTTTCCTTTTTTTTATATTTGATCCACCGGAAAGCGAGTTCTTATCAAAGAAATTGTTGTGCTTCATGGCATCTTGTTCACTCACGGGTATTTTTTGCGGTCAATATATCCTCATAGGAAATGATTAAATTGACCATACCCCTTCTCCTGTCACCGGATCCCACGCAACGTTCGGCGAAATCGATAGAAGGTCTTGCGAGATCGTCATGCAGGAAACATTTCCCGATTCTTAGCAACGGGATACATATTCTGGAAGCTATGGTCTGTTATTAGACCCCTTCCTTTGCGGAATAACAGAACGATTTGAATCTGTTTAATCATATCGATAAGGCGGGAGGATACGCTATGAAGAAAAAAAACTTTTATCAAGGTTTGTACTTCCAAGTATTGACGGCGATTACCATAGGTGTTCTGCTCGGGCATTTCTTCCCCGAAACCGGCGCGGCCATGAAGCCACTGGGCGATGGCTTCATCAAGTTGATCAAGATGATCATCGCACCGGTTATTTTTTGTACCGTGGTAGTCGGCATTGCGGGTATGGAGGACATGAAGAAGGTCGGTCGGGTGGGCGCCAAGGCGCTCTTATATTTTGAAGTTGTCTCAACCTTTGCTTTGGCGATCGGTTTGTTGGTCGTCAGCATCATGCAACCAGGGGCGGGCATGAATGCCGATGTGTCGAAGCTGGATACCAGAGCGTTGGCCACATACACAGCAAAGGCGGATTCGCAGAGCACGATTGACTTCTTGATCAATATCATTCCCAACACTGTAGTGGATGCCTTTGCCAAGGGTGATATTCTGCAGGTACTGTTCTTTGCCATCATGTTCGGCTTCGCCCTTTCCATACTCGGCGAGCGCGGCAAGGCGGTCTTTAAAGTGATCGACGAGGTTACCCATGTGCTATTCGGCATCGTAAACTTTATCATGAAGGCCGCTCCGATCGGCGCCTTCGGTGCCATGGCCTTTACCATAGGCAAATTCGGACTCGGCTCCCTGTCCAAGCTGGGTATGCTGATGGGCTGCTTTTACCTGACCTGCCTGTTGTTTATCTTCATCGTGCTGGGCACCATCACAAGATTGTGTGGATTCAGTATCCTCAAATTCATCAAGTATATCAAGGAGGAGTTGCTGATCGTGCTGGGGACATCATCATCCGAGTCGGTTCTGCCGCGTATGATGGCCAAGCTGGAGAACCTGGGCTGCACCAAGTCGGTGGTTGGGCTGGTCATTCCAACCGGGTACTCCTTCAACCTTGACGGCACCTCCATCTACCTGACCATGGCGGCAATTTTCGTGGCTCAGGCCACCAATACACCGCTGACCTGGATACAGACCCTCACAATTCTGGGCGTGCTGTTGTTGACTTCAAAGGGTGCAGCCGGGGTCACAGGCAGCGGCTTTATAACCCTGGCAGCAACCTTTGCTGCTATTCCAACCATCCCGGTGGGCGGTCTGGCCCTGATCCTGGGCATCGACCGTTTCATGTCCGAGGCCCGTGCCCTAACCAACATGATCGGTAACGGTGTGGCCACCGTGGTAGTTTCCCGCTGGGAAAAGGAACTCGATATGAACAAGATGGCGCGGATTCTGAAGAAAGAAACTGTTTTGGAAGCCGAAGAACCTGAATTAATCTCTGAGGGCATCCCAGCGCCTAAGTCGAAATAGCAAGCGATGGGTTTTGATGTGTTGTACGTTTATAATCGTCATTCGCAAATGAAAAATAAGGCGAGGAGAGAATTATGAAAAAAACTAAGGTAGTTTCAATTGTAATCGGACTGATTGGATTGTTAGTATTCGCAGTGGTATCATGCACTTCTGGTAAAGACGATGCAAAGGCCCTGGTGAAGAAAGCGGTTGCGTATGCAAAATATCAGGGAAAAGAGAAGGCGATTGCTGAGATCAGCAAAGCCAGGGGAATGTTTGACAAGGGTGAACTTTATGTATTCGCATATGATCTTAACGGCGTTATGCTGGCTCATCCTAAAAATCCGGAACTGATCGGAAAAGATCTGATAGCTGTTCCGGACAGCGAAGGGAAGTTGTTCCGTAAGGAGATCGTCGAAAAGGCGAAGACTAAGGGTTCCGGATGGGTCGATTACGTGTATCTCAATCCGGAAACGAAGGAACTGGAGCATAAGACGACCTACTTCCAGAAGGAGGGCGACATCATCATATGCTGCGGGGCATACAGGGAGTATAGCCATGAAGGGGATTAGACCAAGAAAGATTCGTCAATGAAAAGATCCCACTCGCGACCATTGATGTGGAATGAAAGGGTTAAAAGAGGTCAGTCTGCACTTTACGCGAGTGTGAGGCGCTTTTAGCGGATGCAAAGCCCGACCAACCACGAGGTCGCTGCATACATTCCGTTTTTCATATCCATATATCAATTTAGACCGATGCATGCTTTCACTCTGGAAGCTCCATTTTCCAAATTGCACATATCTGCTGAGACTGTCGAAAAAGTCCAAATGGCCAATTCCGATAATTTTTGCACCGTTAAAAATCAACAACTTACAGGCCACAGAAAACCGAAAAATGCCGAGATTTAGGGTTTTTCGACCGCCTCGCTATTTTCCTTGAATTTCCAATAGCTTAAAAAGCTTCGAGATCCAAATCATTCATGCAATAATGTGAGTAAATTGGACGGTTACAGGTATGGCGCGATAGCTTGCGTGCGGAGTACTCCCTGAACTCAACGAAGAGCCTTCTCCTCTTACCATTGAAGATTTCAACTAGATACCCACGTTTTACAGGTTAAGATTTTTGTGTGCCATTTCTTCAGTTCATTGTATTGAATTTCCAATATTTGGCGAGCCTTTACATGAATTGACAGAGAATCCGGTATAATCTCTCCGCAAAAAACTTTTGACGAAAGAATTCAGTGAGCCTAATCTGTAACGAAAAAGTAGGGCCAAACCCTGGGTGATCAGGGGAGGGAAAGCCTGCGGGGCCCGATTCTTCATTGAAGACGTCGGGGCTTAGACGCTGAATGCCCCAATAAAACCCAAAAGGAGATGCTTATGAAGACAAGGCGTTCGACCGTGTGGTGGGTGTCAATGGTTGCGCTCTGTCTGGCCTGGGAGGGCCAGGTCTGGGC
>Ga0187877_1004267_pt1 | contig 11062 bp, 10 predicted proteins | sample June2016WEW_17_1_3_FD_132430 | JGI IMG/M metagenome (GOLD analysis project Ga0187877, IMG submission 132430) | Peatland microbial communities from SPRUCE experiment site at the Marcell Experimental Forest, Minnesota, USA - June2016WEW_17_100 | ecosystem: Environmental > Terrestrial > Soil >... | reverse complement strand
TTGAAAGCAAACGAGCAGAACACACAAGTCTTGATTTTGGTGCGGAAATCCTCATGAGGAGACTCCGGGTAGTCTGGGCCGGGGATTATAACGGGCGTATCTATTGGAAACAAGCAGCACTCCCTCCAAAAACAAGTGTTTTTGGTGACGCCGGAAGCCCAGATTTCGACCCTGTGGAATCAGCCGCTTACAGCCGCCGATTTCACAGGGTTTTTGGAAGGGTCTGCCACGCCCGGCAGGCGGTGCCGACGCCGATGCCCATCTGGTCGGCGATGCGCTGCCACGATGCCCCTGAGGCACGCAGCGAGGCGATCTGGGTGGCGTCTACCATCGTCCGTGGACGACCAAGCGTCTTCCCGTTGGCAACGGCGTTCCGCAGCCCGGCACGCACCCGTTCCTGACATAATGCCCGTTCGAACTCAGCCATCGCCCCGATGATCCCGAACATCAGCCGCCCGGAGGGCGTGCTCAGGTCGAGGTTGTCCTTCAGGCTGATGAATGCCACCCCGTAAGCGTCGAGGTCGGCGAGAGCATTGACCAGATGTTTCAACGAACGACCGAAGCGGTCGATCTTCCAGCAGAGCACAGCGTCGAACCTCCGACGACGGGCATCAGCCATCAGCCTGTTAAGTTGTGGGCGGGACTCCTTGGAACCTGACACGCCCTCGTCTACATAGGTGCTAACGACGGTCCACTTCCGAAGAGCGCAGTATTCCTGAAGCTCTCTCGTTTGCATCTCCGGGCTCTGACCGTTCTGCGTGCTGACTCTGGCATACAGGCCTACTCGCATGATTCCTCCATGGTGGCAACCAGCAACGAATTTCAATTTCTGGTCGCAGGACGCGGGTTGTGGTTTCTCTCTTGCAGTGCCCAACCTCGGCGCCATCGAAACAGCGGTTTTGGGCGGCAAATTTCGGGTCTCTGAACTGGTCGCCAGCCGTGCTGGCATCGGCGCACGTTAGAGTTGAATGCGGCGGAACGGCAGCATCAGGCTCCAGATCGGACGACCGCCGCCTCCCATCGCATGTTTTGTTCGTTCCAAACGATTTGCTTCCGACCGATCCTCACCATGTCCCTGTTCCACAGGGCGGCGTGCACCTGATTGTGGTCTGCCTGTTCGACGACCGCGATGCCATGCCCGAGGACAGCCACACGGTCGCCGGGCTTGAGCCGCCGTTGCTGCCTGCGGCGGGCATACCACCGATGGCTGCGCTGGATTAGTAGATCGGACCCGTCTGCGTCATAGCCGGAGTGGCTGTGCCAGAGCGGCAGCGTTCCGCCTTCGCCTTGGACGAAGATGTCGCAGCCGAAACCCGTCAAGGTCTTCAGCCACAACTCGGCCCTGCCGATGCCGAGCGGGATCATCTCCAGCGGCAGCATGAGGTTCTTGGGATACGCATACTGCGCACGCCAGCCTAACTCGTGCTCCACGACGGTGCCCCACAAATAGACCTCGCCGTAAATGCCGAACTGGAGCAGGCCTGTCTTTTGCAGGTGTTCAAAGCCCTTGCTTGCATAAACGCCGCACGTGCATTTGGAGGCGGGGGCATCGTGGCAGGCTTGAGCTTTGCAATCGGCAGCGAAAGCTTTGCCGGGCAGCCATGGAGTTTGATTAAGCGATTTCAGCCCAGAGGCGTCCCAATGCCACACTCGGGAGGCGACAATCGGCGAGATGTAGTCAGGCATGGTCATGGTGCGACTGGCTCACGCTCGGGTTCGGGTTGAGGTTCGCAGTCAGGAAGCCTGTCCGGCCTCGTTTCCGGTTCGCGTACCGGAAGCTCCAGAGGCTCAATCACAATGGTCCGAAGCGGTTTCCCAATCTGCATAGGTTTCACTCCTTCGCCAAAGGCGCTGGTTAAGTGACCCACCAAGCACAACCAACTGTGCCGTCAAAACGGCGGTTCTTGATGGCAAAACGCTTGTCTCTGGTCGTGGTCGCCAGCGGTGCAGCCATGCGGTAGGCATGGGCGCACGATACGGCGCACATTAAGCCGCCGCAGCCGGGCGATCCGGCTCTGAGCCACAGCTAAGTGCTTGAATCAGGGTAGGGGTTCCCAGTGGGCGGAATCTCATAATCCGTAGGTCGTTGGTTCGAGTCCAACCGCCGCCACCAATCAAATCAACAACTTCCAGAGGAATCTCGGTCTCGACTTGTTGCCGGGGTTGCGCGGGGGCTTGCGGCTTCTTTTCCGACTTAACGTCGAGGCAATCGACATAAGCGACGTTCGCACCGGGAATCAGGTGGCTGTAGGTTTCGATACTTTGCACTCAATCCGGGCGCTCTTTGAGCCACTGATCTGCGTTGCATGAAACTCACGTTGCCGGGCCGCCGCTCATTCTGGATCAAATAACCTGATATCGACGCTTCGCCATTGCGTCGGCTAGCTGTGGCTGTTTTCATAGCCCCCTGCCTGCTCTCTGCACAGTCCCTTCAGACGACAACATCTGACGTTACCTTGGTTACCTTGCGGAGCTTGTGGCAGTGAGAGATTCTCTTCTGCGTAGCAAGCGACAGCTTAAGGAAGAAGCGCATGAGCAATACGAAAGCTATAACAGATCTGGCGGAGATGGACCTTTTGACCGAAGCGCCGGCATCGCAGGCAGGTCCTGCCTTGGCTGGGGCCAAACCTGGAATTGTGGCGCTGTTGGGAAAGTGGGTCGGTTACGCAGTGCAGTTACGAGCCGAACCGAAGACAGCGTCGACGATAGCGAACGATGATGTCGATGACGATTGGGAGAAATGGTTGCACGACTGCGGCCGAGCAGTGCGGTGAAGTTTCCCGCGGTACGAGGATTACCGTTGTTCTCGGAACATCCGCCCGCAGCGCATTCTTCAGTACAACGGCGTCATTCAACCGAATAGGTGAAGTAAGTGTGATCGACTCCCCCGTTGCAATGGCGCCGAGCACACCTTGTTGCCAAGTACGAAGGCAAGATACAGCCGGCGCAGCGCCAGCGAGCACAGGCGCAGCGCTCCCCGGCGAAATCGGTCAAGACAAGGATCGGAGGAGCTGTTTCTTTTGAAGCGCAAGCCCTTGTTTTGGCTGGCGTTCCGGAGAGTTCCCTCCGCTCAGGAGAAATGCAGGACATGAGTAAAAAGATTCTGCTGGTTGATGACTCGAAGATGGTCCTGATGATGGAAGAGATGATCTTGGGCACGAAAAAGAGCTATACGCTCATCAGGGCACAGGACGGCCAGGAAGCGGTCGAGAAGGCGATTGCCGAGTCTCCCGATCTGGTGCTCATGGACGTTGTCATGCCCAAGATGAACGGGTTTGAAGCCTGCAAGCAACTGCGGGGCGACAAGCACACGTGCAACATTCCTGTCATTCTCGTTACCACGAAAGGCCAGGAGGAAGATGTGGAGGCGGGATTCGAGCATGGCTGTAACGATTACCTGACAAAACCGATTCACGGCCACGAGCTGCTCGCGATGGTAGAGGCATACCTGGGAGAGTAACTGGCTGAAGCGCTGGTCATGCGAACCAAGGGGACTCAGTGACGAAATCATATACAAACCTGGAGACGGATAAAGCAAAAGTTCGAGCCATCCTGGAACGTTTGCAACGGGAGATCTCCGAGCTACGGGCCCAGAGACGTGGACTACGGACCAACGCGGAAGAAGAACTCGTTCTTGCGTCGCGGCAGTTTCTATCTCTGTCGCAGATGAAAGGCGCGAGCACCCCGCAGGACGCCATCGCCACGGTGAAGGATATTCTTACCAATTTTATCGGCACCGAGCAGTTCGCGTGCCTCATGTTTCAAAAGGGCCAACCGCGATCCGAATGTCTGTTTTCGATGGGAGTTGGCGATGATCAACTCGCGGGCCTGCGGAGCGACACGCAGGTAATCACGGACACGGTCGCCGAAAAGCCTCCGGGAGTAGTTGCAGTCGTACCGCTCAGGCTCCGGGAGGAAATGGTTGGAGCTATCGTCGTGCTCGGCCTACTGCCTCAAAAGAACAGTCTGGAAAACGTGGACTATGCGTTATTCGATTTGTTGAGCGAACATGCCGCGGCTTCTATTGTCAGCGGACGGGAAGCAATGATGGACGTGAGAACGCAATGATGAATAAGGACCATCACCAGCATGCCTCGCCCTCCACCGGGCTGCTGCCGATGAAGACCGTTGTCGGCGAGGTTCGCAAGGAGTTTCTCCACCCCGGCCAGATGTGCGTTTCGTCCACACCTTGCACGGTGACCACGATTGTTGGCTCCTGTGTCGCGCTTTGCATATGGGATCCCATTGGCCGGATCGGCGGAGTGACGCATTACATTCTGGCGCAAGGGGACGGCGTTGGGCAGGCATCGTGCCGCTATGGCGACGTTGCGGTTGAGACGCTCATCACCAAAATGGTGGGACTCGGCAGCTCCCCGCGCATGATGCAGGCGCACGTATTCGGGGGCGCGTGCATGTTCGAATCGTTTCGCAATAGCGAACATCCTCTCGGCATGATGAATGTCAAAATCGCTCTCGAAGTGCTTGGGAAGTATGGCGTCAAAATCCTGACTCAGCAGGTCGGGGGAGCGAAGGGCCGCAAAATCGTTTTCCAAACCTCCGATGGCGCCTTCACGGTTAAGGAGATTTAGGAACCATGCAGATTGATCGTCAAGCCGTTTTGCAGGTTTTTCTGGCTGAGACAGAAGAGACGCTCGGCGAGATGGAGGCAGCTCTGCTGCTCCTGGAAGAACGGCCGGGTGACGACGAGCTTCTCGGACAAGTATTCCGCGTGATGCACATGCTGAAAGGGAACGCGGCGGCGTTGGAATTCACGGAAGTCTCCGGCGTCGCGCACTCGATCGAAGACCTGCTCGCATCGATTCGGAATCACGCCATCTCAGTCGACAGTGAAATCGTTAATTTGCTTCTTCAAGCGGTGGATGCATTGCGCAGGATGGTCTCGGCGTCGGTCTCCGGGGGGGAAGGACTGGCGGCGGCGCAAACCGAAATTGTAGCGCGCTTGAAACAATTCCTGGGCGCACGCGAACTGGCGATTGCGGTGCCGGCAGCCGTTGCCGTGATCCAGGAGCCTATGCAAGCCGCCTCTGTGCCCGAGCACGGCACTGGACAAACGCTTCGCATTAACGTGGAGAAACTCGACCGCCTGCTCAACCTCGCCGGAGAAATAGGAATTACACAGGGACGCATGCGGCAGCTTATCGAGAACCTGAGCGCTCACGTCGGCGAGCAGCTACTGGAGACGCTACGCGAGGCGGACCGCCTGACCATGGACCTGCAAGAGCAAGTCATGGACCTTCGCATGGTCCCCATCGGTCCGATGTTTCACAGCTATGCACGTATGGTTCGCGACCTTTCGCAGAAGCACGGAAAATTGGCGAAGCTGGTGGTGGAAGGCGAAGAAGCGGGGGTCGATACGGCTGTAATCGCGAATATTCGCGATCCGCTTATGCACATGATCCGCAACGCGATCGATCACGGGATCGAATCTCCGGAGGTGCGTCGCGCCGCAGGCAAGAATCCTGTTGGAACCATATCGCTGCGCGCCGTTCGCGAAGCAGGTACCATCGTGATCCAATTGGCCGACGATGGCGCCGGACTGAACCGAGGCAAAATCGCGCAACGCGCGCGGGCCGCGGGCGTGATCGCCGACCCGGATAAGTTGTCGCCGCAGGAACTGCACCGACTGATCTTCGAGCCCGGATTTTCCACCGCGGAACAGGTTTCCGAGACATCAGGAAGAGGCGTAGGAATGGACATCGTGCGGCGCAACATCGAAGCGCTTCACGGGCGGGTCGAGGTTGAGAGCGAGGAAGGGCGCGGCGTCACGGTCACCATACGTCTGCCGCTGACGCTGGCGATTATCGAAGGCTTCTCAGTTGGCGTTGACTCGGAAGTTTACGTTTTGCCGCTCGCTGCCATTCAGGAGTGCGTGGAGCTGCCGGCCAACCATCTCGAGGGAAACGACGAGCAGGGCGTGATGACACTGCGCGGCGAGCCGCTGCCGTTCATTCGATTGCGCCATTTGTTCGGCCTTGAGGGCGGCAAACAGAGAGAGAACGTTGTAGTTGTCTGCTACCAGGGCGGACATGCCGGGATTGTCGTCGACGCACTTTACGGCGAACACCAGGCAGTGATCAAACCCTTAGGAAATTTGTTTCAAGATTTGCCGTGTATTTCGGGCTCTACGATTCTGGGGAATGGCCGCATCGCTTTGGTTCTAGACGTACCGGGACTTTACCGAGCAGCCCTGACGGAAGAACCGCCGGCAACGGCGGCTTTGAATTAAGAGGAGGCGGGGTATGAAGAATTGGAGCATAGCGACAAAATTAGGGGTTGCGTTCGGCCTCCTAGTCGCAATTCTTATCGGCATGGTGTGGCTAAGTATTGACCGCATGGGCAAGATGCACGCCACCCTGGAGCGCACAATAAAGGACGATTTCCAGAAGCTGCGCCTGACCAATGACGGCGCTCGAATCACGCTCGAGAATGGGCGGGTCACAATGCAAATCTTCCTGGTCAAAGAGGGGCCGTCCAAGCAGGCGTTGCTCGCACTGAACGATCAGATTGCGCCCAAGGGCCCCGAGCTCCAGAAAAAACTGGAAGCTGTCCTCGCCACCGACCGCGAGAAGGACTTATTCGCCAAGGTGAGAGATGCCCGTCAACCTTACGTTGATGCGCGTACGGTAGCCAAGAAGCTCGACGCGGCGGGGAAGCATGACGAGGCGATCGAGGTCGTGGACAACCAAGTGATGCCCCTGCTCAACAAGTACATTCAAAATTGGGACACGCTCTTTGCCTACGAAGAAGAAAAAATCCTCGCGGCTTCAAAGGAAAGCCTCGCCCTGTTCAACTCCACTCGCGACCTCGTGGTTGGGATGGCCGTGTTCTCGGTCGCGTTCTGCGTCGTATTTGCGCTGCTGGTAATTCGCAAAATCAGCAGACCGGTGCTCGGGGTTGTCCAACTCGCGGAGAATATCGCGGCCGGCGATCTGCGCGACGAAGTGGTGGTGACCTCTCACGATGAGACCGGCAAATTGCAGGCGGCGATGAAGAAGATGTCGGAGAAGCTTTCGCAGGTGATCAGCGAAGTTGGAGGAGGAGCAGAATCGGTCTCCTCGGCAGCGGCGCAGCTTGCGTCGTCTTCCCAGAGCCTGTCGCAGGGAACCAGCGAACAGGCTGCGGCCCTGGAAGAGACCAGCGCCAGCCTGGAGGAGATGAGTGCATCGATCAACCAGAACGCCGATAACAGCCGCGCCGTGGAGCAGATAGCGCTGACCGGCGCGAGACAGGCGGTAGGCAGCGGCGATGCCGTCGTCAAACTGGTGGAAGCGATGAAGGTCATCGCCGAAAAGATCACCATCATCGAAGAGATTGCTTACCAGACGAACCTGCTGTCGTTGAACGCGGCGATTGAGGCGGCGCGGGCCGGCGACCACGGCAAGGGCTTCGCGGTGGTGGCCTCGGAAGTGAGAAAACTGGCGGAGCGCAGCCGAGCCGCGGCGAAAGAGATTACGGGCATTGCCGGCTCCAGTGTTACGGCGGCTGAAGATGCCGGTCGCATGCTGGCCGAGTTGGTTCCCTCGATCTCCAAAACGGCCGAGATGGTGCAGGAAGTCGCCGCCGGATCGCACGAACAGGCTTCCGGAGTGGCGCAGATCAACAAGGCGATGGGGCAAGTGGACGAGCTGACGCAACGCAATGCCTCCGCCTCGGAAGAGCTTTCCAGTACGGCCGAAGAGCTGTCGGCGCAAGCTGAGTCCCTGCAGGATCTGATTGCGTTCTTCCAGTTGCCTGGAGCGATGGGTCGGCACGGGCAACGGGCACGGCGGGAGCAGAGCGTCTATGGTGCTGTGCCGCCGAAGCTGGCGGCCCATAGCGCCGCGGCCCGTGGCACGACGGTTTCTCACCCCGGGGAGGCAAGAGCTGCTGCCGCCGCTTCAGGTGGGGGCCAGGATTCCGGGTTTCAGCGCTTCTGAGCGAAGCGCATGGAGCGCGCCGGACCATTCGCCGGGCGCATGATGCATTGGAGGGCAAGATGGAGGAAGTAAAGCAGCTCGATAACGCGCAGCAGTATTTGACGTTCATCCTGGGGGGCGAGGAATACGCAATTGCCATCCTGCGCGTCCGGGAGATACTCGAATACAGCAACGTAACTCGTGTTCCAAGCACCCCGGAGTGCATCTGCGGAGTGATCAATCTCCGCGGCAGCGTCTTGCCAGTCATAGACCTCGCGGTCAAGTTCGGATTGCCGCCAACTGAGCCCACCAAGCAAACGTGCATCGTTGTGGTGGAGGTCGAGTTGGACGGCGAGCAGACAGTTCTGGGCGTATTGACCGACGCTGTCAATCAGGTGATTGAGCTCAGAGATACGAATATCCAGCCGCCGCCGGCATTTGGAACGAGGGTTCGACTGGAGTTCTTGCGAGGACTGGGCGAGGTTGAAAATGGCTTTATTCTGGTGCTCGACATAGACCGCCTTCTGACCAATGAGGAGTTGCTCGTCTCATATCCGGCGGCGCTGGCCGCGGTCGATACGGAACCAGCGCCGGCTTCTTAGCGGCGAGCGTCAGGCGCGGGCCAGGATTCCGGCTTCCGGCGGTTCTGACGGAGGCCATGGAAGGAAACGCGGAAGTGGAGTTGCACTCGAAGCCGCCGGCGGTCGGTGGGATCACTCAAGTATCGGACCGGGAATTCGCCCGTTTTCAGGCCTTAATCTACCGTGAAACGGGTATTTACCTCTCGCCGGCCAAGCGGACACTGCTGGCGGGCAGGCTCTGCAAGCGATTGCGCACGTTGAATCTCGCGTGCTTCAAAGACTACTACGAATTAGTCGAGAATGACCTGGCGGAAAAAGAGCAGATGATAAATTGCATCTGCACGAATGAGACGCACTTTTTCCGTGAAAAGAGGCACTTCGAGTTTCTCGAGAGCAGAGTATTTCCCGGCTGGAAGGCTCTGGCAAGTGAAGGGCGGCGTTCTCGTTGTGTTCGAGTATGGAGCGCGGGCTGCTCAACGGGCGAAGAACCATATTCGCTGGCGATGTTCTTGCTGGATCACTTCTCAATCGGAAACTGGGAGATCGAAGTTGTGGCCAGCGATATTTCGACCCGGGTGCTGGCTCGAGCCGAAGCCGGTATGTGGCCCATCAGCAAGTTGGCGGAACTTCCCGAGCACTATGTGACGAGATACATGCTCAAGGGTACGGGGAAGTACGCGGGCTTGATGAAGGCCAGCCCGGAACTGCGATCGCGCATCAGGTTTCAGCGGCTGAACCTGAATACTGATGCCTATCCGTACGGAAGATTCGATCTTGTCTTCTGTTGCAACGTGCTTATTTATTTCAATGCAGACTCGAAGAAGCGCGTGCTTGATCGCATGGTCGGGCATCTGGGGCCGGCTGGATACCTGATGCTCGGACACGCTGAAACTTTAAATGGAATAACAGACCGTTTGCGCACGGTCGCGCCGACCATCTACACTTCCTACACGAACGCTGCGCAGAACAATGTTCTCAAGCCCCGCGCTCTTGGTATTGCGCCGTGGGCCGAACCGGCTTCCTTGCAGTGTTCGGAGCAGCCGTGACCACTTTGTCGAAGCCCATCAAAGTTCTTGTGGTTGATGACTCCGCGCTCGTGCGGCAGGTCGCAAGCGCCATTCTGTCTCAGGAACAAGGCATCCAGGTCACGGTTGCGGCGGACCCGATCATCGCCATGGAGAAAATGGCCCGGGAACGGCCGGACGTGATTCTCCTCGACCTGGAGCTGCCGCGCATGCACGGCCTCACCTTCCTTCATAAAATCATGTCGGAGGATCCCATTCCGGTTGTGGTGTGCTCGGGAGTGGCGGCTTCCGGCGACGCGGCGGCAATCGCAGCGCTGGAGCAGGGTGCAGTCGCGGTTATCACTAAGCCGAAGATGGGGGTTCGAGACTTCCTCCACGAGTCGGCTCTTATGCTGATTGACACCGTGGTGGGCGCGGCGCACGCAAAAGTAAGCAATAAACGGGTTCGGCCGGAATCAAACCGCACGGCTGACACGGTTGTTCCCAAGCGGCGGTTCACACAGGGCGGCGACCGTTTGGAAAAAATCGTCGTGCTGGGAGCTTCTACGGGCGGCCCGGAATTAGTCGGCTGGATTCTTCAGCAACTGACGCCGGAGTGTCCTGGCCTTGTCATCGTCCAGCATATGCCGGAAGCGTTCACCGGAGCCTATGCCCGCCGTCTGAACACGATTTGTCGTATCGAAGTTAAAGAAGCGGAGCAGGGCGACCGCGTCATGCGAGGACGAGCTTTGATTGCGCCCGGCAATCGCCACGTGGTCCTACGCCATGGCGGCGGCTTCCACATGACAAGTGTTGTGGATGAGCCGCTGGTTAACCGCCACCGCCCCAGCGTCGATGTTCTGTTCAAGTCGGCCGCGCAGAGTGCAGGCCCAAATGCATTGGGCATCATTCTAACCGGCATGGGAAGTGACGGCGCTCAAGGGTTGCTGGAAATGAAGAAGGCCGGCTCGCTCACCCTCGCCCAGAACGAGGACACAAGTGTTGTGTTTGGGATGCCGAAGGAGGCCATCACGCTCGGAGCCGTTGACAAGGTGGTGTCGCCTTCGCAGATCGTAGCAGCAATCTCGGCGTGGTCGAGCGCGGGCACTGCGAGTGCAGCGGTAAGAATCAAGGGCCGCTGATTTGCCAGGCGGACCTGCTCTCAAGGCTTACCGGGACACATCTCGTTTCAAATCCCAATTAACATCTTGTCGATGTCGAAAATGCTCGGGGTACTGGACCATCTCTCCAAGTTGAGAGAGCCCACCTTCTTTGTAGAGCCGGTCCGGTGCTCAATTGGTAGCCGACCGGACCGCGCTGAGACACGAGCCTCGACTTATGGCTGCGATGCGATGTATGCGGTGACCCATTCGTTGGCGATCACTTCAAACGTGTCTGGTTCAGAGTCGGAGCGTGCAACGCTGAGATGGGCCTCGTAAGGATTGCCTTTCGACTCGGTCGCGGGGCCGGCATACCGGCCATACGCAGCCACCGGCACAATCGCCGACTCCGGGCAGACCAAGGCGCATGCGCCACAGTCGGCGCATTCTTCCGGGTCGAT
>Ga0187877_1004261_pt1 | contig 11076 bp, 8 predicted proteins | sample June2016WEW_17_1_3_FD_132430 | JGI IMG/M metagenome (GOLD analysis project Ga0187877, IMG submission 132430) | Peatland microbial communities from SPRUCE experiment site at the Marcell Experimental Forest, Minnesota, USA - June2016WEW_17_100 | ecosystem: Environmental > Terrestrial > Soil >... | reverse complement strand
CCTGCTCAGCCCGATGCCGAACCAGTCGGCCTGGCCAACACCACCCCCGAGCGAAAGACCTACACCGTGCCCGCCGGAACCAAGGTTCTGCTCGAACTGCGCAGCGCCATCAACACGAAATCCGCCAAGCCCGGCGACGGCGTCTACCTGTCGTCAACCTTCCCGGTGGTGGTTGGCAACCGCGTCATGATCCCCACCGGCGTCTACGTGCAGGGCATTGTCGATCGCGTCCAGCGCGGCGGGCTCAAGACCAAGGCGCAGCTCGACATGCACTTCACCTCCATCATCTTTCCCAACGGATCTGTGGTTGAGATTCCCGGCGTCGTCGATAGCGTGCCCGGCTCAAAAGACCAGACGGTGAAGAACAACGATGAGGGAACCATCGAGCAGAACGGTCATAAGGGCCGCAATGCCGGCCAAGCCGCAGAAATCGCTCTGCCCACCGGCGCTGGTGTCGGAACCATAGGGGGAGCTGCGTCCGGTCATCCCATCGAGGGCGGCCTCGCCGGCATTGGCGCCGGCCTTGCTACCGTGGGCCTTGTTTCGCTCTTCACGCGCAACGCCGATCTCGACATTCCCCGCGGCACCCAGGTGGAGATGGTTTTTCAGCGCCCGCTGGCGCTCGAAGAGGCGAATCTGGGCGGCGTGGGCGATCCAGGAACCGCGCCAGAGTTAGTTCCCGCGGCCGACCAGCCGAAACCAATTACTAAACATCGCCCGCGTATTCTTTGCCCGCCGGGAACCCTTGGTTGCGAGTAATATTTAGATGTAGACCTTCATGGATACCGGCTCCACTCACAATCAGGATTCAGACCCAGGCCCCAACGCGCAGCGCCCAGCATCGCCAACGCCTGGCGAACCCGCGCCAAAGGCTCCGCGCAAGTCCGAAGGCGTTTTTCTCTGGTTCCGCGATCTGATCATCGCTACCGTCGCCTCAGTCCTCATCATCACGTTCCTCTATCAGCCCGTCCGCGTTGAAGGCACCAGCATGCTGCCTCGCCTCGAGGACCGCGACCGCCTCTTCATCAACAAGTTCGTTTATCGCTTCACCGCCATCGAGCGCGGCGACGTCGTGGTCTTTCGCTATCCGCGCGATCCGGAGAAGAGCTACATCAAGCGCGTGATCGCAGAGCCGGGCGACAAGCTTCGTATTGACCACGGCCGCGTCTTCGTCAACAACAAAGCGGTCCACGAGCCCTACGTCCCGCCGGAATTCCGCGACAACCGCTCCGCCGCCGAAATGACTGTCCCCGACGACGCGTATTACGTCATGGGCGATCACCGCTCCATTTCCTCCGACAGCCGCGACTTTGGCCCCGTCGACCGTTCCCTGATTTACGGGAAGGCGGTCTTCGTTTACTGGCCGACGCGCGATGCCGGCGTGGTGCACTGAAGAGCAGCGCCGGGGCTGAACGACCGGTCTTCTTCGTTTGGGGCGGTAGAGCGGGTTGCCTCCACGACCGCGGGTTTGCTGACCCGGGCCCGTAGTGGAAAACTGGACAAAATCGATCCGGATAAACCTGCTAAAATCGATTGAATTTTTAAGTGCATCTTTAGAGTCAAGCACATACAGAATCTAAATGACTTAGATATGGGCTGTATGGGCGCTATGGGCGCTATGGGCGCTTTGGTTCTGCAAATCTTCAGCAAAAAAGTCCCGGGGGTCCGCTCGGGACACATGGTCAGTCACCGACTTCGTGACACCTTCGCGGTGGATCTCTTACAGAAGGGCGTCCCCATGGAGGAAGTCAGCAAGCTATTGGGGCATGAATCCATCAAGACCACGGAAAAGCATTACGCCAAGTGGGTGAAGGGGCGGCAGGACCGGCTCGACTCGCTTGTGATGGGGACGTGGGCAGCGCCCAGCAAAGCGAAAAGGTTGGCGAAACGATAAGACCTTTTCACTGGGGCAAATAGCGCAAAAAGATGCAGAAGAACGAGCGCCAGATTGATCGCGGCTCCCGCTCCCGCTGCTCATGTGATGCCTCCGGCTCTGCCAAGCGGCGCAAGGTGTCCGATTCTTCCCTGCGTCCCCCCGATTCAGCTCCCACTCAACCGTACCGGGTTGCATCCCCTCTCTGCGGCAAACTGCGCCGGTACCTGCCTTCCGAAGTCTTTCTTGGCAGACCCGACAATCTGGTAGCGCACCAGCATCGGACTGGAGGGCGTTGATGTTCGACCCCGATGCCAACATACCCCATCCCAACCGCTCCCTGATCTATTTCGGCGCGTGCATCATTGCCGGGTTGCGATTGGCGCGGGAACGTCAGGTCAATGTGCGGGTGATCCCCACTGGTCGCGCCATCGAAGAGTCCGTCGATTTGGCGCACGAAATTTTCAATACTGTGTTTCGGAAGCTTCCGGAGAAGCTCAACGGGAAATGAGGTGGAATGCGCGGACGATGCGGCCGACGGTGGGACAAAGGGCGGATTGCTGAATGGATGCAAACAAACTATACGAGCGTCTATGACGATTCCTATCTTGAGCCTTCCTCAAATGTCGCAGCTTAGAGCTTCCAGCACATTCGTAAACATTAGCCGACTTTTGAGGAGTGATGCTGCTGTTATCCAGAATCAGGGCCTCGGGGCGAGCCATGTCCGTAGCGGCGGGAGGGAATGCTACCCTTATCCCATTCACGCGCGAGGGTCTTCAGCACATGGCACAGCGCAAGTCACAACTGCCGACAATTCCTCCCAGCCTCGAACCAGAGCGTGCCTCCGGTGCGTCCGATGTATGAAAACATCTGGAACACCGCGACCGTTGTCATCTGAACCTGAGGCTAGATCAAAAGGATCAACGGGAGTTTGCAAAGACGGTCAGAAAGGAATGGAAGGAGCCTGACGAGAGTTTCCGCGGACTCGCGAAAGATCCCAAGCATTGAGTCAATCAACTATATGGCGTGTCCTGAGCTAATTCGCAATCCGGGATTGGGCGATCACTTCGACGTCCACCGATTTCGGATGCTGCATCCAGCTGGCAGACATTTAATTGCGCACTGGTTTGAGCGAGCGTGGAGGGAGCGAGCCTGCGCCCCCGAGGAAAGCTTTGAGCCGTTTATATTTTGCTGGATCGCTCTGAACGGTTGGGCAGCATGCTGCACCGAATTGGACCAAGACCGCCAATGGCTTGATGCATTGATCGATAACCCAGAGGTTGGGCGTCGCTTTGAAACCATGCTTGCGGACTCGGACGAGATCAGGCAAATCGCAGAGACATTTAGGAGCTACTGGCCAGTCTTCAAGGCCCAAGAACTTCGCAGGCTCGGCGCTCTTGTGTATTGGCACGGGGACCGCCTCAAAACGATTGACCATTATTTGAGAGCCGGGGCGAGGCAGCTTTCGCCTGATTGCTGGTTCAGCTTCGATGTAATTGGGAATAAGAAGCGCTTCAACTTCGAGACGAGCTTTCAGCAGTACGAAGCGGATATGGAGATTAATACGCTTTCGCTCTTGCGGAAGTTGGACAACGGGTCGGGAGATCTCAAGAAGGAAATTCTTGAGATTTTCGTCTCGAAATTCATGAACTTCCTGCGAAACCCTTACTCGGTGAAGAAGGTCCTGAACACGATAGGCGACGTTCTCAATTTTCATCCCACCGATGCTACGCTCTTAGCCGAATACAAAGCCGTGGTCTCTGGTCAGAAACCACATCAGATCTACCTCTGTTCACAGCTACAAATCAGCCCAGCGGAATACCAGATGTGGCTATCAGCGTTGTTCATGATGTTCATGAGACCGGCGCCTACGGAACCCAATTTCATGGAGAGTACCGTCAAAGGGATATTTGAGACGCCAGCCGGTTTTCCGATGGTTTGCGTTTACAGGTACAGCGGCGAACACTCCGACAAAAGATGTGTTCTCTCCGACCGCGGGTATTCAAGTCCCTTGGCTGAACCGTATACGTCGTTCAGTTTCAATCTCTCCTCAACCGCGTTCATCATCTAGGAGTCCTCTCCCGTCTGTGTTCCCCCCACTCTTCGAGTGAGTGGGGGGAGTACATACGTGAGTGGAAGAGCGCAAGACAGACGACATGTGACAAAAAGCCGTGCGACGACGGCTGAGAACACCGCGCCGGGTGTTTGCTTTTTAGGGCTTCTGTGGTGTGCGTGCAAGTGCTTTGCTCTCAGCATCATGCAAGACGGCGTTGCGCTTTTTTAAGGTGTTGGCGTGCAAGTGCTTTGTTGTCAATGCCATACGCTGTATGCGGTTGTGTGGCGCTGTTGTGGTGCAACTCTATTGTTATGAGCAGTATACAAGAGCGTTACACACTGAGGTGAATGACATCAACTGAGCGTGGCTTGCAAGTCCTTTGTATTCTAAAGGATAGGATGGGGTGGGGTAAAATGTCCACGACATCCCTTGGAAGAGCGCCGCAATCCCCCAGATTTTGACAGTCAAATAATTCCGGGAATGTGGTAAAATCTACACTGTTTTGTGTCTTATTTGCCACACTTCTGGGAATCCTCTTTAGGAATCCATCTTACAGATACACTTAACACGTCCCGTTAAGGAATACTAACCTACACAAAATAAACTACTTGACAGCAAATTGGCTTTGATGCAGAATGATCCTTCCCTGAAAACAGGAGGCACCGCCCAAGGAGGGGCTATCTAAGTGCTATATACCCGCTTTTCGCCAATCAGCCGGAACACATGGGAAGTATCCACGCCCGCCAAGTCACCCAAGCCAATCGCTACCATCACGCGCCGCCGCAACGGGCAATGCGCCGCCGCAATTACAGCGGACCACGCGCTTAACCGTGAAGAGCTGTCCAGTTTGTCCGTGTTTATGCAAGAGCACGAACGGGCAAGCTAACGGATCATGCGGGGCGGCTCTGGCCATGGCCGCCCAGAGTCCATCTCCACTCTTCAGCACCACCACCGAATTTCTCGCCCACGATGTCCCGCAATTGCATTAGCCTGTCCGTGGGCGAGCCGGTGAAAATCCATGGTGGGGTAAGATGCGGCCATTTGAGCACGAGACGCTGCCACCCGGCATGTCGAAAGAAGCCGGATGACTCCGTGGGCTTCCTAGAGCGGCTCAACGGCCTAGGGCAATAAAACGGTTGACGCAGATGCCGCGTCAATCACTGTTTCGTTGTGCTCTACTCCTTGGGTTCTTTGCCGCTGGAACGCTACTGTGTCTCCGTTTTCACCAATTTGATGCTGGCCACTTTGGGAGCGTGCGGCACACTTATATCGGAGTACTGGATTCTATAGATCACTTTGGTGGTGTAAAAACCCTTTCGCGTCGCGTTATAGACAATGCATCCGGAAATGTCATCGGGCATCCCAATGGGAAGGCGATTATCTGGCCGCTCTGCAATTACGTGAAGAGTCTCTGGCACAGTGGCATTTGGGAATACCGGCATAGTCAACCTAGGCATCATCTCGTCTCGGTCCGTGCCGGGGAGCCGTTCAAAATCGCACAAATCTCGCCCGATATCGGGACTCCAATACCTGAACTCTTCTTTGCCGAGTTCAGCTATCACAAACTTGTTCGGGACTACTATGGCGGGAGAGTGGCCGTAATTCCTGAGCGGAAGATCAAATTGTATTGTGGTGGCATCAACGCTAATGTTACGCGCGTCCCCATCGATACCTATCCAAGGTCGAGTTTGAGCCTCCAGAGCTTGTTGAGCAATTTTATTCGCAGCATCGGCTTTCGCAGACAGTTTGGCTGTTTGGTTAACCCCAGCTTGAAGTTTCCGCACTTGGTCTTCCATGGCCTGCTTAGTAGATTTCTGGGACCAATCCATGGAACGCGCCATCCAGTTGATGTTGTCGACCGCTTTCCACATTTGGTCTGTGGATGCCGCTCCGCTCCGCTTTGCTTCATCCAAAGCGCCGCGCATTACAGTGATCTGCTGGTTGATGAGGAAGAGTTGGCGACATGCAACAATTGCGTAGACCGCCGTCGAGGAAGCTATAAGAATGGTGCAGATAATATTGACCTTCGTGTAAGTGCGGCTGTTTTCGAACCACTGCCAAAGACTTTTCTTCATCGAGGTCTCCTGATGATATTCGGGATCATGAGCCTTCTCTTTGGATGCGCGTGGGCCGTCTGCGCATTGGTATTTGATGGCCAGCGGAGAGACGGTCTAGCGCTGCGCTATTCATTTTTATCGGGGGTATCCTGTTCTTTTACGGGATTCAATGATGAAACACGAATATCACGAAGGGCCGAAGGCTGGCGAGAACTTTGAGCGGTTGGCGCGGGCTGTTTTTCAGACACCAAAGGCAGTGGTCCCGAAGAAACAGCCCAAGGCAAAGCCTAAATGCCGCTCCGGCTCGGCTCAGTCACCTTGGCCCCCATCTTTCGCATAGCGGCAACGGCGTCATCCTCAAGCTGTTGCCTGCGGCTCGCCGTCCACTTCGCGTAATACCGCTCTGTCATTGTGACGGACTCGTGAGTTAGCAACTTGCTCACTTTCTCCAGTGGGACGCCCGCCAACAGCATCTCTACCGCGAACGTATCGCGGAGCATGTGAGACCTAAACTCCATCGGCTGCCCGGCCTCATCCTTGAACGAAAGATAGTCATTCAGCCGTTTTATCTTGCGGACCCACTTGTTTGTGTTGATTTGCTGCGAGCATGTCCGGGACCAGAAGAAATAATCGGGGTGCTCTTCTTTGCGAAGGGGCAGGGAAGTAAGCGCCGTGACCACGTGGTCCGGGAGGATGCAGTCCACGCGGCTTGCGCCCGGCTTTCTGTTTCGCTTTTTTTGAATGACCACACTGAGCCGGTTGCCGTGGAGCGCGGACTTCGGCAATGCGAGCACGTCACCCACACGGAGGCCCGTCCAGCGTTGGACTTGGAAGAGCGCCCGGAGATGCTCGCCCACCTTGGCGGACTTGTATTCTGCGTCAGCGTCCATTTTGTGCGTGGCCTTGAGCAGCTCATTAAACTGTGTGCGTGTCAGCGGCCACGTCTGACTATCGCCGGGCGTGATGGCCTTGAGCATGAGCGCCGGGTTGCGCCCGGTGTACTCCATAGCGGTGGACCACCGGAAAAATGCCTTGACGCGAGTCACGAGCGCCGCCTGTGTGGTCAGCGCAAGCCGAGTTTCCTTATCACCGGAGTCAATGGCCCACGAGCCGCGCCACTCGTCCAGCAATGCGGGGGTCACGTCACTAACGTAAACAACGCCCGCATGGTCAGCCCATCGCCGAATCCGGCGCGTGGTGGAGCGGTATGCCTCAACCGATGACTCTCCGGGCGTCTTCATTCCAGCAAGCCACTGCTCCAAAGCCTCACCCAACGGCTTGAATTTGGCCGCGTGGGTTTCCCCAATTCTCTGCAACTGAATCTTCACCGGATCACGCTTGTCCCGTTCAATCTGTGCAACCCGCTCTGCTTGCTCCCACGAGCGCGTCTTGGCGGACACGTAGCGGGTTTTCCCCGGCTCCCGGATGTACAGAGACTTGCGGCAGCGGCACCGTTTCCACTGCGGGTTATCGCGTTGCGGGCAGTCCACAGAATGTCTTGTGAACACTGATATAGTGAATGAGGCAATCGATTCTGAAGGCGTCATCATGGTGTGCTTACCCTTCTGCAAATCTTCAGCAAAACGGTTTTGAGAAAAACCAAACTGCTGACAATACAGAGGATAGCACACTACGGCTAAAATCGATTGAATCCACTCCTCGGAGAGGCGATGCAGGCGATCCTGGCGCTCGAAGACGGGCGCATCTTCCGCGGGCACGGCCACGGACACCCGGGCGAATGCCAGGGCGAGGTCGTTTTTAATACATCTCTCACCGGCTACCAGGAAATTGCGACCGATCCCTCGTACGCAGGCCAAATCGTCGTCCTCACCAACCCACAAATTGGCAATTACGGCACGAACAACGCCGACAATGAGGCCGCACGGCCCTACATCGAGGGACTGATCGTCCGCGAATTCTCCCAAATAAGCTCGAACTGGCGCTCCGAGCAGGTGACTGACGAGTACATGGAGCGCTATGCCGTTCCGGTTCTCGCCGAGATCGACACCCGTGCGCTGGTGCGCCACCTGCGCGACCGCGGCGTGATGCGCGGTGTGATTTCGACTCTCGAGTTGAACCCTGACGTGCTGGTTGCGAGGGCGAAGGGTATCCGCAAGATGGAGGGCACCGATTTGGCCCGCGTTGTGTCGACGAAGACGAGCTACGAGTTCGGCGCATCCGATCCGCGCAGCCAGATGGGGGAGCCTCTGCTGACCGAAGGCTTCATTCATCAAGAGGAATCGCCGAAGAAAATACTCAATGTAGTGGCTTATGATTTCGGCATCAAGCAGAACATTCTGCGCATGTTGGCGCGCGACGGTTGCCGCGTGACCGTGGTCCCGGCCGAAACCACCGCGGAACAGGTGCTCGCACTCAAGCCCGACGGCGTCTTTCTCTCGAACGGCCCCGGCGATCCAGAGCCTGTCGACTATGCCGTGCGCGCCATCCGCGGGATGATGGGCCGCGTGCCAGTTTTTGGAATTTGTTTGGGCCATCAGCTCTGCGGTCTGGCCCTCGGCGGACGAACCTACAAGCTCAAGTTCGGCCATCACGGCGGCAATCACCCGGTGCGCAACAACGCGACCGGCAAAGTCGAAATCACCGCGCACAATCACAACTTCGCCGTCGATCCCGACTCCATCAACGCGAACGAGGTCGAGCTGACGCACGTGGACCTGAACGATCAGACGCTCGAAGGCCTGCGCCACAAAACGCTGCCACTCTTCAGCGTGCAGTACCACCCCGAAGCCGCGCCCGGCCCGCACGATTCGCACTATCTGTTCCGCGACTTTCGGCAGATGATGGAGGAGTGGAAGGGATGACTTCGGTGCCGCGAGAGAGATTCGGAATTTCAAAGCAGCGGGGCATTTGGCTCCGCTGTTTTTTGAGCGTTGCACTTTCTTTCGCCACCGCGTTCGGTTTGGTGACCCAATCTGCCAAAGCGCAGATCGTGGTTCAGAAGCCGATTCACCTCTCGCATGCCTACGGTTACGTTTTTACCGAAACAGGGAAGCCGCTAGTGGGCGTTGAAATCGAACTTATAGGCAACGACTCCGCTTCGTTCGAGACGAAGACGGATGCAACGGGCCAGTTCAATTTCCCTCGTGCGAACGGCAAATACTTGCTCCGAGCAAGAGTGCCCGGCTCCGCGATTGCGGCAAGAGACGTAATCGTTGCATCGGATCTTGCAGGTGCGTTTCATCGAGGCCCAATTTACGTGATGATCAAGCCTGGAGGTGCCTGCGAGGATTGCACATCTCCAATTTTCCCAAACAAAAAAGCCTTCGATCGAGCCGCACGAGAAAACACAGTTAACCACGACTAGGAATTTGTCGAACCCATGCCACGCAGAAATGACATTCAGAAAATCCTGGTGATCGGCTCCGGTCCGATCGTCATCGGGCAGTCGGCGGAGTTCGACTACTCGGGGACGCAGGCCTGTAAGGCCCTCAAGCAGGAGGGCTATGAGGTGGTGCTCGTCAACTCGAATCCGGCCACCATCATGACCGACCCTGAGCTCGCCGACCGCACCTACATCGAGCCGCTCACGCACGAGTATGTCGAAGAAATCATCCGCATTGAAGCGGAGATGCTGGGTGCGCAGCCCAACGCCGGAAAATTCGCGCTGCTGCCCACCGTCGGTGGGCAAACCGCTCTCAACCTCGCCGTCGATCTGGCCGACACCGGCGTGCTCGACCGCTACAACGTCGAACTCATCGGCGCCAAGCTCAAGGCCATTAAAAAAGCCGAAGACCGCCTGCTCTTCAAGGACGCGATGGTCTCGATCGGCCTCGAGGTTCCGCGTTCCGCGCTTGTCAACAATCTGCGCGACGGCCTCGACTTCTCCGCCAGGATCGGATTCCCGATCCTTATCCGCCCCAGCTTCACCCTGGGCGGCACCGGCGGCGGCATCGCCTACAACCGCGAAGAGCTGATGGAAATCCTCGCGCGCGGCCTCGATCTGTCGCCCGTCCACGAATGCCTCGTGGAAGAAAGCGTGCTCGGCTGGAAGGAGTTCGAGCTCGAGGTGATGCGCGACCTGGCCGACAACGTCATCATCATTTGTTCTATCGAGAATTTCGATCCGATGGGCGTGCACACCGGCGACTCCATCACCGTGGCGCCGGCGCAAACCCTAACCGATCGCGAGTACCAGAAGATGCGCGATGCGGCCATCGCCTGTATGAGGGAAATCGGCGTCGAGACCGGCGGGTCGAATGTTCAATTTGCGATCAACCCGCAAGACGGCCGCATGACCATCATCGAGATGAACCCACGCGTCTCGCGTTCTTCGGCGCTTGCGTCCAAGGCCACCGGTTTCCCGATTGCGAAGATCGCCGCCAAGCTCGCCGTCGGCTACACGCTCGACGAGATTCCCAACGACATCACGCGCAAAACGCCGGCGTGTTTCGAGCCGACCATCGACTACGTCGTCGTCAAAATCCCCAAGTGGCAGTTCGAGAAATTTCCCGGCGCCGATGACACGCTCGGGCCGCAAATGAAATCCGTCGGCGAAGTGATGGCCATCGGCCGGACTTTCAAAGAGTCGCTGATGAAGGCGTGGCGCTCGCTCGAAACCGGCAAGAAGACCGGCGCCGAAATCCTGGAGCCGCGCCGCCTGACGCAGATGCTGGTCACGCCGCGACCGGGACGCCTCGAATACATCCGCTACGCCTTCGAGCGCGGCTTGAGCGTGCGCGATGTCGCGCGCCTCACCAAAATCGATCCCTGGTTCCTGCACCAGTTGCGAGAGATCACGCTGGCGCAGCAAACCATCGCACAATCTACTCCAAAAGATACAAGCGCGGAGCGCATGCGCCAACTCAAGCGTCTCGGCCTGAGCGACGAGCGCATCGCCACGGAATGGAAGCTCGAAGGCCACGCGGGCGTCGAGCAGGTGAGAAAACTGCGCGAAGGGCAGGGAATTCGCCCCGTCTTCAAGCTCGTGGACACCTGCGCAGCCGAATTCGAATCCATGACGCCGTATCTCTACTCGACATACGAGGAGGAGGACGAAGCGCCGCCGACTTCGACGCCGAAGATCATCATTCTTGGGTCGGGTCCGAACCGCATCGGCCAGGGCATCGAAT
>Ga0187877_1004253_pt1 | contig 11094 bp, 6 predicted proteins | sample June2016WEW_17_1_3_FD_132430 | JGI IMG/M metagenome (GOLD analysis project Ga0187877, IMG submission 132430) | Peatland microbial communities from SPRUCE experiment site at the Marcell Experimental Forest, Minnesota, USA - June2016WEW_17_100 | ecosystem: Environmental > Terrestrial > Soil >... | reverse complement strand
TTTCAGAAAGGAAAGGTCAGCCCCAATGGCATAGTCTGCCGCGTCCAACGGCTGCAAAAGCCTGCCGAGAGCCATCCCCAGCCAAACCAGAAAGAAGAGGCAACGTTGTGGGAGGTGATTCGTCGTCATGCCTCCACGGTTATGTTACAGGCGCTATCGGGAGTCAAGAGAGTCATCATGAACCAGGTGAAACGTCAGCGGAGGACATCATGTCTTTCGCCTCGCCGCCGCGCATCGCCCGCCGATCGTGTTGGCGCAACTTCAGCTTAATTGGCCTTTTGCCCGCTCCGGATGAATGCATAAGCCACATCACACGTCTATACCTGACGAAGCTGAAAGGGCTGAGGAAGCCGCAGCGGCACCGGCCCGCGGCTCTGGCTGGCTCGCGCGCCTTTATCCGCGCCGTGCAACAGGTGGATGCCTGCGAAATCGTCCCCCACAAGTTCACCATCAGTGCCGCTATCTCAGCCAGCTAACGCGGGGCGGCGGGCATAATGGGCCATCGAGCCGGCGGAAAAGCCCGGCAAACACAAGAGGACCACGAGAGAACCACGAGAGGACCACAAGAGAGCAGCACGCTATCTTCGCGCTATCCCCTGGCCTGCAACAGGCTTGTGCCTCGCATGTACCTTGCCCGTGCCTCACTTGAAGGCGGCTCTGGGGTGGCTTTAGGCGGCTTGCCCTCCACCCTGCCTCCTACTCTTCACTCCGCATTCCGCGCTCCGAATTGATACAAGGTTGGCTTTGTCCGGCCATTGGATGTCGGATATTGGATATTGGATGTTGGATGTTGACCCCGCCGCCAGCACGATCACTGAAGGGAAAGGCCTTTGCGGACGGTCGCTTCAAGTCTGGCGCCAGAAGTGCCGGTTACCTCCGAGAGACCGGCTGCCGCGCCGGTAACCAAGGCGGTGGAAGCGGAGGTGCCTGTGACCAGATATGACTGACCATTGTAATTCACGATGACCGTTCCCGGAGCAGCAATGTCCACGAAATCGCCGTAATTGGCGTAAGAGGCGAGGTTCCCCTGGTTATCCGTTGCCGTCACTGCCACGACCTCTGAGTACGCTGCGGGATAGGTCGCGGTGGTCACCGCTTCATTGCCGGCAGCGCCAAGAAAGACGATTCCCTGTGCGTGCGCGTCTTCAATGACTTGCTTCAGAAGGCTGCTGTCGCCGTCGGTCCCCAGACTGAGATTGATGATGGTGGCCCCGCCTTCGATGGCTTTGACGATGCCTTCGGCGACCTGATATGTAGTGGTCGTTTCCGATTGGCCATACACGTCAATAGGAAAAATCCTCACGCTCGTTGCAATGTTGCCGGTTTCCGCTGCGGAAAGGCCCTGGAGAATCGTCTCTGCCATCGAAGTGCCATGCGCGAGCGAGGCGGCATCCGTGCTGGATTCCCCGGCAACCGAGAGGGGTGATAAAAAGAACGACTCATCCAGACCGGAGGCTTTAATTTGGACTGCGGTGTCAATCAAACCGACGACCAGCTTGCCGCCGGAATCACCCGGCTTAACGGTGAGCCGGGTCTGCGATTCGGAAGTGCTGCTGATTTCATCGCCGGCGGGAGGGCGGACAATCGGATAATTCGAATCCAGCGATTCCACCTCGGGGTTGGCGGCCAATTGCTCACGCGCGGCGGTGGTGGCGGGAGCGTTCGTGAATTGGAGGCGATAGGCGTGGAACTTATCCATGCTTCCGGTTACCTTGGCATCCACTGAGGTCGCGATGTCATCTATGGCAGCCGCGTCGGGTTTCAACTTCACGATCAGTTCATTAGCCAGGGCCTTCGGGCCAGGGTCCGGTTTGTCGGAGGGAGTTGCCACGGCTGATGGGATCGTGTGGGGGAGTATTCGAGAATTGAGTGGCTCATGATAACGCCTGCGCACCCCGCCCCCCTGAACTGAGTCGGAGTCTGCTGCCGTATCGGCCTTATGTTCGGCTTCGACTGGGCGGGCGGCAGGCGGTCGAGGGACCATGATCAGAATAACAGCACAGACCACGCACGTGCCGATAATTAGCGTCTTGGGGCGGATCGCCTCATCTCTTTCGGGCTGCCTGAACGGCTTCAGTTGAGGGCTTCTCTGCATCATGGAGTCAATCTAACAATGCTACCTTAACGTGAGATGAAGAGAAGGTGGCGATTGGAGAGTTCATGGCATTCCTCACCCGGCTTCTCGCACCAGCCGATGTGGTGGGCAGCGCAAAGAACCCGTCCCACGGCCTCCGTTAGCTCCCAGAGGCCAAGAGGCTTCTGCAGCGCGATGATGTCAGGCCAGCGTCGGCGCGGGTCAGTGAAGAATCCAACGTCCGAAGCTGCGACGATGATGGGCAGGCTCATTCCCTCCAAACGCGCCCGCGCCACCAGTTCCGCGCCGTCGAGCCGAGGCATTTCATCGCTGATGATGAGCAGGTCGAAATCCCCGCACTGCAGTGCTGTCCACGCTTCCTGACCGTCGTCGGCAGTCGTTACCTTGTAGCCAGCCTGTGTTAGTACTCTCAGATATAGAGGCCTCAAAATGAGCAAGTTGTCAGCGCAGAGAATGCGTGGCCTCTCATCGGCGACCGTCAGTCTGGCCGGCAGTGGGGGGCTTTGGGCTTGCACGTGCCCGTTCACAGAAGGTCCGGGGGATTTGGCGAGAGCCGCCTGGTTGCAGGCGGCAGCACAGTTTGTATTCATAGCCAAATGAGAAAACAGCGATAGGCGACAGTCGCTTTCCAGAATGGGATAAGAGCAGTCAAAAACGGGATGAAACCGTGCCGCAGAGAGAATGGCATCCAGCACCGTCGTGCGCATGTGGGCGCGCTGGTGAATGGATTCCATCAAGTAATCGAAGTCGTCATCCGCAGGCTCGATCACCTCCGAAAATAGATCCACCCCGGCTTCCTGCGTCACCCCTTTCAGAAAGCCGTAGGCGGGAGAGATCTCCTTTTCCATTCCGATGATGCCGTAAAGGAGCGCCACGAGCGCGCCCCCGCCCGAGTACATTCTGCAGATGCATTTGGTGAGCCAGCTCCTGGCCGGCGCGGACAAGGGTTCGGCAGCATTCACGGCAATGATGACCAAAGAGGCGGAGGCGGCGGCACGCACTGCGTCGTGCGCCAGAATAGGGTATTGCAACGAGGCCAGGTTCCAGAGGCTGGCATCTACTTCATACGCCGAGCCAAGTTGTTCTCCGAGCCGGTCGCAGAGTTCCTTCGCGCTCTTGCCGGAGCTAACACTGTCGTAGGCAATCAGCACCTCGAGGCTGGTTACGCTTTTGTGTGGATTGGCGTGCAGTTCAGTTCTCATAACATTGCCATCTCAAGGAGCAGACACCGCCGGTTGCCGATAGTTGTTCTCCCTGGGACGAACAGGGGACAAAATGGGATGAGACCTGAGCCCGGTGGCGGGAGCGCCGGGCTACAAAGCCTCCAGGCGCTGCCGAATCTCTCGCACACTACGGGTCAACGGGAGCTCTTTACCGTTCTTGAGGACGACGATGTATTCGCCACGCACCGCTGGTTGCACGGCCTTCACGCGATCCAGATTCACAATCGCCGAACGGCTCACGCGCAAGAACCGTTCGGGCGCGAGCCTGGCTACGAGATGTGTGAGTGTCTCGCGTAAGACATGACTCGTCGTCCCGACGTGCAGGATGGCATAATTGGCAGCGGCTTCGATGTAATCTACCCCGTCCACCTCCACGAACACCGTCCGGTTGCCTGATTTCACGGCCAGGCGGCTGAGGCGGTTCGAGCCCTGCTCCTGTGCCCGGAGCCATTCCTGGAAGCGCTGGTTGGTGAGAGCCGGATCGCGGGCGTTGAGGTGTTGGCGCACCCGCTGCAACGCCAGGCGGAACCGCGATTCCTTGAAGGGTTTTAGTAAATAGTCCACGGCGTGGACTTCGAAGGCCTCGGACGCATGCTCGTCGTGGGCCGTCACAAAGACGACCGCAGGCCGATGCTCGGGGGGCAACGCGCGCAAGACATCGAAGCCGCTCACTTCGGGCATCTGAACGTCCAGGAACACTAGGTTTGGACGCTGATCCCGGATGAACGCCAGGACCTCGCCGCCAGTCGCGCATTCACCAGCAATCTCCACGTCCTCCTCATCCCGGAGGGCCCTTCTAACGCGCGCACGCGCCAGGGGTTGGTCATCAGCAATCAGGGCACGGATTTTCACGCCGACAGTTTTAGTTTTTGGGGAGATCGTGCCACCGGCCACCTTAAGACGGCATTAAGAAGTGCTCTCCACACCTCCTCAAAGTGGAGTACCCGAGACAGTCTGCTGCCGTTGCCAGCGTGGTCCAATGGCTGAGATGCTCGCGCCCTTGAGCTATTCATGTCGTGGGCTTCATCGGGTCAAACCGCATCGCTTTGTGTGCTGGCATGGAGCCGAACACAACCCCGACGACGGCCTTGCCGCCCTTGAGGCGGACGATGATCTGCTCAGGGTAGGACCTTCGGGCTGGCGCCGGGGATTCAACCCGGCGCCTTAATTGTCACGGCTGGCCGCTCTACAGCGTCAGCCGATAAAACCTTGCGGCCTGGCTCGGCTGGACCACGGCCATTCGCTGAGCGCCTTGGGTCGTGATCGCGGCGCCATCGCCCGTCCAGGGGCCCGTCGGAGAGGCCGCCGACTGGAGAACATATCCAACTGACGGCGCGGGCCACGTGAGTTGCACGGTACCGCCGGTTTGGCCGCTGATGGCAAGATTTGGCGGCGCGCCTACCGCGCCAGGCACGATGCGGATGTTGTCGATTAACAGCGTCTTGTCGCCGACGGGCATATGCTGGAACTGCACCTGCACATCCGTCCCGTCTGCGGTGAACGTCGCATAACGGCGGTAGAAGAGTTGGGTGCCGCCCACCGGATTGAGGTCCTCCTCAAAGAGTGTCACCGGGGCGCCGGGCGGGCCGGCCTGGACCGCATAGTGCGTGGTGAGGGGCGTGCCGCAGCAGCCCCGGCCATTGATCGAATAGATCACAGTATAGGCCTGTCCGGCTGTGAAGCCGGAAACGACCTGGGCGGCGGTGTTCGCGCCCTGGAGGAACAGGACCTGATCCTGGTCGGAAGCCAGCCCATTGTCGTAAAACGGACCGGCAGAGGCGGTGCCCCGGCCGCCACCAGTAATGGTCCAACCGAACAGTGGCGCGGTGTTGGGGCCTTCGATGTAAAGGTCCATGGCCCCGCTGGCTTCGAAGCTGGGGTTCTGCAAGACCATTTCGCCCGGTTCGCGGCGAATGATGTCAATCGCGTCGAGCAGCAGAGTAGCGTCGCCATTGGGGTTGGCGGTATCGAATTCGAGCGCGCCGTCGGCACTGGCGGGCGAGAAGATCACATTGGTGAAGTAATAGGCGCTGGCGCCGGCCTGGGAGAGCGGGATGATCTGGGGAATCGTGACGAGGGTCTGCCCGGCGAACTTGACAACGAGGTCGGTCGCCGGTCCTAGTGGGTCGGGGTTGTCGCGCAGGGCATAGCAAAACTGGAGCCAGTAGTTGGCGCCCTGGGTGAGCCCAGTGACTTGCTGTGACAGCGAGCCGACTCCTTGTATGAAGGCCACCTGCAGGCGATCGGGAATCGGCCCGCTATTGGCGGCGAACGCTTGATCAATGTGGTTGACCCCGAACGTGCCCGTCCCGTTCCAGGCCAGGACTGGGCCCACACCGATGCCACTGGGGGCCGCCGCAGCCTCGAAACTGGGATTGCGCACAAATGACTCCACCACGTGAATGAGCACGCCGTTGGGGACGACGAGGCCCGCTGACTCGGTGACGTTTACCGAAGCAGTGCCGCGCTTGACGGCCACGGCGTCCACGGTCTTGGTCGTCGCCCCACCCTTGTCATAATGCAGGGAAACATTTCCGTCCGTATCGGCGCCGACGAGCCGCACGATATTGGTGTCGCTGGGGGAAACGACGATGTCCGCGGACCCGAGCGCCAATTTCTCGGAAGGCACTACCAGAGAGATGGTCACCGTCTGTCCCGGGGCTAATTCGGCGTTAGAGGGCGTGACCTGCATGGGAGGCAGGGACGAAGCGGTTTGGCCAAGGAGTCGAACGTCGTCAATGAGCAGGAGGTCGGAACCCGCCTTGGACTGGACGAAACTGAGGACAATCTGGTCGGTGCTGGCGGTGAAGGTGGTCAAGTTGGTGTGGAACGGGTTTCCCCCGCCGACCGGGGCGACATCGGTCTCGAATAGAATTGCAGAGTCGGCCTTGACCTGCAGGTGCGGGCTGCTGCTGCTGCCGGCATTGTAGGCGAACAGCAATTGGTACTGAGTCCCGGGGACGAGCTTGGAGATGGTCTGGCTCAGCGAGCCGGGCCCCTGGATGAAGGCTACCAAGTCTTGGTCCGGGGCGACGCTGTTGTCGGCATAAATGCCGGGGACGGTGTCCACCCCAAAGACGCCGGCGCCGGCCCAGCCCGCCAGGGCGGTAGTGATGGGACCGATTCCCGGGATGGCGCCGCTGGCCTCGAAGCTGGGGTTCATGATCGTCACATCATTCGAGCTGCGGGGCACGATCGTGACCGCATCAAACAGGGCGGTGCGGTCACCGACGTTGCTGACATGGAACGTCAGCGCACCGGTGTCGGTGTCAGCCACAAACGGCACACTGCGGCTGTAAAAAGGGACAGTAATGGGATTTGTCCCTTCCGGCGCGGTCACGCGCAGGATGCCGGTGATACTATCGAGATCGTTCCCATTGAAGCGGGTGGTGATATCGCAGGTGCCGCTCAGGACATCGCCACGGGTGTTGTAGTAGAACTGGACCCAATAGAGCTGGCCGACCGTCAGGCCGCTGATGGTCTGGGAGAGGTCTCCGCCTTGTTGCTGGAAGGCCACGCGGTTGCCGTCCGGAGTCTTGCCGTTATCGTGGAAAGGACCGCCGCGGTCCAGCGAGCGGTCGTTGACGCCGCTGCCGCCGGTCCAACTATCAATGGGTCCGTAATGCGGATAGGTCGAGTTCCAATTGCTTTCAAAGCTCGGGTTCTGGATGAACGCGGCATTGAGGGTGAAGGTGGCCGCCGCCAATATGCCGCCGACAGCAGCGCAGTTGAAGAGTCGTCGCTGAAAAGAAGGTGTATTCATGGTGTGTTTGCTGGTTTGCATTTGGAGTAATATTTTAAGCCTCTTTCGGCGGCCTGACCTTGACAAATGCGCCAGTTTTGAGCACAAAAATGACAAGGAATAATGGCCATGCATATGCCGGAGCCAATCACCATGCCGGGCGGGCCCGCGCCCTCTCTCTCGCACGGCAACGGGGATGGTGTGCATCCCGGCGGGTTCGGTCCCAAAGACTACCCGCTGGCGGTGGTTTGGGTTCAGAACCACACGGACCTTCGTCTCCACACCCATGACTATGTGGAGGTGGCGCTAATCCTCGACGGCACGGCGCAGCACGTCTTGCTCGAAGGGGGCTTTGAGGTCGCCGCCGGCAGCGTAGTGGTAGTCCAGCGCGGCATTCCGCACGGATACGTGGGCGCTCACGGGCTCGATCTGATCAATGTCTTGTTTGACCCCCGCCGACTACATCTGCCATTCGAGGACCTCTCCTCCGTATCGGGTTTCCGCGCTTTGTTCAACCCAGAACCGTGTTCCCACGCGGCACAGCGGTTACAGAGCCGCTTATTTCTGGCGCCACCTCTGCGGTGGGAAATGACGGAACTGGCCGGCCAACTGGCAGCGGAATTGCGCACGCGTGAAGCAGGCTACAAGTCAATGAGCGCGGCACTGCTGGTGCGGATGATCGTGCGCCTGTTGCGCGCACACAGGCACTTGAACGCGCGGCGGCCGCCGACCCCGCTCGGGATCAGCCGGGCCATCACGTTCATTGAGAACCATCTCGAGCAGCCGCTCAGGATCGAAGATCTGGCGGCACAGGCGGGGACGTGCGCACGCAGTCTGCAGCGGCATTTCCTGCGCGCCTTTGGCGCTTCCCCTGTCGGCTACGTCAACCGTTTGCGCGTCGAGAAAGCCAGCGAATTGCTCCTCAAAACTGACATGAACATCACTGAGGTGGCTGGCGCAGTCGGCATAGACGACAGCAACTATTTCTCGCGCCTGTTTCACCGGCTTGCGGGAACCAGTCCTTCGGACTACCGGCAATACTGGCGCCAAATCCCCTATCCAGCTCATCCTCTGGACGACCTCACCCCGTGCCACCGGCACTCCGGCGAGCGCGTTGGCTCCGCGAAAATGCCTGAATCCCTTAAATGCGAATCATACTTACGTCAATCCACAGTAAGCAGGCCGCACGGCGCGCCTGGCTTGCGGGCCTGATTGCGACTTTGTTGGCGGCGGATATCGCCGGCGCTCAATCGGGCACCAACGTAGTCGTCCAGGCTTTCGATTTTACCAGCGCCGCCGATACGGCTGGTTGGGTGCCAACCCATGACCTGGCCCCGTTCACCTTGACCTCGACCGGTCTGCTGGCACGCATCACGGGCGCCGACCCGTACATGACTGGACCGGTGTGCGATTATCCCGTGACCACCCCGCTCTGGCTGCGTCTCAAGCTGCTGAGCAGTGCCGGAGGCTCCTGCCAGATCTTCTATTTCAGCAATAACGCCACCGAGGCAAACTCGGTTCGTTTTGCGGCGCCCGCCGGAGCGTGGACTGAGGGGCGAGTTCCGGTCCCTTCTTTTGGGCCTGGCTATCGGATTCGGATTGACCCGCCCGGCACGAATGGGACGGCCACCATGGCATTTCTGCGCGCTGAGATCCGGAGCGAGTTCCCGGAGTTCGATTTCCGCACGGTGCCGGACGCTACGAGCTGGTCGCCGGCGCACGACATCAGCAGCCTCACGCCCACGACCAATGGACTGTTGGTCGCGATCACGGGCGGGGACCCTTATATGACCGGCCCGGCGCGGGATTACCCAGCCGGGAAATTGTTGTGGCTGCACCTCCGGCTGAAATCCGACCAGGGCGGCACCTGCCAGGTCTTCTATTACACGAATTCCCCGACGGAGCCGAATTCGGTGAAGTTCTTCGTGCCGGCCGGGGATTGGTTTGAAGCCCAGGTTGCGATGCCAGCATTGGGACCGGCCTGGCAACTCCGAATTGACCCGCCCGGGAGCGGCGGGACGTGCCTGTTGAACCGGCTCTGGTTTGAGGAGCGGACGCTGCTGCAGGCACCAGCCTGGCCGAAGCCCGCCCCTCCAGTTATCGGTCCGGACGCCTTGACGCTGCAAGCGGGCGACCTGGCGCTCACGCACGATGCGCACGCCCTCGGCGCCTTTAAGCTCACGGTCGCGGGCCAAGCCATGGCTGTGGGACATACTGAGCCGATGATCGGATACCTCACCGGGCATGTGCAGCATTGGCTGAACCTGGGTAACTCCCCGACGAACCCGGCCGCCGTCTCGCTAGCTGGCGGAGACCTAAGAGTGCTTTCTCAGGCGCGAGATCCTGATGGGGCGCTGTGGACCGTCGAGTGTCTTTTCACTCCGACGAACTCCGGAGCGATCCTGGCCGAGTCGCGCTTCGCAGTGGACCAGGACCGGCAGGTCGTTTATCTGCCTTTGCTCACACTGCTGCCGGGCCTGGGCTCCTTCGGCACCAACAAGAACCAAGGGCTGTTCTGCGGGCTCGAGTACCTGGAGAACGAACCGAGCAGTTCCGAGGCGGATGTCATCGGCCCGCTATCGCAACGGCAGGTCCCTGACATGGTGAAAGTCACCATTCCCTTGATGGCGCTGACAGCGCAGGACCGCTACATCGGTTTGCTTTGGCAGCCGGATGCGAACCTCTCAGCCGTGTTCGATTCACCGGACAGGTTGTTCGGCTCGGGCGGGCACCTAATGGGAATGATCTTTCCGGGCTCCGACGGCCAAAACCGCATTGAGGGCAACTTGATGCCTTATTGGCCCGCCCTATTGCATTCGAATGAACCGGTCGTTCTGCGGGCGGTCATAATCGGCGGCCGCGGACAATCAGTGGTGCCTGCCGTGCAACAATACATCACGTTGCGTGGCCTGCCGTCTTTGCCCGCGCCGGTCCCCGCCGCGGCGGATTATTTTAACCTGGCGTCACATAGTTGGCTCGATTCCCAGATAAGGACAAACGGGTTGTTTCGGCACGCCTACTGGCCTGGTTTCAACCCCCAACCCGCCGCCGATGCCTCCGTCTGGATGCGGTGGTTGGCTGGGAAGGTCAGCGACACGGCCCTGCAGACGCGATTGGTAAGCACAGCCGGTCTGGCGATCCAACAAGTGCCGGGGGAGCAGAACTTCAACAACTACCAGATCGCCCACGTGCAATACCCTCTGCCGGCCTTATTTTACAATGCCGCCATAGTGAACGCGGATAGCGCCCTGGCGAACGCCCAGAACCTCCTGGGGCGCTTCCAACCCGATGGCACCGTGCTCTACCAACCGACGTCGGGTGGAACGGATTACGGCAAGACCCACTACGCGCCCGACGCGAACGGCCTCACCGCGACCAGCGTGCAGGGACTTTTGGAAGATGCCGCCTTCTCGGGCGACCGCGGACTGCTCGATACGGGGCTGCGCTATCTGCGCGCGCTCGGCAAGTTCCGGAATACTGTCCCGCGTGGCGCCCAGACCTGGGAGGTGCCGCTCCACACGCCCGACATCCTCGCTTCGGCCAAACTGCTGCGCTGCTATACATTGGGTTACGAGTTGACCGGCGACCCGGACTTTCTCGAGCAGGCGCGTTACTGGGCGTGGACCGGGGTTCCGTTCGTCTATCTGGCACCGCCGACAGACGGCGCGGTCGGGAGTTATGCCACCATCCCGGTGTTCGGCGCCAGCGACTGGGTAGCATCCTGGTTCGGCGTGCCAGTGCAGTGGTGCGGGCTGGTGTATGCCGATGCCCTCAACCGGTTTGTCAAATATGACCCCGCCGGTCCCTGGCGCCAGCTCGCCGATGGCGTCGTCGCGTCGGGCATCCAGCAATCTTGGCCGCTGGATGATGCGGAGCGCGTCGGCCTTTTGCCCGACAGCTACCAACTGCGCCCGCAGGTTCGTTCCGGCCCGGCGATCAACCCCGGCACCGTGCAGTCAATGGTGGCGCGATACTATCGGCAGTCGGCGGTGTATGATTTTCACGCGTTCCCGTGGCATGGCCTCCTGGTCCAT
>Ga0187877_1004243_pt1 | contig 11114 bp, 10 predicted proteins | sample June2016WEW_17_1_3_FD_132430 | JGI IMG/M metagenome (GOLD analysis project Ga0187877, IMG submission 132430) | Peatland microbial communities from SPRUCE experiment site at the Marcell Experimental Forest, Minnesota, USA - June2016WEW_17_100 | ecosystem: Environmental > Terrestrial > Soil >... | reverse complement strand
TTAATGACACGTGGCACCCTCCTTCTTTTACCTTTGCTTTTTTTTCTTCCGGCCCTCTTTGGATTAACGGGCGTATGGGCGGCGCAACCCATCTCAAATTTGTTTGTCTTCTTTATCATCTTATTCTGGAAGAAAAGAGAATTCCGTGTGATTGAAAAAAAGAATTGATATCCTACAAATTATGTTTAGCACCCGTTCTAAAGAAGACATTATCCTCCCGCATATCAGAATCTCCGCGTCACCGGCCAATGATACATGATCATAATAGATAGCGGATACCGCTTATCCTTCCATGTGGCATGCCACGAAATGTCCGCCACCCCGGTCTTTCAACGGCGGTTCGTCCTTCTCACATATCTCAATCCTGGCGGGGCACCGCGGATAAAATGGACATCTCCCCGGACCTTCGATTGTACCTGCAATCTCTCTTTCCCCCATCAACCGCTGCTTCTTGCGTCCGGGATCAGGTGCCGGCACCGCTGACAGAAGTTCCAAAGTGTACGGGTGCAGAGGATGCTCATAGAGTTCGCTGTTGTCAGCAAGTTCGAAGATTTTACCGAAGTGCATCACCGCAATCCTGTCGCTCACATGCCTTACCACACTGAGATCGTGCGAAATAAATATGTAGGTCAAATTAAACTGCTTCTGCAGATCTTTAAGAAGGTTCAAGATCTGCGCCTGGATAGACACATCGAGTGCGGAAACCGGCTCATCGGCAACGATCAATTGCGGTTTGAGAATAATGGCCCTTGCGATACCGATACGCTGCCTCTGACCGCCGCTGAATTCATGAGGATACCTGTCCTTCTGTTCCCTTGTCAGCCCGACGATATCCATAATACGGGCGACCTCGACGGCTCTTCCCCCACGATCACCTATCTGATTGATGAGGAGCGGTTCCCCGATGGTGCTCCCTGCCGTTCTTCGGGGATTCAGAGATGCATATGGATCCTGAAAAATAATCTGTACCTTCTTTCGATAGGCTTTCAGATCTTTGCCGGATAATTTGAAGATGTCTTCGCCTTGAAAGAAGATCCTGCCTTCCGTAGGGAGATCGAGCCTCATAATCAGTCTTGCCAGGGTGGATTTCCCGCAACCGCTCTCACCGACAAGGCCCAGAGTCTCACCGCCGTATATTTTAAGGAACACGCCGTCAACAGCCTTGATGGGGGCTCGCTCTCGCGCGAGGAATTCGGCACGGAAGCTATAGTATTTTTTTATTCCCTGAATATCAACCAAGACCATCTTCATTTTTGTTCATAAAGCCAGCAGTGTACTCTATGCCTCGGCAAATGTTCCTTCAATTGCGGCTCCTCCTCTCTGCAAATTTGCATTGTGTGAAGGCATCTGTCCTGAAAAGTGCATCCTCGGGGAAGATTATAAAGACTAGGAACAACGCCGGGTATGACTTTCAGATATTCATCCCGTCCGTAAGCAGCCTGAATTTTGGGGATCGATTCCATGAGACCCACTGTATACGGGTGAAGCGGCCTAGAGAAGAGATCCTCCACAGAGGCGTATTCGACAACCTGCCCGGTGTACATGACGGCCACATGCTCTGCAGCTTCGGCTATCACGCCGAGATCATGGGTAATCAGGATTACAGATGTTCCTATATTTTTTTTCAGCCTGCCTATCAGTTCCAGAATCTGAGCCTGGATGGTGACATCAAGGGCTGTTGTCGGCTCATCTGCAAGCATAAGCTTGGGACCACAGCATAGCGCCATGGCTATCATGATCCTCTGACGCATGCCGCCACTCATCTGATGGGGGTAATCCCTGACGACTGTCTCGGGTGAAGGCATACCCACAAGCGAGAGCATTTCCATGGCGCGGTCCATGGCCTCCTTCCGTCCAAGCCCCAAATGCAGCTTTATAATCTCTGTGATCTGATCGCCTATGCGCAAGACGGGATTCAGAGAAGTCATCGGCTCCTGAAAAACCATGGAGATATCCTTGCCCCTGACCTTGCGCATCTCTTCACTATCGAGACTTAGGAGATCCACGCCATTAAAGAAGACATTACCGGAGACGATCTTGCCGGGCGGGCTTGGTATTAAACGCATAATGGACAAGGCGAGTACCGTTTTTCCACAACCGGACTCGCCAACGACCCCTAATGTATCCCCTTCATCAATGGCAAGGTTGACACGATTAACAGCCTTTATTACACCGTAGTCTGTGTTGAAATGGGTGCTGAGGTTTTTGATTTCAAGAAGCATCCCCATGGGTCATCAACTTTAATTCCGTTTCTGCCAGTCTTTTAGGAATTGCACCATCAAGCGGACACCAACACCGGACGCCCCTTTGGGGATATAGGGTCTGTCCATCTTAAGCCATGCCGGGCCTGCTATATCTAAATGCACCCAGGGGTAGTTGCCCACGAACTTGCTTAGAAATGCAGCGGCTGTTATTGCCCCGCCAGGTCTTCCGCCGTGATTTTTATAATCCGCCACATCGCTCTTTATCATTTCATGATAATCTTCCCATAGAGGAAGCTCCCAGACCTTCTCGTCCGTGGCATTTGCTGCATCCTGGATCTTATGCTTCAGCTCATCGTCCGTGCCCATCATTCCCGTAACGTGATCGCCCAGGGCAATAACACAGGCACCAGTCAATGTGGCAAGATCAATAATGGCTGCCGGCTTGAACCTTCCGGCATACGTAAGAGCATCGGCAAGAATCAGGCGGCCTTCCGCGTCCGTACTCAAGACTTCAATAGTCTGACCCGACAATGATTTTAGAATATCGCCGGGTTTATACGCCCTACCGCCAGGCAGGTTTTCCGTAGCAGGTATCAGGCCAACAGCATTGACTTTGAGACTCAAATCGGCCGCTGCCATTATGGCGCCCATGACCGCGGCGCCCCCTGCCATGTCGGATTTCATCTCATCCATCTTCTCCGATGGCTTTATTGATATGCCTCCGCTATCGAAGGTCAATCCCTTGCCGACCAGAGCTACAGGAGGATCAGACTTATTTGCTCCCCGGTATTCCAGGATGATGAACTTCGCCGGCTCCTCACTTCCCTTGGCAACGCCTAAAAAGGCGCTCATGCCAAGCTTGTTCATCTCCTTTTCATCGAGCACCCTCAGTTTAACATTCCTTCTCTTGGCGATCTTACTCGCTTCATGTGCCATATCTGTCGGCGTCATTTCGTTTCCCGGAGCGGACACCATATCCCTAGCGAAGGACACAGCACACGAGATAATCTCCGCCTCCTTTGCTGCAGCTCTTACGATATTATATGCTTTCTCGTTTTCCCCCAGTATTGTAAATTTCCTTATCGCTTTTATATTATCCCTGTCGACCGTCTTAAAGGACGTATATTGATAAAGGCCCAGGGAAACGCCCTCGACAACAGCCCTGGCTATCTCATCGAGCGGTTTCTTGAGGAATATAAAATCCACTGACGTGGAGAACTCTTCAATCTTGAGTGATCTTACGTGCCGAGCTGCCGTCGCGAATGCGCCCCTCAATTTTTCCGTGGTGAAATCCGCTTTTTTACCGACACCCACAAGGACAATCCGCTTTGCAGCTATGATTCCCCCTGTATATGTCACGGATACCTGAAGATGCTTGCCTTCAAAATCGCCGGCGCCGATAATCTCTTTTATCAATCCGCCGCTCTTCTTATCCAGAAGCTTCACTTTGCCCTGCAGTTCTCTTCCGCCTTCAAAGCATGGCACAATTGTCGCCTCTGTTCTGAACTCAGCAATCTCCCCTCTCTTAACAACAATTTTCATTTCGCCTCCTGATTACGGAAAATTGGCCATTTACACGGCGGAAAATTTCTGACTGAAAAAGTTAATTCAATCCTATTTGTCACGGCGAATCCCTGTTATACGCGAAGAAATAGCCTTCGCCGCCAATACGCCACTCGCCGATGCCTGCAATAAGCCCCTCGTGATCCCGGCTCCGTCGCCGATGGCAAAAAGATTTCTCACCCTTGTTTCCATTTCCGGCGATACTTCGATGCGATTAGAATAAAATTTAACCTCCACTCCATACAGCAGGGTGTGCCGAGAAAAAACTCCCGGAGCAAGTTTATCGAGAGCCTGAAGCATCTCGATGATGCTCTGCAAATGACGATACGGAAATACGAAACTCAGGTCGCCCGGTGTGGCCTGGAGCAGTGTAGGCCTTGTGACACAGTGGTCGATGCGCTCTCGCGTGGATCTCCTGCCGGCAAGCAAATCTCCCAGCCTCTGAATTATCGCACCACCGCCCAAGAGATTTGCCAGCCTCGCAATGTAGCGACCGTATGCGATGGGATCACGAAAAGGTTCCGTAAAAGTACTGCTTACGAGCACGGCAAAATTGCTGTTGTCACTCTTTCGTTTGGCATAGCTGTGACCATTTACGGTTGTGATTCCCTCGTTTTCCTCAATCACGACCTCGCCATAAGGATTCATACAAAAGGTGCGGACCTTGTCATCGAACGTCTTTGAATAGAAAATCAGCTTGGGTTCATAGGTGATGTCCGTAATCCTCTTGAGAATCGTAGCCGGCAGCTCTACGCGGACGCCGATGTCTACGGGGCTCGTCGTTGTCGTAAGTCCCAATGCATCTGCCTCTCCCTTCATCCAGTTGGCGCCGACCCTGCCGGGTGCAACAACGACAAAATCACTGTTGATCACCTGACCGCCGGTGAGTTTCACACCTCTGCTTTTTCCCTCTTCTACGAGCAATGATTGCACCTGGCTGCATGTCCTGACTTCGACTTTACCGTCAAGGGCTTTTCGCATGTTATTTAAAATGCGCTTGCAGTTTTCCGTGCCTATATGACGAATAACCGTGGGAATAAATTCGAGATCCGCTGCACGTGATTGATCAGCAATTTCCTCGACTGACATCGTTGAATCGCCGAAGATGCGGTCCGGCGCACCATATTTGACAAAAATTCGGTCTGTACTATGCAGAAGCTCTATTAATGTGTTCTTGTCGAGAAACTCGGATAGGTATCCCCCAACCTCCGTAGAGATGTTGAGCTTACCATCGCTGAAGGCACCGGCTCCACCCCACCCGCAGAGCACGTCTCTTACAGCACCCCGCTCACGTTTTTCGAGATCGTTGCCCTGATCAAGGAGGACGACACCATCGATGCCCCTTTCCGCAAGGGTCAGCGCCGTAAATATTCCCGCCGGACCGCAGCCGACTATTATAACCCGGTAGTCCATATATCTAAACACCTGCCTCTTCTTTAGATATTTTACTTATAGAGAATGTCATATTTTCTGGCTTAAATCAAGCTCCCTGCTGACGCCCAGACCATTACACGGTAAATCAAACTTTCACAGGACAGAGAAATAGTGTATACATTCATATCAGAGTATCTCATACAAAATAAAAAAGAATCATTGAGGTCGTGATGAAGAAGCGAATACTGGTCACAGGACGTCTGCCGGAAAGTATCATGGCGGATCTGTCGAAGAAATATGAAGCGGATATAAATATTGAAGACAAGCCCCTCGACAGGAAACACTTTCTTGATAGAATCAAGGATAAAGATGGCCTTCTTTCCATGATAACTGATACTCTCGATGAGGACGTACTTGGCAGGGCGAGTCGTTTGAAAATGATCGCGCAATTTGGCGTTGGCTACAATAATATAGACGTCATAGCAGCTACGAAGCGGGGAATACTTGTCTCAAATACACCCGGTGTGCTTACAGATGCGACTGCAGAACTCGCCGTTGCATTGATTTTAGCCATTTCCCGGAGGCTGGTGGAAGGCGACCGGATGACGAGGGGAGGACGTTTCCTATACTGGGCGCCTATGCTTTTTTTGGGTCGTGAAGTTACGGGTAAGACACTCGGAATCATCGGTATGGGAAAAATCGGAAAGGCTGTAGCGCAAAGGGCCAGATGTTTCAATATGCCTATCCTGTATCACAACCGCAGCAGGATTGGCATATCTGAAGAAAAGGAACTCATGGCAAAATACGTGGATATGAAAACATTACTTTCGCAATCGGACTTCATAACCCTTCACGTTCCTCTCACGGACCAGACTAAACATCTTATAGGCAGCCAAGAATTGTCCTTGATGAAGCCTACGGCCTATCTGATTAACACATCGAGAGGTCCCGTTGTAGATGAAAAGGCGCTCCTTCAGGCGCTGAAAAAAAAGAAGATAGGCGGCGCAGGACTGGATGTCTATGAAAATGAACCTGCCCTCACGCCCGGTTTAGCAGAACTGGATAATGCTATCCTGCTCCCACACGTAGGGAGCGGCACACTGGAAACGCGTTACAGGATGGCCAGCATGTCAGTTGAAAATCTCATCGCCGGCCTGAGCGGTAAAGTCCCTCCGAATCTTGTCAATCCCGATGTTCTATCACATCGACGTTTGTAAATGTCGGCATCTTCTAAGACGCAAAAAGATGCTCCGTCATCTTGGTCAGTTTCTTTGCGCCTTTGACCTCCGTCTCAAAGAGCGGCAAGATAGTTCCAACTCTGTCTCCAAAAATCTGCCATATCTACGCCATATGTTCATCCTGCATCTGCATGCGATTGCATACAAACTCCACGGCGTCTCGAACCACCTTGACCTGCCCCCAGAACATTTACCACATTCAGAATTAGAGTTCCGCCATTTTTATCGTCCTCAGTGCAACCATATCTCCAGTGCCGCGGAACCCGTAACGACAGACCAGTTCTTTTTCACAGAGCTCATCCGGAAGGGCGTAGGTATAAGCATGAATGGGCATGGTCTGGTGGAAGGCGGTGTCAAAAACGGTCATCTGCGGAATGGAAGGCAGAAGTCCCCGCATGAGCTCAATACTCGCCAAGTTGTAAGGGTTATGCAGCGGCGCCAGGCAGCAGAACGCACGGATCGACTTGATGATGTTTTCATTGATAAGGAAGGCATTCACGAAGGCTACGCACCGTGAACAACCCGGTTGCTAATGGCATTGAGATCACACAGTTTGCTGATGGCCCGGCAAGCCGGATCGGTTAGCGTGCCAAATATTACGTCAAAGGCGTCTTTCATTGTCATGACGTTCTTTTGATCATCTTTTCCGTTTGTCCGGGGCTATAGACTTTATGGATGGCGTCCCCGGAACCGATTTTTTCAATCTCGCCTTCCAGGAGCAGAAGAGCCTGGACGGTGTCAAAGAGAGAATATTTCAGAGAAGAACTGCCGCAGTTCAGTGCCAGGATTTTCACCGCTTTCGAAGCGGAGAAGAAATTCAAGTCATATAGATCCTGATTTTGAGGAAACGGCCGCTCTCTGCCCGCTTGATGACCGAAGCAGATGGCACATAATCGAACCACTACGCCTCGGAGGCAAAAAAGGATATCTCCTGATCACTCATGTCGGAGGGAATCTCCAGCGGCTTGAGAAATTGAGAGGATTCCATATTCTTTTCAGCCTTTCACGGTATGGACATGAGCAGGTGTAAAATTCAGATGAGCTTCCAACCCGCAAGATGCAGCATTTTGATGCCCAGGCAGTTATGGAGCTCGATCGTAAGCGGGTAAGGCGACAAGAAATCCTGCGGCAGGTAAACGTAGATTTTGTTGATAATCTGAACTTTATAGTAGTTGATATTTTTCGGCTTGCCCATTCGCACGGAGGGGCCAAAATTGATTCGTCCTCAACACAGACTAATAGGACCGATCTTAAAAAAGTATAGGGCCCCATTTTTTTTCAAGAGGTAGTCACGGGCTTTGTCGGAAACCGCAATCATAATTTTTTTAAATAGTGAAGGGAGGATCGTAAGATCCTCCCTTCTTTAGAAATAATTACTTTTGAAATCAAGGTCTCGCGTCGGGTGGAGCGCCAACGGGGATCTCCGGGCAGTAAACCACGCTACGTTCGACATTCATGCCGATAGGCTTGTCGGTCGAGAGCAACTTTATCTGGACTCGTATGTTTTCCACCATGATTATGACCACAAGGATGAGAATCCCGATGCTTAGCCAGGCGTTCAGCATCTGATCTTTTGCCAGGTACGTCTGGACATTCATGATCCCCGCGGCAAAAGTGGTGATTGTGATAAAAACGCAGGGAACAAACGTAATCAGAGCGTAGCTTTTCTTGGCACATATCCTGAGGATGATCGTGGTTCCGATCGCCAGGGCCAAGGATGCCAGGACCTGGTTCGTGGCGCCGAACATCGGCCAGATGGAGGAGATATCGCCCGTGTAGAGCATATAACCCCAGCACAGGGAGACGAGGGCACTGGTCAAAATAGAGCCAGGGATCCAGTCTTTCTTACCGAACGGCTTGTAGGCATAGCCGAGTATATCCTGAAGGATATAGCGGGCCACGCGGGTTCCGGCATCGATAGTCGTCAGGATAAACAGCGCCTCGAACATGATGATGAACTGGAACCAGTACTTCATCGTATGCCGGAGGCCCTCGCCGATATTGGCGAAGATATGGGCCATACCCACGGCCAGGGAAATGGCGCCCCCCGGACGATGAGAGACGTCCAGCCCGACCAACTGATTGAGGACCGGCAGATCGACGACGGACATTTGTAATTTCGCATATACGGCCGCAGAGGTATTGATGGCAAAATAGTCGTTCGGATTGAGGCAGACGGCGGAGAGAAGAGCCATTACGCCGACCAAAGCTTCCGTTAGCATGGCGCCATAGCCGATCATTTTGATTTCCGTTTCATGTTCGATCATCTTCGGAGTGGTGCCGGAACCGATGAGGGCATGAAACCCAGAAATGGCGCCGCAGGCGATGGTAATAAACACATAAGGCCACCAGGGACCGGGAATGATGGGTCCGGCGCCGTGCATAAACTCCGTCGTGAAGGGCATCTTTATCGACGGATTCACGAAGAACATGCCAATCACCAGGGCAGCGATGACGCCGATCTTCATGAAGGTGCTGAGATAGTCCCGGGGGGCGAGCAGGAGCCAGACGGGAATAGCCGCCGCACAGAAACCGTAGAGTGGCAACAGAACCGATACCTGTTTTCTACTGAAGGTAAACCAGGTGGCAAAACTGGAGTCTGCAACGTAGGGCCCCAAAAAGACGGCTGCGCAGACCAGGATAAACCCGGCGATGGATCCGGAAACGATTGCCCCGGGTTTGATCCTGAACATGTAAATGCCGACACACATTGCGATAGGAATCGTCATGGCAATAGAGAAAACGCCCCAAGGGTTGTTGAATAGGGCGTTGACCACGGCCACACCCAGACCGGCGAGAGCGACGATGATGATAAAGAGAATAACGACCGCGGTGACGCCGCCCGTGAGCTTACTGACGTCTCTTTCGGCGATGACCGACAGAGACTGGCCCTGGTGGCGGTAGGATGCAAAAAGAATGATCATATCATGGACACAGCCGGCAAAGACACTCCCTATCAGTATCCAGAAAAAACCGGGGCCCCAGCCCCACTGGGCGGCCAGAACCGGTCCGATCAAAGGTCCCGCTCCCGCGATGGCAGCAAAATGATGGCCGAAGACGACCCACTTGTTGGTGGGAACGAAATTCTGGCCGTCATTACAGGAGATTGACGGTGCGATATTCCGGTCATCCAGCATGAATACCCTTGCGGCAATAAATGCCGCGTAATAACGATAAGCCAAAGCAAAGACGCATAAAGCACCAATCAACAAATATAATGAGCTCATGAAACTTACCTCCTTCTACATTTTTTATAAAAATAAAGCGGGCGGGACTTTACTCTGTTCTTGATAATAAGATCCTTGATCACGCCAACCCCCTGACGACATTATGAAAAATCTTCTCTTGATATGAACTGGACAACCTAGTTCATCTTGGGTCAACTATAAAATCATAACTCGACCATAAATTTAGTCCCATCAGAAATGAAAGTCAATGATTTTTCTCGAAGCACTTGAAACGCCTTTTCCCCCTGAACTGTGGTTATTTCGATTTGAAACCGACCACTTATACTCCGCTTCGTTGATTGTTGATAAGAGGAACGGCATCCGCTGCCGGGGGGAGCCTCCTTAATCCGGAGATCGCCGCCATCGAAGCTCCGTAACGATTTACCCTTCAGACCGTAGCCGACAATGCCGACGCTGGCTCTATCCGCTGTAGATTTCTTCCATTCTGCATCCGATAATAAAGCCCATGGAGATAGTGATAATCACGGCGAAGGGGAAGAACTTATATTGACCTCTCATTTTGTGTTCCTTATCCATCGATCCCATTTCATCTCTCCTGTCAATCCCTTCCGCTTCCGAAAAACGGATCACCTTCTTCTTGGCAGGATCTCGATCCAATAGTCATCCGGATCATTGATAAAGTAGATTCCCATGTCCTTGTTTTCGTAGCAGATGCAGCCCATCTTTTCATGGAGGGCATGGGCACCCGTAAAATCATCAACCGTGAAAGCCAGGTGAAATTCATTGTCGCCCAGATTGTAAGGCTCCTGCCTGTCTTTGAGCCAGGTCAACTCGAGCTGGTGCGGCGTACGACCGTCTTCGAGAAAGACGAGGATGAAGCTACCATCCGGTGTTTCTTTCCTTCTTGTTTCCGTCAGTTGCAGCGCCTCCTTGTAAAAGGAGAGGCTTTTCTCCAAATTGAGTACGTTGAAATTATTGTGTGCGAAAGTGAATTGCATAAACTTGCATCCTTGTTTTGGAACTTTTTATGATTTACGTGCCTACACAATGTGGCTTTGTGAAATTTGGCCTCGTTGCAGCACCAGCCCTTTGTAACATAAGTGCTGGAACGGTTTGGGATCAAAATACAACTACCCCGATGATCAAGTCAATTATGTTTTTACATTATATTCCTTGAAATGATTGGAGCGCATTTTTCTTGACATCGGGATTTTCCGGATGCATTATATTAACGATTTACAGGATGTAAGACCTGTCGGTTGTGAATGCTTTTTTTAAACCGATCTAAACCGTTTCGGTGGAGGTGATAAGATGCCACAGGGTGAACAAACCAGTTCTGCCGTTAAGGAACTCAAAATCGGCGGCAAGATCAAGTATCTTCGTGAAAAAAACTTTTTTACCCTGACGGATCTTGCCGCGAAGACCGGACTTTCCAAAGCGATACTGACTGAAATCGAGGCTGATGAGGTCATGCCGCCCGTGGCCACCCTGCTCAAACTGGCCAAGGGGCTCAATGTGGGCATGTCCTATTTCTTCAAGGATGAGGC
>Ga0187877_1004232_pt1 | contig 11125 bp, 8 predicted proteins | sample June2016WEW_17_1_3_FD_132430 | JGI IMG/M metagenome (GOLD analysis project Ga0187877, IMG submission 132430) | Peatland microbial communities from SPRUCE experiment site at the Marcell Experimental Forest, Minnesota, USA - June2016WEW_17_100 | ecosystem: Environmental > Terrestrial > Soil >... | reverse complement strand
TTCCACGTAGGGCTTAAATTCATGCTCAAAGAACTGAGCTAATGTGGGAATCCGCGTGTGTCGCTTCGTCCATGCCGCTAGGCACGATCCACTGCAAAAAGTCTGGGTCTTCTCCTTTTGAGCCTCTCTCGCGTCGAACCACTTCTCACATTCATCGCAGAGCAAGACTCCGGTACATTTCATCCGACGTTGCGCTTCCTCGCGTTCATCCTGTTGCTTCGCAAGCCGCGTCCGGTGCGCCGCTTCAATCTGACGGGCCTTGCGGTCATTCCCCTGCTTTGTGGATTCGCGGATCAACACTCCGCCCCACATAAACTTGTACCAATAAGTGTTCGCTCGCTTGTAGATCGACATACGCCCTCACTTGGTGTTGTGGTTTTTGTGGAGTCCGTAATACTCCTTTGCCTTCTTCCGCTTCTGCTCTTTTCTTTGCGGCGATGCTTCCCAGAAGTGTTCGCGGCATTCTTTCGCATGGAATCGCTGCCTTTGAAAACACGCAAAGAAGTATTGCCCGCACTCGCACCTTCTTACCCGTGAAATCAACCCCATCCGTGCCAATTCCACGATGCGAGCAATGGATTCCGCCTCTCCTTTCACATAGTCCCTTGCGAGGAGATCGTCGCTGTTGCTAAGGCTCCATGTCATACCGGAAGTCTCCTCGTAGTCGAGCCGGTTCACAAACTCGTATTGCATCAGCCACTCATTCAACCGAGTCTGCGCAGATTTGAACTCTTCTGGCAGCCCCTTACGACTGGATTTGTTTGCCATCTCGTACAGGGATTGAACCAGCTTGACGATACTCGCGACTTCGTCCTTAGCTTGTTGCCTTACATCACTGGGATTTTTAGGGTTAAGCCACTCCAGAAGGTCAGCAGCCTCGGCCTCTCCTCGGTAATTTCGAGACTTCGATTTTCTGTCATGGACAAGTGACTTTTGCATGTATATAAAAGTATGCCGTCGTTTTCGCAAAGTCAAGGTATTTTCCCCTTAGTTCTATTAGGAGGGCCAGATATGGCGAATGACTCTACTGACCTTGCGATCACGGACTTTGTGATCGTCGACGACAAGCTCTACAACGTCAAGGATTCGGCGCGGGCGCTGGGCGGTCTGAGTCCCTACACGATTAACACTTGGCTATCCCAAAAGAAGCTAATGCGGACAAAAGTGGGGGCACGAACGATGGTACGCGGCTCGGAGTTGAAACGCATTCTCGTCGATGGCGGCAAGTCACCCGGTCGCCCCCGGCAAGCGAAGCAAGGCACCCCAATGAAGGAGGGCAATTGATAGCCGCCCAAGTTGCCGAGCTTGTCGGCACGCCGTGTAGGCGCAGGCTGCTGGCCTATGGCGACGCCTTACCCCGACCTCTGGGGTTGTGCGAAGTGCTGTGCTCCGCCACGACCCTGCAGACTCCGGCCAACACCTGCAGCACGTAAGCCTTTAACGCAGGAGGTCTTCTAGTGAGCGACCATTTTACCGTAGAAGAACTCGAAAGAAAGCCGAACTACGCTGACCCAGATTCCCTCAAGACGGCCATCACGGCCCTATATAGGAAGGACGATGTCATTGAAGTCCGGGCGTGGGACAACCAACACAACGTGTACACCGGTCGCTACACCAGCTCGAAGAAGCTGCTGGAGGACATCAAGCTGTGGAACGAAGCGTGCGACGTGTACTGCGTCCTCAACCCGGTCGGTGACAAGCATGGACTGCGTGACCTCAGCCGTGGTGGGCTCTGCACACGAGAGCAGGATGTCCCGTGGCGTCGTTTCTTCCTGCTCGACTTTGACCCGAAACGTGACAGCAAGATTGCAACCCACGACCAATGGTCGGCTGCATTCGACGCCGCGCACCGGGCAAAGGTTTGGCTGGAATCATTCGGTTTCAAAGGCATCATCCTCGCAAGCTCCGGCAACGGATGCCATCTTTTAGTGCCCTGCGACCTTCCCAACGACTCGGAAGGCAAGGAAATTGTCCGCAAGGTCCAACGCATTACATCTGAGAAGTTCAGCACGCCGGAAGTGGAATGCGAATGTTTCCCCGATGCCAACCGTCTGGTTCGCGCCTACGGCACGGTGAACATGAAGGGCACAGAGACCGAGACCCTGAAGCACAGGATGTCGGAGATTCTGATTCCCGCACAGGGCACCGACGACGACCCGAAGAAGATTCTGCTCCAAATCATTGCCGAGAACCCAATCGCAGATGCGAAGGTCACGAAACATGGCACTGGCGAAGGGCATTTCAGCCGCGACCTCCTGTACGCCCGATTCGAAGCATGGGCTGAGAAATACGAGGGCCGGAACGGCGAACGCTTCGTATTCGAAGAGACCGACCGGCGCGATGGTTTCCGTATTCTCTGCCCCGGCAACACGGAGCAAGGATGGCCGGATGGAGAGCAGCATGAGACAGTCGGGGAACCTCTGAACGACTCGTGCATCGTTTATATGGAGAATGGGTGGCCTCGATTCTCCTGTCGCCACAATCATTGCGGCGAAGGAGCAGCGCACGGCAAGAAGACGTGGAAGGATTTGCAGGACTTCTACGATAAGGACAGGCAGTTCTATCGCATCCTTGATGAGCACGATTATGCAGCGAAGTCGCCTCTCGACTATGTTGACGACGGTGTGGAGGACAAGGGCACTACCAACGTTGACGAACCTATCGAGGCTGAACATGTTGCGGTTGAAGAGCCGGTGCCGGTGTCGAATCATGAATCACAGGCCGAACAACCGCTGAAGCCTGAATCCAAACAGCCAGCACGGCTGAAGTTGGACGAGATGCCGGAATCTTGCATGTACGGCTGGCTGGGCGACGTGGCTCGTGAACTGGAAACGCCTCTTGGATTTGCGTACCCGGCTGTGCTAACCGTGTTCGCTACACAGATTGCAGTACACCCGAAGCACGTCAGGCCAACGCTCTACACCTGCCTTATCGGACCGATTCATTGTGGAAAGTCGGAGACCATCAAGCGTGCCATCGCGTATATCCATCTGGACGACGCTAACGCCGTGAAGAGGACGGTGCCGGGGTCGGACAGGGGTCTCATCAACATCTTTGGCGGAAAGAAGAACGACGATGATGACAACAAGAGTCTTCCAGACGCTCCGAAGACTCGCTTGCTGGCGCAGGATGAACTGAGGAACACGATTGCCAAGGCAAACATCTCCGGTAGTTCCCTTCCTGCGACCCTGTGCTCCCTTTGGTCACTGGATGAAGCCGGAGCAGCGGATAAGATGGGAGAGCATGTCTGCCGCGTTCGGCTGAACATCCTTGGTGCCCTGAAGGCGGATGACACGGAAGACTTCGCCGAGACGTTCGGAAAGGAGTCTACTGCGGGGTTGTACGACCGCTTTGTGTACGGTCTCGCACCTAAAGGCTGGAAGTACAAGCCGTGGTCAAAGGAACCTGTTCGGAGGGCACCCAAAGGTTGCACCATCCCCGGTCACATCTTCCAAATGATGGAGAAATGGCGGGACGTGGACACAAAGACCCGAGGACGCTTGGGAGAAAATGCTCTCCGCATTGCGTACATCTCCTCAGCGGCCAACCACGACTCCGAGGTAACCATAGAGTGCATGCGTTGTGCGCTGGATTTCGTTCAGTGGCAGGAAGCCATCCGTTCTGCTTACAAGGCCGGAATGGGGGACGCCATCGACGCACAAGCTACAGGTGCAATTCTCACAGTTCTGGAGAAGCTGGAGCCGGGTGACTGGATTCGCTGGAAGGATATGGCGTCGAAGAAGAACTGGTATCGGAAGTACGGCTCCTCTGTTTTGAGCCGGGTCCGCGATGCGCTGGCGAAGACGGGAGTCACCGTCGAAGAGACGATTGAGGAGTACGACGAGAAAGGGCAGTTCACCGGCAAGAAGCGGACTGGGCGCTTGCGGCTCCGCTGCGACAGCGACGACAACGGCTAACCCGGTTGTCACGGTATGTCACCCGGTTGTCATGCTGGTAGTCATTGACAATAAAGGCGATTAGTCAGTTTCAGAGAGGGAGAGAGAGTAGTTATTCTTATATATAGGAGAGATTCTTCACTGATATATGGCTACAACTGACTAATCCTCAATGTTTTCAATGACTACCGGAGTGACAACTGGCCTGACAACCGGGGTGACAACCGCTGACCTGATTTCGTGCCCTCTTCGCCGGTGTTCCCCACAAATCTCGCCAGTCGAACAAAGAATCAGTATGAAAAGTATTTACAAGGGGGCGTTGGATTCTCACTTCCGTCGTGATACAGCTTCCGGATGTCCATGCACTCCTCCAGTCGCGGCGCCCGCGTTACGCGCAACGCTCAAAGCTCTCCGCGAGAGTATACGGCGTCCAGATTCCGGAAAGTCTGCGCCGGGTCCGGTACCAATCTGCGCGCTCACCGCGCCCATCGATGTCAGCCGGACCGGAGGTGTGAATTAGCCCTTCGCTTGCACTTTCACCGCTCTCGCCTAGACTATCAATCCACATGCATCCGCATAGCGCGATAACGACTCCTGGATCTTATGATGGATGATTGCAGTCGGATTGTTTTCTATCGCTCCGGCCCGAATAGCCTCTGCCTGACGAGGAAGGTATTGGGCAATAAGGGGTAGGGGCGCTGGATTCCCCCGTACGTTCTGTATCAGACGTGCCAGTGCACTAGATATTTCATCATTAGGCCAATAATAACGAATACGGTCGCTGTAGCTATAGGCCCTTGCAATCCGTACTTGGTTTTCATCGCCATGGTAGTAAGCCTTCCAATGTTCAGGATGCTCAACCATAACCCGCTCGATGATTGCCCGGATATCTGACCGCCTATTCTCGGCAATCCATTCCTCTTCGATGCGAGCCAAACCAAAGATTGCTTCCCTCATCGCAAATGTCAACTCCGGGCCGACCTTTAGAATGCCAAAATGGTCAATTACAAGCTGCCTAAGTGATTCTGCAGTTTGATAATCAGTTGAATGAGCCTCGAATACGAGGCCTTCTCGCTCGAGGATGAATCGAGTCAACTGTGAAGCTCTCTCCGATACATAATCCACGACGGTTTCGTGGCCGAATTCAACTCCCGGCTGAACGACAACACCTATGATTCGGTCCCAGGCCGACAAGAGCTTTCTTTCCGAGAACGCCTGCTGGTGCACGTCCAGCGTCTGCTGTAGGCTCGCTGTTGTGGTTACTTCGACCTCCATTTCCTCTCGTGCCCCACCGGGCGTCGGCACCTCGGTTCCGACAACATAAACTGGTTTTTCTGAAAATGTCCGCGTCGCCGCCTCGGCTGCTCCGCATAGTCGCGCCGTGCGCTCTGCAATCTCGTTGTTCGCAAGGACTCGGGGATCATCCCCGCATGGCATGCTCGCATCGAGGTGAATCTTGCCGAATCCTGCCGCCGCATAGGATGAGACCATCGCGCAAGCCTTCTCCATGGCGGCCCTTGCTGATTGAGTTCGCCATGGGTTTGGGCCAAGATGGTCTCCGCCAAGGATCAGCTTCGTAGGGAAACGCACCTCGTTCGCAATGGCATGAACATAGTCCCGGAACTGCGCAGGCGTTAGACCGGTGTAGCCGCCTTCCTGATTCACTTGGTTGCATGTCGCTTCAATCAAAAGCAGGCTCTTGTTGTATGCAGCCTGCACAAATGCCGCCTCAAGCACCAGACGGTTCGCCGAGCACACCGAGTAGATGCCTTTCCGCTTTCCGGCACGGTTCTCCTTCAACAAACCACACATCTCATCCACAGAACGATGAGAGGCTGCCGGTCTCTCTAAGTCATCCGTCTTATCCGCCATTCGCAAAATACGCTCCATTACTTTTCGTTTCTGCACACACAAACGCGTGAACGTTCAGTGAACATAAGGTGAAAGACACCATGTGGCTCGTGGCCAATTCATGGAACTAGAGTGTTCGTTCGCCAGTGCCGCTCAAAAAAGCTTTGCCGGTAGGCAGAATCACTGAAAGCATTTATGCCTCCAGGACGCGTAACGGATAAACTCCCGGTCAGATTGCCATAAGCGACACAGGTCTCCAGCGGTGCCTTGCGAATCCATTGGTGGAGAAAGCCTGCGTCGAAGCTGTCGCCCGCGCCTACTGAGTCGATCACCTCAACCCGAAGAGGCGGCACGTCGATCTTCCGCCCCTCAGAATATGCACAAGCGCCGCGTGCCCCGCGCTTGACAACCAGCAGGGGAACTCTCGTCGAAACATATTCCACTGCGGCTTCTACCTTAGCGATCTTTGCCAACTCCTCCTCGGTGCAGAGCAGGAGGTCCACGGTTTGCAAAACATCTTCCAGTACTCCATTCCACTTATTCTCTGGATCGTCGTTGGTGTCGAGGGATGTCGTCAGCCCACGGCGCTTCATTTCTCTGAAGAGCCAGGGGATATCCGGAGAAAGCTTGCGATGCAAGAAGAGCGAGGACAAATGGAAGTGGTGGGCGGTCGCGAGGTAGTCGAGGTCCAGATCGTCAAGCCCCATTTCAAACATCGCACCAGGATAAGTAAGGATTCGGCGGCTCGTAGGAAGTGGAAGGATCAAAGTGATTCCAGTGTTACTGCCTGAGTCCGAGCGGACCACGTGACCGACTTCGACGCCTGCCTCCCTCAACTTCTGGCAACACATTTCTCCCAACACATCGGTGCCAATGCGCGAACAGAAGCTCACCTTGCTGCCGAGAAGCGCCAAATTGTGTGCGAGAATGGCGGACGAGCTGCCCAATGTGAGCTCGAAGCCGCTGGCAAGGATTTCACGCTCTTCCGGCAGTTCGCGTGGCAGCCCATAGAAAATCAAATCAGGATTGATCTCTCCCACAATCGCGACCTGTGGCCGCAGCAGAGTACCTTCTTGCGTCTTGACATCTATCGTTGCGGTTGAGTCCATACCCTCCATTATTGGCTTTGTTAAGCCAGTGCCGATTCTTGGCTTCTGAATGGTGCTCCCATTTGAACCTTCAGAATCTTATCCGCACAAGTCGTCTTGATTTCGGAATCAGATGTTTACCTTCGTAGTATTTCATATTGGATTGCGATTTGGCAATGGGCGTTGGGCGCAGCTTTGGACTTCAAAACTCCCTGAATTCAGCTTTAGCTCCGTCTACTTATCAAAGGTACCTAATGTTGCGGTCCGCGCTCCATCGAGCAAACGGATTGCCAATTACTGGACGTCTGTGTTCTGACAGAGAGTCCGTCAGGATTCGGCGATACGGCGGCTTCCATATACCTGCACTCTCCTTGTGAACGAACAGGTGAACGCTGCGGTTTTGCCATCTGTTCGCCTACAATTCACATTCAACTATTTTCGATATTTGTAAAATGAAAGGTTATGATAGTTGCGTAATGCTAATATAATCTTGTTTTAGCTTTTCGTACTTGATGTGCATTTGCAGGAATTATTTTAGCGCTGCTCTGAAGCTGCCCGACGGGGAATGGAGTTTGCATGTCACAAGTTCCGAATTCGCCCGGTGGCCGCCCCGCCACCCCCAACTACTACACCTTACAGGAAATCTTCCAGCAGCCTCTTCTTTGGCCGACCACAGCGGAAAATGTTCGTTCGGCATCGGAACGGCTGAAATTGCCGTTGAAGCTTCGATATGCGCGCGTCTTGCTGACCGGAGCGGGAAGCTCAGCCTACGCGGCGAGCGCGGTCGCAATGGCGTGGCCCGGGGCAGTTGCCGTTCCTACGACCGACCTACTGGTCGATACCGAACGGTACCTGCTCGATGTGAACGCTGTAATTTCTTTGGCCCGTTCTGGCGATAGTCCGGAGAGCGCCGCTGTTGTCGAGCGTATTCGCGCCCTCCGGCCAGACATTCCGCAATTGGCAATTGTCTGCAATGAAGACGGTGCGTTGTCTCAACTGGGCCTTGCCGGGCTGATTGTCCTTGACCCCCGTACCAATGACCAAAGTCTTGTAATGACCAGCGCATTTTCCAATCTCGTGCTGGCCGGACTTGTTCTGGCTCAGCCGGATGCGGTAGCGGCTATCGTGGATGATTGCAGCAAGCGTGCAGACGCATTGATTCCCGAGATCGATCGGGTATGCCACCGAACGGCGGGTCGCATCCATGACCGGATCGTCTTTCTGTCATCATCGCCCTTGCGCGGCTGGGCGCGCGAGGCCGGACTTAAGACGCTCGAAATGACGGCCGGATACTTCCCCGTTCTCACGGAGACGTATCTAGGTCTTCGGCATGGCCCCATGTCGTTCATCAAACCCGATACGCATGTCCTGTGCTTGTTATCCAGCGATCCGAGGCGCCGTTCGTACGAGGCAGATCTGATCGATGAGCTTCGTGCGAAGAAGATTGGATACTTAATTGGAATCGCAGATCCAGCCGATTCGAAAGACTTATTTGACGACGTCATCCCCGCGATAGTCCCGCAGACAAACGACACTCTGCGTACACCGTATGAGATCTTGGGCCCGCAGTTGCTCGGATATTATTTGAGCTTGCGTATCGGATTGAACCCCGATAATCCCAGCCCTGGCGGCGTAATCAACCGTGTGGTTCAGGGCGTCAGGATTCACCCGCCTAATCCACGTGAAACCGCATCTTCACACCAATAAAGCCATGTCCGCGGATGGAGGGCGGAAGATGTTTTTTCCCGCATCCTCGCACTCGTCGGGTTTGCAGTCTCGCTATCAGCATTGCCATCATGCAATTGTTGGATAATCTTCTCGAAGGTCCGCCATGACGCAGCAAAATGGAGTGATTGCTTCATCCGCGCCCGCTGCCGATGGGGCAGTTCGGCTCAATCGGACGCTGGGGTTGTGGAACCTTATCATCATCGGCATGGTGATCATCCAGCCGACGGCGCCCATGGGGATCTACGGCGTCATCAGTAACAAGGCCCAAGGTCACGTAGTCACCACCATTCTCATTGCAATGGTGGCCATGCTGTTCACTGCTATCAGCTATGGGCGAATGGCGCGGGTCTATCCCAGCGCAGGCTCTGCTTACACCTATGTGGGCCAAGAGATGCATGCTTCCCTCGGCTATATTGTCGGTTGGGGCATGGTCATGGATTATCTGTTGAATCCTTTGATCTGTACGGCCTTTTGCGCAAAGGCCGCCATGAACATTCTTCCAGGCTTGTCCTACTATCTCTGGATTCTGGTTTTTGCCGGCTTCTTTACCTGGATGAATCTGCGTGGTATTAAGACGTCGGCCCAGTTAAATGAGGCCCTGTGCGGCGGCATGGTGATCGTTGTGCTCCTGTTTCTTGCCAGTGTGATCCGCACGCTATGGGGCGTTCACCATGATCCAGGATTCTTTACCCATCCGTTCTATCAGCCAGACACATTCCATACATCAAATATCTTTGCCGGCACCTCCGTGGCAGTGCTGACCTATATTGGGTTCGATGCAGTGTCCACGCTATCGGAGGAAGTTGAGAATCCGCGCCGCAACATTCTTCTTGCCACCGTATTGGTGTGCCTGATTACAGGTCTTTTGTCCGGACTCGAAGTCTATGCCGCACAACTCGTCTGGGGATCAAAACCGTTCCTGAGCGATCAGGTCGAGTCGGCCTTTGCCTTGGTCTCGCGTCAGGCCGGTGGCGCCATCCTCTTTCAGGTCGTCAATTTCGCGTTGCTAGTTGCAAACATGGGTTCGGGCATGGGGTCGCAGCTCGCCGCCGGACGACTTCTGTATGGGATGGGGCGGGGAAACGCATTACCCAGGGGGTTCTTCGGCGCAATCGAACCCAGACATCGAGTTCCCCGCAACAACATTCTGGTAGTTGGGGCTTTTGCATTTGCCGGAGCCGCAATTCTGGAATTCTTTGCTGGAAGACTCGGCGGAGGCGCCTATGAAGTCGGCGCGCAGGCGCTCAATTTTGGGGCCTTCATCGCTTTTATGGGTGTCAACGGTGCGTCATTCATCCACCATTGGAAGCATGAGAGGAGAAGCAATCTGGGTGCCCTGGTCGTACCCGCGCTAGGTTTCCTGATATGCGGATTCATCTGGTTCCACCTCAGCCGTCCGGCATTGCTGCTAGGCACTGTATGGATGGCTGCTGGAATCACTTACGGAGCGTTTCGCACGCGCGGCTTCCGCTCGGAATTGGTCACTTTCGAGATTCCCCCGGACGAGGCCTGATCGATCCTGCGTTTTCTAACGAGTAAGTGCCAAATTACTGCGCCGGATGTCGATCTCGACAGCGCCCGCTAGACAAGAATCAGATCGCAACCTTGCGCACGGATCTTCGTCTGGATCTCTTCGCTAAGACTGGTGTCGCTGATGACGATGTCGATCTCCGCAAATGGAGCAATGCGCGACATGCTGCGTTTGGAAAACTTGCTGGCGTCGGCGACCAGAATGATTTCGCGCGAGATCCGCAGCATGGCCTTGTTCACCATCGTTTCTTGTAGGTTTGCGCCGCTAACCCCAAAGTCCAGATCGCATCCGGCTCCGCTGAGAAATAGTTTGTCGGCGGAGAATTGATCGAACATTTCTTCGGTGTAGTGTCCGCTGATCGACGCCGATTCTCCGCGCACCGTACCTCCGACGATGAAAACTTGCACGTCGCGCGCGTCCAACAGTTCGGCGGCGATGTTGACCCCGTTCGTGATGATCTGAAGTCCGTGCTTCATCTTGATCTGTCGGGCAATTTCCTGCGTGGTCGTACCCGAATCGAGAATGATGATTTCGCCATCGTTGATCAGCGTAGCCGCCATCGCGCCGATGCGCCGCTTCTCGTCAGAGTGTGTTCTCAGGCGCTCGTTGACGGGCGATTCGCGGAGAATTGTGTCTGGGAGCACGGCACCCCCATGCGAGCGCAGCACTAGGCCGCGCTGATGCAATTCATTCAAATCGTTGCGAATGGTGACTGTCGACGTGTTGAAGCGGATGGCTAGTTCGTTGACTCTCACCCGCCCCGCGCTGCGCACCGTCTGCAGAATCTGTGTCCGCCTCTCCTCGGCCATCATTCCATCCAGCGGCTGCTCTGGCAGAGAACTAGCCGTGGCGAGTTCACGGGGAATTGCCCCTTTGGAAGCGTTCAATATCGAGCTACCCTTTGCCATTCTCCACCTTGCGATCCTTACAATTAAGAAGCCAAAATGATGCTAATCGTAAAGCAAGAGGATGGCAAGCGCGGGATCACCAGGGAAGACATCCCAGCAATACCGCACGGCCCTATCGCGCAT
>Ga0187877_1004225_pt1 | contig 11137 bp, 9 predicted proteins | sample June2016WEW_17_1_3_FD_132430 | JGI IMG/M metagenome (GOLD analysis project Ga0187877, IMG submission 132430) | Peatland microbial communities from SPRUCE experiment site at the Marcell Experimental Forest, Minnesota, USA - June2016WEW_17_100 | ecosystem: Environmental > Terrestrial > Soil >... | reverse complement strand
TTCCTTTCCCACCCCACTCTCTCCCTGGATGAAGATGGTTACATCGGTGTTGGCCACCTGGTCGATCATCTCTTTCACCCGCTGCATCTTTTCGCTGGCATAGAGGAAGATCCCCTGGTCCTGGGTCATCATCTCCCCAACTTCCACAAAGGTTGAAGACTTAGCAGAAAAAGCTGGAGGCTTGATGGCTTTGACCGGGGCTTCTCCTAAATCCTTCAGTAGCCGGTTCATCTCCCATAACAGAGAAAAATCTTTATCTTCACCACTGGCGATTAATCCACTCGATTTTCGCCCCGTTTTCGGGCGAAGGCTGCCTGAAAAATCAGTTGGTGTTGCCATTGGGTCCTCCTCAAATACTTATCATGCTTAGCGACTTTGGGAGTTTATCTGATTTCACGAGGTCTTTATAAAATGCAAAAGCCTTCAAAGGAACGCGGAATTCCCCTGGAGGCTTAAAATCGGCACCTTCCAGTCTCTGCTTTGCACGGCGGACTCCAGAAGGTTATAAGTTATGTTGTTAGGTTAACAAGAGCCTGATGGGAAGCAATGATTCAAATTCTTAATACAGCATCCTTCTAATTCAAATTTAATTGACTGTCAAGAGAAAATTTTAGTAACCTGTAATTACCTGATTTTATTTAAGAATGGGAGGTCGGATATTGCCAAACTAGTGAGGTCCTATTTCTGGAGAGAGATGTAGTTCCTTATTCACTAATTACTCACCATGCCTTTTTTTCGCGGCCCTCCTTTCGGCAACTGCACTGGATTGAGCTTCTGTCTCCACTCCGGCTTCCTTCCTGTCCTGAAGGTCCACGCCGGACTGTGCCTCAATAAGCGAGATAACCGAGATGCGTCGCTGAATCTGGATGGACAAAACATCGGGGGGGTTCCGGTTCTCGTCAATGAATCTCCTGACTGCCTTCAGCTCAGAATCTTTAAAATATCGGCCGCACCGATCCAATATCCTTTCCCAGCGTTCCTCTTTGAGGCTCCCGTAAGCATACGAGGAGGTCTCCCCATCTTCAATCGCCTCTGCTTCCTCCTCGAAATCTCCCGGAGAGATACCTGCCGTTTCATCCCGGAAGGCCTCAATAAATTTCTCCATTTTCCTTTTAAGCAAAAGGGAGAATCCCTCTTCTGTCGCGATCTGTCTGCGGAGATCATCTTCCTGAATCCTCAACGACACGTTGGATATCTTCAATTTTCCAGGAATGATCTCGTAAGAGGCCGGTTGGTCCAAGGCTGCCTTCGTTCGTCGGATCAAAAACTTTCGTTCCGCGCTGCTGGCAAGAATATAGGTTACCCGTAAGGGTTCATAAGCAGGCTTTTCGCTGATCCAGGAATCCTCTTCAATGATGAGCTCTTCTAATGGGTGGCCGGAATGGGTATGGAGGAATTCCTTGGCGCTGGCAAGATCCGCGTTTGACCAATCGACTCCTGGAAGACTCTTGGCTCGAGTCAGTTCGTAGCCTCCGTAATTCGGAATCACCTGATTGCAGACTACACAGCGGATCAGATTTTTAATCACTATCTACTCCTTGTAAAACTCGAGCTTCGCCAGGCGTCAGGAATAAAAGGACCGCCCGAAAGGGTAACAATAAATGGAATATTTTTTTCGTAATCTCTAGTCAAATTTTCTCAATTTGTAAGATTAATCAGTGGTGAAGAAATTTATCCAATCATTTTTGTGATTTATCGTCATTTTTTCGTTAAAAATTTACTTGATAAATCCAAAAAAAATTCCTGCCTACCCACATGGGTAAAATCATGGCATGTTTGGTAAGGAAGGAAAAACAGGCTCGATTCTGATGAGGCGCTATTAAATTGTCAAGATCACGGTTAATATGAACAATTCAAAATGCATTATGATTTTAGATTGGAAGGCAAGAAGGATGCTATTTGAAAAAGGCCAAATAGCCTTCTGGTATTAAGAAGGTGGGCCGCAAAGTGGTCGATTTGGATACAGGCAGGATTAAATAAGAATAAGGGATAGATTTTCCAAAAGCGGGCAAATAATTTTCTCGCTTTTTGGGGTTGTGGTATTGAGAGGGAGCGCGTAATTTTCCTAGATCAAATCTTGGGAGGATATAGCTTAGCCCGAAAAGCTGTTCAGTGCTGGGATCTGTCCTGGTCCGGTTTTGGATAGACTATCAGGGAGATCATTTAAGATCACTGCTCTTGTTAGCAACAGGTTACCAAAAATGGAAAAGGGACCCGGAAAATATTCTCCAAGTCCCTGATTCTCGCTGGTGGGCCATGTAGGGATCGAACCTACGACCTACTGATTAAGAGTATTGACCCCTGAGTTTCCTAACCTCCTAAGTATATTTAAGTATATGAAATTGCTAGATTTCTGTTTTCCTAATTTTGGATGTTGGCACTCAATTTTGGTAGATTTTGGACGAAATTCACACACAAAGTCCTACACAAAAATCAGAACCAGGACCTGACGGAATTACTTTCTTCCTTTCTTGAATTTCTATCGAGCAACGTGCATAAGCAGGGTCCCCTACCCTACTCAACCCTACCTCCCTCCATTCCACACCGCATCCTCATCCAGAATCCTTCCCAGATCCGATCCTGACAAAGCTGCTCCAGACAAATGCAAAGGCAACAAATAAGTTGACAGGTTAAAGGGGTTATGTCAAATTTGTTTCGACCCGTTAATCCCATATCTGTCATACAGATCGCCGCTCTACTATTGACTTTGAAGGGCAATATCTTGGATGGGTCGCCGGAATCTTGGGCTTAGGAAGGCGAGATCAACCCAAAAGGTTGAAAAATCTTTTTTTATTTAAAAGGAGATGGAAGAATGAAAAGAAAGATTCATTTAGGAGTCTTGGTCTTTGTCCTGGTGTACGCCGTTTCCTTCCTTCCCCCCATGGGGGAATCCGCAGAACCCATTAAAATGCTGGATCTCAGCCCTCAGTCCGGAGTAATGAAAGACGTGGGGGACCGTAATCAAATGGGGGTCCGCTTTGCGGTGGAAGAGATCAATGCTGCCGGAGGTTTGCTGGGAAGACCCATTAAGATGTTCTTCGATGATAGCCAAGTGAAGCCAGATGTGGCCACACGCAAGGCTATGCGGTACATTATGGAAGAAAAAGTGCAGTTCCTGCTGACTTCGACCGGGACCCATGTTGCCAAGGCCCTGGAGCCGGTAGCGGACAAGAATAAGATCATTTTACTGAACTACGCAGCCTCGGGGGATGAACTTACCGGCAGAGATTTCACACCTTACCATTTTCGTATGTGCCTTAGCACGGCACAGCAATCTGGGGCTCTAGCCGCCTTTTTTGCCGCCAGCCCTTATAAGAAATTCTATCTTCTTAACCAGGACTATGCCTTCGGTTATGATGTCTCCGAAGCTTTCAAAAAGGCCATGAAGAGGTTGAAACCAGACTGGCAGTTGGTCGGGGAAGACTACCATCCCATCGGAATGAAGGATCTCGCCCCTTATATTTCCAAGATCCTCTCCTCGGGAGCGGAAGTCCTGATTACCGGCAATTACGGCGCCGACCTGAGGATCCTGATTAAACAGGCCGCGAGCCTGGGCTTAAAGGCGAAGATCGGGTGTTATTATCTGAGCGATCCTTTTGTCTTGCAGGAAATCGGCGATGCCGCCATCGGGGACATTGCGGCGGAGATGTACATTCTGAATGAAGACACCCCCCAGAATAAGGCTTTTATCGGGCGCTGGCAAAAGAGGAATATGGACCCGTCCAATCCGTATCCGGCCTGGCAGATAGGCAAGGCCTATCAAGCTGTCATGTTTATGGCTGAGGCAATCAAGAAAGCCAAGTCCACCAACGCGGAAGACGTAATCAGAGCCTGGGAAGGATTGAGTTATGAAGGATTAGTTGGGCGACTAACCATGAGAGCCTGCGATCACCAGGTGATCACTCCCATTACCGTGGGAGAAGTTAGTCCCGGACCAGGCTCCTTTTACAAATTCCCCTGGCTAGAAAAACTGACCCAGATCCCGGCGGAGAAAGCGGCAGTTCCCCCTGAGGAAACCGGAAATGCCAGGTGTGAGAAAAAGTGATCTGAATGATAATTGGATAGTCTATTTGAAGAGTATAAGATCTCCTTCCAGTCAACCTCTGCGAACTGCTGGGAGAAGAGATCTTTGGCCTGGTATTCAACCATCCTTATCCGATTCACCAGATCCACTCCCTCCAAGCTACCCCTCCATTCCAGACAGCACCCCCTCCTTCCCCTTCTCAGATCCGATCTCGCCGGGCTAACTCCAACCATCCGAGGAGGGAGATAATTAGTTCCTCCTTCCAAAGATCCGATCCAACCATGGCACAGCTAGCTCCCGATGCCCCAAAAGAAACTGGTCTAGCGGTGAAACGAGCTCCTTCCAGTTGTGAGCTAAATTTCCATTTCAACAACCTACTAGAGAGTATCTCCGTTTGGACAGGTGGCCTCATTTTTTCAAGTTTTGACCTGGGTAGTTGTCCGTTGAAACGGGGACAATACCAATTCTGATTCTTACAGGATCCGGTCTCTTGCCCAATGTGCCTAAGACCAGACTAAGGGAAAGATTCATTCTTCTAGAGGAGCGCTTTATACCAAACCTGTTTCTCTCTACCCTCTGAAGCCAGAATAGGCATTATCTGCCTTTACGAAAGTAGATCCAGAAAAATCAAAATGGCAGAACAGAAGGATAGAAGTAAAAAACCAGAAATAACAGATCACTTTGAAAATTTCTTGGAAGGCCAGACCGCCCTCACTATTTAGACCTATGTCAACGGATTTAAGACCCATGCGTTTTATAAATTAAGAGGAAAAAATCAAAGATTTGGTTCGTAAAATCGACGGCTTTAATATTTGCGGCGGAAAGGGAGCAAGGGAAACAAAGAGAGTCTTCCATGAAACGAAAGGAGATTGCCAGTGAAAAAAATAGTTGGGATGTTGCTTTTGCTGAGTTTTCTTTCTGGATGTGCCGTCGCCATTCGTCCAGTACCACCGGGGCCTGTTTACGCCTATCCCGCTCCATATTCATATTATGCGTATCCGTATCGATATTACCCATATCCCTATTATTATGGTAGGTATTGGCGTGGTTACTGGTACTAACCGCGATAAACACTTTTCCGGGGTTGCCTTGGAACCAAGACCGCGACAGGATGGAATCCCCCAAGTTGGCCAGAAAATTCTTAACCTTAGTGCTTTCAGGATTCGATCTGAACGAGCCCTGGGCAGCAAGGAACAAATAGAATGGCACCGCTGTTTCATTACCTCTATAGCATCCTTAGCTGATTTTACTATTTTTACGAGGCCGTTCGTTCTGCTTCACCTAATTTACTTTTCCTCTCAAAAATGCTATAAGGTAATTTGAAGTATCTTTATAACTCATCCGGAAGGAGGGATGAATCATGAAAAGGTTAACGGCCGTCTTATTTGCCTCAATCCTTAGCTTAGTATTGCTGCTTATGCCTACGTTTTCAGAAGCTCAGGGTGGGCATGGTGGTCACGGCGGAGGATTCCATGGTGGAAGCTGGGGAGGCCATTATGGCGGATATTATGGTGGTTATCGCGGAGGATATTATGGCAGGGGTTATTACCCGTATTATTGGGGATTTGGGGGACTTCCATTAATGGGATGGCCCTATGCAGGTTATGCAGGCTGGCCCTATGCGTCCTATGGATATGGATGGCCCTACTATCCATCAGAGGTAACTACAGCACCTCCAGCATATAGTCAACCAGAGCAACAGCAATCCTACTATCCACCGGAGGTAACCGAGGCGCCACCAGCATATAGCAAACCGGAGCAACAGCAACCCTACTACTGGTACTTCTGCCAGAACCCGCAAGGCTACTACCCGTACATTAAAAGTTGCCCGGGCGGTTGGATGACGGTGATACCAAAGGTAACCCCGCCCAATCAGCAGGTCCCAGATGTCGTGCCCCCCTCGAGACTAGCTGTCCCGCCGCCACCCCAACCACCGGGGTTCACTCCGCCGTCATCTGGCGTATATCCCCCGCCAGCTACCGGAGAGCCTGGTATTGGTAATATCTCGCCTCCGCCTACGACGAGTCAGATTACGCCAAATCCTAATCAAAAAAGATGCCAAAAGTGGGCACCGACCGGGGAGTTTCACAATGAATCGAGCTGGAATCCGCAGAAGCAAATGATGGAAACCGTTTCCGTTCCCAATTTCGCCTGGCAAGATTATCCCTGCAAGTAGACCTCTTATTCAGGTTATCAGTATTTTTACCTGAGGACAGACCCTTCTTACTTCCTCCCCGGTACAATCGCCTCTTTAGCCGCCTTTGCCACCCGCATCTTCACCACACTCTTAGCCGGTATCTTGGTCTCCGTCCCTGGTCGCCGGATTGCAGGGAATATGCGAAGTAGGCTTCGGGGGGAGGAGTTTTGGGGTGCTAAGAAGGGTAAGGGAGAGGGGCTTATTGGTTTTGGAGATGGCCAGGTGATTTTCTGAACTATAGACTACACACCCCTTCCCTGTCTCAGTGCCTCCCTGTATCGGATCAATGTCTTTAAGATTCTATGGCTTTTTTCCGATAATGGAATAAACCCGATTGGAAGTTTTGAAGTTATCTCGGGTGTCGACCTCAACTTTTCATAAGAACCATAAATGAAAGGCGGTAGGAAAGTGGTAAGATGGACATTCATTTTGATTTTTCCCCTGGTTTTCCTGATCTCCCATGAGGAAGCCTGTGGGCAATATCATAAATCAATCAATAAAGACGGTACCATAAGCTTTTCCGACAACCCTACATCCAGCCTCCCGAATAAAGACCCGAATACAAAAGCTGCGGGATCACAAAAAGAATTGGAGAAATCCCCTTCTCCGGGTTCAGGATCGACTTCCGATAAAGAGGCAACCCTAGCCGTTCTTCAGACGCCGGCAGAAAAATCATAGAGTCGAGACCTGATGACACTTTCGTTGCCCGGGAAAAATTGGGCGGTACAATTTAACTCTAGAGATTTTCAGTTGGAAGAAACAAAAAGTCTGCCGGATCTTAAAGGCCGCAAAATTATGGCCACGACCGCTTTACAAACCCTTCAGGAGACGTAGACCATCCATAATTCGCCAAGCAAGGAGCAAATCGCATGAAAAGTACAGGCATAACAAAAGAGGTTGAAGCACTACAAATGCAACAGAGCCCCGTCGAGCAAAAGCTCAATACCCTCATCCGGCGCTTCCAATTCGAATTGCCATCTATTGCGGAAACTTGGATACGACGAGAGATGGAACGACGGATTGAGGACCATCCAGATGTTTTGGAAAAACTCGGCACCGAAAAATTGAAGGCATTGAAGGACAAGGTAAATGACCTGATTGCATCGCTTCCGGAGATTGTAAGGAAGGAGACTTCCGACGAGAGTGACTGGCCGCACAATCGTGCGCCAGAATCTTCGGGCTACGAACATGATAAGAACGAGCCATTCTTCAACGAGTCCTTCCGCAACGTGATTAGTTATTTGGGAGTCGTGTTGGATGAGTTCGGCCTACTTTCGGAACTCAAAGTCTGCGTTCCGAGCTGGGAAAGGGTTGGGACTGGAGGCTGCATTCCGCGCTGGGAAAGGCTTGGGCCTGGAAGATTTCGCTATACAACCAACCCAGGATTCGAAGCCCTTTCCACCCCATCCGTCAAAGAGTTTGGTGAAGTATACAACCGGTACAGAGCGCTCTCTGGCAAGCTTGACAACAAGCAGAAGGAACTCGCCAAAGCGAAAGCACGAGAACTATGGGAATTTGCATAGGATCCCGAAGCAGGGAATGGGGGGACGGGGTTGAATAGGTTGACTAATGCAATTTGCCCCTCGAAGCAGGCCGAGTCTGGATAGGATATTCCGGGGACAGAAGGCGAAGGAACACTTGAAGCAATCGCTACTTTTTCCTTGTTAAATCTGTTCCCCAATAATTCCTTTGGCGTAAACCCTTTAAAAGAAATTCGCGAGTTCTCTGCGAGAAGCGTATAAGTAGAGTTTTTAGCAATGATCCTGGTGTTTAATTGTGAATGTATTTCCCAACCCCGAGCTTCCAAGCCGGGTATTAGTGACTCTAGCTCGATCGCGTTTATAAGTTCCAAAACCATTTCATCTGGAACCATGCACCCGGCACCTTTGCGCCCATGCCTTAGATTAGCCCTGCCTCGAACTGAAGCTTAGCCAACTGATTTGACCGAGCGGGAGGCTCGCTTCCCTACTTCCTCCCCCGTACAATCGCTTCTTTAGCCGCTTTTGCCACCCGCATCTTGACCACAGTCTTAGCAGGAATCTTGATTGCCTCACCAGTAGCCGGATAACACGCCCCATACGAGCTTTCCTCTTCACCAGGACCAGTTTTCCGATTCCTGGAAGGGTAAAGGAGCCGGTCTTCTTGGTTTCGGAGACTGCCAGAGCTGCAACCTCGTCAAGGATCCCAAAGGCAGTCTTTTTGGTGAGCTCAAATTTTCCTGCGAAATAGGACACGATTTGGGATTTGGTCAGAGGAACATAGGTTATTTAGCATATGGATGACGATTTGCAACTACCCGACCAAGAGTGGTTCTACAGCTTCAAGCCAACAGAGTAGCCATCAGTAATGGCTTCACGTATTTTTCGCGGTTCTACACAGTCACCAATGATATGAATCTCAGGCACTATCCCTTCAAGAATCTCAGCAAGCTGCCTTTCGCTTTTCATTCCGACCGCGATCACAATGGTTCCAGCACTGAAGAACTCGGAACTGCCATTCCGCAATCCCGTAACTCCTTTTTCAGTTATCTCCACGATTTTAATCCTGGTTTCGATTTGAATACCGGCGGCTTTTAACCTTTCTACTATGGCTGGTCGCAGACTTAGCCCTATATCGCTCCCAATCTCCTCAAGCATCTCCAGAATCATTACATCTTTGTACCGTTCGGCAAGAAATTCAGCGACCTCGCAACCGATCCTGCCCCCACCTACCACCACTACTCTTTCCCGTACCTCCTTATAGCCACCGAGCACTTCCAGGGCCGTAACCATGTTATTTCTTTTATCCCTGCATGTTTCAGGGATGATGGGTACAGACCCCGTCGCCACAACCGCTGCCTCCGGCTGAAACTTCTTCACCATAGCCGCTGTTGGAGCTTTCCTGAATTCAATCTTGACGTCAAGCTTGCGCATCTGGGTTTCGAAGTATTTTATCAACGGCTCAATTCCATTTTTATACGGCGGAACGATTGCATAATTTAGCTGGCCCCCCAGTCTCGGGCTTTTCTCCCAGAGGGTAACCTTGTGTCCTCGCAATGCCGCCACCCTCGCAGCTTCCATACCAGCCGGACCCCCACCCACGACTAAAACCTTCTTAGCAGTCTTGGCCCGAACGATCTCAAACTCTGCCTCTCTTCCCATAGCCGGGTTTACTTGACATCTTACGCTGACTCCTGTCGCAAAGAGGTCATCCCGACATGCCATACAAAGTATACACGGTTTAATGTCCTCCACTTTGCCGGAGGCCACTTTGTTTGGAATTTCCGGGTCAGTCAAAAGAGCTTTCCCAATAGCGACAAGGTCCGCCTTCCCCTCCGATAGAATCCTTTCACCCGCTTCTGGGGTAATCCTTCCCACAACTATCACGGGTACCGTTACTACTTCCTTAATACCTTCGGCTAAGTCAGCGAATACGCCCGAGACCGGTTTGAGCGTCTGCCGATGCTGTTGGGCTTTGGGTCCATGAGCGGATACGTGGATCGCATTCGAACCGGCCTCCTGAGCCAATCGAGCTGTCTCTTTGGCCTCCTCCAAAGTGGTACCCCCCTCTGTTCCATACTCCATGGCATTGATTCGGCACCAGACCGGAAAGCCTCCCCCTACCACTCCCTTTACCGCCTTTATGATTTCGATAAGCAGCCTGGCTCGATTTTGTACCCCACCGCCATAATTATCCTTCCTCTTATTGGAAGAAGGAGATAGAAATTGGTCGATGAGATATCCGTGCGCCCCATGGATTTCTATACCGTCGAATCCAGCTCTTTTCGCCCTAACAGCAGCATCGGCAAAGTATCCGATGATTTCCTTTATTTCCTCTACAGTAAGTTCCCTAGGCACTTCACCTCCTGGGCTCGGTATTGGTGAAGGGGCCATGGGTTGCATTCCAGTCAATCTTGATTTGGCCAATCTTCCGCAATGTTGTAGTTGAATGGCGGCTTTGGCATCATGCTTATGAATAACTCTGACGAGTTCGTTCAGGCCAGGAATAAATTTATCATCGGTAATTTCCAAAAGGTTTTCATAAGCCCGTCCCCCCGGGTGAACTAAAGTTGCCTCCACAATGATCAGACCAGCACCCCCTTGAGCACGCGCTTCGAAGTAGTCCTTTACTTGGTCTGTGACATAGCCTTCCTTACTAGCATGCTTAGTCCCCATAGGCGGCATCACTATTCGATTCCTCAATTCCATCTGTCCTATTCGGAAAGGTTGCCAAAGTTGACTTTTCATTTTGTTTTTTCCTCCTCATTTATGAGTAAATCTGCTTGTTTTCTGAGCCCGCCCGTTTATTCATCCGCCTCCTCTTGGGAGTAGATGTATTGACGAACCTGCTCTAACCCAAACCAAACCATGCCTACCGCGTATCCCGAGCCAAAGAGGCTCCATGGCGAAATTGAGTTCCTGCCCGCCAAACCGCCGAGCCACCTCAAAGGTGCTCCTCTCTTTTAGAAAGCCCATCATCGAAGACAAAGATACTTCGGGGTGTGCTTTTGGGGGGTAAAGACCATAAGGTATTTGCAATCCCATTTGGAATTCGAAAAAATTAGATGATACTGATCCTACTGTGTCTCTCATCCCGCTCATCGCACCACAGAAAGATTCGTGCGTTAAGGGTCGAACCTTTCCAGGCCGTAAATTCAATGGTTTATTTGAATTGGCATTTTAAATGGGTGTATTTTAATATAATAGCCATTGGGAATCAATTTAAAATTCCGGTAACAATTCCGGTAACTCTTCGGGTAGAAAGTTTCGTGTTCTGTGTTGGTTGAAAAATCAGAGGCCCCAAAAGGTTGCGATATGGAAACCATTTCTGCTAAAATCGTGTTGAATTCTGGATTGCTCTGTCGATCATCCAATTGCGTATTGGAAAGGAGGATGCAACTAAGATGAAAATCTTTTTCTTGGTGTTGGTTTTGGGGG
>Ga0187877_1004220_pt1 | contig 11148 bp, 9 predicted proteins | sample June2016WEW_17_1_3_FD_132430 | JGI IMG/M metagenome (GOLD analysis project Ga0187877, IMG submission 132430) | Peatland microbial communities from SPRUCE experiment site at the Marcell Experimental Forest, Minnesota, USA - June2016WEW_17_100 | ecosystem: Environmental > Terrestrial > Soil >... | reverse complement strand
CCCGTTTCCGGGCGGAAGGACATGCCGGGCCGAAAATGATTTGGTACGTCATACGGGCGCACGCCGCGCTGCTGGCCAGTGCCCACCGCTTGTGGCGGCAGCGCCGCCAGATCCGCGCCCGCGCGCGCATCACCCCGGCTGTCTTCCGGCATCTCATCCGCTGCCCTTCCATCGGCGCCAGGAGGATGGCCGCGCTTTGATTCCCGCCGCCAACCCCGATTCCTTGCTGGTCATCGTGCCGGCTTTCAACGAACAGGACGCCATCGCCGGGGTGGTGCGCTCGGTTCTCCAGCACGTGCCCGGCGTCCCGGTCCTGGTGATCGACGACTGCTCCGCCGACGACACCATCCCCACCGCGCGTCAGGCCGGGGCCGAAGTGCTGGCTCTGCCCCACCACCTGGGGCTGGGCGGGTGCGTGCAGGCCGGGTACAAGCTCGCCTATGAGCTGGGATTCGAATACGTGATCCGCGTGGACGGCGACGGCCAGCACGACCCGCGCGACATTCCGCGCATCTTCGAGAAGCTTAAATCGTCGGGGTGTGAAATGGTGATCGGCTCGCGGTTCGTCGCCGAAAATGGATCGCGCACGGGGGCCGTACGGTCGCTCGGCATCCGCTTCTTCCGCCTCGTGCTGCGCCCCATTTTGGGCAAGGCCGTGCACGACCCCACTTCCGGTTTCGTCGGCGTGAACCGAAGGGCATTGGGCGTTTTCAGCCGCAGCTTTCCGCTCGATTACCCGGAAATCGAGGCTCTCGTGGTCTTGCAGCGCCGCCGGTTCCGGTTCGAGGAGGTGCCCTGCACGATGCTCCCGCGCACCACCGGCCGCTCTTCCATCACCGCCTTCAAATCGCTTTATTACATCTTTCACGTGCTCATGGGCGTCTTCGTCAACGTACTGAAATTCGATAGCCGGCTGCACCGCCGCCCACCGGGCTCCGGCGCTGGAGGATAGATGGACCATCTCTTGAATGTCACCACCGGCCTGAGCATTGTGCTGATCGTCATGGTGCTGGTTTCCGTGCGGCGCGCGCACATTCGCGTCGAATACTCGGTAAGCTGGCTGATCGCCGCCAGCGCCATGCTCGTGCTGTCGCGAGCCCGGCCGGTCTTGGACGCCGTTCGAAGGTTGATCGACTTGCCGGATACCCCGCTGACCCTTTTCCTGCTCGGTGGCGGCGTGTTGTTGATTATGTTCTTCCGCTTCTCCGTCGTCATTTCTCACTTGCGCGACGACAACATCGCCCTGGCGCAGCGCGTCGCCATTCTGGAGTACCACCTCCGGAGCTTCAGGAACCGTGAAAAACAAGAAGCGTGAAGCCCGCAAAACCGTGGTGGCGCCGCCGCCGCGCTCCGGCGCATGGCTCTGGGTTCTGGCCGTGGTTGGCGCGGTTGTGGTGGTGTTCTGGGCCTACTCGCCGGCGCTCAAGGGCGAGTTTCTATTCGACGACAACGTCCTTCCCTTCTCGCTGCCGAAGGCCGAGGCTCCCTGGAGCGTCTGGATCGGCCAGATCCGGCCGGTGCTGATGTTCACCTATTGGATCAACTCGCGCATTTCGGCGGAAGACCCTTACTCGTATCACGTCTTCAACGTCATCCTTCACTGCCTCACCAGCTTGCTGATGTTTCCGATGGTCCGGCGATTGCTCGAATGGTCGGGCGCCCAGGCGCCGCTGCGCAATCTGCTGGCCGGCTTCGCGGCCCTGCTGTTTCTGCTGCACCCGGTTCAAGCCGAATCCGTGGCCTACCTGGCGGGCCGCTCGGAGGCGCTCAGCGTCCTGCTGGTCTTCGCGTCCTTCACTGTTTTTCTTTATCGTCCGCGGCCGGCGGTGTCCTGGCCCGTGGCGGCCGCGGTCCTGGCGCTGTTCGGCGCGGCCGTATTGTCCAAAGAGCACACCATGGTGCTGCCCGCGCTGCTGCTCCTGACCGACTACTGGTGGAACCCCGGTTTTTCCTTCCAAGGTATCCGGCGCAACTGGAAGCTTTACCTGCCCATGGCGCTCGGCGCGGCCGCGGGGGTGGCCTTTTTCTGGAATCTCATCCTCGGAATCGGCACCGGCGGCAGCGCCGGTTTCGGAATCAAGGACTTTACCTGGTATCAGTACTTCTTCACCGAATGCCGCGCCCTGTTCGTGTACATCGGCATGTTCGTGCTGCCCGTGAATCTTACGGCCGACTGGGATTTCCCCATTTCCACGACGATTCTGGATCGCGGCGCCATCTTCGGCCTGCTCGCGCTCGTGGCCCTGGCCGCGGCGGCATGGCGCTATCGCCGCCGTTTCCCGCTGGCGAGCTACGGCTACTTCGTGTTCCTGCTGCTGATGTCGCCGACCTCCTCGATTCTGCCCATCAAGGACCCCATCGCCGAGCGCCGCCTCTACTTTCCCATGTTCGGTCTGCTGCTGATCCTGGTGGATCTGCTGAGCCGCCTGAAGGTAGATCGCAGGGCGCTGGCCGCCGCCTGCCTGATCGTGGCGCTGGCCGCCGCCGGAGCTACGCGCGCCCGCGCCGCGGTATGGGCCGATCCGGTCTCGCTTTGGGAAGACACCGTGCGCAAGTCGCCCCGCAAGCGGCGCGCGCATTTCCAACTCGCCTACGCCTACGACCAGCAGTCCCGTTACAGCCAAGCCCTCGAGGAGTATCAAAAGACCGCGGAACTGGGGCCTCTCACGCCGGATCTGCTCCTGGACTGGGGTCTGGCGTACGACCACCTCAGCCAGTTCGACCAGGCGCTGGCCAAGTTCCAACAGGCGGCCTTGATGCAACCTACCGCACACTTCTACACGCAAATCGGCATGGCGTATGCCCAGCAATCGCGATGGCCGGAAGCGTTGCAAGCTTTGGCAACGGCTGAGAAGCTCGATCCGAGGTTCCCCGACACTTACACGTACCGGGGCAAGATTTACCTCAATACCAACCAGGTGCCGGCGGCCATCCAGGAGTACCGGCGCGCGTTGCTAATCGACCCCACGCTCGAGGACGCGCGCCACGACCTCGCGCTTGCCCAAGCCCGCCTGCGCGCCGGCCATTGATATGCCGCCGCTGCGAATCGGCGTCAACGCGCTGTACCTGATTCCAGGCGGGGTCGGCGGCACTGAGATTTACCTGCGCGGCCTGCTGGCCGGTCTCGCCGGGATCGATGCCGCCAACCAGTACTTCATTTTCACGAATCGCGAAACCGGTCCTGACCTAGTCCCCCGGCAGCCGAACTTCCAGCACCTTCCGCAGCCCGTTCGCGCGGTCTCGCGTCCGGCACGCATCTTTTGGGAGCAGGCCGCATTGCCGCTGGCCGCCGTGCGCCATTCGCTCGACGTGATGCTGAATCCCGGTTTCACCGCGCCGCTTTTCTGCCCCTGCCCGCAGGTCACCGTCTTTCACGACCTCCAGCACAAGCGCCACCCCAAGCATTTCCGCCGGTTCGACCTGCCGTTCTTGCAGTTTTTCCTGTTCTGGTCCGCGCATGTTTCGCGCCTGCTCCTGGCCGTTTCCGCCACCACCGCCGCCGACCTCCTGAAGTATTATCGTCTTCCCGAGTCCCAGGTACGGGTGACGCCCGAGGGCGTCGATCCGGTCTTTTTCGACATCGCGCGCCGCCGCCGTCCCGAACCGTTCCTCCTGTCGGTTTCGACGCTGCATCCGCACAAGAACCTGGATGGCCTGCTGCGCGCCTTCGCCCGCTTCCGCCGGACCCATCCGGAATTCCGCCTGGTGGTGTGCGGGTTGCACGGCCATTCCACCGGCCGGTTGCACGATCTTCGCGATTCCCTCGACCTGTGGGGCGCCGTGGAGTTCCCCGGCTGGATTCCGCGCGAGGATCTTCACGACCTCTTTGCGCGCGCCTGGGCATTTTTGTACCCGTCGCGGTTCGAGGGTTTTGGCCTCCCGCTTCTGGAGGCGCTGGCCTCCGGCATCCCCACCGCCTGTTCGGAAATCGAGCCGCTTTCGAGCATCGCCGCCGGCGCTGCCCTCGAATTCGACCCGCTGGACACAACCGCTATGGCCGAAGCCATGCTGCGAATCACGGCCGACGAGGCTTTGCGCACCCGCTTGGCCGAAGCCGGCCCCCGCCGCGCCGCGCAATTCTCGTGGCGGCAGACTGCGGAAGCGACCCTGGCGGCGCTGCTGGCCGCGGGGCGAGTCTGAGAGTGGGCCAGGGATTGGGTTCGTTTCGCATTTTGCGCAAGTGGTTGCATTTTGTTCGGGTTCCGCGGTAATTGGCTTCGTTTCGCAATTTTTCCCGCAGGGCTTTGAGCGGTTCGAACTCCTCGATGGCGCGGCGGCAGCCGCGCTGCTCGCCGCAGGGAGTGTCTGAAAGGGGGGCCGGGGTTGGGTTCGTTTCGCAGTTGGCGCAAGTGGTTGCATTTTGTTCGGGTTCCGCAGAAATTGGCTTCGTTTCGTAATTCTTCCCGCAAGGCTTTGAGCCGTTCGAACTCCTCGACGGCGCGGTAGTACTGGCGTCCTGCCTGAGCCTGATAGCGCGGCGGCAGGGCAAAACTGTCGGGCTGGCGAGCGAGGTGGTGGAAGCGGTGTCTGCGGCCATTTTCGGGATGGGCGGTGTTTGCCTTGCGGGCGCCGGGGGCCGGCGGAGCGGGCGCGTTTGCCCTATGGGCAACGAGTTGTCTTGGGGAAACTGAGTGCGACGTGGAATTATTACCCTCCACTTCGAGGATGGCATGCGAAGGGGCTTGAGTCTGAAACTCGGCGGTGCCGAGTGATGAGAAGAAAGCGGTTGTTGAATGAAAATAGATGTGACTCGGATTTCAGCTCTGGTTGCCGGGCACGATGGGGAAAGAAGCATGGGGCCTTGTGCGGCCGGATGGCGGGATCTTGGCGTGACGGGGACGTCACAGGAGTAATCGCCCCGGACGGCGTTTCTTACCGGTGTGGTGCAGAATCAGCTATCATTGCGGGTTAGAAGACATGCTCATTCTGCTACCGCCCATCCTTGGCTGTGTTGCGGCGCCGGTGTATATGAGTGATGCCAAGATCACCGCAGCTCGATGCGATCACATTGCTTCGAGGTGCGTAGGGTCAGCCGACTTCAGGGTGGTGATGCCCAAGGGTGCTGGCGCGGTTCCAGTCGTTGATTCAGACGTTCTCGCACGGCAAACAGCCCCACAAAAGCTTGGCCCCTCCGCCAACGATGGGGCCGCAGTTACGGGTTGGTCCTAATGCGAGACATGGTTTTCGTCAGTCATGCAAATCCCGAAGACAACGACTTTACTCGCTGGCTGGCGCTGCAACTGGGAAAGGATGGCTACCCGGTCTGGTGCGACCTAACCAAGCTGCTGGGCGGCGAGAACTTCTGGAAGGATGCAGAAGAGGCTATCCGCACCAGGACGATCAAGTTCCTCTACGTCCTTTCACGCTGGTCCAACAAAAAGGATGGCCCGCGTAACGAGTTGCAGATCGCGAAGAACGTCGCACGCCAGGAGAGGTCGCTACACGACTTCATCATCCCGCTTCATGTTGACGATCTGCCCCACACGGAAATAAACGTCCTGCTGACCAGCATCAATGCCATTCCGTTCGAGAATAGCTGGGCGAAGGGGTATGCGCAACTCGTGGAACTGTTCGAGCGGGAGCAAGTCCCGAAACATTCAAACTTCAACCCTGCGGCGGTATCGTCCTGGTGGAGGGAGCAGTTCAGCGCCGAACGCGGTCTGAAACACGAACCGGACACATACCTGTCAAATTTGCTGCCAATCAAATCGACTCCGCAATCGCTGTGGTTGCACACGCTGGCTAGATCGACGCCCGGGGCCGTCCAGCCAGAACATCGGCTGGCTTACGCTGGGTTCATGGACGGTATTGATCTTGTGGCTTTTTCATCGACGGATGACGTTAAAGCCGCGCTGGGAGAGGCCGTCAGCTTGGTCGAATCGCGTGCGTTCCCTGTGCGTGAGGTAATTGAGGGCAAGAGCCAACTCGAGGCCAAAAAGGGACGCTATTTCCTATCCCGGCTGATTAAGGAGTGCTGGGAACGCTGGGTCGGCGCGACATCTTTGGGCACGTATTCGCTGTCAAACCGAGCGACCTGCTACTTCTTCAAAAAGGGCGATCAGCCAAACTTCGACATTCATTTTAGGAATCCCGAGGGCAAACAGACGTACCGGAGCGTCGTTGGCTATGCGACGCAACTTGATGGGAGCAGGCGCTACTGGCATTTCGGCGTTCAGGCCCGTCCGGTATTTTCGCCGTTTCTCGGCCTTCTACTCTCGGCGCACGTCATATTCACCAGCGACGGTTCGACGCCTTGGCCCAGTCATTCAAAAATGCACAGCGCGAGGCGACGCCAGTGCAAGACCTGGTTCAACGCTCAATGGCGCGACCGTCTGTTGGCAACGCTGCATTGGCTCTCACAGGGCGCCACGGCACTTTGTATTCCCGCTGGAACCGACGCATTCATCGAGGCGTCTGCGAGACCGGAACAGTTCGAGAGCGAGATCTCTTATGTTGATCCAGCGACCAAGAAAGAACGTCTCCTACTGGCGGAGATGGAGCAAATCAGCATCGAACTGGTCGAAGAGGAAGACGTCGATGAGGAATCAGACGATGAGGACGATTTCGGTGAAGACGACAATATGGACTAGCCCATGAAACTGAGTTGCATTCCTGAACCTACCTTGCTGTTTCGGCACGACCAAGCCGTCGAAGATCCGCGTGACGGACTGAGCCTTTTTGGACCCCTCGATAAGGGTTCGCCATACGGAATCAGAGCCGGTGTGATCGGTACAAATGATGGGCTGCGGCGCTTCCGTGATTGGGCTGCGAAGATTCAGCGGTCAATCATCGAATCCGACCCCGACGAACTGTTTCAGCTATCCCACCCGCCCTACCCCGGCTTTGAGGCCGCGTTTCGCATTCCCTGGGATCCTGTACCAGTTCTCGAAATCAAGATCACTCGCGATGACGTAAACCAGCGTATCTTTCTCTCGAACAAACATCAGAGGGTTTATAAGACGGTTGACCTGTACGCGGACAAGATCCTGAAGGCGTTGAAAGACGAAGATGCCAAGGTGGATGTCTGGTTCGTCCTGGCTCATGACGACATTTACAAGTATTGCCGTCCGGAATCCAGCGTTCCTGCCGATCAAAGCATTCGGGTTGTCCAGCAGGTGACGCCCAGGCGAGCCCGTCTCTTACAGACGGCCCCCAGTCTGTTTGAGGAGGAGAACGTTGAGGCGATTCCGTACCTATACGAGGCCAATTTTCACAATCAGCTAAAGGCTCGGCTTCTGGGCCATGACGCGCCGACACAGATTATCCGTGAGAGCACAATCGCTCACCGCGAAGCGGAGTTCCTTAACGTCAGAGGAAACCCACGTCGGAAGTTGGACGCGTTGCAGTCAAGAATTGCATGGAACATCTCGAATGCGGCTTTTTACAAGGCGGGCGGGCGTCCGTGGAAGATCGCGCAGATACGCAAGGGCGTATGCTACATCGGACTGGCCTTTAAGCAAGACGGGCGGGGCGGTGATCCTAGATCGGCGTGCTGCGCCGCGCAAATGTTTCTAGACTCGGGCGATGGCGTGGTGTTCAAGGGTGCGGTCGGGCCGTGGTATTCACCTCGGCGCGGGGAATTTCATCTGGGCAGGCAAGCTGCCACGAAGGTCGTTAACCTCGCTGTGGAGACGTACAGGAGCGATCCCAACAACAAAGACAGGAAGCCGCCAGCGGAGTTGTTCCTTCACGGGCGGACCTTGTTTAGCGACGAGGAATGGGCGGGGTTTGAGGATGCCGTCGATCCCGGCAAGACCAACTTGGTCGGCGTGCGGATCAGGACGGAGAAGGTGCTGAAGCTCTACCGGCGCGGATCGCACCCCATCCTGCGCGGCCTGGCTTACGTTCAAGACGCTCGAACCGCCTACCTGTGGACCAGCGGTTTCGCGCCGCGCATCCAGGCTTACGACGGGAAGGAGGTGCCGCGTCCGTTAATGATCGACCTGTGTCGAGGTGAGGTTGGGATTGAAACGGTGCTGGCAGACATTATGGCGCTCACGAAGCTGAACTACAACACCTGCAAGTTCGGCGGCGGTTCCCCAGTGACCCTTCGTTTCGCCGATGCGGTGGGCGAGATTCTGACCGCAGGGCCAGTGGAATCAGAAGCGCCGCTGTCGTTCAAGTACTACATTTAAGCGGAGTGACGGTACAAGCCCAGATCGGAAACGCGGCGCCGCGCCAGTCGCCGCGACAGGCTGCGAGGACCTGTTTCCGCCGAGAACCGGGAGAACCTGCGTGCTGACCGGCCGAGCCGAGAATGTGGAAGAGAGCTCTGTAGAATGAGTCCGAGACGGCTACATGTCAGGTGGTGGCCGAGTGTTTATCGCCCCCGGGGCTCGCCGGGGCACGGTCTTGGGCTGTGCGCAGGCGCGGGAATGAAGGTCAGCCTAGTCTATAGTCTAGGTCAGCCTAAGCAAAACAAGGGTTAGGAGCCGAGGAGCAAACAATGTACGCACTCAACGTAGCCGAACACAGCCGCTGGCTGTCGATCAGAAACCGTGCGTTTCGGATGTGGGTACGAACGTGGATCGACTCGCTTAACGTGGGAACTCACATTCACTGGCAGCTCAGCCCCCTTTCGATCTTGGGCCTTGCCCACATCTGGGAGTACACGAACCGGCAACAGCCTCGCTACACGGACCGCCAGCGCACTAGCATCAAAGCCATGGCAAGACGACGTCATGATGATCCCGGACGCCTCGGTACGATGCCAGAGTTCGACGACGACGACTCGGTGTGGGACGCTTTCTTCGTTCAGCAGATTGCGGCGCGAGACGAGATTCGCGGGCGACTTATCCAATGGCACCTCACCACCTTGGCTACGTGCAATGACATTCCGCTCATTTACCGGTACCTGAACAGTTACTTCGCCGTGCTCACTATTTCCGGGCTGACAACCGACCAGCTCTTCCGAGCGGTGTGCAAAGGCGTACTTGACCCCCAGGATTTCCGAAAGCAGACGGCCTCAGAGAACTTGGTTGGCTGGCTGAACTCCTACGTCACTCCGGCCCCAACTGAGTTCCTTGCTTACACGAAGCTCGCAGCGATCAGTCCTGATCCCACATCGAAGACTCTGCGGCGAAAATGGTCGAAAACAGAATTGCCTGACGTTCAGGCCTTTGCGTCCACCCAGACGCTTCCCGTCGTCATTGGCGAGAGCCTTGAGCCTTACATCGTGACTCGTCGGCTCGTGCTCGGAGGCATCGGCGAGATCCATCGACGAGAGGCGCAGCGCGTGTACGCTCTTCGCATCCAGAAATCTCCGGAACTTTCCGTATTTGTTTTGCCGCCGCGCTCCTACTTTAGAGCGGTCACACCGGGTAGCTCAGAGAAGTACTACGACGTCAGCTTCAAACGCACCGAACTGTCGATCAATGAGTCCGGAGACGATGAGGGAGCAATTCTCTTCCAGAAGGCCGCTCATGAACTCTTTGACGCTCCAGAGGAGGCTATCCGAGACCTTCTGGTTGGTGCTGAGCTACGTTGGAGGGGGCGAACCGTCCGCGAAACTGATGAAGTGCTGGCAGACGCCTATCGCTGGAGTTTGCGGGCCCGCCTCAGCGAGGATTTTGCCAACTACTTGGCACGTGTTAGAACGATCGGTCGAGATCCTCGGGTCCCTGGCGCGTCCGCGCTACGGCAGATGGCAGAATGGGACTGGGAGGCCGAGAAGGAGTTCCCCCTCCTGCTTAAGAGGCTGAGCGGTGTAGCTGAAATCGACGATGAACTTGTGCTGTTGCGCCTACGAGAGCTCACTGACTGGTATAGCACTAAGCCCAGGGACGAGAACGAGCTGTCTGCTCTGGCAAACACATTCCGAGAGATTGATGACTTGCTCGCCATTATACGGGGAGTGAGAAACTCGGCAACTCATTTTGCGCTCGCTGACGGCACGCTTTACGGAGTCATGCTCTACTTGGCCAAGGTGCTGTTCGAAGCATTCGCAGCAGCCTGGGTGCGAGATGCCGCGGAAGGGGCACCCATAGAGGAAGATACTCCCAAATCCATCTATGCAACGGAGCCGACAGGTGGCGGAGTGATTGACGGGTAGCAGAGCGGGCTTGTACGCTGCTCGGCGGTAAGAGGATTACTCCCGTGATACGCCGTTCCCGTCGCGCTGCCTTCACGCCAGCACGGTCGCGCTATGGGACAACTCGGTTCACGCAGGCTGCGGCAGCGGCTCTATACTGTTGGTATGACGTTCAGGGTCGTTCTGGAACATGATCCCGAGACCGGTGACTACTCGGCGGTGTGCCCCGAACTCCCCGGCTGCGCGTCTGCTGGTGAAACCGAGGAGGAAGCCCGCGCGAACATCCGAGAAGCTATCGAACTCTACCTGGCGCCCGGCGATATCGAACTGCCTGAAGATGCAAAGCGGGCTGAGGTGACGATTGTGTGATCGCGGCACGCCATGGCTCAGTTCCAACCGGGTGATCGACATCCTTCGGCATCGCGCTCGCCGAATGGTTGAAATGAGCCGCAAGCGAGGCGGCGAAGGCGAAAGACAAAATCGGCAGGCCATCTGACGCGCCTGCTATATTGTTCTTCGTGGAACCTGCTACCGCGCTGCTGGCCGACCCCATTTTTCGCGAACACCTGGCGGGGCGCCAGCATCCGGAACGGCCTGAGCGGTTGGATGCCGTGGAGCGGGGTTTGCGGCAGGCGGGCCTGCTCGAACGGCTGGCGCGCGTGGACCGGCGCGCGGCCACCGAGGAGGAACTGCTCCTTTGCCACACCGCGGAATACCTGCGAACGGCGAAGCACGACGTGCTCTCCGGACGCCCGTACCTGAGCACCGGCGATACCGACATCACGCCGAATTCCTGGGACGTCGCGGCGCAGGCGGCGGGCGGCGTGCTGGACGCCGTCGACGCGGTGGCGACGGGCAGGGCGCGCAACGCTTTCTGCGCGGTGCGGCCGCCCGGCCATCATGCCACCGCCAGCCGCGGGATGGGGTTCTGCTTCTTCAATAACGCGGCTCTCGCGGCCCGGTACGCGCAGCGCCGGCATGGTCTCGAGCGCGCGCTGATTGTGGATTGGGACGTGCACCACGGCAACGGCACCGAGAGCATTTTCTACTCCGACCCCACAGTCTTCTACTTCAGCACGCACCAGTGGCCGCTGTACCCCGGGACGGGGCGCGCCGAT
>Ga0187877_1004216_pt1 | contig 11152 bp, 10 predicted proteins | sample June2016WEW_17_1_3_FD_132430 | JGI IMG/M metagenome (GOLD analysis project Ga0187877, IMG submission 132430) | Peatland microbial communities from SPRUCE experiment site at the Marcell Experimental Forest, Minnesota, USA - June2016WEW_17_100 | ecosystem: Environmental > Terrestrial > Soil >... | reverse complement strand
TCACCTAGGCCTACCTGCGGATACTCGACGATCATGATCCCTGGTTATGGGTTTCCTTTGGGATCGCGGCGTTATTGATGATCTGGTCTAATTACTTCGGGGTCGTTCTTCTCCTGTTATTTCTTGCCGACTTAGTGATATTTCATCGGAAGTTAGCTACAAGGCGCCTCCGCTCACTCCTCGTAGTAGCAACACTCGTCGCATTCAGTTTCTTACCACTCCTTAACGTTGCCACCTTTGACCTGCGGAACAATAGCGCGCCAATCGCGTCTGCTATCGACCTGAAGAACGCGCTTGTTACATTCAGTTTTCCGGTCTTCTCCATCTTCGGCTCTGTCGCCGTCGCGCCGTGGTATCTACCGTTCAGTATTCCCATTTTTGCGGGCACGGTTCTTCTACTCGTGGCCATCTGGCTCAGCCCTGGCCGCCGCTGGCTTGTCTATTTCGTTCTGGCGATGGTCCTGCTGGCACTTAGCGGACACATGAGCGTCAAGCGGGTTCTATTTCTGCTCCCATGGCTGTTTCTGGCCATTGGAATTTCCGTAACGAGCCGCACATCCCGCTATTCCAAGCTGGGGGCGATAGCAGTTGCCGTCCTGATCATCACAGGTTGGATAGGAATCGTGTCTGGAAAGCACTATGCCACCGCAAACCTATACGAGCCCTGGGGCAAGGTCGCTGAGGTCGTGGCACAGGATGCGCGCCGTGGAGCGACCATCGTTAGCGTAAACCCGCCGTTTTTTCTTTATCTCGACTACGAACTTGGTCTAGAGTTTGACACCGAAGCCGCTGAGACGGCTTACCTTGGTGAGGATCTCTATCGCTCCCACGGATACACCATTCTGCAGCCGGACGAATGGCAGACATGGGCCGGGAAGCTCCATGGCAAGATCGTGCTGGTGAACGGATCTGGGTTCTTAGAGCAGGTAGAGGAGCAGAACGCCTTGAACGATGCCTTGCATCTGCGCTGCAAGGTCTTGGGCGAATACCGTGCCGCTGCCGATCCTGCTGCCCTGTGGAAAGCGCGATTCACCAAAGACACCCCGGTTTTTGCCTACCGTACCAACGTGATCTGGTACGACTGCCCGCGCTGAACTTCCAGCGCAGCCCTATGAACACTTCTTGTTCGCCCAGTGCCCCAGATCCTGCTTTTGGGACGTGGAAAACTACACGTTGATCCGCCCTGTTTCCTTCGGTTCTGGAAACTCCAATGCGACCTTAAGAACTCGGCGACCAGTGGGACCACGATCGGACTGGTACCGTGGCCTATCTCCGCTCAGGCGCCGGCGGCCTGAAATCGTATGAGGCGCCGATGGTAAAGCCGTTGGGATTGAGGTCGTGAGGCCCGAAGACATGGTGCCAGAACTGGTACTCGTAATCGCCGCGGATCCAGATATGTTGCCAAGCGCGATACTCAATTCCTCCGCCGGGCGAAAAGACCGAAAAGGTGTCATGCGAATAGGTCCCGCTGGGGGGGAAGTCGATGCTTCCTATGCCTGCCAGCTACCTGACGTAGGGACGGAAGTTGCGATAGTGATTCCAGGCGTAGATCAGCCCGCCCTCGCCGGTATCCTGGCGCATCCTGCTGAATCCCGCGGGAAGCCCATAGTTGATATCGTGCCCTGCGGCCTCAATGCCCAGGCCCTGCAGAGCCGTCGGCAAACGGTTAGGATACCAGTCGACCCACGCCGAGATGCCTTCCATTCTTTTCCCAGGTCCCCAATCGAGGCTGAAATCGGAGAATCCTGCGCCAACGACGATAGGCACGCTGCCTTGGCGGGCAGCTGGCGTGACTTGGGAATAGACGGGAAATACCGCGGCGACAAATAGCGCTGCGAGGATGAGTTTGAGGGGGAGCTTCGAACGCATAATCTCTCCTTTAGGTTTGACGTACACCCTCCTCCGAGGCGATACCCCTTTCCGGGGAGAGTCGTCATCGATTTTCCGGAGTTGCAAGGCAGAAACTCAGCAGGACTGCAATGACGTACGGCCGGCTGTTTCCAGAAGGCTTCCCGTACCTTTGGGCCCCTGATCCGGACTTCACATTGCGCTGTCCAGATTATAAATATACGACCCGATTACCCGGCTCACGATCTTTTTGCATCCATCCCAAGGCCGGGAACCTAAGTGTACACGGCAGGACTTTTACTTGGACTAAAAAGGCCACGAATTGCCGCATTTCGAAGTGATTCCATTGCCGCTTCCTCGTCAATTTCGCCGGCGTCCACCCTGGTTTCGCCTCCCGAATGACTTGCCTCCAATTCCTCGCCCGCCCGATTTCTCGTCCCCTCATTTCTTATCCCCCGATCGCTGAAGTTCCACGGGCCGGTCAGGGACGACTCGTCAGGATTCGCCCAAACTGTTGGACCCAACTTGAGTGGAAAAGTTTGGGCGGGAGCTTCATTTTCTCGTTACTAACCTGGCCTAATTGGTGCAGTTTCCGGCTTGTATTGCGTGCTCGCTAGCGGACAGCTTCCCTCACCTGCTTGTGCCAACCGGTAAGACAATGGGCAAATCGAGTTTGCGAAGAACAGGCTGCGTTGTCTCAATCCTTACGGATGAGCACTTCAAATTCAGCGTCAATGTTTAGCGTTTCTTCGCTAGGATGACCATGCTGCACCAGAGAAAAGGCGCTCTCCCAGCGCCGACGAATCGTTCCACTTTGAATCCTCCTTCCTCGAGCAAAGTCGTGAGCGTGCGTCGAGACCAGAACTTGATATGTCCGTAATCCAAGAGAGCAGTATGGTGGAAATCCATCTTTCCGAACAGAGCCAAAGCCAGATTCTTTAAGTATCCATGATAGGGCGTCGAAATGATCAGAATGCCGCCAGGCTTGAGGAAGCTGAAGCAGTTCTTTACATAGAGTCGTGGCAGGAAAATGTGTTCAACCACCTCCGTGCTGATGACCGCATCACACCGTCCGGCCAGAGGATGAGACGAAAGATCGGTTGTCAAATCGACACAATTGAATTGAATATCCGAATAGGCCTTGGAAGCTATCTCGATCTCCGAACGGGAGAAATCAAAACCGTAAAGCTCCCAGCCACGCTGGCGAAACTGCGCCAACACCGAGCCATTGCCGCACCCTAAATCAACCACAACGCCATGTGGCGGAACATCCCCTATCAGATCCGTGACCGAAGGAAGAAGAGACTTGCTGGCTTGTTGAAGCTCTGGCCCTGCGATGACATATTCACTCATTGACCTGACTCCGTTCTTCGCCCAAGCCGGCAATTGAAATCATCAAGGAATTCTGCTTTCTCCTTTACCTTTGGAAAGACGCCCTTTGGTCGAGGAGGAATCGGCTCAAAGCAAGCGCTAAGCGAAGCTCGTCGGGGTTACACCGGACCGGCAAGGAAAAAACTTAGATCTTCCGGATATGAGGAAGTCGCACATCATTCTAGTTTATAGCGTCAGCTTTTGCCCGCCTGCGCATCGACATCGCTCGAAACCCAGTCTCCGCCATGGACCTGCCTAAGCGCTGTGGCCTGGGAAGAGAATATCCGATCGATGGCCAGAGCCGTCCGATTCATCGTGTACCGCTTCAGGAAACTGGGTCGCGCGCGCGCGGCCATGGCGTCGCGTTCTGCAGGGGACGCATCGAACCAGCGGCGCAGAAGCCGTTCCGTGCCCTCGATCGTATCGTCCTCGACAAAACCCACTTTGTCGCTCTCTATGTCCGCCCAGATGTTCACCTGATTGCTGATGAGCACCGGGCGTCCGACGGCGAGAGATTCGACGATCGCGATGCCGAAGTTTTCCTGGTGAGACGGCAGGACGAAGGCGTCGCAGGCCCGCAGTGCACCCCATTTGAGGTCGCCGCCAATGAGGCCGGGCCAGTGCACTCTGCCGGCGATGCCAAACCGCTCGGCCAGGCGCTGAAGCTTCGCCTGCATTCCCTCCTGATCGGGACCGGCCATTACCAGGTCCACATCCGGAACAGAGGCCGCGACCTTCGCGAACGCCTCGATGAGGAGATCGCAGCCCTTCTTCGCATGGATTCGGGCTAGAAACAGCAGGTAACGGCGGCCGCGAAGGTCCGGAAACCTGCGGTAGAACGCCTCGATCTGGACCTCGGGATCCACCTCGCCCTCTTCCGGATCGGTGATCCCGAAAGGTACGACCGCGCTGTTCCACTTGTTCGGACGAAAGCTGGTCCTCGCCAGATCTCGCTCGGATTCGGCGGTAAAAAAGACCGCCAGCGCATCGCGAAGGATGGCATACTGCACCGGCCAATAGAGCATCTTCTTGAGGTGCTTCATTGGATACCTCCGGTTAAACCAGGGATCGAGCGCGCCATGAACAAATATCCCGTAAGGCCTTCCAGCGCGGCGCGCCGCGAAACGAAGCGCGACAGAGGAGAACGACCATATCCCATGCATGACCAGGCAATCGAAGCGGCCCGAATTCTCCCGGAGCCAGCGCCACATTCGAGGAGAGAAACGATATCTGCCAAGATAGGAGTGACCGAGAGCATGCACCGGGCAGGGAATGCCCTTCAGAAACGGTTCATCGGGATTGTCCAGGCAAACCACCTCGACTCCGGCGCCGATTTCTAGACAGGCTTTTGCAAGCTGGCGCACGGCCTCAGGCGGACCGCCAGTCGCTGGAGAAAACGAATCTATTATATGGAGCGTATGCATTGAACTGCTTTCCCGCAGTTTAGCAAGATGAATCTTCGTTGAGGCGCAATCGATGTTCCTTGTGGCGAATCATCCCTTTGGCGGGCCGGAGGGCGTCAGCCGTTGACGCGGAGAGATTGCTCGTATGCGCGCGTCGGCTGAGTTGCCCGCTTTCGTGCGCACAAAGCTGCCGCAATTAGCCCGGGATTTCTTAGAAACTCACTTTTCTTCCCGGGAACCACGTGAGCTGGATGGTTGTAGTGGTGGTAGTCTGCTGGCCAGGAAGATAGATGGGTGCCTTCCAATGCTCGTGCGTGAAGTTGCCGTTGATCTCGAAATCCTTGCCGATGCGCTTGACCACCTGGAAGTTAATGTCGTTTAGAGTCGTTCCACCGGGAATGAAATCTCTTGCGGCTTTCTGATTGCGAATTCCAACCTGAATCCATTCATTACCGCTTAGGTGGTAAGTAATCCAGCCCTGGCCTCCTCGGTCCTCACGGCCAATCCAGTCGCCGAACAACTGACCGTTGCTGGTGTACCCCTGGCGCTGAATTGCCTCAAAATACATAAAGTGACCGCCCTCGCCCATCGCCCCGGGGGGATTGGTAGAAGCGGCTTCGGCCCGCACGTCCAGCTTCGGAATCCAAGGCACATGGGATAGATAGAGACCGGGCCGCCAGGAAGCGCGGCGCGGGGCATCGATCGGGGAAACATCGTCATGCACCTCTGAATCCGTGTAAAGAGTAAGCCAGTTGCGGACGAAGGGAAGCCGATAGGAGAAATCGAAAGCGCCAAACCGGGCTCCGGGATCACGAGGGCTGTTTTTGTCAGCAGAACTGGGAGACGCGAAGCTAAAGAAGCTCCTCAGAAAGCTTTTGATGGTAATGGGCGTGTGGTCCTTGCCTCCCCATATTACGGTGCGCTCAAAACCAAATTCAAGGTTCTGCGTAGGCCGAAAACTGACCTTTTCCAAATGCACCCAGGGATCGATGGGAAACGTATGACCCTTCAATGGACCTATTAGGAACTCGTAACGGAAAGGACCGGTAATCCGGGAAAGCAGAGGCACATCCAGCGGTTCAATACGGTTGATGTGGAAGGCATAAATGTTTTCGGCATTGTTGGAATAAGACATGGCGCCGCCCAATGCCGGACCCTGCCATTCATCCTGTTTGCCGAAGGAAATGACATGATTGAGAACCTGTGCAGAGACGTAAGCTTCCATGATGCGTGCCCGGGTGGCCGCAGCAATGGGTCCCACCGGCATCGTCGTCTGCTCCTGGTTAGGCATAGGAACACATGAAGGAGTTGTTGATGGGGAGGTACTTGCCCAGCAGGTGGGATTGAAGAAGTAGGTCGTGCCGTCAAGTGCTGCAAGTTCCCCGACCAGCGCACTCGAGTAGCCGGTCGCCGAAGGCGCGCCCTGGAACTCGGCTCGCACATAAAGCGCAAACCGCCCGGCGGACGCATAGCCGCTGGCTCCTGAGTAGTTATTGAAGCCGTTAGCATAGGGTCGACCATAGTCGTTGACGACGGTCGAGCCGAGATGATAGCTGTCGCGCAGCGGCGTGCCGCTCATACCGCGCATCACGCTGTAGACCGACTCGACGTGCACACTCCCCTTGTTTGCTACGCAAGAGTCTTCAGTGTCATTACGCAACTCGCGTCTTAGCGCATCGTATATTTCTTCGGCCTCGCTCGTGACCGGCCCTTCATCCACATCCTCGATACGGTCTTCTGTATCATCCAGCATGTTGCTCAAACTCGCGCGTGTCCACGGACGCATACCCAGGTAGACCTTGTCGATATAGCCCAGCGCATAGAGCCTCATCACCGCCGGATAAACCCAACTGTCGACCGGAATGTAGGGCGAACCCCGCGTGACAGGCTCACAGTCGGCTCCCGAGCTATTTGAAACACTTGCAGATTGTCCTGCGCTGCTCGTTGTCCCTGATTGTTCAGCCGCAACTGTGCCTGTTGTCATCAGGGCAAGTCCAGCTAACGCAGTCGCAAATCGGATAAAGGCCGTCACGGCCACTTTTCTGTTCACGTTCTTACTCCGGTTCATCATTCATACGCCGCGGTCAATTGCAGAATAAGACGCACGGCATAGAGAAGATCAGTTTAGAGGAAGTGATTCGGGTTGGACTGCCCAGGGCACCAAGTGCGTTGATGGTCGCACCGCCGCTGCCCATCCTTCGATTACCCGGATCGGGGACTATCAGAAACTGCGTATTCTCCGGCAACCTCCCGGACAGTCTCCGGCACTCGATCTCATCGCGATACAGTGTCGCTTGCCGCTCGGAAGAGGCCGTCACAATTACAATATCCCAGAATCTCACCGTATTTCTTTGAGGGGTATGGAACTGATATACCAATCGATTGTCTTGCGCAGACCTGCCTCAAACGGGGTTGCGGCTCGGAATCCAAACTCCCTTTCTGCCCGGCTAACGTCCAGACGCCGCCGTGGCTGGCCATTTGGCTGGTTCGTGTCCCAGATGATCCGCCCCGTGAAGCCTGTCATCTCCGCAATGGTTGTTGCCAGATCGCGAATTGAAATCTCCATGCCGCTGCCCAGATTCACGGGGTCGGATTTGTCGTACTGCTCGGTCGCCAGAATGATGCCCTCCGCCGCGTCCTCCACGTAGAGGAACTCGCGCGTAGGTGACCCGTCGCCCCACAGCACAATCTCTTCGCGCCCCGCCTCCACTGCCTCGAGACACTTGCGGATCAAAGCAGGGATCACGTGAGACGAGTCCAGATCGAAGTTGTCACCGGGCCCGTAAAGATTCACAGGCGAAAGGAAGATGGCGTTCATGCCATACTGCTCGCGATACGACTGGCATTGCACGAGTAACATCTTTTTGGCCAGCCCGTAAGGGGCGTTGGTCTCCTCTGGGTAGCCGTTCCATAGGTCTTCTTCACGAAACGGCACCGGCGTGAACTTCGGATAAGCGCAAATTGTGCCCAGGACCACCGTCTTCTCTACCCCGCGACATCGCGCGACTTCGATAAGTTGAATGCCCATGATCGCGTTTTCGTAGAAGAACCGGCCTGGGTTGGCGCGGTTTGCGCCGATGCCCCCCACTGCAGCTGCCAAGTGAATGAGAACCTCCGGCCGATGCTCATCGAACATGCGTTCAATCGCGTCGAGGCGCGTAAGGTCGTATTCCATCTGTATAGGAACGAAGATGTTGTGGCAGCCCATTTTCCTGAGCCGGGCAATTAGATGGCGTCCAAGAAACCCTGCTCCGCCAGTGACCACAATTCGCTTACTCGGCAATTGAATCATGACTGCCCGCCTTCGGCAGCGACTGCAAGTTGAAGGGCTTCGGTCCCACCCTTGAGGCGAGCTTCCAGGTCCTTGATGTCGGCCTCAACCATGATGCGGACCAATTCCGTGAAGGTTACAGTCGGTTCCCAATTCAGGGCCTTCCGTGCTTTCGCGGTATCTGCACAGAGATAGTCGACCTCGGCCGGCCGAAAGTAGCGGGGATCAATCTCCACATACTTATGCCAATCCAAGCCGACAGATGCGAAGGCAAGTTCGACGAATTCGCGAACCGAATGGGCCTCTCCGGTGCCGATCACGTAGTCGTCTGGCTTTTCCTGTTGAAGCATCAGCCACATGGCGCGGACATAATCGGGTGCATATCCCCAATCGCGACGCGCTTCTAAGTTACCTAAAAAGAGTTTCTTCTGAACTCCGTACTTAATGCGCGTTACCGCGCGGGTGATCTTGCGAGTGACAAAGGTCTCGCCTCGACGCGGAGATTCATGGTTGAAGAGAATGCCGCTCGACGCGTGAATTCCATAGCTCTCGCGATAGTTCACGGTAATATTGTGCCCAAAGACCTTGGCGCAGGCGTACGGACTGCGTGGATGAAAGGCCGTCGTCTCGTTTTGAGGGGGCGCCGCGCTTCCGAACATTTCGCTCGATGAAGCCTGATAGAAGCGGCACTTGACGCCAGTCAGTCGCATAGCTTCGAGCAGTCGCAGTGTTCCGCAGGCTACCACATCTGCAGTGAATTCCGGTATCTCGAAGCTCACCTTTACATGGCTCTGCGCGCCCAGGTTGTAGATCTCGTCCGGCTCAAGGTTGTGTAGAAGCGAGGAGAGCGAGCTGCCGTCTGTAAGATCGGCATAGTGCAGGAAGAAACGGTTGTCGGTTTCGTGAAGATCCCGAAAAATGTGGTCAACGCGATCGGTATTGAAACTCGACGCGCGCCGCTTGAGACCATGGACCTCGTATCCTTTGGCGAGAAGGAACTCGGTCAGGTATGAACCGTCCTGGCCAGTGCAGCCGGTGATTAACGCTTTTCTCATGTGCGGGTGGGATCCCCCGATCCTGTAACAAATGCAATGGCGCTGAGACGATGATAATCTTCGTCAGATCGCTTCTTCAAACAACGCCACTTAACTTACCTTGGCCCTTACGATTTGATGACCGATGTTGTTTCGTAAAGATCGGTCTTCCCGGATTGCTTTAATGAGTCCGGCAGATTGTAAGACTCCAACCGGCGAGCTGTGCCACTCGGATTATTCCTTACACGATTGCTCACGCGAGGCGAATCTCCGCTCTTCATCCGGAGCAGGGGTGGGTTGTCAGAACAGCGATCGCTCTGCGGCGAAGAATTCGCTTTGCTGAGAGAAGGTTAGCATTTGGTGAGCGGGCGCCTTGATGTCCGCGCCTCATCTTCCTTCTAGCGGGCGCCGGCAGTGACTTCAGGAATCTTTTTCGACGCAGCCCGGATCTGGCTGTGAATCCACGGATAAGTCTTTGACAGGCCGTCGAAGAGGCTCTGACTGGGCTCCCACCCGAGCTCTTTGCGCAGCAATTTGTTGTCGGAGTTTCTGCCCCGCACGCCAGTCGGTCCGGGAATATGCTTGATGGAGAGTTCCTTGCCGGCGATCTTCATAATCATCTCGGCCATTTGATTGATGGTGACCATTTCTTCCGATCCGATGTTAACCGGACCTGAGAATGAGCTCTCCATCAGCCTGCGGACTGCTTCAATGCACTCATCGATGTAAAGGAACGAACGGGTCTGCAAGCCGTCGCCCCACATTTCGATTTGTCCGCCGTCGGGCTGTTCAGCCACCTTACGAATAAGTGCGGCAGGCGCCTTTTCCTTCCCGCCCTGCCAAGTGCCTTCGGGCCCGAAGATATTATGAAAGCGGGCAATCCGGACGTTGAGCCCGTAATTACGGCCGAAGGCCAGGTACATCCGCTCGCTAAAGAGTTTTTCCCATCCATATTCGCTGTCGGGAGCCGCAGGATAGGCGGTTTCCTCAGCGCACTTGGGGTTGTTGGGGTCCTCCTGATTATAGGCAGGGTACATGCAAGCAGATGATGAGTAGAATATCTTCTTAACTTTGCGATGCGCAGAAAAGTCCGCCGCATTCAGATTGATCATCGCCGAGTTATGCATGACGTGAGCGTCATTCTCTCCTGTAAAGATATAACCAGCACCACCCATATCCGCCGCGAACTGATAGACCTCATCCATCCCCTCGTCTAGAATTGCATCCCAGCTCTCGCGAAGACGTAGATCGGCAATCACGAAATCATTCGCTTCCGACGGACTGTATTCGGTATTCTTCAGATCCGCTCCGCGAACCCAGTACCCTTCAGCTCGTAAACGCTTTACCATGTGGCTGCCGATGAATCCGCCGGCGCCACAAACCAACGCTTTCCTTATCGCCATGCCGTTCTTCTCCTTGAGGGTGGATGTTGAATGGAACTTGCACAGGTATAAATGCAGCGTGCGAACATGCCGGGCATTCTAAACAGGACAGTGATCCAGCAGACTGTCAATTTAGACTAGCAGAGCGGAATTGGGCTTTCCAGGAATCTGTCGCGACGCGGTTTGAAATGAGCATGTCTTCGCTGTCGTTTCTTCGCCGGGCTCATCCAAGATGGCGCCGCGGGGGTGTGCGAAAGAGTCCCCTCCTAAAACTGTTGCCGTGTTAAGCCGGCAATCTTGCTGCGGATGTCATCGGAGGACGAGGCATTTCGTACCGCTGCTTCCAATTCGCGAAGCTTTGCACCTGCCAAAAAGCGGTACCAAAACCCTTGTAGGACGTGGTAGACAAAGCCCTGGCGCCCATCTAGAAAGCCCATCTGGATGAAATAGCGATACAAGAAATAGGCGAAGGCAGAGACTTCAAACGGAATCCGATTATAGACGGATTCCTTAAAGAAGCGCTTCAACTTTGCCTGCCGCGCCGTCGATTCAGCGGTGAGAACGCACGACGGTTCAAATAGATGAAGACGCTTGTTCAGCACGTCCAACGCTTCCCGGCTTGCGTACCAATTGTGTTTGTCAATGAAAAACGTGAGGTCTCGCAGACTGTGGTCCGCAAATCCGCCATCGAAGGTCACTGAACGCCCTTCCGCGAGGTACATATGTTCGTCCATCCAACGGTCTTCGATGTGCGCCTTGCCACGGCGCCAGATGCGAAGAAGTGTCAGAGGATATCTTCCTCCATGACGGATAAATCTGCCCTGGAAAATTGTCTTGCGGTTG
>Ga0187877_1004215_pt1 | contig 11153 bp, 6 predicted proteins | sample June2016WEW_17_1_3_FD_132430 | JGI IMG/M metagenome (GOLD analysis project Ga0187877, IMG submission 132430) | Peatland microbial communities from SPRUCE experiment site at the Marcell Experimental Forest, Minnesota, USA - June2016WEW_17_100 | ecosystem: Environmental > Terrestrial > Soil >... | reverse complement strand
CTTTGGCCCGGATATTTATGCATTCATTCGTTAATCGCAGGGCGGCAGGGGATTCTTTCAAGAATTGTTAATCCTCGCGGCCAAAGCCCGGTGGGGCCATCTCCCTGCCGCGAGAACTGCTCCGTCCCATGCCGCTAAACACGCACGGCCGGCCGTAATCTTTCACCGACCGGGAGAGAGGCGCCTGCGCGGATGGCGAATTCGTTGGAGTGTAACGGATGAGGGATGGGGGGCACACGCCACCTTGAATGGGCGGTTGGGCGGGCATTGAATCCTGAGCCCTGAGCGAAAAGGGGCGTCAGCCCTGCCCCCCGGCCAGTCGCCAAGCATCAATCACCAGCTTTGTTGAAAGAACCAGCTTGTACGGCGCGATTAACGGTTAAGCAGGCACGGATGCTTGCCCTGGACAGCATAAACATCAACCAGCATGACAATACAATGAACAGCACCAAGATTATGAAATCATTAACGAAAGCCCTGTATCTCGGATTAGCTATCGCGAACGTCATCCTGTACGGCGGAACAGGCAACGTCTGGGCGGGCGGAATTCCTCTTTTCCCGACGGGAGTGGACGATGCTGGTAATCGTCTGGCAGGCTCCAGCGTGGACCCGCACTACGTGGTCGTTGATCTGGGTGGATCACCCGCAGTGGTTCTGAACGATGACATATTGGATCAATCCACTGGCTGGGTGAAGCCCTCGACCGGTGGAAAATGGATCAACTACGTCGACAGCAGTGTTACCTTCTCCGGAACCCGCACATTCCGCACGTCTTTCGATCTGACCGGAGTCAATCTGGCTGGGGTGATCGTCACGGGCTCGTGGACCTGTGATAATCAGGGCGTGATTTACCTCAACGGAACTTTTACTGGAATTGCGAACACGGAATCCGGCTTTGGCAGCCTGCATCCATTTACTATTACCAGTGGCTTCCAAACTGGAACTAACACACTTGATTTCTTAGTCACGATGGATGGGACCTTTGATGGACTCCTCCTCTCTGAACTCGGAATTCCGCCGTCCATCGCCAAGGGGCCCGCTACGCAAACGGTTGGCGTGGGCAATACCGCCACATTCTCGGTCGAAGCAGACGGAAGCATGCCGTTGACCTACCAGTGGTATTTCAACGGCGGCCCGATTAACGGTGCCACCGGAGCAACTTTAGCGGTCTCCAATGCCCTGGCTGATGCGGTAGGTGCTTACCAAGTGGCCGTTACTAACTCCGTGGGTAGCGCAATGAGCACCGCCGCTAACCTGTGGCTCGACGAACTCAAAATGTATGCTGGTGTGGGCGTATACGGCCCAGCCGGCAGTAATTGCGTTATCCAATACACGACGGACCTCTCGGCTACGCCCATCCAGTGGACCTCGATCACAAACATCGTGGTCCAGAATACCCCAGAAGTGATCATTGACTACACCTCCCCAGGTCAGGCGAAACGATTCTACCGCGTACGGCCGCAACCGTAGATCTGCGAAGAAGCCAGCCTGAAACTGAACCGATTATGAGAACGCCAGCCAACACCACAGCAGCCAGAACCAGGCGCGGCTTTACTTTGATCGAGTTGTTGGTGGTCATTGCCATCATCTCCATTCTGGCAAGTTTGCTGTTGCCGGCCCTGAGCCGCGGCAGGGAATCGGCACAACGAGTCGCTTGCAGCAGCAATCTCAGGCAGTGCGGCTATGCTCTATACCTGTACGCAGATCAATACAATCGGTATCCCCACCAACGCGAGCCGCAAGCAGGGAATCCATGCCCAGACGACCAAGCAGTTTGGACGCCGCTTGGCTACTACGTCGCAAGGGAATGGGATGAAGTGGTTCGCCTCGGGATTCATGTCAAGTATCAGATTGGGCTCGCGAGCCAGCCGGATACTCGCCTCAAGGTCCTTTCCTGTCCAGACACCGGAACTCCGATCCCGAACTACGATTTGACCGCCCCGCATCCCGCCGACGACACCTATGTGTTCCGGATGAACTACTTCTACGTCGGGGGTGCTCCCAAGTGGTCGTTGTCCGACCCTTCCTGGTCGCCCATCAAGCCCACGGACCCCCCATCCTGGGCGCTCATGGTGGACATGGTTGAAGAGCATTCGTTTCAGCCGGGGTATTTTTGGCAACTGGCGCACAAGCAACGTGAGGGATACCCGGCTGGTGCCAATCACCTGTATAACGACCTGCATGTCGCCTGGGTCAAGTGGAACGGTGGCCGCAATATGCGCCCAAACACTTACTGGCATTCCGGGCAGAACTACTACTGGCGGCGAACCATGGAAGTACCGTGAATCAGCGTACCTGTCTGAAAGAATCGGCTTGTCCCCAGCGATTAACAGACTAGAAAGACTGAAACATGGGCATGGATTGGAAACAATTGGTCCCGACGCGGCGGAGCTTGCTTAGCCGCCTCAAGAATTGGGATGATCAGAAGAGCTATCAGGACTTCTATGAGATTTACCACCCGTTGATTTACGGGGCTGCCGTGAAGGCCGGCTTGACCGAGACCGAAGCCGAGGATGTCGTGCAGGAGACGGCGACCGCGGTGGCCAAGGCTATTCGGGACCTCAAATTCAAGTACGAGCCTGAGCGCAGCAGTTTCAAGACATGGCTCCACGGAATAACCAAACGGAAGGTGTTCGACCAGTTCCGCAAGCGGCTCGGTAAGGGCCGCGTGGTGGAAACGCTCGCCACCGACAACCAGGATTCGTCGTTGGCAAGCGAAATCCCTGACCCGGCCAGCCAGGTATTAGATGAGATTTGGGACCGCGAGTGGGAACGAACCCTGCTGTGCGCGGCAATGGAGCGGGTGAAACGGCAGGTAAGCCCCGATCAGTTTCAAATCTATAATTACTACGCCGTGCAAGGTCATACGACGATCGAGACGGCGCGGGCATTGGGCGTCAGTGCCGCCAAGGTTCATCTCGCCAAACACCGTGTCGAGAAGAAAGTGCGGGTACAGGTGGCCCATTTGCGTAACAAGCTGGTGTGAAGACGAGGTTCGAATTTAGCCAAGGGACTGGGATGGCGGAATGCGGGAACGGCTCCGCAGCGGATAACTGCCGGCGTGGCGGACGGCTCAGGCGGTTGCTGTGCCGTTTGGGGCGCTGGCTGGTGGGCCGCTGCCGCGCTCCCGCTGCGCCTCCGGGCGGTGTCGGGACCCCCTTGCCGAAGCCGTCCGAAGAGGCCCAGCGCCGGATGCTTCGAAAGATTGCGAGACGGCTTGCCGCGCGCCGAGGCAATTGAGTAGGCGATTTGTGCAGCATGACCTCACCCTCCCCAGAGTCAATCTTACCGGACAGCCGCGGTGAGTTTATCCGGCACGGCCCGCCGCCAGTCGTGCCGGACCATAATCTGCTGCGCGCTATCGGCCGGGGCAGCTACGGCGAGGTCTGGCTGGCACGAAACGTCATGGACACGTACCACGCGGTGAAGGTGGTTTACCGCAGCACGTTCAAGGAAGAGCGACTTTACGAGCGCGAGTTCGCCGGGATCCGCAAGTTCGAGCCTGTGTCGCTGTCGCACGGAAGCCAAGTGCACATCCTGCAAATCGGTCGCAAAGACCACGAGGGATATTTCTACTATGTAATGGAGTTGGCGGATGATGCGAAGCCGAAAGGAGAGGATGGAAGAGGGAAGATGGAAGATGGCGGAGAAGCGCCGACCAAGGCGGCCATCCGGCATCCTCCATCCTCTAGCTTCGATCCTCAGTCCTATGTGCCACGGACGTTGGACCACGACCTCAAGACCCGCAGACGACTGCCGTACGCCGATTGCCTGAAAATCAGCCTTGCGTTGGCCGACGCCGTTAAGCACCTGCACGACAATGGCTTGGTTCACCGCGACATCAAACCGGGCAACATCATTTTCGTCCACGGCATGCCGAAGCTGGCGGACATTGGGCTTGTAACGGATTCCGACGCTACGCTCATCTACGACAGCACGCGAGGGTTCCTGGCGCCGGAAGGAGCGGGGCGGCCCCAGGGAGACCTCTACAGCCTCGGGAAAGTCATGTACGAGATGTGGAGCGGGCAGGACCGGATGCAGTCTCCGGAGGTGCCGCCGGGATGGGCGCAGTGGCCGGACCACAAGCAAATCAACGAGTTGCGGACCATCAGTAACCGGGCTTGCGAGCCCGACCCGGCCAAGCGCTACGCTACCGCGGATGAGCTCATCCAAGACTTGGAGCTGTTGAAGGCAGGCGGCTCAGTGCTGAGGATGCAAATGCTGGCGCGGGGCCGGCGGTGGGCACTGGGAGCATTAGCGGTCGGAGGGATTCTCGGCGCACTGGCCGTGGCAGGTGTTTGGTTCTTCGGCCGGGTGCGGGAGCAGGCGCGGGAGGACGAAGTGCTGGTGCGCAAGGCGCAAATGCTGCGGATTGGTGAGCGCCAGGAAGGATGGTCGAGCAATGCATTTCAACTGCTCTCAAGAGCAGGCCGAGGGCATAGTGAGCGTCAAGTAGGTTGGTCGCGCAGAGCATTACAGCTCCTCCCAAGAGCCGTCCCCGGGCAGCCTGACCATGATGAGCTGCGCGAGCAGGCTGCCGCTAGCATGGAAGGCCTCGATGCACATGTGGTGAAATCTTTCACAAGAACGCCCGTCAAGAACTTGGCCTTCGACTCGCAAGGTCGGTACTTGCTGATGGATGCGGGTGGGCACGGGCACGTGCAAACCTGGGACTCACAGAGCGACAGGCTGGCAAGCTTCAACACAACTAACACCGGCCCGGTATGGTTCGCCAGCGGCGGCAGCCCGCGCCAGTTGACCTATGCCGGTCAGGGAGTTTTCGTGCTCCTGAATCCAGAGGATGGCAAGAGCTTGCAGGAGTTCCGCTTCCCGGAGGCCGCTGCTGGAGAGGAGCTCACACTTCAGGCCCTGACGGTGTCTGCGGATGCCTCCTTCTGCGCTGCAGCAGTCCGGAGGCTTACCAATCGAGACGAGTCGAAGATCGCGGGTTGGGAGACAACGACCGGCAAACTTGTGGCCCAAGCGACTGAGCCGTGCGGGACGTTGGCATTCTCTCCTGATAAGTCGTGTCTGGCAGTTGGCGATGACGAAGGTCGTGTGAGCCTGCGCGCGCTGCCTTATTTGACAAACGTCGTCGCCGCCTTCCATCAAGACCGGGCTTCTATCCACTGCATTGCTTTCGCGCGCGATCCCAGCCAGGCGGCTGATGGCTTGGCGAAGTACCCGTGGCTACTCGCGACGGGAGATGCCGGCGGCATGATTTATATTTACCAAGTTGCTCTCGGGAGGCTGAAGACCATTTGCCGCGGGTCGCAATATGATGTCTATACCGTTGCGTTCAGTCCCGACGGAATGACGATCGCTTCCGGGGGGCGGCAAGCCATCCATTATTGGGACGTGGCTACCGGCCACAGCTTGCTGAATATTGTTCGAGGGGATGAACATCACGCTCTCGGGTTCTCGCCCGATGGACGGAAGCTGGCCTTCGGCGTGCAGGTGGGTGATTCGGAGGTTATTGATCTGGAGCCAGACCGTGGGGTCATGGCGCTCCGTGGCTTGTCCTCACAGTCCGCCAACGTCGAGTTCTCTCATGATGGTCAGCGGTTGGCGGCGTTGTCGCACAACTGGGAAGTGGGGGTATGGGACCTGGCCTCCAATCGCCTGGAGTGGATTCTACAAGCCCCCAAGGGCCTCTACGCCGACAACGCGGCTCTCGCCTTCAGTCGGGACGACAGCCAGCTTGCGTTCGCGACGCTTACCGACGCCCGCCTGTGGGACCTCAAGACTGCAGGGCTGTCGAAATCGTGGCAGTTGCCGCGAGGACTGGTGCAGCAGCTCTGCTTCGATACCGCGCGTCGGCTGCTGCTTTTTCAGTACGACAATTGGGATGATCCCAAACGACGGATGTGCACGGTCCGTGATCTGCTCAAACCTGACTACACGACGCCGATTGCCGAGTTTCCTGAGTTCAAAGGGCGGGTCTTTTACGCCGTCCTTTCGCAACACGGGGATCTTGTGGCGGTGATTGGAGAGCGGGAAAGAGGGGGACCCAACATTGTGAGAGTGTTTGATCCTCTAAATGGACGCCTGATCCGCGCCCTGCCAGATACCGGGAATCAGGGCAACGATTGGCTTGTGACGGATCTCCAGGCTTCGCGCATCGGTTGCTGGTTTGCCCGCAGAAACCAAATGGTATTCTTCGACATGCCGGACGGGAAACTTTGGCGCGCGTTTCCAGACCAAGCGAACGCTTTATCGCCAAACGGGCGCTGGCTGTCAAAACAGGCCCACGCGGGCCGAGGCGTGACGGTCTTCAGTGCGGACAACCCAACGAAGCAATTCACGATTGGCCTGGACCACGGCGTTGGTTTCTGGCAGCACTTCAGTCCGAATGGCAGACTATTGGCTTTCGGAACCCCCGAAGGAACCGTGCTCGTCTGCGATATGGAAGAAACTGTCCGGCGTTTGGACCAGCTCGGGCTGGGCTGGCGCTGAGACCAAGATCCTACTCGAGGTTCGCTTGAATCCGCGCAAACTGATGAAATGACCGAAGTCACCCGGATCGTTAACGCGATTAGAGCAGGCGACCCGCAGGCCGCCAACCAATTGCTGCCGTTGGTTTACGAGGAACTGCGCAACTTGGCCGAGCACAAAATGACGAACGAAGCGCCAGGCCAGACGCTTCAGCCTACCGCGCTGGCGCATGAGGCTTGGTTGCGCTTGGCAGGCTCAGAAGAGCATGCGTGGCAGAACCGCGCCCACTTCTTCGGCGCGGCGGCTGAAGCTATGCGTCGCATTCTGATTGACGCCGCGCGGCGGAAGCGGGCGCTGCGGCACGGCGGTGGCCAGCAACGCGTTGACATCGAAGAGGTCGAGATCGCAGACACCAAACAGGATGATGACCCGCTCGCTCTCAATGACGCTCTGGAAAAGTTCGCTGTGGAGGACAGCCAAAAGGCTGAATTGGTTAAGCTGCGTTACTTCCCAGGGCTGACCACAGCGGAAGCCGCTGAAATGCTCCATATTTCGATCCCCACCGCCGACCGCTGGTGGGCCTATTCGCGCGCCTGGCTTTTTGGAGAGGTTGGGAGACTCCTGGCCTCGACGCACTGAGTATTGCACTTCCAGGGAAGGCGGTTCTGAGACGATCTCCGCCGGGGCGGCCAAACCCGCTCGGGAATGGCCCGTGCCGGTCGTATAATCGCCTCCAGCGCATCAGATGCTCCCCGCCGGAGGGAAGTGCGCCTGGCAGCAAAACCAATGTCACAAATGCTTTAAAGAGGCTTTCTCGACACCCCTGGCCGCGCTTGGGGGCCCACGACTTCGCGCAACGGAGCAGCGTGCCCCTGCCATGCTGAAACCCGAAGAGGGCAGTTACCTCAGCGCGGCAAAGCCGCAACCGGATACGACAGAATCATGACCGGACAGGATCATTGAGAACTGCCCACCTGCTCTTTCTCCCTGCATGATTCTGTCCCGCCATGAGGTGACTCGACCAAATGCCTGCCAAGAGAACGTTCACATCGAGGAGGTATTTCATGGAAATTCGTCCAGGGCGTCGCGGATCGCCTGTTCGCTGAGCGGCAAGCCGCCCAAAGCCACAGCAAAGCCACCCCAAAGCCTGTTGATAGCCAACGGATTGCGACCCCAAAGCCATCTCAAAGCCACCTTAAAGCCACCTTAAAGCCACCCCAATGCGACCCCAATGCGACCCTAAAGCCACCCCAAAGCTACCACAAAGCCTGCAGAGCCTGTGGGGAAAGGTTGGCACTCGCCTTGAGGTTTTGGCCTTCTGCCCACCGCGGCGGCTCTGTTCCGTGCCAGATCACCTAAAGAGCTGGAACTCCCAGATGGTCGGCCCGCCCTTGGCATCAAGGAGGTTCAGCCGCACCCGCTGAGCGGTGACTGGCGGGAACTCGGCACTAAGCTTCTCACCCGGATCATTCCCCCGGTAACACGTTTCCCACTGCCCGTCCCGGAAGTATTCGATGGCGAACTTGCGGATACGCTTGAGCTCCGGAAAGGCCTGAATGATGGTCGCGCGGCTGAACCTCGTCGGCCTCCCGAGGTCAACCTCCAGCCAAGCGGACGTGGTGCTTGCATCGGTGGCCCAGCGGGTATCGTCCCGCCCGTCTACCGCCTTGTCCGGACCATATTCAGCTTGGTTTTGATAGACGTTTGATGCGGTGGCCCTGGCGTTGGTAGTCAGCGACGGCGCAACCGGCACGTCCAGAGCGGCCAGGCCAAGGGCGGACCGATCCAGGTCAAGCGCGATCACGGTGTCCAACGGCTGCCTGTCATTTGCGGGCGGCGATATTTCCAGGCCGGCCTCGGTCCCGCTCAGTTGAGCCGTGCCGCCCGTCAGGACGCGGCAGCGCACCACCTTGGCCGGAATGGGCGGCAGCTTGAGCGAGCCTCCGGACCAGCGCCAGAGGTGGAGAAAGATGGTCTTGCCTTTGCGGGTCGAGGCGCCGTAGCTGCCCGGCTTGAAGGGCCCGCCACGCGTGCCGTAGATGCTCTGGCCGTATTTCGCCAGCCAGGCGCCCAACTCCTTGAGCCGCTCGGCTTGCTCTGGTGCAATCTGCCCATTGGGCATCGGCCCCACATTCAGCAACAGGTTGCCATCACCGCCAGCGCAACGGATCAACATCTCCAGGCAGGCTGAGTATGGCTTCACGCCATCTTTATGCCCGCCCCAGGCCCATTGGCCGCTACGCGATATCGTCATGCACGATTCCCACGGTCGCTGGTCGTCATAGGCGCCGACATTCTGTTCCGGGGTGTAATAATCGGCGCTAGGAGAAAGGATCTGGCGATCGGTGTTGCTGGGCCCGAGGTCGAGGCGGTTGTCTATGATGATCCCGGGCTGCAGCTCCTTCACGATTTGGTAGGTGCGCGCCTGGTCGTAGAGCGGTTCGCGCCCGTCCCAGTCGAACCAGAGCAGGTCAATGCGGCCGCATTGCGTCAGGAGTTCGCGCACTTCCGACTGCATCCGCGTCACGAACAGCCCGTTGCGTTCGGTCCGGAAATCCGGGTCGCGCCAGTCCATCGGCGAGAAATACCAGCCGATGCGCAGGCCCTGCCGCCGTGCCGCCCGTGCAAGTTCCGCGCAGACGTCGCGCCGGAACTGGGTGTGCGCGATGTTGTAGTCACTCGCTTGGCTGGGCCAGAGGAGGAACCCATCGCAGTGCTTGGCCGTAAGCACCATATATTTAACGCCCGCAATTTTCGCAAGGCGCGCCCACTCTGAGCCGCTGAAATTAGTCGGGTTGAACTCCTGGTAGAGGTTGTCATAGACCTCGACGGGAATCTCGCCCTTGTTCGGGCACTTGGGATTGGAGTTGGCGCGCGACCAACTGATCTCGGTTTCCTTGAGGCTCACTGGCCCCCAGTGGATGAAGAGACCGAAGCGACCCTCCGTCCACCATCGAAGGCGCTCGGGATACGGGCGCGGCCCCAGGCTGGCATCAGTTGCCATGGCGTTTGCTGGGGTCGCGGAGGCTGTGGGCGCGACATAATCAAACGGCTTGTCGTTGAACCAGCGGGCGAGGGCTGCGATGTTACGGTCGTTGCCGGAGAAGGAGTCCATCGGCTTGCCTAGGTAATCGGCGATTGGCAGCGGCAGCGAGTTAGTTCCCGGTTTACTGAACCCGTAGATGCCGTAAACGCGGTTGGCCGGATCAGAGAGAATCTTGCGGGCGTCATGGCGGTCGCCCCAGCCGACCAGGCAAAGCATCGGCTGGGTGCGTTGGCCGAGGCGGGGAGCGACGGCGCGCATCGCGTCCGGGGTCCCGCTCTCGTCCATCAACCAGTCCGTCTCTTTGAAGACGGAGGTATTCAGGAAGTGCGGGCTGCGGACATCGTGACACGAGAGCCAGATGACGCAGTTGGGCTTAACCCGTTTGGCGGTGTCGTGGATGCGCCGCCAGCAGCGTTCCGTGGCTCTTTGTTCGTAGAGGAGGCGATCTGCCGGGGCCGGCTTTCCGTCGGAGGGAAAGGGTTTGCCGGTAAGCTGCGTATAAAGATCCTGCTCCGCCTTCAACCACTGACCTTGATTGGCCTGCTGGCGCGCCTCGTCCGAAGGGTTCCAGAGCCAGTCCACCATGAAGCCATCCATCTTCGTCAGGCGCAAGGCCTCCGTGATCGCTTCGGCGAGATAGTCCAGATAGGCGTCGGTCAACGGCAGGTGGAACGTAGCCGGCGTGCCGTAGCTGAGATCAGCGTGCTCCTTGCCCCAGCGCGTGTTGGCTGCGACACAGAAGTAGCCCATGACCTTGATGCCGCGCGCATGGCCCAGCTTTACCAACCGGGTGGTGAAGTCATGGCGAAGCCCCGGTTGCGACGGGACCTTTCCGCCCTGATACCAGGCATAGCCGTCAGCCGACACGGCAAAGGTCTGGATGACATTGGCGCCAAGCCCGCTATACCAATCGAGGTGTTGCCCCGGGTCCGCATCGGCCCAAAGGCCGGGCGGCGCAAAGCCGTTGGGCCCGCCTGGCCCCCAGTTAAAGTCAATGCAGAATGCGCGAATCGCTTCCCCTGCGAAGAGGCCCGCGCTGCTTGTCCACAAGAATAGAAGCGCGGCCCACAACATCGCGCCCCCAAGCACCGGATGGCGTGTTGACTGGCGTGGCCTCGCCGGGCCGTGATCGGCGGTGGGTTCCGTCAGGATGTGCGTCCCGGGAAAGCGTTTCAACTCCGCAGATTCCGACGCCGGGTCTCGTGAGAGGCTCATGCCTCTTGATACCAAACGCGAAAACGCCCAACAAGCCTTCGTCGCATGTCCAACGGTCGTTGCCGACGCAGCCCCGGTGTTCCAGGTCAGTGCAAGCGCGGATACGCGTCCCAGGATGGCAGGCGCTTACGCCCGTCAACTGCCTGACACCGCCGAAGGAACTGGAGGGGATTACCCCGTGCCACCGCGCACGCTCCCGCGCCTCTACTCGGAAACCGTGAGCACTGAGTTTCGCCCCCCAAAGGGGTTTTGGACGCTTTCCTTGGCGCTGGGATCAGGCCGCCAGTGGCCGTCCACGACAAAAAGGTACTCATGCCGTCCCGGCCCGAGCTTGAGGTCGCCTTTCCAGCGGCCATTGCCCAACGGGACGAGGGGTGTGGAGTCCGGCTTCCAACCATTGAAAGAGCCGGCCACATACACTTGCTTGGCGGCTGGCTCCACTAGTTGCAGGGCCACG
>Ga0187877_1004212_pt1 | contig 11158 bp, 8 predicted proteins | sample June2016WEW_17_1_3_FD_132430 | JGI IMG/M metagenome (GOLD analysis project Ga0187877, IMG submission 132430) | Peatland microbial communities from SPRUCE experiment site at the Marcell Experimental Forest, Minnesota, USA - June2016WEW_17_100 | ecosystem: Environmental > Terrestrial > Soil >... | reverse complement strand
TGGCTCTCAGTCAGGTTTTGTGGTCGCAACCAACCCCCCGGGGCTGCCGTATTCCGGCTTTGGGCTCTTATACATGTTTACGAACACTTGGGCCTTACCTGGCAATCTTCTGCAGTGGACCAATTACTCTCTCGCTTTCGATTACATGGACACCTTCAGCAACCTGGCGTCCTTGGACCTGCAGCTTAAAGACGCCAATGGAAACTGGATTCAGCATACGCAGATCTACAATCAGCCTGCCCCGACCTGGCTTACGACACAAGCCTCACTGGACACGTTTACGGCCCCGCCCCCGGGGGCCTCGGGCCCGTTCGACCCCGGACATGTGAAGGCAATCGCGCTCAATGTTGAGATGCTCGCTCCCGGCGGGTTGTACGTCGGTTCCTTCGACAATATCCGATTTGTCGGGCCGGAGGTTGACCTTGGGGGCGGCCAGACCACGTCGGTTTATAATAGCGCTAACGATTCGCTTGGCTGGCTGACCATCAGCCGGATTCCTAACGGGGGTTCAATTTCTTGGATTGGGGGAGGGACCTTGCAGTCTGCCACGAGGGTCAGCGGGCCCTGGAGCAATCTCACGAACGCGACCAATCCGTACACTTTCAACCCGGGGACATCGAACTGGTTCTTTCGGTTGCACCGCTGAAGGTCGCAGCCAGCCATGTTCGAGAGATGTCCTTTCCGGGGGTCTGTTTTAGAAGGCCACGTGCGATGCGGGCATTTGCGCAAGCTGGCACCGGCTCTGTGACTCCGGAGCAAACGCCCAAGCCTCCGAAACCAGAGATGTACGAAGCACCTCGGAATTGAACCTGCCGTTCAATTCCGCTACAATGGGTACGCAGCTTCCAGTCTGATTCGCCAGCGCCAAGCTCACATCCTCACTAACCCTGCCATAAATGGCTCGGCCGTGGAATCACGGCAGAAACGGCTCATGGCTGAACTAAGTCTTCGTGCACCCAGAGGGACTCAGGCCCTTCATTCTCAAACAACAATCTCACGTCGCAAAACACAAAACCTATAATGAGGAGAATGGGCATTTATTCGAGAATCCATGCGGGAGCCCGGTCGGTTTGCCCTCGGCGAGTTTCGCCCCTCCTGCCCGCAGGGAATACCACCCACTCTTGGCGGAGGCGCTGCGGGCGACCCGGATGACCCGGAAGAAAGACCCCTCCCGGTTGCCCTGTTACCGAATCACCTTTGCCAACACCGGCTCAAGCGGTGCGACGCCGAACAGCGAGACGCATGATGATAATCGCCGCTACCCCCTTCTTTATGGGAATTGCCGCCCTCAAATTTAAGTCAGGAGACATGGAAGCCATGGGCAAAAACCTCGGTGGTTCCGTCATGCTATTCCTGGTCCCAAAGATCGTCGAAACGATTATCACCTGGGCTGCCAAGTAGCAGACTAATTTGTTGTCCTGTGCGCCGGAACGGAGCCGCGGATTTCGAGCGGCGGGAAAGTGGATTTCTCCCCCTTGAAAATTTAACGCCGCAATTCCAATTTACTGGCCATGATCGAAGTTACACATTCAGCGGGCGACGAATGGCTGGTAAGCATCAAGAGCACCGTTACCACTCATCATCGCGTGCGGGTGACCAAGAAGGATGTCGAACGGTTAGCTGGGGGCCGATCGACCGAAGAACTGCTCCAGGAGAGCATCCAGTTTCTTCTGGAGCGCGAGCCGAATACTTCGATTCTTCCCGCGTTCGATCTGCCACTAATCGGGCGCTATTTCTCGGAATACGAGCGGGAAATCCAAAGCCGGCTTCACCGAAAAGACTAAACGGATCCTCGTGTGTGATTGTATCCCGCGGATTCATCACCTCACGCGAAGCAGCCGACATGCCGAACGGCGAAAACACATCTGAAACGAGGGACGCTGGCTCCTTTTCAGCATGTTCATTTCTTCCATTCTTTCAAGGCGGTGAGAATACCGTGACTCATGGATTCGTCCTACTGTTTTGCGCCAACAGAGGAGTCTGCCATCCGCCGCCAAGGGCTCTGTAGAGGGCAACGAGGTTCTCGGTGACGGTGCGCTGGCTGTCCACCAGTTGATCTTCAGCTCCAAAAAGGGAGCGTTTGGAATCGAGGACGTTAAGGAAATCGCCGTTGCCCGTGGTGTAAAGTTCCTTCGCAATTTCCAGCGCCCGCCGGTTGGCCGAGGACCGAGTCATTCAGCGCGACCGGATCTTCGCTTGTTACGGCAATCGGGATTGCTGTGCCCCAGCATTCTGGGAGATCAGAAGCGGAGAATGCATGGAAGCTGGGCCGGAAGGGCAGCCGGCCCGGGCGGAATAGAACCGCGTGATCAATTCGTCCCGATTTCCTGTCTCCCGTGTCCCTCCGCAAGCCCGGCCTCGCATGCATCAAATGCTCCGGCTCAGGGTTACTCATACCGCAACGCGACGATCGGATCCAGGGCTGCTGCTTTGTGAGCAGGATAGAAACCGAAAAAGACGCCAATCACCGAACTAACCCCAAAGGCCAGGAGGATGGACCCAGTTGAGACAATGGCTTTGAAGTCCGCCACCATCCCCACCACGTGCGAGGCACCGACGCCGCAAAGCACACCAATCAACCCACCTAGCAAGCTCAGCGTGATGGCCTCAATTAGGAACTGCAATCGGATGTCTCCAGGCTGCGCGCCCACAGCAATGCGGATGCCAATCTCGCGGGTGCGCTCGGTCACGCTCACCAACATGATGTTCATGATGCCGATGCCGCCGACAAAGAGCGAGATGCCGGCAATAGAGCCCAACAGGAGGGTAATGACCTTGGAAATGGAATTTACCGTATCGGCAATTTCCTTTTGGTTGAAGACATTGAAGTCGTCGTCGCGCCCTTCGGTCAGGCGGTGGCGTTGGCGCAGCAAACTGGTGATTTGCTGCTGGGCGATTTCCATGCGGTCTGAGCTCGCAATCTGGAGGTTGATGGAGCGCAGGTATTTTTCGCCAGTGATGCGCCTCATGGCGGTGGTGTAAGGGATGAGAATGCGGTCATCCTGATTCTGTCCGCCCATGCCGGCGCCTTTGCTTTGCAGCAGGCCGATAATCACGAAGGGAATGTTCTTGATGCGCACGCTCTGACCCACCGGGTTTAGCGGTCCGAACAGTTCGTTCGCCGTTTTGGAGCCGATGACAGCCACTTTGGCCGCGCTGCGCACCTCCCGCTCGGTGAACATGGATCCGGAGCTAAGCTTCCAGTCGCGGATCTTGAGGTAATCAGGAGACTCACCAACGATGCTGGTGGACCAGTTGCGCCCGTTGGCAATCGCCTGAGCGGTGGTCGAGACTTCGGGGCTGACCGCCGCCACATCCGTCACCTCGCGAGCAATTGCCTCCGCGTCAGCAAGGGAGATGGTGCTGGCGCTGCCCAAGCCCGTGTTCACACCACCGGAGTGGCGGCTGCCGGCGAACACGCTAAGCAAGTTCTGCCCCAGGGCAGCCACTTGGGACTCGATCCGGGCTTGTGCCCCGTTCCCGACTGCCACCATGGCGACGACTGATGCCACTCCAATAATGATGCCAAGGGCGGTAAGGGTTGACCTCATCTTGTTGCGTCGCAACGCCCGCAAGGCGATGAGGGCTGTCAAAGCCGGTCGAAGCAGGAACGTCCAAAAATATCTAAACAGGACCATAGTTCAGGCGAGTTTGGCGTGATGCTGGGCCTTATCGAGCTTGGCTAACTCCTGGTGTGCGATAAGGCGATTTTCAGTCTGCGAATCGCCGATGATTTGGCCATCACGCATCACCACAACCCGTTTACAATAAGCGGCAATGTCCAGTTCATGAGTCACCATAACGATGGTGATATTCGAGTCATTGAGTGCCTGGAAAAGGCCCATGATCTCAATGCTGGTGCGGGTATCGAGATTGCCTGTCGGTTCGTCTGCTAGAACCAGTTCAGGCTTGTTCACCAAAGCCCGCGCAATGGCAATCCGCTGCTGCTGACCACCGGACAACTGGCTGGGGTGATGGCCGGACCGGTTAGCCAGGCCAACCTTTTCAAGTGCCTCCTTTGCCCGTTGTCGACGCTCACGCAAGGACCCGAGCGGATGAGTATAGAACAAGGGCAGTTCGACGTTCTCCAGGGCGGAAGTCCGGGCGAGTAGGTTGAAGCTCTGAAATACAAACCCGAGCTTGTGATTTCTGAGCGCGGCCAACTGTTTACGGTTAAGGCCGGCAACGTCAACGCCGTCGAGCAGGAAGTTTCCGCCAGTCGCCTTGTCCAGACAGCCGATAATGTTCATCAGTGTGGACTTGCCTGAACCGCTCGCGCCCATGATGGCGACGAACTCTCCTCGATGAACCTGCAAGTCCACGCCCCGCACAGCCTCGACTTCAACCTCGCCGGTCTTATAACTCTTGCGAACCCCGCGCAGTTGGATAACGGCTGAGTTGTTGGTGGAAGCTCTCATGGGGCTGGGGGAGGAGGACCGCCAAACCCGCTTTTAACAGAACCGCTCGAAACCGCCGAAGTGACGACCGCAGTTCCCTCACTCAGCCCGTCGAGAACCTCGGTGTCAATCCCGTCGGTGATGCCGGTCCTTATTACCATGGGTTTCAGCGTTGCCGGATCAGCGCCCGGGGAATAAACGAGTCGTTGGTTCCGGGCCAGCTTTGCGGGCCGGCTTTGTTGGGCTTTAATCGTGCTCGGAGCAGGCCCTGATGAGGCCTTGCCTGCGAACGTCCCCGGAGGACCGTCCTTACCGGCGGGTGGAGGAGACGGTAGCACACCATCACCCGCTGGTTTCGCAGCGGCAAACTGCTCAAACTTCGCGCCTTCCGGAGGAGTGAATCGCAGTGCGGTATTGGGAACTTTGAGGACGTCTTTTCGTTCGCTTACCAGAATGGAAACGTCGGCGGTCATGCCCGGAAAAAGCCTCTGTTCCGGATTGTCCACGGAAATGAGCGTTTCGTAGGTAACTACGTTCTGCGTTGTAGTCGGAGCTTTCCGAACCTGGGTCACGGTTCCATGGAAAACGTCGTCAGGGAACGCATCCACGGTGAAGTCCACCGGTTGGCCATCTTTGACCTGGCCAATGTCCGCTTCGGAAACCGTGGCGCTGATGTTCATCTTTGTTATGTCCTTCGCAATCGTAAACAGCACGGGCGTGCTCATGGCAGCGATGACTGTCTGGCCAAGGTCCACCTTTCGGGCGATGACGATGCCGTCCACTGGGGCAGTAATTTTGCAGTAACCGAGGTTAGCCTGTGCGCTTTCAAGCGCCGCTTGCCTGATGATCACCGTGGCCTCGGCCTGTGCCAGTTCCGCCGTGGCCTGATCCAAGTCGAATTGGGACGCGGCCTTGATCGGGACAAGGACCTTTTTGCGCTCGAGATTCTGGCGTTTGAGGGTGACATCAGCTTTGGCGCTGGCTACCTCCCCCTCCGCTTGCCGCAGGGCAGCTTGATAGATGGTTGGATCAATCTCGGCGACCAACTGCCCTTTCTTCACAGGCGAGTTGTAGTCAGCATTCAAGACCGAAATCTTGCCGGATACCTGGCTGCCCACATCCACGCTAACGAGAGCACTCAATGTTCCGCTGGCCGTGACGTGCTGAACCAGGTCCCCACGCGCTACCGTGGTGGTCTCATATTTGGATACTGCGCCGCCGGGCGGTTTGCAGCCGGAAATGATCAGGATTCCTGTAAGAAGAATCGGAATGACGTGAGGTTTCATCATAATCTCGTTTTACCGAACCATCACCGCGTCTGTGTGCCGGCCACGATGGCGGCCGATGCGCTGGCCGGAGCACGGGACTTGTACCCGTGGTAACCCAGCCAGCACAGGACCAGGAAAGCTGCCTGTCCACCAGCGTGCTTCAGTCCGGAGCAATAAACTAACGACGCAACCCAGCCGGCGATGCCCGCAAAGATCAGGACACCGACAAACCCCTGCAGCGAAGAGGCCAGTCCCTTCCGGTGCGGCAGCATGTCCAATCCGTCGAGGGAGAGGACCGGGGCAATGAGCGAAAAGCCCAGCGTGTAGACGGTTAGCGGTAACACTGCCCACGGGAGTTGCGGCGTCAGACAATAATTGGCAGCGAGGTTGATCGCGACGGCCACCCCCATCATGAGGAAGGCATATCGGACCTGGCGTGCTGGCTCCATGCGGCCGGCCAGCCGGGCGCTCAACATCGAGCCTAGCATCAGCCCCGCAACAATCGGCACAAACATCCAGCCGAACTGGCGTTCCGAAAGATGGAGAATGTTCAGCACCACATCCGGCGCTGTGGCCACATACAGCAGGAAACCGCCAGCCCCGAAGGCCAATGCCAGGCACGACAGAAGGAACGGGAAATGGCCCAGCGCCTCGCGGTAGCCGCGGAGCAGATGGCCGGGATGGAACGAATGCCGCAACTGAGGCGGCAGAGTCTCGGGCAGACCCCAGTGACACGCGGCGCCCAGCGCGATTCCCAGCAACCCCAGGAAGACGAACGGCCCACGCCATCCGAACCACACGTGCAGGAAGCCTCCAAGAATCGGGGCGATCACCGGCCCCAGGCCGCCCAGCATTGCCGCTTGCGCCATGAGCGCCTGCGCTTCCGCGCCATGGAAGAGGTCGCGGATGATCGCGCGGCTCACAATCATCCCGGCCCCGGCGGCCAGTCCCTGCACCACTCGCAGCCCCACCAGCCAGCCAAATCCCGGCGCGACCACACAGGCCAGCGCGCTCGCGCTGTAAACTGCCAGCGACGCGAGAATCACCCGCTGCCGTCCGAACGAATCCGACAGCGCACCATGGAACAGGTTCATCCCCGCCAGTGCCAGCAGGTAACAGCTAAGCGTGGACTGCATGCGGATCTCGCTGACGCCGAAATGCGCCGCCAGCGCCGGAAACGACGGGAAATACGTGTCCACAGAAAACGGCCCGAGCGTGGACAGCGCTCCAATCACCAGGATCGTTTTGAGGTGTTTCATTATCAAGTGGTCGTAGCCTGAGGGGTTACGCCTGCGACTGGCGGATTGATAGTTTGGATGGATGGGTAGGTCGCGCCTTTGAAGATTCTGCGCACGACCACGTAAAAGACCGGAACCAGGAATACGGCCAGGATGGTAGCGGTCAGCATGCCCCCAATCACCCCGGTGCCGATAGCATTCTGACTGGCCGAACCCGCCCCCCACGCCACGGCCAGGGGCGTAACCCCCAGGATGAAAGCAAACGAAGTCATCAAAATCGGGCGCAGCCGCAGATGCACCGCTTCGAGTGTGGCTTGTATGAGCCCCAAGCCCCGTTCTTGCGCGTCCTTGGCAAATTCAACGATCAGAATGGCGTTCTTGGTAGATAGGCCGATGATCGTTAGAAAACCGACCTTGAAATACACGTCATTGGATAGGCCTCTCAGAGAGGTTGCTGCCAGCGCGCCGATGATACCCAGGGGCACCACCAGCAACACTGCGGTGGGAATCGACCAGCTTTCATAAAGGGCAGCCAGGCACAAAAAGACCACAATGATCGAGAGCGCATAGAGCATGGGGGCCTGTGAGCCGGATAGCCGCTCCTCGTAGGATTGCCCCGTCCACTGGTAACCGATGCCGTCCGGCAGTTGTTTGGCTACCCCCTCCATTGCGGTCATGGCTTCGCCTGTGCTGTGGCCGGGAGCCGGTGTGCCCACAATCTCCACGGAAGGAAACCCGTTGTAGCGCTGCAGATTGGGCGAACCGTAGCTCCACTTCAACGTGGTCACAGCCGCCAACGGCACCATCTTGCCCGAATTATTGCGCACATAGAGCTTCCCAATATCGTCGGGCTTCATCCGGAAGGCGGCATCTAGTTGCACGATAACTCGCTGAACGCGATTGCCGTTCACGAAATTGTTTACATAGGCCGAGCCGAAGCAGCTCGACAGCACCGTGTTCAAATCACCGAGGGAAACTCCCTGCGCGCTCACCTTCTCCTTGTCGATATCGATCTTGAGTTGTGGCTCATCGTCCATGCCCTGCACGCGCACGCCGGAAAGCCGCGGATCTTTCGCCGCCAGGGCCAGCAACTGATCTCGAGCGGCTACCAATTGCTCATGGCCCAGTCCGCCAAGGTCCTGCAGTTCAAGATCGAAACCCGACTGCATGCTCAGCTCTGTGATGGGCGCGGGGACCAAGGCAAATATCATGGCGTCTTTGATGCCGAAAAACCGGCCGTTCGCTCGCGCGACGACTTCTTGCACCGAATGCCCGGCCCCAGTCCGCTGGCTCCAAGTCTTCAACCGGGCAAAGCACGCGGCCGCGTTTTGGCCGTTTCCCCCGAAACTGAACCCCACGATGGACATGAAGCTCTCCACCTCGGGCTGTTGCCGATAAAAGTCTTCAACCTGCTTCAAAACCTCGACCGTGCGCTGGGATGTGGCGCCCACCGGCAGTTGGATGCTGGTTATGAAGAAACCCTGGTCCTCTTCCGGCAGGAAAGCGGAAGGCAGCCGCCAATAAAGAAGCGCCGCGGCTACCAGGATGACGTTATAGACGACGAGACTGCGCACCGGTCGATTCAGACACCACCCAACCCAACCCTGGTAACGGTTCGTTGTTGTCGTGAAGCCGCGATTGAACCAGCCAATAAATCCACGCCTTTCATGGCGGCGCCCCTGTTCAATCGGTTTGAGCAGTGAGGCGCACAGGGCCGGCGTCAGCGACATCGCCAGGAGGACCGAGAAGAGCATGGCCGAAACCATGGCCAGAGAGAACTGCCGGTAGATCGTTCCGACGGAGCCGCTGAAGAACGCCATCGGGATAAAAACGGCCGTCAGCACCAACGTGATCCCGATCAGCGCACCGGTGATTTGGCCCATGGCTTTGCGAGTGGCCTCGCGGGGAGGAAGCCCTTCATCATGCATGAGGCGCTCGACATTCTCGACGACCACGATCGCATCGTCCACCAGGATGCCGATGGCCAGCACCACACCGAATGGCGTCAGCACATTAACAGAAAACCCGAACGCGTAGAGGCTCACGAACGTGCCGAGCAGCGCCACCGGAATGACGATGGTGGGTATGAGTGTGGCCCGGAGGTTCTGCAGGAACAGATACATCACCAGGAACACCAACACCACCGCTATGACCAGGGTTTTTATCACCTCTTCAATCGAGATCTTGATGAAGTCGGAGGAGTCCATCGGGTAGGTCACCGCGATACCCGCCGGGAAGAACCTGGACAACTCTCGCATCCGCGTCTGGACCGCCGTGGCGGTCGATAAAACATTGGCTCCGGAGGCAAGCTTAATGCCAATCCCCACGCCTGGCTGGCCGTTCGCGCGTGCCATCATGTTATAGCTTTGCCCTCCCATCTCAACGCGGGCCAGATCACGCAGCCTGACCTGCGAGCCCGCTTGGTTTACCCGGAGTAGAATATTTTGAAACTCCGCCGGTGTTCGCAGGGTGGACTGGGCGCGCAGAGTCACATTTAGCTCCTGGCCGGCAAGCGCCGGGAGGTCGCCGAGTTGTCCGACCGACACATCGGTATTCTGGGCTGAAATAGCGGCCGTCACATCGCTGGCGGTCAGCCCGTAACTATTGAGTTTGTCCGGATCGAGCCAGACGCGCATGGCGTATTCAGCCCCGAACATGCTTGCTTCGCCTACACCACTTACCCGCCGAAGTGGATCCAATACGCTGGAGGCCAAGAAATTGCCGAGGGCGAATTGGTCCATGCTGCCATTTGTGCAGGAGATGCTGATAATCATGGCCATATTGCGGGTGGCTTTGGTGACCGTGACCCCCTGCTGCTGGACGGTTTGCGGTAAGCTCGGCATCGCCAGTTGGACCTTATTCTGAACCTGAACTTGGGCAGTATCGCCATTGGCCCCGGGCGTGAAGAATAACGTGAGCTGGGATTGGCCGCTGGAGCTGCTGCTGGCCGTCATGTACTGCAGGTTATCCAAACCGGTCATCTGCTGCTCCAGTAAGGAGGTGACGGTGTCCTGAACCGTTTCGGCGGAGGCCCCCGCATAATTGGCGGAAACCGAAACGGACGGGGGAGCGACATTGGGATACTGTGCCACCGGAAGGTGCGTGATGGCCAACACTCCGGCCAGCATGATCAAAATTGAGATCACCCAGGCGAAGACTGGCCGGTCGATGAAGAACTTTGCCATACCTCACTCCTTAGCGAGCGGCCGCTGTCGCTGGCACTGGCACGGTATTCGTGGTGGCCGTTCGGAAGGGTGTGGGCACAACGGTGGTGCCCGCTCTGGCCTTTTGCAGGCCTTCAACAATGACACGCTCGCCTGCCTTCAGCCCACCGGTGACGATCCACTTGTCTCCGGATACGCCATCGGTCTGAATCGGCTTTTGCTCCACCTGGTTCTGCGGGGTCACCACCAGCACTTTGGCTTGGCCGGTGGAATCGCGGCTGACAGCGCGTTGCGGCACGGTCAACGCTTTCGAGTTTTTGCCCAGTTCGAGTTGCCCGCGCACGAACATGCCCGGAAGCAACAGTTTATCTGGATTCGCGACGCTGGCTCGCAGCCCAACCGAACCAGTGGTTTCATCGACGGTGACGTCGGCAAACAGCATCTTGCCCGCCTGTGCGTAGGGCGTTCCATCTTCCAGGAGCAGCGTCACTCTCGCCTCGCCCGGCTTGGCGCCTTGCGCCTTTCGCTCCTCAAAGGACCGGCGGAACCGCAATATCTCGGTGGTGGACTGGGTGAAATCCACATACACGGAATCCAATTGCTGTATCGTAGCCAGCTTCGTGGCCTCGGTCGCGCTGAGCAGCGCTCCCTCGGTCACCAGTGACTTGCCGATGCGTCCGGGAATCGGCGCTGTTACTTTGGTGTAACCCAGGTTGAGGGAGGCGGTCTGCAAGGCCGCTTTCGCTGATAGAACATCCGCCTCACTCTGCAGGGCGGTGGCCTTGGCATCCTCGTAGACCTGCTGGCTTACGCCGTTGATCTTCACCAACGATTCTTTGCGTCGCGCGTCAGCCTGTGAACGCTCGAGCGTCGCCTCGACTTTCGCCAGATTAGCCTTGGCGCTGTCGTAACTTGCCTGGAGGGGGGCGGGATCGATTTCGAACAACACCTGGTCAGCCTGCACGTCGGCCCCTTCCTCGAAGAGCCGTTTCATGAGAATGCCGGTCGCACGAGCTCGCACTTCAGCAACCCGGACGGCGTTCACGCGGCCTGGCAATTCTACCGTAACCGCTACGGTCTCTGGAGCAATG
>Ga0187877_1004207_pt1 | contig 11170 bp, 10 predicted proteins | sample June2016WEW_17_1_3_FD_132430 | JGI IMG/M metagenome (GOLD analysis project Ga0187877, IMG submission 132430) | Peatland microbial communities from SPRUCE experiment site at the Marcell Experimental Forest, Minnesota, USA - June2016WEW_17_100 | ecosystem: Environmental > Terrestrial > Soil >... | reverse complement strand
TTTCCAGTGCTGTCCGCAGGATCGATCAGTACCGAAGTAGCCCGCCCCGAGACCCAGTTGTAATCCTGCCCTCCATCTCCAGTAGCATCGGAAGCAAGCGGAGCCGGTCCAAGCGGCGCCCACGCCGTGGAGCCTGAATTGGAGGACGAAAATGCCGCTCCAGATATTGATGTCGATGCCGATCCGGTCAACGTCCTCGCCGCTCGCATCGTCGCAGCCGCGCGCTGGGCCCGCATTGCCATCTTCTGCCGGTAAGCCCGGAACCGCAGTCCCGCCGCCGATTCTCCCCCAGGCACAGTCCGCCCCCGCTGGTTCCAGTTCCACTCCAATTGATCGCGCAGATAAGGACGATCCCCGTCGCGTTCTTCAGCAGAGGTGGAATTTGTTTTCCCGCCAGACTCCTGACCAAAGGCGCTGCCTAAGAACTCGCCAGCGAAAACTCCGCTGAAAAGAAAAACGAAAGCCACGAAAAAGATAAAAAAGAAAATGAAAGTAGAAGAACGCACATCACGGCTGGCCATACATTGAAACGCTATCTTGCGCCGGCGCGACGCAGCGCACCTCTAGAGTTTCAACGATTAAGCAAAGATTTCCACGTCCTCGAAAGTCCCCCCGTCCTTGGTAGACAGTCTTTTGAAAAGCCAAAAGCTGAAAGCCGACAGCTAAAAGCTGCCGTTCCGCGCAACATCCGCTATACTAACGAAGCATGTCCGTGATCAAAAACATCGGAGCCATCGCCCAGGGAATGACCATCACCCTCAAGGAGATGTTTCAGCCATCCATCGTCGAGAACTATCCCGACGGTCCTGGCCCCCTGAAAGGCGCAAAGTTTCAGGAACGCTTTCGTGGCATGCACGTGCTCCAGCGCGACGAAAACGGACTGGAGAAATGCGTAGCCTGTTTCCTCTGCGCCGCCGCCTGTCCCTCGAATTGCATCTACATAGAAGCCGCAGAAAACACCGCCGAAACCAGAGTTTCAGGCGCCGAACGCTATGCCCGTGTTTACAACATCGACTATAATCGATGTATATTTTGCGGCTATTGCGTGGAGGCTTGTCCTACCGATGCGATTACGCACGGGCATGGATTCGAGCTGGCAAGTTTCAATGCGAGCAATCTGATTTACCGGAAAGAACAGATGCTGGCCCCGGCTCCGGCGCACATGGGAGCCAATCAGGTGTTTGCGCAATCGGAAACGGATGCGGGCGTGACGGGGGATTAGCGAACTTCGAGATGCTTCACCAAGCGCCGGTCCCTAAAGGGACCGGCGTTCTTGTATGGAGCAAGTTCTCAGTTCCCGGTTCTCTCGCGCTTGATTGTGGATTGTTGCACTTTGAGTTTGGGTGGCGCAGTGATGAGTTTGGTGGCGCAGCACTTCAGCGCTGCGGTCCCTGCATTGTTTTGATTGCGGCTTTAGCCGCTCAGGTCACGATCGACAACTGATGTCCAACTTTCTCCAAACCGTGAAGGAACGCGTCGTCGTTTATGACGGCGCCATGGGGACGAACATCCAGAAGCGCAATCCCACCCTGGACGATTTCTGGGGCAAGGAGAACTGTAGCGAAGTTCTAGTGCTGAGCCGTCCCGATATTATTCGCGAGATTCATGCCGACTTTTTCCGCGTGGGCTGCGACGTCGTGGAAACAAATACCTTCGGCGGGACGGGCCTGGTTCTCGGCGAGTTCGATCTGCGCGACAAAGTGCGCGAGATCAACGTTAAGGCAGCGCAACTCGCCAGGGAAGTGGCGCAGCAATTCTCGACCAGGGACAAACCGCGGTTCGTGGCCGGCTCGATGGGTCCGACCACAAAATTGCCTTCGCTAGGACACATCGGTTGGGATGCGATGTTGGCATCATACGAAGAGCAGGCGCTGGCGCTGATCGAGGGCGGAGTCGATGTGCTGCTGATTGAGACGTGCCAGGACCTGTTGCAGGCAAAGATCGCCACGGTCGCAGTGCTGGACGCAATGCGCAAGGCGGGCAAGCGCCTGCCGGTGACGGTGCAGGTCACGCTGCAGGAATCGGGGACCATGCTGCTCGGGACCGAAATTGGCGCGGCGCTGACGACGCTTGAGCCGTACGATATCGACGTGATTGGTCTGAACTGCGCGACCGGACCGGCGGAGATGAATGAGGCGGTCCGCTATCTGGGGCTGAACTCCACCAAATACATTTCGGTTTTGCCCAATGCTGGTCTCCCGCAGAACGTGGGCGGCCATGCCGTGTACAAGCTCACGCCGAAGGATCTGGCTGAGTATCACAAACATTTTGTGCAGGATTACGGCGTGCGCATTGTCGGCGGCTGTTGCGGTACGACTCCCGACCATCTGAAAGCCGTAGTCGATGCGGTGACCGGCGTAGAGCCGGCGAAGCGGGATGTGAAGCCAGTAGGCGCGGCCTCAAGCGCCTATACATCGGTGCCGCTCGATCTGGAGCCAAAGCCTCTGATCGTAGCGGAGGAGATGAATACAACAACGCGGGTCGATCATTTCCGCAAGCTGGTACAGGCAAGAAAGTACGACGACATTCTGACACTGGCGAAAAAGCTGGCGAACGAAGGCTCGCACATGCTCGACCTGTGCTGCGCCATCGTGGGCGAAGACGAGAAGGGCTACATCTCCGCCATCCTCGAAAAAATCGCAACCCGCGTCCCCGCGCCGATACTAATCGACAGCACCGAAGCCGACGTCGTGGAAGAGGCGCTGAAGCGCATCCCCGGCAAAGCCATCATCAATTCGATCAACCTGGAAGACGGCGAGAAGCGGACATCGAAAGTGTTGCCGATGGCGAAGCGCTATGGCGCGGCTGTCATTGCGCTGACCATCGACGAAGAGGGCATGGCGCTGACCGCGGACAAGAAAGTTGCAATCGCGCATCGCATCTTCGATCTGGCGACACAAAAGTACGGCATCCGTCCCGTGGACTTGCTCTTCGACGCGCTGACCCTTCCGATCTCGACCGGGCAGGAAGAATACCGGTCGGCCGGCATCGAGACCTTGAAGGCGGTGAAGCGAATCCACGACGAACTGCCGGAAGTGAAGACAGTGCTTGGCGTGAGCAACATCAGCTTCGGCCTCGATGCCTATCCAAGACGGGTCCTGAACTCGGTGTTTCTGCACGAGGCGGTAGAAAATGGACTCGACGTTGCCATCGTCAATTACTCGAAGATTTATCCGCTGTATAAAGTTCCGTCAGAAGAAGTGGAACTGGCGCGCAAGCTGATTTACCAGGACCGCTCGAACGGCGATCCGCTGCAGGTGTATATGCAGCATTTCGCGGGCGTGAAAGGCAAGGCGCAGGCGCAGACCACGGCGCACGTGGCAACACTTTCGATCGAAGACAAACTGAAGTATGCGATCATCAACGGCGAGAAATCGGTGGGCGAGGGCAAAACCAAGCGCAGCCTCGATGAGTTGCTGGAAGAAGCGCTCGTCGAGTACAAGCCGCTCGATCTGATCAACACGGTGCTCCTCGATGGGATGAAGACGGTGGGCGACCTGTTCGGCGCGCGCAAGATGCAGTTGCCGTCGGTGCTTGATTCAGCGGGAGTAATGAAGGCCGCGGTAGCCTATCTTGAGCCGAAAATGGAAAAGAAGACCGGTTCACAGCAGAAGGGCACGATTGTGCTGGCCACGGTCAAAGGCGATGTGCACGACATAGGAAAGAATCTGGTCGACATCATCCTATCCAACAATGGATACAAAGTTGTGAATCTGGGAATCAAGCAGGCCGGCGACACGATCATCCGTTCCGCGCAGGAGCACCGCGCCGATGCGATCGGCCTGAGCGGCTTGCTGGTGAAATCGACGCTGGAGATGAAGTACGTGATCCAGGAACTGGAACGGCAGAAGCTGTCATATCCGGTGATTTGTGGCGGAGCGGCCCTAACCCGCAAGTACGTAGAGGATGACCTGCGGCGTGAATATTCGAACGCCGTGTTCTACGGCGAAGATGCGTTCGCGGGGCTGCACGTGATGGAGGACCTGGCATCGGAGGACGGCAAGCGCGAGGCGCGTCTAAAAGATGGCAGAACCGTAAAAGAATATTCAAAAGCCACGGCAGTAGATGATGAGATCGGCCCGGTGTTTTCCGAGCGCAGCGCAGTGGTTACCGATGCGCCAAATATTCCCGAGCCCCCTTTCTGGGGCGTGCGGGTGGTGAACGACTACGATCTGCGCGAGATTTTCCATTACATCAACGACACCGCTCTATTCAAAAACCAATGGCAGCTCAAGACAGCTTCGCAGGAAGATTACGTGCGCCTGGTGGAGGAGAAGTACGGTCCGATCAAGAAGAAGCTGGAAGAGGATGTAATAGCAGCGGGATGGTTCGAGCCGAAAGTAGTCTACGGCTATTTTCCCGCGCAAGGCGATGGCAATGACGTAGTAGTGTACGACCCAAGCCAGTGGAGAGACGGGCGCCCTCGCCCGTCCGCCCCAACGCAGGCAAGGGAACTCCTCCGCTTCACCTTCCCCCGCCAAAAAGAAGGCCGCCGCCTGTGTATCTCCGACTTCTTCGCCGCCCCGTCATCGGGCAAGATGGACGTCCTCGGCCTGTCGCTAGTGACGATCGGTCCGAAGGCATCGGTCGAAACGCAGCGCCTGTTTGAAGGCGGAGAATACACGCGCTATCTCTATCTGCACGGCCTAAGCGTGGAGACGGCCGAAGCCCTGGCCGAATTCCACCATAAGAAGATGCGCGAAGAATTGGGCATAGCGGCCGAGGACTCGCCCCACATTCGCGATCTCTTCCATCAAAAGTATCGAGGCTCGCGCTATTCGTTTGGCTATCCGGCATGTCCGAATCTGGAAGATCAGACGAAGCTGTTCGCACTGCTAAAGCCGGAAGAGAACGTCGGCGTGCGGCTGACTTCAGGGTTCTTGCTGGAGCCCGAGCAGAGTACGTCGGCGATCGTGGTCCATCATCCGGGGGCTAAGTATTTTGTGGTGTGAGGAAGAGCTCTTCACCGCCGTTCCCTTCTTTGCGTCCGATGCGGGATTTGGAACCGCCTGGAAAAGGGGAAGCCACTGCATTTTGGCAGTAGCGTTCACAATTGCCAGCTCCGCCGATCAGGCCATCATTTCCGGAATGTCCATTAGGCCCAGACGGAAGCAGGTTGAGAAAGCCTCCACCACCCTGGGGTCGAAGTCCGAACCGCCGGCCTTGACAATGGTTTCTTTGGCGTCGAACGGGGACATAGCTTTGCGGTAGGGCCGGTCGCTGGTCAGGGAGTCGTAAACATCGGCCACGGAGAGAATGCGCGCCTCGATGGGGATCTCTTCGCCGTGGGTTTCGTGGTAACCGGTGCCATCAAACTTGTCGTGGTGCGCCAGGACGATCGGGATCACGCGCGACAACGGGCCGGCGACTGGCTGCATCATCTGTACTCCCAGGTCCACATGCTTCTGCATCTCATGATATTCGTCGCCGGTCAGGCGCGCGGCTTTGTGCAGGATTTCCCGGCTCACCTCCAGCTTCCCCAGATCGTGAATCAGGGCCGCGGCGCGAATGTCCTCAATGTTATCGGCGGGCAACCCCATTTGTGTGGCGATCTTGGCGGCGTACACCGAAACCCGGTAAGAATGGTTCTGCGTGTATTTGTCTTTCGAAATGAACTGACTGAGGATGATCAGCACGCCATGGTAGGTACTGCGCAACTCGCGGAGGTGCTTCTGTTTGTGCTCGTACAAAGTGCCCATCGCATAGGCGTTTACCAGCAGAATCCCGCCCCACACGACAATCTCAAACCATTTCTCTGCGATCGGCAACGGAGCCACCTGATGGCCGAACAACACGGGGTTGAAGTAGGTAACCAGCACCACCAGCAGCACACTGCTCAGGGCAGTCAAGGTGGCGTGGCGCCGCCCATACACGTAAGCCGAAAACAGCGTCGGCAGCGTGTACAAGCCAAGCAGCATGTGGTGGGAGTCCAGCAAAGAATTCAGCAGACCCGTCAGAACGAAGATCGAGAGCAGAAGCCAGAGCTCGCGGTTCGCTTCGCTGACGCGGCGTAGCCCCTCCGACCGCAGGCGCTGCAGCCAGGGCATGGAGCGCGCCACGGTGAGATGGGCAGTTGCCTGCCCGGGTACGACCGAATCGATTTCCATGACAACCTACTTCTGACCGGCGCCGGTTACTGCCCAGTACGACAGACTGACTCGCAACCGCGAGAGATAAGGAGCCCGCAGTTTAGTCATGCTGATGTTAGGTACCTGCTTGGACGATCGCAAGTTACTGCCGTAACCTGAAAGCATGGCTGCCGGATTGACCAGCGTGCCCCACACATTCGCGTTCCTTGCGAATGTGTGGGTATGTAAAACGCCCGCCACCCACGTCTCGAAAAGCGCGAGATGTGGGGCATTAGCGGCGAGCGGCAGCGACTGCACCATCCCGTTCACTTCCAAGGTTGATGGTTTCAGGCTGGAGTGTGCTTTGGGCGTAACGGTAATCCGCACGTCATCGCCGAGTAAGAGCAGGAAGGCAAGAAGCCGCTCCAGGGAGAAATCCAGTGAGACGTTGCCAGTGCCGTGCACGTACCCATACTTTTTCATCCCGATTCATCCCTGTTTAGCTTGATTCTTCCTGTAGCTAACTTTTTCCGCTCAGCTTTTCCATCTCCACCGCTTGCGCCGGGCCCTGCTTCCCCAGATCGCCATAGAATATATATCGCCTATCTTCATAAGGACCGGGATTCAGATTATGGCGTAAGCTCTCCCGATTTTCCGGGCTGCATCGCGGGAAGAGTTCGACTATACTTGTCCGATTTAATTCCCAAAGGAGAGAGAATATGCTGCGTAATACTTCGCTGATTCTATGCCTGGCGGTCGCCGCACTGACCGTCGCCTGCTCGAATGCCCCCGCTCCACCGCCTCCAGACACGCGCGCCGCCGATGTGCAAGCGGTCAAAGACGTCGAGGCGGCCTGGTTTAAAGAATTGAACACAAAGGACGCCGACAAGGTCGTCAGCTACTTTGCGGAAGATTGCTCGGCGCTCTACCCCGGCGCCGGGATACTGAATGGGAAGGCGGCCATTAAGGCGGCCATGGCACCGTATTTTGCTGATCCCAATTATTCAGTGACTTTCCAGTCCACGCGGGCGATGGCCTCCAAGGGTGGCGACATGGTCTATACGCAGGGTACCTTAAGCGTGACCATGACCAACCCGAAGACCAAGAAGCCCATGACGTTTAACGCAAAGTATCTGACGGTCTACACCAAGCAGCCCGACGGAAGCTGGAAGGCCGTCGCCGATACCTACAATTCCGATTCGGCTATGTAGGCCACCCGAGGAATGACGTGGTGATATAGAAGCCGCAACGGCGAATGAGGGAGATGCCTACGATTTAACTGCCTTCTTCGGCGTACTCCGAGGGCACGCGGGAGTGCGTGCGGGAGTGCATTCGGACGATCAGCAGTCCCACCAGAACCGCGCTGACCAGCATGACCACCCTTATGTAGAGGCCAGCATGAAAGGCCTGATCGCCGGCAGCGGTTCGAACGAGGCCCGAGGTGGCGCTGATAGTGCAGAATCCAAAATAGAATTTCTCCATCCATCCCCGGGAAATGACGAGGAGCCATAAAAGAATGGCGGAGACGATGACAAAGATTCCGCAGAGAATCCACGTGCCACGCGACACCGTGGACGGTACCCAGATGCCGGCGGCGGAATTGGCCGCGACCATCTGCCGGACCGCAACCAAGAGGAACACGACAGAATGCGCCAGTGCGACGACGGCGCGTTTGCGGTTCGTGAGAATGGAAAATCCGCCCATGCGTGAGCATACTGTACCGGAAGTGCGAGCATAAGGCTGTGATCCAGATCACGCGAGGCGACAGCCAGGCTGGGTCCGCGATAGTTCCGAGAACGCCGCCGAGAACGCCGGCGAGGGCGCGGCGTGATTGCTGTGCCTCGCTCCGCTCAGTTGGACCGCCGGGGGCGGCTGTCGCCACACGAAGTCAGAGTCAAAGGCAGCGGGCAGAGCCTGCCCTGTCTTGCCGAAGCCCCGAGCGAAGACGAGCGGGGAAGTCGGAGTGTCCGCGCGCCTCGAACGACACGAACCTGTTGATACACTAGGATGCACTTGTTTCGTTTTGACAGAAGGTTTGGGGTCGGGGAAAATAGCGGGTATCCGTGCGTGTCCGGGAAAACTTAATCCACAACTTTGAGAGGAAAACTTTGAGAGGAACAATTATGAAGAAAGCGATTGCAGTTGCCGTTGTTACTGGGTGTCTGTCATTTGTTGCCGGGATCGCGGTTGCCGATAGAGTTCGTGACTGGCACGATCTGGACGCCGTTCATCACCACGTGGAGGAAGCGATAAAAGAGATGGACCACGCCCGCGCCGCCAACCACTACGATATGCAAGGGCATGGCGCCAAGGCGGAAGAGCATCTGCATGCGGCGGAGCACGAACTGCACGAGGCGATCGAGACGATTCGGGCGGAGCGGTAAGAGCCGTTAGCCGTCAGCTATTAGCTATTGGTTATCAAAAATCGGCCATCTGCCGTGAGGTAGGGTCTTTACTCACGCTGGTGGCTGTTTTTCTGGTTTTGAGAAATCTTGTCACGCCCCCATTTTGACACCTCCAGTACGAGTGCGACGATGTCGCGGCGTTCGAGGACGAGGGTGGAGTCTCCGGCGCGGCCCAGATAAGCGGCAGCGATCAGGCCGTTGTGGCCAGCGCCGATGATGACGGCATTGTACCTCCAGTTTAGACCCCTAGACATGTGGCTGACCAAGGGTCAAAACGAAGAAAGACCCCGCTTGAATGAACTAACGAAATCCCTTATAAAAAACGATTGAATAATGGTTCGGGAGTACTGTATCTTATGTTGACTGGTAGTCAAAAATAAGGTTATGGGAGTTGGGCCATGGAAGGAATTACGAGCAGTCTGGCGAAACCGACGCGGCTAAGGCGGGACGGGAAGCCGCGTCCGCGCTCGGAAGCGAAGCGGGCGCGGATTGTAGAAGTTGCAATCCGGCATTTTGCGGAGCGAGGGTATAGCGCGGCGCGGGTGGAAGATATTGCGTCGCAGTTAGGCATTGCCAAGGGATCGGTGTTCCAGCACTTCAAGAGCAAGGATGGATTGTTCTTCGAGGCGTACAAGAAGGCGGTCCAGTCGTTTCCGAAATATATGCAGGCCCCGGCGGCAGCGCGGGAGCGGGGATTTTTTGAACTGCTGCGGTACTGGCTGGGGTGCACGGAGAATATGGTGCGGGATAACTGGTCGTCATACCGGATTTATCTGATTGGTAATTATGGTACGGATCTGGCGCTGCGGCGGGAGATCAACCGGTTTCTGGTGGCAGAGGATCCTTACGGATGGCGTGAGTTCGTGAGCTTCGGAGTCAAGCGGGGAGAGTTACGGGCGGATCTGGATGTGGACATGATCGGATCAATTTTGGAATGGACGATGGACCGGTTTCAGGATGCGCTGCTGAAGGAGGAGTTAGACCCAGGACTGTTCCGGAAGTCGGGGCCAGTACCTGAGGAGAAAGATGCGCGGATGGAGCAATTTGTGGAATTGTTGCGGCGGGCGATTGGGTCGGAGAAAGTACAAGTGACAGGGAAAAAAGCATGAAGGCTGGGATGACGGTGGAGCACATTGTTGGCAGTTACAACGAGGCGGCGCCGTTGACGGAAGCATCGACGATTCCGGCGCCATGGTACGTGGATGCGCGGATTGCGGAACTGGAGCGGCAGACGGTTTTCTCGCGGACTTGGCAGGTGATGGGGCGAGTGGACCAGGTGGAAAAGCCGGGACAGTTTGTGACCGCAACGGTGGCGGGAGAGCCGCTGGTGGCGGTGCGTGGGAATGATGGCGTGCTGCGGGCGTTTTATAACGTGTGCCGGCATCATGCGGCGGCGGTGGTGACGGAACCGTGTGGGCACGCATCGAGTTTGCATTGTCCTTATCACGGCTGGAATTACGGGCTGGATGGGACGCTCAAGGGGATGCCGGAGTTCGATGGGGTGAAGAACTTCGAGCGCAAGGACAATGGGCTGGTTCCGGTGAAGGTGGAGACGTGGGAGCAATTTGTGTTTGTGAATCTGGATACGGAGGCGGCTCCGCTGGCGGAGTTTCTTGGTGGGTTAGTGAAGCGGGTAGCTCCGCTGGGCTTGAGTAAGCTACACTACTTTACGACTAAGAGTTATGATATCAACTGTGACTGGAAGGTGTTTGTAGATAACTATCTGGACGGCGGATATCACGTGCCGCATTTGCACAAGGGACTTAGTTCGGTCTTGGATTACAAGCAGTACACAATCGAGAATGAGCACCGGTATTGCTTACAGTCGAGTCCGATGATGAGTTCGGATGAGGATGCGGCGACGGGGACGACGCGGAAGGGCGACCGGGCCTGGTATTTCTGGCTACATCCGAATTTCATGTTCAACTGCTATGAAGGTTATCTGGATACGAATCGGGTGATCCCGATTGATGTGGATCATTGCCGGGTGATGTTTGATTTCTACTTGAGCGACGTGAGCGAGGCTGCGCGCGCTTACAACGAGCAGAGTGTTGCGGTGGGGAATCGGGTGCAGGATGAGGATTTGGGAATTTGCGAGGCGGTGCAGAGGGGGCTGAAGTCGCGAGTCTATGAGGCGGGGCGGCTCTCGGTGCGGCGGGAAGCGGGGGAACAGTTGTTTCATCAGTTGCTGGCGGCGGATTTGAAGAGTGGGCTGGGCCAGCGCGCGCGCGAGCCGTGAGATTTGACCGCAGAGGGAGCGGAGTACGCGGGGAAAAACTTTACCGCAGGGGCACAGAGGATCACGGGGGCCGGCGGAGTGCGCCGGGATCTTACTGGTGGTCCCGGGGGATGGTTTCTTCCCAGGTTTTTTGTTTCAGGGGCTGGCCGTCTTTGAATAACTGCCGCGTGTATTTGTAGTAGAAGTCTTTGGCGTCGCTGGTTAGGGTCAGGTGGCCTTGCCAGATCAGTGTTTGTTGCTTGAGGGCCATGACGATTTCAGCTTCTGCTTGGACGGAACTGATCTCTGGATGGTTGTCATCGGCTAGATACGTGATTCCTTCGAAGTCGGTTTCTTTTCCCCACGGGTAAGTTTCTTCGGACTTTCCGGTCCAGGTCACTTTTGCTTTTCCATTGAGTTCGTCGCGCTCGGTTTTCCAATCGCCGGGCCATGGGAAGCCTGCGGACTGAATGTCGCTG
>Ga0187877_1004198_pt1 | contig 11190 bp, 12 predicted proteins | sample June2016WEW_17_1_3_FD_132430 | JGI IMG/M metagenome (GOLD analysis project Ga0187877, IMG submission 132430) | Peatland microbial communities from SPRUCE experiment site at the Marcell Experimental Forest, Minnesota, USA - June2016WEW_17_100 | ecosystem: Environmental > Terrestrial > Soil >... | reverse complement strand
TGCTCTTCGTGCGAAAGCGCACTATTTCAACAGGCTGCTAGCCAACAGGGTGACCTCCACCTCCGCACCGTCGGGCAGTCTCGCGTCGGGCGGCAGCACCAAACCGTAGATTGGTCCTAGCAGATACGCCTCAGTGAGGCGGGCTGGGGTCGTTTTTCGATGGTATTCTTTGCTTGACCTGGAGCGGTTATCCCGACATGCACGGGACCATGCCGCGCGCCATGCGATTGGAATATCCCCTGGCTGGACAAGTTCACCTCGCCAGCCAAGTGAGGGGAGAACGGGTTCTGAAGGAACCAGAAGGGATTTGCGATGTTCGTCGGCGGATGTGCCACGAAGCCAGAAGCGCCACAGGAGGTGCGACCAAGCTTTAGTAGGCGAGCCGGCGAAACCCGCGCAGGCGGTCGAAAGCTCGGTCGCGGCTGATGACTGGTTGGCCATAATACCGGCAGAAGCCGGCGATCCAGTTATCATTCTCCCCAAGCCTCTGGCCTGTCCTGATCAGCTCGTGGTCGATGGCGGCGGCGGCATAGGCGATCTCCGGTGTGAGCCGCAATACCCGGTAATGCGAAAGCAGCGGTCGGGCGTCATTGGGGTTCGCATACATGGCTGCGATCTCGCCGAGTGAAATCACCGTGACGAGAAACGGTTGACGCCGCCTGGCAGCAAGAAACGCTGAAGCCGGGCCGCGTCGGCCGGCTTCCCGTTCATGGACCAGGTCGCTGAGGAAGGTCGTATCGCAAATCATTTCCGTGGCGACCGCCGGCCCCGGCCGGCCAGGACGGCTGCTCGCAGTTTAGGATCCGCCTTGGGGACCCGCATCCTTTCCAGTCCGTCCAGGACATCCCCGGCCGTCTCCCAGGGCTCCGGCAACTCGCGCAGGATGACATCGGAAAAACTATCCCCAGGCGCCTTGAGCTTCTTGAGCCTGCTCTGTGCCTCAGTATTGATCGTCAAAGTAACAAATGCCATACACTGAAACTACACTAGCATCCGTCTGGCACAAGCGCAAAGCCTCCGCCCCCGATCAACTCCGGCACCATAAGGGTGACAACTGTCTTACGAGCCGCTTCGCGCGCGATAGAAGAGGCGAGGATTCGTGCTCGATTGCGGATCGGTGACGTGAACACTGCCGGTCGGGCTGTTGGTGGTGAGTAACGTCTGCCACTGATTCGAGCGCAGGGTGCTGCTGTATTCCACAGTCAACGTTGTGCCGGGCGCTGACAGCACGTCGAAGCTGAAGGCGCTCGGGCTCCAGGCGGCGTTCGTCAGGGCCAGCGCGCCGCTCGCCGAAGCCGTGGTGAAAGTCCCGCCAATATATCCCCCCAGCGGGGTGCCCGAGGGGTTTTGGCCATTACTTACGGTCCAAAGGATCAACTCGTTCGCTGGGAGGGCCGCCATGGGCGTGCAGGTCAGCACCGTGTTGCCCGTGGTCCACGAGGAGGATGCCGGCACGCTCTGGTAGTTGGTCCCATCGAAGGCGAAGAGATATGTCACGGTCACGCTGGTATTCATGGCCTCGCTGAAGGTGATAACGAGGGAAGCCGAGGTTGGAACCCCGCTGGCGCCGCTAGCTGGATCGGTTGAGATGATGACGGGTTGAGCGTGCATCCGCCCAACAGGCATCAGGGAAAACACCAGGATGAGAACCCGCACCGCATGACTGGCTCCCATCGGCTCTGGAAACAGATTCATAAACATACGTGCAGTCTTAATTCATTGCTGTCAACGGCAAGTTAAATCCTCCTCTGGGGCAGAACAGCAGTGGACAAGAAAAGCCCCCGCAAGTAGCGTCTGCCGTGGCCTTTAAAGGCCCGCAATGATGTGAACCTGTTTAGCCCGAGCTTTCTTTTTGCCTCTCTTATCTGGGGTTCTATCGGCTTTGGATACTTCATTTACGGCAAGAAGCAGCAATCATTGCCTGCCATGGTAGGGGGCATCGTGATGATTGTGGTGTCTTACTTCGTCGGTTCCGCCCTGGCGATGTCACTGATCGGCATCCTGTTGATGGTGGCGGTGTACATGCTTGCGAAGCGTGGTTATTGAACACGACTGAGCACCTGGCTACACGTCGCTGCGTGGACCGACGACGAAGGCGGGATTTCGATTATCACTTCTTTATGCACCCGGCGGAGCGGATTCCGCCACAGCGGGATCGGTTTGTCGCAAGTGTTTGAAGAGGAAGAACCAGTAGATCGGCGCAGCGACGGCACACATGACAAGCGAAAGGAGCACAAAGCCGATAACAATGAGCGGGCTGTGGCGAATACGCTCGGTCACTCCGGCTCGAAGCACTTCACCTTGCGAAAAGATATAAACGAAAGGCAGGTAATTGCAGTAAGGCCCCACGGTGGCTCCGCATTCCGGGCAAAACCACCCATTGTGCTGTTGGGGCGTGAAACAATGATGGCACAGCGGGACTGCGTCATCCTGGTCGAGCGTTTTGTCTATCTCGTCGCCCCAGGGGTCGGCGGTGCGCGTTGCCTCCTTCAGCCATAGAATCAGGCGATAGAAGCCCACTCCCAGAATCGCCAGGATTACAAGCGCCACCAGCTCTTGTTCTTTGGCTGAAACCATATAACTAAATGTCATGCCAAGCCGGACATATGTAAAGCTAAAAACGTCCAGCGGCACGGCGGGGCGACGGGTGCAGTCGGAGGAGCCGAATCCTCCCGGCTGGTTACTTCGCTGCTCGCGTTGCCTGTTCTCTAATCAGGCCGAAGAACGTGTAAGGATCAACCACCACCACCGGCGCCGCGGGGTGCTTGTCGCGCAGGACCCGCGATACCTCCGCATGCCAGGACGGCGTCTTCAGGATCGTCCTGGCCCACAGAAAGCATGGCCCGTTCGTTGCCGTCGCGGCCTGCCCCGCCATGTAAGCTGCCGTTTGCTCTGCCGATTCGGGCATGTCCCACTCCCGGATGGTCGGCACGCCTGAAATCACACGCGGCGCCAGGTCGAAATGATCCCCGCACCCGTCCGGGCTGAACCCCTTGTAGGCAGAAAATTCCTCCGGGGTCGAGGCGCCCGCGGAGCCGTCCAACATGAAACCGGTGATGCTCATGTCCCAGCGCTTGAACTGCCGCGCGCAATGCTCCGTCCAGCGCTCCAATGCAGGTGGCAGCTTGGAATCGGGGCGGACCGTCAGCGCCCGCGGATTCAGGTAGCCAGCGCCAGAGTCGCCCGCGATAAAGAAGTCGTTGGTCGTCGCGTGGCGGTAAGCATAAACCAGCGCCTGCGGCGCCCGGTCGGCGAGGTTCGGGTCGAAAGCCCAGCCCAGCGGGACCCGGCCTCGCTGCGGGTCGGAGAAGAATGCCGCCACTGCTTTGTAGAGCCACGCGGGCGAGTCGTAGTCGCCGACGTAATAGCCCACGTAGAGCTTCGGCGCTACCCTTCCTTCGGCAGTGAGGTAGCCATCCCTTCGCCAGTCTGATTCTGTCGGCTTTGGGTTGGGCTGCGGGTAACGCTCCTTGAGCGGGTAATGCGTGCAGAAGGAGGCGTTCGCCATGGCGCTAAAGCCTATAGCGTCGGCTTCCATGTAGCCGTTGAACTGCGAAATCAGCCGTGCGAACTCCCATTCCGTCTCCACACCGCCATGCTTGCCGCCCGCGCCGGGGTGATCGGTGTACTTGAACGCCCAGGGGGTGAAGCCGCCCACCTTGATCATGCTGTTCGGGGCCTTTCGGTTCAGGGCAGCCATCATCTGCAAGAACGTCTGCCGGTCCAGGCCAAGCTTTTGGCCTGGGTCATCCACCGGCGTCTCGTCCCCCCAGGTGGCCAGGTCGAAGAAGAAGCCCCGCCGGGAAATGAAGTAGTCGTGGTTGGACAGCGTATGCAGGTCCCCCTGCCCAGGGTGGGAATGCTTAATCCAGAAAGCATCAATGTAATAGGCGGCGAAGTGAGGGTCGCACTTGCCGGAATCAATGAACTGCCGGATGGCCCAGCGGTATGCGTCGTTCTTCGCGCTGCCGGACGAGGGCTCGCCCAGGTCGGGCATCAAACCCTTGCCGGTGAACTTGGGTGTGCCGTCCTGGTTTATCAGCCAGAGCCGGACCGGCAGCCCCAGCTTGCCAGTTAGCAAGGCGAACATCGAATTGGTCGCCCGGCTGAACCGCACCGGCAGCAGGCCATCGCAGCCGGCAGCCGTTGAAGCAACACAGGAAGTTGCCGGCACCTCTGGGTCATAGACGACGAGGCCCTTGACGTAGTCTCTAAACGTGCGGATGACCTCTTCGGGCGTCGTGAGGTGCGCTAGCTTGGATTCCTTCAGCCAGCCGTCCTCGCCGCGCAGCCAGTCGAGCCAGAACTGGTCAGTCTCGACCCCGAACCCGGAGCAGTAAATCACGTAGAGCCGCGGCGCCTCGCGGTTCGCCAGCCCCTGAATCGCCGCCAGCGTGTGCATGGTGTCCCAGATTTCAGCCGCGTGGTTCGGGTCTTGGAGGTCGGGCTTCCGGAGGTAGCGCGCGTCGAACACGCGTATCCGCTCCGGGAAGCCTCGGCTCGCCGGGAGGTTCCCGACTGGCTCTGCGCCGAGTATGGCTGCAGTGAGCAGGGTGGGAGCTAACCAAGCCATGACTGTCCGCAATCGCATGCGCTATCGTAGGCCGGGACGCTAAGAAGATTCAATGCAAACGGGGCTTGGGCCATAGCCCCACCGGACCCTCGCCGGAGACTCGCCGTAGCACCTCTTATCCGCGATAAGAGGTGCTACGGCGAGTCTCCGGCGAGGGTCCGGCGCGGCCCGCAGGAAGGTCCGGTGCAGGGTTGGATGGATAGAGGGCCAGAAGCTCGGCTTTTTGGGGAGCCAAGCTGGGTTTCGAGGGGCCGCCGAGAGGCGGGAAAGTGGCAAATGGCTAGTGGCGAGGCGGAGTCTAGCGCCTGAACTTTCGGGATGGCCCAGTTACGATTCCATCGAAGGCAGCGAAGAACCCATTCTTGAGCCTTGCCACTACGCGCTATGGACTCTGTCGTGCGTAACCCAAACGAAACCAGCACCTTACGGGTAGAGCAGTTCGTAAGATACGTACGCCAACTTCTGACTATCCGGTGACCAGGAAGGGACATTAATCGTGCCTTGGCCACCAAAGAACTTCGCGATCTCCTCGATCGGTCCCCCCGCTAGCGGCATCAGGCGCAGCCGGACGGTTTGGTTGGCGGGGTGGCCCACCACTCCCTTTTCGTATGACAGGAACACAAGCCACTTTCCGTCCGGCGATGGGTGCGGAAACCAGTTGTTGTAATCGTCGGAAGTGACTTGCTCCTGCTGGCTTCCATCGGGCTTCATGCGCCAAATATGCATGGTGCCGGTCCGCTCGGAATTGAAGTAGATGAACTTGCCGTCGGCAGTGTAATCCGGGCCGTCATCCAAACCCTTGGCGGTCGTCAGGCGTTTCTCTTCGCCCCCCTCAGTGGGGATGGTGTAGATGTCAAACTCGCCGTTGCGCTCGGCACAGTAGGCCAGGGTCGAGCCGTCGGGCGACCAGCCATGCCAATAGCTGGGTCCGGTGGTCGTGACCTGCCGCGACGTGCCACCTGTAGCGGGCAGCAAATAAATCAAGGATTTTCCATCGTGCGACTGGTCGCTGATGGCCAGGCGGGCGCCGTCAGGCGAAAGGCCGTGGTCATTATTGCAGCGGTTGGCAAAGCCGGTGTCCAAGAGTTCCGGTTTGCCTCCAGCCACTGGCAGGCGATAAAGGTGGCCGCTGGCGTTGAAGATGAAGGATTGGCCATCTCGCGACCAGTTGGGTGCCTCGATGTGATCAACCGTGTGATAGACCGCACGGCGGTCGCGCGCGCGAACCGGTATGGTTTCCAGCGTGCAATGCAGGACCGGTTTGGCTGACGAAGGGCTCTGTTTCGTGGCCAACTCCACCTTGGAGAACCTGGCCTTTTCGATGGCTTTGTCATCGTGAGCGCAGACGGCCAGCCCCACATACACCGGGTCGGCGAATTTGACCCGGGTGTAGGCCCCGGAGTTTTCAAGCAACCCGCCTTTCGGGGCCAGCGTCATGAAGAACACATCGCCTTGTCGTTCCAGGCCCACTCGCGCGGGACCGCTCACGTTCGCCTGGACCTCGTGCGTCTGGCCGCCGGCTTGCTCGCGCCACTGCAGCGAGGTCAGGCCGCTGCCATGCACTGCGACATCCACGTAAGCGGAATCCGGGCTAAGACTCTGGCGGATGAGCAGGCAGGCTTTGCGGTGGGCGTCGCCGTTGCCCGCGCCCAGCCATTCGATGTCCGCCGCCAACGACAGGTCTCCGCTCAGCCGCTGCCAGACAAAGTGGAAATCATCGTTGGTGGCCCACATGTTGGCGCCGCCACCCGCCACTTCATAAACCTGGGCCGCAGCATCGAACGCCACGGAGCCGGCCTTGCTGGGTTTACCGACCTCGCCGTGACCTTCAAACTGGCCTAGGTTCTCTGCACCGTGCATCGTCCCTGTATATAATAGAGCGGCAAGTGGTGCGAGGAGGAGATTGATCAGGCGCGTTTTCATGAGCTCGGTGGCATTCATAGTAAGTGACTGCCGGGATTAAATAGCAGGGTCTTCCCAGTGGCGCACCCTCAAAATATGGCGGCCACCTCGCCCCGCAGAAACCACCAGACGAGGAAACAGGATGCTTGTCAACGACCCGCAAACATGCTCCGATCCTCTCATGTGCACTCCAGCCATGTGCCAGCTTTACCGCGTTGCGGATGAATTCACGGGCCATTTCCAACTCGACGAGCAGAGGACTGGAGCCTAATGTCCACCCATGGAAAAGAAAGTCGCCCGCGTGCTCAGAAGCATCCGGCACGTCCACGGCTTGAGCGAAGACGAAAGGTACCTGTTCGCCCGCAGCCTGGCGGCCACGCCGGAGGAGCGGTGGCGGCTCCACGAGAACTTTCTCCGCTCACTCGGCTTATCCAAGCGCTCGATGCAGAGAAGATCCGGTTTATTGTCATCGGGATGACTGCGGGCGTGTTGCAGGGCACGCCCGTAACCACGTTTGATGTAGATCTCTGGATAGACCTTCCTTCCCGCCAATACATCAAAGTAATGAACCTCGCCCTGAAAGTTGGCGGGCAGATGGTGGCCAACACCGTTGCAGTGCTGCCCGGCGACCTGCCAATCAACTTCGTTTACTCGGTTGCGGGCTTGAACTCCTTCGAGAGCGAGTATAGAGAGGCGCGGAAACTGAATTGGATGGGGCGCCGCATTGCCGTCCTGCCTTTGGAGCGCATCTACGCGAGCAAGAAATGTGTGGGCCGCCCGAAGGACCTCGCGCACTTGCCACTCCTGGAACAGACAATGAAACTGCAGCGCTACCTCAAGCGACAGCGAAGCAGGTGACCGGCACAGCCCCTTTATTAAGTATGCAAACTACACGTCGTCAGTTTATCCAATCGGGCCTTGGTTGCGTGGCGACCCTGGCGTTGAGTCCAACCTTCGCGGCGTCGGCGGGCGCGATACCAATCGGGTTTCAGCTCTTCACAGTACGGGGAGAATTCGAGCGCGACGTCCCCGGGACGCTCAAGATGCTAGGGCAAATTGGCTACAAAGGCGTCGAGTTCTGGGACTATGGCGGCACGCCCAACATCTATCAGAGCTATTCGGCGGCCGACTTGCGCAAGCTGCTCGACGAGCGCGGGCTGAAGTGCTGCGGCATGCACGTGAAGCTGGAGGCACTGTCGGGTGAAAACCTGAAGCGCACCATCGCGAACAGCCACACGCTCGGCAATGAGTATGTCAACCTGGTCATGGCGCCGGAGAAGATGAAGACGGAAGCGGGGATTGCCGAGTTGGCCGCGCTGTTGAACCAGGTGTCGGTTCAGTGCCGGGAGGAGAAGCTGGTGGCGGGCTACCATTGCCACGGCTTCGATTTTGCGAAGGTCAATGGCCGATTCGCCTGGGAGCTCCTCTTCCAGCAAACCAAGCCCGAGGTCAACATGCAGTTGGACGTCGGCAACTGTCTTTCCGGTGGCGGTGACCCCGTCGCAATGCTCAAGGAATTTCCTGGGCGGACGCGTACCATTCACATCAAGGAATACAAGGAGGATACCTTCGACAGCGCTCTGTACAAGGATGTCTTCCGGCTGTGCGAGACCACTCAGCCGACCAAGTGGTACATCGTTGAAATGGGCTCGGAGGATGGCAACGGTTTTGACGTGCCTAAGCAGGCCCTGGCTAAACTGCGCCGACTTGGAAAATAGACCTGACTGCCCTACGGGCTCAGGCCGGCAATCGTCTCGCGGGGGCGCGCCTGCTCCAGGAGACTGCCCCATTCCCGCTTTACGGCACAACCTGCCCATCGAGGGCAGGCGAGCGGCCAGTTCTGCTATGAATCTGCGGACACGCTTTACCGCCGGAGCCGTCGCCGGGCAATGATTGGATGCAGGTGACGAAGGCGACAGGCGACGCAAATCGGTTGGCTCCATTTGCCAAGATGCAATATTCGAGCGAGGGTGAGGGGAGAAAGGAATTAACAATGAGAATTAAGAAAAATTGCATGCTAGTAGCCGGGGCGGTTTTAGCCGTTGTGGCGGGCCTGTTGCCGTCGGTCGCGTTGGCTCGGGCGGACGACGCGAAGTCCTTGACCGGGGAAGTCGTTGATCTGATGTGCTACCTGGACCACGGAGCCAAAGGAGACAAACACGCCGGCTGCGCGGAGAAGTGCATCAAGTCCGGCGGCCCGGTCGGGTTGCTCACCAAGGATGATCAGTTGTACCTCGTCATCGGGGATCACCAGCCGATGAACGAAGATTTGGCGCCCAAGGCCGGCAAGACCGTCACGCTCACTGGCAAGGTGGTCGAGCGCAACGGGGTGAAGATGATTGAAAACGCCAAGCTGGAGAAGTAGCTGGGTAAGCGAGGAATTTGGTCAAGGTTCTACAGCAGCCGGAATACGTTCACGTCCTGATCAACCACCTGCCGCTGACCGGCCTTTTCGCAGCGCTGCTCTGTTTGATCGGGGCGTTGATAACCCGAAACCGGGCGGCCCTATACCTGGGCATGGCACTCGTGAGCCTGTTTGCCCTGTCCGCCTGGCCCGTTTCTGAATACGGGGAAGACGGCTACGACCGCGTCTATTCGATGGCCGATGATGCCGGCGGTACCTACTTGAAGCAGCACAAGGAGCTGGCAGAACGATGGACGTGGGTCTTCTATGTGACGGCTGCCGCCGGTGCGGCTGGGATGGTGGCGGGCTGGAAATGGCCGAAGTGCCTGTGGGCAACTGCTTGTGCGGTCGCGCTTCTGACGGCCGGCAGCCTCGTTGCCGGAGCGGTGATCGCGGATTACGGAGGCAAGGTGCGGCACCCCGAATTCCGAAGGAGAGGTGACTTGAAGGGAGCGCAGTCCTTTGCGCGCCCTGCTGGGCAGCCTGTCGGCGTTTCAACAGGGTTACCGCTGTCGGTCATAACGGTTGCGGCCGGCGCGATTTCTCGGATGCCATCTTTAACCGCAGAGACGCGATGAAAGCAGAGACTCCACCTTGTTCGTCTTCTCTGTGTTCATCGCGTCTCTGCGGTTAAATCGGCTGTTCGCTCCATGTCGCGGCCGCTTCGCGCTGGAAAGCATTCGAGATGGCGGTTGCGCCGGATTCAGATTAGCTTGGCCTGGCGGGCATGTGCACGTATGAACGCTGGCCTTCGGATGATCGGACTGCTGCTCACGGCAATGGTGGTTGCCGGGGCGGAAATGCGCACCTGGACTTTCGCGGAATCCGGCAAGACTGTCCAAGGCGAGGTCCTTGGTTTCACGGGCGACGCCGTGACCCTGAAACGTGTTGACGGCAAGACCTTTTCCGTGCCCATCGCTTACCTGACCGAAACCGACCGCGTCTTCTTGGTGGCTGAGCGAGCCCAACAGTGGAAGGAGGTCGAGGTCCTCAAGCTCGAGGGCGAGGAGTCAAGCGGGCGCTACAAGAAATGCACCGTGCATGGGCAAGGCGTGAACGGCGAGATCCTGGTTCAACGCCTCCCGGCGGCGGTCGTGGCCGTATTGAACGCTCGGAACCAGCAGGCGGCCCCAATCCTCGTGTTGTCCAACCGGATCAAGTTCGATACCCAGGCTGCGCAGCAGGCAAAGGCCAGCGTTCCCGCTGGCGCCTCACCTTACGGCCGCTACGGTCAGGCGGTCAGGGTCGAGCGCGCCGAGGTCAAGTCGGCGAACCAGGACCTGAAGAGCTCTAAGACCAACCTGGCCCAACTTCAGAAGTCCTACGACGACTATGTAGAGAAGACCAGGAGCCAGACCATCGTGAAGATGAGGAACACGGGGGTTCTCTATAAGACCCTGGCGGTCTGGGAGTGCTCTGACCCTCGAAAGCCGCAGCAATAGTCTCCCCGCTACGTCGGCGCGCGGACATTCCTGTCCGCAGCAACGTTCGACCGGTAAGACGGGTCGGGAAGTGGCCGGTGTGTGCTGCCTGTCAGAGCTTTCTGCGGACAGGAATGTCCGCGCGCCTGCTCTGGCGCCGCGATAGTCGCTACTTCTCCAGCGCGGCGAGGAAGTCGGTGATCTTGCACACACACTCGCCTAAAGTGAGTTGAGCGGTGGGCAGCTCGATTTCGGGCTTTGCCGGCGCCTCGTACGGTGCGCTCACGCCCGTGAACTCCCGAATCTTCCCGGCGCGGGCCTTGGCATAGAGTCCTTTGGTGTCGCGCTGCTCACAGACCTCCAGCGGCACGTTCAGATAGACCTCGACAAATTGGCCCGGCGGCAAGCTGCGGCGAATTGCCTCGCGGTCCTTTCGGTAAGGGGAGATGAAGGCGGTAACGCAGATCACGCCCGCGTCGGCAAAGAGCTTGGCCACCTCGCCGATGCGGCGGATGTTCTCGCGCCGGTCCTTCGGCGAGAAGCCCAGGTCGTTGCACAGGCCGTGGCGTATGTTATCACCGTCGAGCACATAGACCTGCTTGCCGCGCTCGAACAGCTCGCGCTCCAGTTCGGTGGCGATCGTGCTCTTGCCCGAGCACGATAGCCCGGTAAGCCATACCACGCGACCGCCGTGGCCGTGCCGCAATGTCCGCTGCACAGGGGTCACCCGGCCTGAGGTCCAGAAGATGTTGTGGCTCTTGTGCAGCGAGTCGGCCGTGCGCCGCGGGTAGTTGCCGGGTACGATCACGCCGCCGCCGGCAACGTCGAAGCCGTCCACGATGACGAAGCGGCCCGTCGCGGCGACCTCATTGACGGCGTCAAACGCGACC
>Ga0187877_1004196_pt1 | contig 11196 bp, 13 predicted proteins | sample June2016WEW_17_1_3_FD_132430 | JGI IMG/M metagenome (GOLD analysis project Ga0187877, IMG submission 132430) | Peatland microbial communities from SPRUCE experiment site at the Marcell Experimental Forest, Minnesota, USA - June2016WEW_17_100 | ecosystem: Environmental > Terrestrial > Soil >... | reverse complement strand
CAGAACGGCGGCATCGACTTCCTTGTCTTGCAGGCCGGCGAGGCTTTCCTGAGCAACCTGCGCGATTTCACGGTCGGCATCGTCCAGCAGCTCCGTGAGCGCCGGGATGGCGGCCGGTGATCCGATCTCGGCAAGGCCCTGGACAGCGGCGGTGCGAACCGGCTTTTCGGATTTCCGCGCGGCATTGAACAACGCCGGCAGGGCGTTGGTGTCTCCGCGGCGGCCCAGCGTTTGAATCAAGAGGATCTGGCGGTCTGCCGATGGCTTCTCGAATTCGCTGGCCAGGGCGAGCGTGACCTGAGAGCCGGGCAATTCGTCAGAGACGCGGGCGGCAGTGGCAAAGAGGGAAAAGTCGTTGCTGTGGATGGCCTCAAGCAGCAAGGGCAAACCGCCCTGGCGGCGAGTGAGGATGGCGCCGCGCCAAGCGGCCGTGCGAACCTGGTGGGCAACCTGGAGGGAGCGCAAATGATCATAGATGGCGGTGGCTCGCCTGATGTCCCTCCTGGCCCAAAGAGCCTCGGCGCAACGGAGCAGGCCCTCGCAGAAAGCGAGTTGGTTGGGCGCGGGCGCTTGCGGCAGGGCGGCCTCGAGGGCCTGGGCGGCGCTGGATGTGGCGATTTTGCCCAGGGACCGCGCGGCGGCCTGCGCCACGTCGGGATCGGCATCGTGGAGCAGGCCCGCCAGGGGTTTCAGGGCGGCGGCATCGCGGCGGACGCCGATGCTGCCGATGACTCCCACCAGGGGCCGTCCGTGGAGCCGGCCCAGCGCGTCGCGCAGGGCGATGTCCACCGAGCCGTCGGGGATGGTCTCCAGGCCGTAGCGGGCCATGTGAGAGAGTTCCTCATCGCCCAGGAGCACAGCCAGGGCAGCGACGGCATCCTTGGTTCCGATACGGGCCAGTTCGCGGCAGGCGTCGGCTTTGTCTTTCCGGGGCGCCTCGGACTTCAGGACGGCGACCAGCTTATCCACCTGGGATTGGCCGGCGGACTCGGAGTCGGCAGCCAAGAGGGGCGAAGCGGCGAGGCACAGCAGGAGAGCGACGCGCAAAGAATTGAGTTTCATGGTTGACATGGGCCGGTGTAGTTTGAGGGTTCAATCAGAATCAGATAATCCACGGTTCGCGCATGGCGCGGGAGCGGAGGCGATTGGCTTGGGGGTCGTTGATGAATTCTTCCTTGACAGGGTCGTATTTCATGTCGCGCTTGAGCCACATGCAGATGTTGGCGGCGTGGACAGTGGACATCGAGCGGTGCATGACGACCGGGTTGGCGACGGTGGGCCGGCGGGACTTGACGCAATCGAAGAGATCGCGCACGTGGCTCATCGGGCGCCGGGTGCGGGCGATGTAATCGTTGACGAGCTTGCTGAAATCGGCCAGCAGCGCCGGGTTCGACACCTCCGGTTTGGCGTAGCCGTCGGCAATCGCCACCCAGCCCTCGGTGCCCTCGTAGCGGACGCCACACGAGCCGTGCCACCACTGGTCGCCGCGGGAGAGCACCATTTTGATGCCGTTGGCGTATCGCACGACCATGCCGTCGCCCGTCGGGTTGTTCACGTAGGTGTATTCGATGCCGGACGTGTCGGCCGCCCCGATGGCGACCTGGCATTGGGCGAAGGTGTGAGCGCCCCACTCGCCGATGCAACTGGTATGGAAGTCATAGTAGCCGCGCCAACCGCCGCGCGTGTACTCGGAATTATAGGGCCGCCAGGGACACGGCCCGAGCCACTGATCCCAGTCCACCTCCTCCCGGGCCGGTTCGGACTCGGCGGGAAGCCAGTTGAATTTCATCTCGGCGGCGTCCCAGGGGGCAATGTGGGCGCGGACGGTGTGGACCTGGCCGAGGCGGCCCGTGCGCAGGAGTTCGTTGGCAAAGGTGAAATTGTCTTCGCTCAGGCGCTGGGTGCCGGTCTGATAGACGCGCCCGTAGCGGCGCGCGGTCTCGACCACCGCCTGCCCCTCGGCAATCGTCATCGAGGAGGGCTTCTCGGAATAGACATCTTTGCCGGCGCGCATCGCCAAAGTCGAGGCCAGGGCGTGCCAGCGGTCGCCGGTGGCGATGAGCAGGGCGTCAATGTCCGTGCGCGTGGCCAGGAACTCGCGGATGTCCCGGTAGGTGGCGCAATCGTTGTTTCCGTACTTGTTGTCCACGGTCCGCTTGACCGCTTCGCGTTGCGACTTCTTGGCGTCGCAGATGGCCACGAACTGGACGTCCCGCTCCGGGAGCATCCAGGCCAGATCGCCGGAACCGCGGGCGCCCACGCCCAGGCCGCCCAGCACGATGCGCTGGCTGGGGGCGACTGCGCCGTTGAGCCCCAGGGCCGAGCCCGGGATGACGCCCGGCGCCGCCAGCACCCCGCTCGCCAGGACGGCGCGCCGGAGGAATTGACGCCGGCTCAACGAACCGGACGCCCCTGCATTGGAAAACGAAGAAACGCCAGAGCCATTTGGAAAAAGCAATCTCTGTTGTGCCATGCCTGTACGCTACCAAATCCGCCCCGATCAATGCAAAGCAAAGTTTTTGCCGGGCAAAGGCCGAGGGGCGCATCTCAGTGGTCTGAAGTATGGCCCCATCAGGAGCCTGTTGGAGAACGCCCTGGTTCAAACATGAAAGCAACCGCGAATGGACGCGAATGGACGCGTCAATTTGCGTCCATTCGCGGTTAAACCAATCGGGTATTTCAACAGGTTGTTAGCCGCGCCCGGGGCGGCTGGGCGCAGATCAGCGTCTGAACAGACCCTGCAGCCGAGCTTCTGTCCCCGGGACACTCGAGCTTGGGCGCTCTTGCCTCGAGCCGGGTTTCCCAGGAGCACGCGCTGAAAGCGCGGCCGCATACCAGCCCAGGGTAGCACCCTGGGAAAGCCGCCCCCTCATTACACCCTGGCGCCCTGAAAGGGCGCACGTCACAGAAGCTACCCCCGCCTTGCAGGGCGGGTCGTGCCATTGGAGGCTGGTTTCCCAGGGTGTCTGGGCTGATGTGCCCGCACGCCGTTGGTGTGCAAGAAGTCCAAACTCCTGCCCACGCCCGAACGGACGGAACGCAGGGGCGAAGGGTTTACAAAAGCTGACCCGTGCCCCGGGCGGCCAGGGCCAATTCATGAAGCTGCAAAGCCAGGGGCGGGGACGGCCTCGTCCCCGTTTCTTGGCGGCACGTGGGAAGAGGACCAGGGGACGAGTCGTCCCCACCCTTTTCATGAATTGGCCCTGCGGGGCGGCCTGAGCCCCAACCGAAACCTTGACTTTCCAGTTCAGTATAATAACCATCGGCCGCATACATCGGTCGGTTGAAACCTTATGAAAGCGTACCTTGTCACCACCGGCATTCTCTTCGGCCTGCTGGCCGTGCTGCATGTCTGGCGGGCCGTCGCGGAGTGGCCTCGCCCGACCGCTGACCTTGGTTTTGCGCTGGTCATGGTTGGCCTTGTTGCCGTGCCCGGCGTCCTCTCCTGGTGGGCTTGGCGGCTCCTGCGGAACTTGCCAGACCATCGAATCCAGCGCGGAAACGAAAAATGGAAGAGGAAGGATTCCGATGACTCAGCAGCCTAACTCCAGTAATTCAGCCACAGATTGCACAGATTCCACAGAAAGGAGTTCCCATCCGGGCCATCTGTGCAATCTGTGGAATCTGTGGCTCAAACATCATGCCATGCAACACTTGAAAACCATCCGATTCGTGGCAGCCCTGTGCGTGCTGGCCGCCGGCCCTGTGTTTGCCTCGGCCCAGGACCAGGACGCCAGGCTCTACGGCTTCTTCCAGCAGTATCTGGATGCGCATTTCCGGGAGCAGCCGATGGAGGCGACGCGCCTGGGGGATCATCGTTTCGATAACCTGCTGGACGACCTGTCCCGGCCCGCCCGAGAGGCCTGGCTTGCCCATGCGCGCCAGACCCTCGAGGCCCTCCCGCGCCAGGCGGATTATGCGCGGCTGTCGCGCGCCGGCCAAATCGATTTCGAGATTTTCCAGCAGGACCTCACGCGCTCGATCTGGCTGGCCCAAAACACGCGCCCTTTCGAGGAAGACCCGCGCGTCTATGGCGATTATATCAGTGACAGCGTCTATCTGTTGCTGACGCAATCCACGCTGCCCCCGGAGACCAACATCGCCAACTGCCTGGCGCGGATGGCGCTGATTCCGCGCGTGGTGGCCGCCGCCAGGGAAAACCTGCGCAACCCGGCGCGCGTGTGTCTGGAGACAGCCATCCGCCAGAACCAGGGCGCCATCGGGTTTTACGAGCGGGACCTCTTTCAATTCGCCGGCAAGACGCCGCAATTGGCCGCCCTGAAATCCGCCGCCGCCCGCGTGGCGGATTGCCTGAAAGGTTACCAGAGGTTTCTCGAGCGGGACCTGCTGCCCCAGGCCAACGGCCAATGGCGGTTGGGCAAGGAACGATTCTATCGCAAGCTCGAACTGGAACTGGATGCCGGCCTGAACGCGGACCAGGTCCTGGCAGACGCCCAGGCCGAATTCGAGCGAGTTCAGCGCGAGATGTGGGTGGTCGCGCGGCAGCTATGGAGCCGTTATTTCCCCCGGCAGGCGGTGCCTCCGGATGACGCCCCCGGCCGCCGGGCGGCCATCCAGCAGGTGCTCGAGCGCATCGGCCAGGACCACGGCAAGTCCGAAACCCTGGTGCGCGACGTGCGCCGGGCGGTGGCGGAGATTCGTGGTTTCATCGCCCAGCGGGACATCCTGCGGCTGCCGGAGCCGGACACCTGCCGGATTATCGAGATGCCCGAATTCGCACGCGGCAATTCCACGGCCTATATGAACGCGGCGCCGCCGCTCGACCCCAAGGCCGCCGGCTACTACGCCGTGAGCCCCCCGCCAAAGGATTGGGATGCCCGGCGCATCAAAAGCTACTTCGAGGAATACAACCGCAACCTGCTCCAAATCCTCACGATCCACGAGGCCTTCCCCGGACATTACGTCCAGTTCGATTATGCCAACCGGCTTGCCTCCCCGATCCGCCGCGTGCTGCAATCCGGCGCTTACGTTGAAGGCTGGGCGGTCTATACGGAGCAGATGATGCTGGACCAGGGCTATGGCCAGGGCGACCTGCCGCTGCGCCTGACCCAGCTCAAATTCTATCTCCGCGCCGTGGGCAACGCTATGCTCGACCACCACATGCACTGCACCGCCATGACCGACGAGGAAGCGCTCAAGTTCCTGACCGAAGAGGCCTATCAGTCCGAAGGCGAAGCCCGCCTCAAGATCATCCGCGCCAAGCAAAGCTCCGTCCAACTCTCCACTTACTTTGTCGGCCGCATGGCCCATTACCGCCTTCGCCAGGCCGTCCAGCGCGAACTGGGCGGCAAGTTCCAACTGGGCCGCTTTCATGAAGCCGTTCTCGCCCCCGGACCGGTGCCGGTGAAATACCTGCCGGAACTCGTCCGCTCGAGCTTGGAGGCGGTCATGAGTGGAGCCGCAGCTAGAAACGGGGATGCAGAAATGCCCGGCCGGAGCCGTTAAACTGTTCGCAAGCACTTTTGAAGGCTGGCTTGCGAGCCGTAGCGCGAAGCGCGGAGGCTGGAGCCAGTTGTCGGATTTGAACCGACGACCGACGGTTTACAAAACCGTTGCTCTACCACTGAGCTAAACTGGCTTCTTTCAACTCAAGCAGTCTGGCACGCATTACGGCAGGGTCAAGCGCCAAGCATGGCTCAAATCAGGGCCTCGAACCTCTCCTGAGGCACAGCTAACCCATCCTCTTTCAGCACTTGCACATAGCCCTCAATGGCCTCTTTGATGTTGGTCACTGCTTCTTCCCGCGTGGCGCCCTGGGAAACGCAGCCTGGCAAACTCGGACACTCGGCGACCCAGTACCTGTTCTCGCCGGGATAGATAAGCACCTGTCTCATGGCGCTAAACTACAAACCACGTGCCAGATGGTCAAGAGCTTGGTCGGACGGTCCCCGAGCCGAAATCCCTGGCGGCCCGGAACGACCGGATACCGACCACCGCCTCGACGTTGAGACCCGGGAAAGCCGTCTGCGAGGACATGGCTGCCGCCATCGCCGAGGGCCAGCCTAAGGGACCGCAACGGCCCGGGAAAACGGCCTGGTTCCACCATTGGCATGGACGGCGAGGCCCCGGGGGCCCACACCCTGACGCTCAGAGCGGGCGACCTTCCGGTGACGCGGATTGACGGCACCTCGACGAGGCATGGGCCTGGGCTGCCGGAAAAGCCACCGCGCGCAACCAGTTCAAAAAGTGAGGACTGACATTTGCATGGTCTTCATCGGGCTGGCGCCCGCGTGGTTCGTCCGGGCCCGCCAGGAGGACATGCGGCAGGCGCGGTTCGCCCTGGTCGAGCTATGCGCCCTGCCCATCTCGCCCAACTGGCCCCAGCTCGGCATCGAGCTGACCGCCGGCTGGGCGCGCCGAGGCTGGCAGGGCGCCATTGCCCACACGCGCCTCCTCGAGGCATCGCCGGGACGGTGAACCCGTCGCCGATGACGCGCAGTCTGGTGACCGGGCCCTCGACCCGAGGCCCTGGCGGCTCGGCCCGAGGCGAACCTCTCTACGGTGACCCCATCGGCCCGCGGGCGACGTCCGCCTCCCTACGTTTTCGGCACGAGAATCCTCAGAGCGGGGAACACCCGCCTGAAGTCGCCCTCATTGCGAGTAAGAAGGCCATCAAAGCGCGAAGCGAACGCACCGATCAGCACGTCCGCGACCGGTCGCTTTGGAACTTCGCCAGAGCGTTTGCCCTCGACGTAGCGATCCCAGGCCTCGTGCGCGGCGAGAGTGTCCGCCGCGCTCCACTCCGCCAGCCAAGCCGCGCCCAGGTGGAAAAGGAATTCGTTTTGGGCCGTCGCATCGCCGTTAAACACCGGAGCCAGCTCGACATAGCTGACGGGACAAATCGTCAAGCCTTCGGGGCGCTTGGATTCAATCAACTCCGCGGACGCAGCACCAAAGGAAGCGTCCGCCTCGGCCACGTCAATCAGCAAGCAAGTGTCCACCACCCAGGTCATCGCCCGCGCTCCCCTTCACGCAGTTCAGACATCCATTGCGCGGTGGGGCGGGCCTGGGAACGGAAACGGCGGGCGAAGCCCAGCATCGCCTGGGCGCCCAGGGGCGCGACCGGGGATCGAGCAGAGCCCCCCTGTTCCTCCAACCACGCCAGCAATTGCCGCGCATGCGGTTCGTCCAATCGTTTCACTTTTTCGATCGCCAGTTCGATTGCGCTCATGGCAACAGCCTAACACAACCGGTCATGCACTGGCAAACATCGCGTTGCACCGCGGCATGGACCCGGGATGGCCCGAACGGTCTCGTGGTTCGTCCGGGCCCGCCAGGAGGACATGCGGCAGGCGCGCTTGGCCCTGGTGGAGCTATGCGCCCTGCCCATCCCGCCCGACTGGCCCCAGTTCGGCATCGAGCTCACCGCCGGCTGGGCGCGCCGAGGCTGGCAGGGCGCCATCGCCCCCGAGGCCCGGACTAGTACATCGCGGCGTAAGTTCGTGAAGGGATCGGGGCGAGGCTGACGGCTTAGCGAGCGAGATTGGAGCCAGGGGGGCTGTTCTTCGACCTGAAGGCTTGACGACGCAAAGAGAGGTTCAACCAAAGCGTGGACTCCGATAGCGAGTCCAATTTGGAGCCGCTTGGGGGGATGGCAAGGGGACTCTATCAGCCGGCAGGCAGGCCTTGCAACGGCTTGCCCTGATAGGTCCATTTGAAGGGTTTAGCCATGGTGCGGTTGAAGTAATCGACAAAGGCTTCGAGTTTGTGCTGCAGGTCGGCGAGCGAGGCGAAATTGCCGCGGCGAATCACCTTACGCGCCAGGATGCCGAAGCAGATTTCGATCTGGTTCATCCAGGAGGCGTGTTTGGGGGTGTAACAAAAGCGAATCCGATGGGTGGGATCGCTCAGGAAGCGAGCGCGGCTCTCCTGAGTTTGGAGGACTCCCTCTTTGCCTTTGCTGCCCAGGAGGGTCTCGACGATAGCTGAGTCGCGAGCCACATATCGGACCAGGCTTTCGGATTGGTGCGTGTTAAGGTTGTCCAGCACAAAGGTGAATTTACGGGCCTGCGGCTGGGCTTGCACCAGGCTGTCCACCAGGTCGACAAAATCGGTTTCGGTGCGAGTGGGCCGACAGAGAGCCTTGACCTTGCCGCCGGCTACGTCTAAGCCCGCCAGCAGCGAGAGGGTGCCATGGCGCTCATACTCAAACTCGCGCCGGAGCGGTTGGCCGGGTTGCATGGGGTGGTCCGGAGCGATACGCGCCAGGGCCTGAATACCGGTCATCTCGTCCACACTGAAGGTCAATTCCCCCCGCTGGGCAGCGTCCTGGGCCCGCTGATAGACCTGGCAGAGGGCGCGGATTTTGTCTTCCTTTTGCGGATCGGGCTTGGCGTTGAGCCAGTAACGGCTGCGGTGAGGCTGCAGGTCGATCGCCGCCAGCAGGCGATTGACGTGCCGGACGGAGATACCGGGAACGATGGCTTCCTGGACCGCTTGGTCCTTCAACTCGCGTCCTGTCCAGTGGGTGATCGGCCGGCCATGATCCTCAGGCTTTTCACAAGCCAGAGCGATGAGGGCGCAGAGTTGCTCGGCGGTGAAGGTATCGGGACGGCCCGCGCGGGGGGCGTCCGCCAGCCGGCACAGGGTTGAGGGTGGGGGCAAAGCCGCCGCCGGTTGCGTGGCGGAGTTTTCGGAGGCGCGTGCTTGGGGTGGTTTGTGGGTGTAGCGCCCGATCCACTTGCGCACGGTATTGGCACACACGTGGAGAGTGTTGGCGATGGCGGGGACGGTCTGGTTTTCGGCCGCCAAGAGGATGATGCGGGCGCGTTCGACGCGGCGGCGAGGAGCGGAGTGTCGCCGGCTTAAACGTTCCAGTTCTGCTTGCTCCTGGGCGTCGAGAATCAAGGGAGTGGGAGGAGGGTGGGGCATAAACCTGGCATTAGCGTGGTGTGGGTGCTGGGTCAGGCCTTTGGGGTGTCAGCAGGCAGGGGTTGCCGGGAGCGCGGGAGGCTCGCTTGAGGCCGAGTGCTGGCCGGAACCAGGCTTCGGGGGAGTGAGGTCAAGCTGATGGGGGAAACAGCAAAAAAAGGTTGCATGGCGCATATCCTAATGTATTATTACATTAAGATGAAAGCAAAAAACGCCGATTCCACCAAATTATTGACGATCACCTTGAAACTGCCACTCCTGCCGGGCAGCCTCTCCACCGCTCGGAGCACCTGTGGCAAACCGCAATGCCCGTGCCATAGCGATCCCGCCCGCCGCCACGGCCCCTATTATCGTTGGACGGGCATCATCAAGGGCAAGCGCACGACCCGAACGATCAGCCGCGAGCAGGCCCAAGCATGCCGCGCACGAATTAAGAACTACCGCCGGTTACAGAAAATCATCGCCCGACTCCTCCACCAAGCGCTCCAAGACGCGCCTTGGAACCAGTAGAATGTAAAATCCCGGTGCCCCGCCACACTCGCCCTCGCGGTCGGACCATCGCCTCGGCAGCCCATCGCTTCTTGGTGATAGCAGCGATGGCAAGCCGCTGGCCCCGTTCATTGCCCTTGGGTGCCCGCAAGCCTGATGCATTCAAGCCCTGCTCACGAACTTGCGCCGCGATGTACTAGTGGAAGTCAACTCCCCGACTTCGTTCTCGCCAATAATTCCACGAGGTGCGAGAACGGAAGCACGAGAAAAACCACGCGGGTCTGCCGCCACGCGCAACCGAAAGTGTCAAATGAAAGAAAGTTCTAACGAGAATAATGAGGAGTATTTACAGGCGTTTCTGCTTGAGCGGGAACAGTTCCACGGGCTCTGTGATCCAATTCTATTTGCAAACTCGGGAACGCGAGGCGCTCCGAGACCAAGCCAGGCACTGGCTTTCGCTAAAGAGTTGATCCTGTGCCTCGAAGTGCGGCAGGCGCCGGACCTTGTCCTGCGCGATCCCCAAGGAGCACGGGCATTCACATGCTTTGCGGACCAGGTGTCGGGCGCTGTTAGCACCGCGCTTGGCGACGAACTTTTAGCGAAATACAGGGCCAAAGGGACGCCATTCTTCGTCCTAACGGCCGTTGTCATCGACTTCCTGGAAATGAACAGGAGAGACCGCCCGGAAGAATGGGATTGACAGACGGCTCCGTAGCACATGCATTGCCGCAGTAAAGCCGCTTGAGGTGGCGGAATGTTGATCCATTTGCTGAACCCCGGAATGGCTAAAATGGCCTTGTTGAACCCCGGACGGACCAGTTTTTTTGGGGGCCTCGCCAGCGGTAAGGCATCGCTTTTCCCCTTATTTTACGGGGTTTAGGCCGAAGTACGCCTGTTTTCCGGGGGCTTCGGATGGGGGTGGTTTTAGGTTTACAAAACCGTTGCTCTACCACTGAGCTAAACTGGCCTAAGCCCTTATCATCAGGCACTTACGCAGGCCGGCCAAGCGCACGTTGCGGCCCGGTACTGCCACCGCGCGGGCGAGGAGAATGCAGCGGCGTCTCGGCAGAGCGCCGCTGATGCCAGACATTCCCTACCGTCTAGCCTGAACAAGTTACCCGAATCTCGTTCAACTCAATCTCCTCCACCGTGGCAATTTGAGCTTTCATGCCGCAGGGCACATTCAAACCTGCCGCCTGCCATTCCGTGAGCGGAACGTCGGTGTTCGGTAGTACCGATGAAATTGGGACGAGAAAGAGGTCTGTTCCATTGCGTCCGATAACCACGCCGGGTCGGATCTTGCCGCTGGTCAAGTCCGTGAACGGGATCGGCAACAGAACAATGTCATTTCTGGAGCAATTCATTGAAGACGTCATCGGCGTCGTTGTCCCAAACTTTGGCCAGAGAATCTTCCGACAGCTTCAACCAGGCCTCGCGCTCGACATCGGTTGATTCGATGGTGACGCGCACGCGAGATTTCTCCGGCAGCGACAACGGCCGGTTCAGGACGAGTATTCCGTTTTCATAAATGGCGTCAACAGTCGTTGTCATGCGAAGAGCATAGCCGCCTGAATGGGCGTTTGCAAGGCGCCGCTGCCCGGTGAAATACGGCGGGTGGATTTCGGCCTCGCCGCAAAAGTCCGGCCCGCGCTCATTCTGGGTAATTATCCTGGAGCTCTGATTCGCTTGTTGAACTGGTCGAGTGGAGTGGAGGCGCGACCGGTTTAGACCAATGGCTTCCTGCGTTTCTGCCCTTTCGAGCATCGTGGCAAATGGCCATCAGGTCCTGCCCACGTTTCCCCCACCCCCTCTCAT
>Ga0187877_1004188_pt1 | contig 11213 bp, 8 predicted proteins | sample June2016WEW_17_1_3_FD_132430 | JGI IMG/M metagenome (GOLD analysis project Ga0187877, IMG submission 132430) | Peatland microbial communities from SPRUCE experiment site at the Marcell Experimental Forest, Minnesota, USA - June2016WEW_17_100 | ecosystem: Environmental > Terrestrial > Soil >... | reverse complement strand
GGACGCGCAAGGCCGTCCTCAACGTCGCGCGCATGGGCAAGTTTTCCTCTGACCGTTCCATCCGCGACTATTGCGACTTGGTGTGGAACGTGAAACCGGTTTCGGTGGCGGAGTGAATCCTGGGCGGGAGCGGCAGCGTCTAAGCTCTAGCACTGAGCCGTTGCGACCACCTCTGCGGCAGGGAAGCAGATGCGGCCAAGCGGGGTGGGACGCAAAGAGGTGAGACTCCCGGCAAGGCACGCGTGTGGAACCGAGATATAAGCGGAATGCAAGCGGAATACGAGCGGATAACAAGCGGAACACAACGGACCTTCACGAGATCAGCAGGCTATTTGGTGCTTCGTAAGGCGCAGGCATATCCTCTCCCCGAAGCAACCGGCTGCATGCTCGCACCCATCCGGGGTCGTCGTGATCCCAAACCTCAGAACGGGCTCAACAGGGCGTCTGCGAGATAGTCGCTGAAGCCCACCGGCAGGGCTTCCCTCACCTCGCGGCTCCGAGCAAAGTCCGCCTCGCACGTAAGAATCAGCCTGCGCAACACCTCGCACGGCGCCTCCTACGTTTGGGCTTGCCCTGTCAGGCCAGGAAGACACTATTCGCCCGGTGAAATTCCTTAAGCGCCAATTTCTTCCCATGACGATGCGACTTCTAACTGGGTCGCCTGGCCTCCTGTTTGCTGCGCTGCTTGCTTGTAATGCCCTGGCCCAGGAGCAAAAGCCCCCGGCGACATTAGTCGAGCTGCGACAACGGCTGGCTGACCACATCGCGCAGCCGAAATTCGCCGCCGCCATGTGGGGAGCGAAAATCGTGTCCCTCGATACCGGCATTACGGTGTTCGAGCATAACCCGCAGAAACTGTTCAGCCCGGCCTCGAACTCCAAGCTTTACACTGTGGCCCTGGCCCTCGATCGGCTCGGCGCCGATTGCCGGATCAAGACTTCCCTTTACGCCAAGGCCAGGCCCAAGTCGTCGGGCACGCTCAAAGGCGATCTCATCCTCTATGGTCGCGGCGACCCGACCATCAACGCGAGGCTGAATGGCGGCGATATTTACCGTGCGTTGGAACCGCTGGTGCGTGCGCTGACCAACGCAGGCGTCAAGCGGATCACGGGCGACCTGGTGGGCGATGAAAGCTTCTTCCACGGCCCGCCTTTCGGCTCCGGCTGGGCGTGGGATGACCTGGAGTATTACTACGGCGCGGAGGTTTCGGCGCTGACGATCAACGACAATACCTTACAGGCCGTGGTCAAACCCGGAGCCCGCATCGGGGCGCCGTGCCGTCTGACGCTGCTGCCCGCCACTGGCTGGCTCATGCTCAGCAATCGAACGGAGACAATAGAGAAAGACGCCACACGGAGGATTCGGTTCTACCATCCGCTGTGCCAGAACATTATTTATGTCACCGGCCAAATGTCCGTTGAGGACGCGGGCAGCACCAACGAGGTCACGCTGCACAATCCCGCCGGGCTGTTCGCCTCATTCTTCAAGGAGGCGCTTGCGCGCCGGGGAATCAAAGTCGGCGGCAAAGTCCGCTCCGTGAGTTGGCTCGACCGGCAGGTGCAGCCGCTCGACCGCGGCAGCCTCGTCGAGTTGGGTTCGGTGGAGTCGCCGCCGCTGGGGGACATCGCGCGGGAGATCGAGAAGCCCTCGCAGAATCTCTACACTGATCTGCTCTTGGCCCATGTCGGCGAGAAGTTTCGCGCGCCGGATTCGCGCGCCAATGATACCTCAGAAGACCTCGGCATTCGCGAGCTGAACAAGTTCCTTGCCGAAGCCGGCATCAAGCGCGGCGAGACGATCTTCGAGGAGGGCTCCGGCCTTTCGCGGGACAACCTGACCGCGCCCAACGCAGCGGTGGCCCTGCTGCAGTACATGAACCGGCACAAGTGCGCCCAGGTGTATCTCGACGCCCTGCCAATTGCCGGTGTGGACGGCACCTTGAAGAACCGAATGAAGGGCACTCCCGCTGCGGGTAATGTGCGCGCCAAGACAGGGACCCTGCGCTGGGCGAATTCGATTTCCGGCTACGTTACCACCGCTGCGGGCGAGCACCTGGTCTTTTCCCTGATGCTCAACCGCTATTTCGAGGCGCGGCCTGTGCGGGGCGACCTGGACACAGTGGTTGTGCTCCTGGCGGGCTTCACGGGGCGCACGAGCGAGTAGAGGTACTAAAGTTGCACATCCTCCGGCCGCACTTCGAGGCACTCGTCTTGATCTTCCCAGACCACCGCGGCATAGAACTCGAGCAGCTTGGGCGCGAGCTCGCGGCCGGCTCGCGCCAACAACGTCTCGGCTTCTTCCGCAGCGTTCTCGAATGCGTGGTCGTAGTCGCCGGCGGCCTTGCGTTGGCGGTCGTCCCAGTGGGCAACGGCATGGACGGGCGCGTATTGTGAGGCCCAGTTCCCCAGGTCGGCTTGCAGGCCAGCGGGTAGTTCGTCGAATGGGACGAGCGTCTCATTGCAATGCTGACAGATCAGGCCGACCTCATTCACGTCGCGCGTGAGCAGCGGCAACATCGGCGCACGACAGCAGGGCGATTCCGAATAGTCAACAGGCGTTGCCACCAGGCGCTTGAGCCAAATCTGACGCTCGTGGCCCAACTGCGCCGCGAGGCGGAATGCGCCCAGCAGCGGATGCGATAGACGCCAAGCCCGGCCGGCAATCTGGCCGAGCGTTTGCGCCAGCCAGCGCGCCAGGGTCAGGTCATCCAGGTCGCGGAAGCCTAGGCTGTATTCTTTCCAGAGCAGGTCGAGCGGAGCATCAGCGTTAGTGGCCATCGGTCCGACAGTGTTGACCTGTCCGAGGGAGTTGTCTAGCAGGGATCGCACGCTCCGTTTTCCAGAAGTGCTTATCACATTCCTCGGTTTAGCCGGGAAGTGGAGGAGCCGAGAGGTTAACGTGTTGGGGCAGCGCGTGGGGTTGACAGAGGGGAACAGGGCGTATTAACTCCGCGCCATGAAATTTCTTCCAGCGGTGGGAATATTCGCACTGGCTACAAATGTAGCGCTTGGCACCGGCGGGGTGGATTGGTATCGCTGGCGCGGACCGGACCTGAACGGCATTTCCAAGGAGGCAGGTTGGCAGGCGCAGTGGCCCGCCGAGGGGCCGAAGGAGCTTTGGAAGGCATCCGTCGGCACTGGGTTCGCTTCCTTTTCGGTCAGCCGCGGGCGCGTCTATACGATGGGCAACACCAATAACACGGATTCGACGTTTTGCCTGGACGCTCGCACGGGTGAGGTCGTTTGGCACCATTCCTATCCTTGCCCGCTTGACCCAAAGAATTTCGAAGGCGGGCCTTGCGCAACGCCCACAGTGATGGATGGCCGCGTCTATACCTTCAGCCGGAAAGGGGACTTGTTCTGTCTTGACGTGGCAAAGGGGACCGTTATTTGGTCGAAGCAATTGAACCAGGAACTGGGACTGGAGATACCGACGTGGGGGTGCGCCAGCTCCGCCCTGATCGAGGGGAACATGGTGGTGCTCAACATGGGCAGCGCCGGAGTGGCGCTGGATAAGAAGTCAGGCAAGGTGGTCTGGGTTTCCGCCAAGAGCGCAGGGGCTTACGCCACGCCGGTGCCGCTGACGATTGGCCGGGACCGGGACCTGGCCATCCTGACCCGCGAATCGCTAATGGCCGTGAAGGCCGCCACCGGCCAGGAGGTATGGAGCTACCCGTGGAAGACGGAATACGATGTGAATGCTGCCGACCCGATCGTGGCCGGTGACAAAATCTTCATCTCATCCGGGTACAATCACGGCGGGTCATTGCTGAAGACATCGGGGCCAGCGCCGGAGAAAGTGTGGGAGAACAAGAACATGCGCAATCATTTCGATTCCTGCGTGCTGTGGCAAGGCTATCTCTATGGCCCCGATGACAATGGGCTGCGCTGCCTGGCGTTCGACACCGGCGAACTGAAGTGGACCGATGGCGGGTTCGGCAAAGGCGCGCTGATGGTGGCCGACGGCAAGCTGGTGGCGCTAAGCGAAAAGGGCGAACTGATTATCGCCGAGCCCACATCTGCCGCGTTCAAGCCGATCTCCCGCGCCAAGGTGCTCACCGGGAAATGCTGGACCACGCCGGTGTTATCCAACGGCCACATTTACTGCCGCAATGCGGTTGGCGACGTGGTGTGCATGGACGTGAGCAGGAAGTAGCCGCAAGAGCAGGGGACTGCAGGCCAAGCGCTCGGCTTGCGCTGCGCGACGAGCAATGCCATAAAAGCTTTATGGTTCTCGACAAGGTTCGTGGATGAGATGACCTTTTCCTCGCGTGGATAAGCCGCCGAGAATTAGCGAGGTGCCTGCAAGGCCGGCGCCGCTCGAGGTCCTGCCTCCACTGCCTGCTCCCCCGGCGCAGCCGGTGGCGCCTGCAGACGGGCCGCCGATCCACGGCTTGTCAGCCCTGATTCTAATCGCGGTGGACAGCCTGTGGATACCCGGCGACTTTTTGATGCCGGTCTCGCTGGTGGCCATCCCGGCCTGCTTTGCTGCGGTGTTTGTTCCGACCTACCTGATCCAGCGGCACCTGAAGAATGATTCCAAAGGCCGCGCCCTCACCTTCGCTACGATTCTGGCCGTGCTGGCGGCGATTCCGACGCCGGTCACCGGCACACCGGTCGGGTTTGCGTTGCTGGCCTGGACCGGGCTGGGCAAGTTGCTCGGCCGGTCGCCGCCGAAATAACCGTGTCTTTGCCACAAGGACAATCCGAATTGCCCGCCATTGAGGCAGGCGGCCAGTCATCTGTGGCTGGCGCATCACTGCGGATGTGCGTCACGCTCGACGTCGCTGCGGGCTGCTTCCGGTTCGAGTGGCATCGGGCGGGTTCGGAGGAACCAGTAGCGCGTGGGCGGCTGAGCCCGGGCAGTGGGCGTCTTACTCGGTGGTTTGCCCTCGAGTTGGAATTGGAAACCGCGGAAGGGACCAGGCAGGACAGTTGTGGCAGCCGAGGGACATCGCCTGGGGCACTGGTGAACCGGCTGCGCAAACGCTTTCCTGTGCCGGATGATTGTGTGCAAGTGTGGGTGCTGTCGGACACCGACATCGGGCCGGTGAAGGCCGGGGTGGGCCACGCCATCCACCTGCCGCCGAGCGAGGCGCCGTGGAAATGGTTGGGCCGGGCGGTCCACCAATTTTGCGGGTTTCTGGAGGTGGTGACGGCGATCGGTGAGGGTGAGGCTTCAGAACGCGGCCGTACGACAGCACGGAAGCTGGCACACGGCTGGCTTGGCATCCGGGTCAATCCACTCCCTGCCGAACGCACGCCAGAACTGTTCCCGCTGGCAGCAAGGCCGGTGCTGCACCTTCACGTCACATTGGACGCTCTTCAGGGGTTCATCCGGTGCGACTGGCGAGACCCGGAGCGGCGGCTTCAGGTGTCCACCGGGATCATCCGCTGCACGGGCAGCGATGAATTGACCTGGGACCTGACCGTGGCCGCGGAGTTGGAGACCACCATCTCCGGCCATGATCTGAAGTCAATTCGCTACGAGCTTAACCGTTGGCTATATCGCTTCCCGACCAGCCGGGAGGCGTTTACGGCGAGCCGGGTGCAAACTAAGCGTGACAGCCCAAAGCCGTACTACGTCCAGGAACCGCCTTTTGGCCCCGGCGAATCGCCCGGATCCCGGCTGGCGGAGAGCATCCACGAGATGGCCAAGGTGCTGGGCGTTAAGTTTTCCCCGCTGGGCAGACTTGTCAGCGAGATGGATCCGGTGACGCTCTCCGAGATGGAAAGGGATCAGCGGCATTTCCTGCGCAAGGAACAAAAGCGGGCGGAGGAGGAGGCGCGGCGCAAGGAGACCATGGCGCGACTGGCGGAGGAGCGCCGCCTTCGCGAACAGCGAGCCGTCGCACAACGAAAGATCGCCGAAGCGGAAAGAGCTGCCGCGGGCAGCAAATCGCTAGTCCAGTTGAAAACCGCGGCCGAGCGTCCGGCGCTTCCGTCGGTACCAACGCGCATTGAAATGCCGCCACTCGAGTTTCAGGAGACGACCTTTGCCGTGGCTGACTTGCGAAGTTATTCCTTGCGCGAACGGGCGGCGCTATGGTGGGTCTCTAACCAGTCCGATGATCTGCTCTGCCTGCCCTTTTGCCGCCTGGAGCGGTTGGAGTACCAACTGCGCACCGCCTTGCGCGTGCTGGGGCCCTTGCGCGGGCGCGCCCTGCTGTCCGACGAAGTGGGTCTGGGCAAAACCATCGAGGCCGGTCTGGTGCTCAAGGAACTGCTAACGCGGGGCATGGTGAAGCGGTTCCTCGTGTTGACTGTGCCGTCGCTGGTGGACCAGTGGGAAGAGGAATTGAACGACAAGTTCGGCCTGGCGACCGTTACCACCAACCACGCCGCGGCGCGCGGTGACGCGGAGAAGTTCTGGCGCGAATGCCCGCAGCTCGTAGCCAGCCTGCACACACTCAAACAACCCGCGCAACTGGAGATCGCCCGGCAGGTGCATTGGGATATGCTGGTCGTGGACGAGGCGCATTACCTGCGCAACCGGGAGTCGCAGGCCTGGCAGGCCGTCAACGCCCTGCCGCGGCAGTTTCTGCTGCTGCTGACCGCTACTCCCGTGCAGAACTCGCTCGAAGAGCTCTACAACCTGGTGACGCTACTCCAGCCCGGACAGCTTCCCACGCCCAAGGAGTTTCGCGCCCGCTTCATTGACCCAAAGCGCCCGCGCCAGCCGCGCGAGCCGGAGGAATTGCGGCGGTTGCTGGGGCAGGTGATGATTCGGAACACGCGCGCGAATGCAGGCATCGCGCTGCCGCCGCGCCGGGCGGAGACCATTTCTTTCGAGCCGGACGAAGCGGAGCGGACCTTCTGGCAGCAATGGGAAACGGAATTCCGCGCCTGCCTGGGCCAACTCAGCCCGAGCCAGGCCAGTCTCTGGGGCCGGCTCCTGCTGCAGGCCGCCGCCAGCAGCCCGGCGGCGTGGCGCGAGGCGCTGAAGAAGTTTCCCGACCGGACCTCCGCCCGTGCCTGGGCGGAATTGGCCCCGTTGGAAGGAAGCTGGCAGCGCAAATGCGATTTGCTGCAGCCGCTTACTCGCGGGCAGGGAGGCGCGGTCATTTTCACGCAATTCCTCCAAACCCAGGCCGCGCTGGCCGAACATCTGCGCCGCGCCGGCGTCGAGACCTTTGTCATCAACGGCGCGACGCCCCCGCCCGAGCGGCAGCCGATTAGCGAGGAATTCCGGGCGCGCGGCGGCGCGCTGTTGCTGACGCACAGCGGCACCGAGGGGCGCAATCTGCAGTTCTGCCATCGCCTGGCCAATTTCGACCTGCCGTGGAACCCGATGGAGATTGAGCAGCGCATCGGCCGACTGCATCGCCTCGGCCAGCGCCACCCGGTACACATCTACAACTTCGTCCAGGCCGGCACGCTCCAGGAGCATCTGCTGCAAATCCTCCAGGAGAAGCTCAACCTCTTCGAGTTGGTGGTCGGGGAAACCGGCTTGGTCCTGGGCGAACGATTCAGCAGCGACGAGTTTGCCGAGGAAGTGCTCCGCCGCTGGCGCGAGAGCGAGGGCCGCGTGGCTGAAGCGCTGGCCGGCCTGGGTAATGAACTGGCAACCGCGCGGGCGGCATACGGCGAGGTCAAGCAACTGGATCAGACGCTCTTTGACCAGGACTACGAGTCGCTATGAAACTCGACCGCCTTTCCTACGATCCCAGCGCGCTGGTTAATTTCTACGAAGAGGGGCTGGCCGCGCTGGGCGCCCTCTGTGAGCGAACGTGGCACGACCGCCTGGAGATTGTCGCCGAGGGCGGGGCGGCCAAGCTGTGGAATCCCGAGGGGGCGCTGTACGAAATCGAACTCGCCTTCGCCCCGGCCGATGCGACCGCCGCGCGCGACGCGGTCCGCGAGGTCTTCCCGGGCTGTCCGCTGACCTTTCGCCTGGCCGAAACCCTGCGTCCCTCGCCACTGCCCCTGGAACGCGTCGCGCTGGCCGGCGAACTCGAAGCTCATGCGCCCGAACCTGCGGTGGCAGAGAAGCTCTGGCGCGCGCAGTTTCCAGATACGACAAGGTGGCGCTTGCGGGCGGCGTTCAAGCGCGATTTTCATTTCTCACTGGTGGCATTGGCGCGTTGCGAGATTCAGGCGATTGACCAGCATTGGTCGTTGCACCGCCTGGCGGTTTCTCTGGACGGCGAGCCGGATGATTCACTCGCGCGGGAGTTCAGTTTTGCGCGGGCAGACCCAGAACTGGGTGCTGCCGCAGCCTGGCCTACGCCGGAACCGGCGCGCTGGCAAACCTTCCTGAGCGCTGCACTGGAAGCGGATGTGGCGGCTGAACTGGCGGTCGTCCGTGCTCGACAGGAGACTTACTTGCGGCGGGAACTGGATCGCATTGACGAGTACTTTGCCAACTACGAACGCGAGCTAACTGCCCGTGCCGCGCGCAGCGCCCGCCAGAGTGCGAAGGTGAGGACGACGGACCGGCTGGCCGCCGCCAAGGCCGAGCATGCTCGCCGCCGCACTGACCAAGTGGCGCGGCACGAAATCCGAATCCAGCCCCATCTCGACGCCCTCATGCTGGTTGCCGAGCCGGCCTGGCGCGGAAGCCTGGAGGTCGAACAGGCGCATGTGGCGCGGGCCCTGGAGCCGCTGTTTGTTCCACGGGAGCGGAAGTGGTTCGGCTGACTATTGTTCCGATATCCGCAGGGTATATTCCCGTGAAACGGCGTTGTCGTTCCCGGGCTTGCCCATCCGGTTGTACCGGAAGTCGAACTTGTAGCGGTAATGGACCATATCCGTTCCCGGTGGCACCGGAATCAGCCCTTCCCAGCGATTGGTCATGAAGGGGGTGGGGCGCATATCGTAGAACTGCGTGCCGACCACGATCTTGGGCTGGATGCTCTGCCAGCGGATGGTCTGCTGGCGGCTGTCGAAGGCGACTTCGACGGTGTAGAGATTGTTGGTGGTGCGGACCTGCTGCTGGGGCGTCAGATTGGTGAGCTGAGTGGCGCAACCAGCCAGCAGCAGCGACAGAGAGAATAGCGGCAGAGATTTCTTAAACATACAGGTGCAGGGTCGCAAACGGGCCGGGGGTTGTAAAGGTGGTTTTTGGAGGTGGATTTTGCGTTTGACCCGGGGGCGGAAAGACGGGTAGGGTGCGCGTTCTTTAGACAATTGAATTTATGTTTGGGACGTTTAGAAAGCATCAAACCTGGCTCTGGGCAATTATCATTACGTTTACGGTGATCAGCTTCGTCTGGTATTTCTCGCCGTATCAGCGGATGACCGGCGCGCAGCGCGGCACGGCCAACCTGGGCTCGATTAACGGCGAGCGCATCAGCGAGGAGGATTATGTCAAAGCGCGGCGGGAGGTCTTTTTGCGGACTTTCTTCACGAGCGGCAACTGGCCGGATGAGGAGGCCAAGAAGCAGGGCGGGGAATTGGACCGGGATACCTACCAATGGCTGTTGCTGATCCAGAAACAGAAACAGCTTGGCATTCATATCAGCACGGATGTGGTCGCGCAGGCCGCCAAAGCGATGATCAGCCAGTTCCAGCGGAGCGGCATCAACTCGCCCGAGATGTTCATTGAACGGGTGCTCAAGCCTGGTGGCTTCGGCGAAGATGATCTGGAGCGGTTTGTGCGCCATTATATAGGCGTGCAGGAGTTGATCGCCAGCATCGGTTTGAGCGGAAAGCTGGTCGCGCCGCAGGAGATCCGTGACCTCTTCAAGCGCGAGCATGAGGAGGTGGCTACCGCCGCGGTGTTCTTCTCCGCTTCCAATTATCTGGCCGGCGTCACCGCGCCGCCCGACGCGGTGACGCAGTTCTATACGAATCGGCAGGCGGCCTATCGCATTCCCGATCGGGTGCAAGTGAGCTATGTAAAGTTTGGCCTGACCAACTTCCTGGCGGAGGCCAACCAGGCCCTGGCCCGGATGACCAACCTGGACGGGCAAATTGACGAAGCATATCGGCAAGGCGGGACGAATTTTCTGCACGAAGTGAAGGCACAGTCCCTGGAGGACGCCAAGGTCAAGGTGCGCGAGGCCAGACGCAAGGAGCTTGAAATGCAGGCCGCCCGAAAACAAGCGCTGGAGTTTGCCACGCCGCTCTTTGACATGGAACCAATGCGCGCGGACAACCTGGACAAGCTGGCCAAGGACAAGGGGCTCGTGGTCCGAGTCGCCGCCCCGTTTGACCTCCAGGAAGGACCGCAGGAGTTGGAGGTGGGACCGGATTTCGCGCAAAAGGCGTTTGCACGGACGCCGGAAGACCCGTTTGCCGGGCCGATCCTCGGTCAGGATGGCGTGTATGTCATTGCTTTGGCCAAGAAGCTCCCTAGCGAGATTCCGCCGCTGGACCAGATCCGTGCTCGGGTCGTCCGGGACTACCAGCTCAGCCAGGCGTTGAACCTGGCGCGCTCCGTGGGCACGGCCTTTTACCAAACACTGACCAACGGACTGGCGCAGGGCAAGACCGTTGCGGCCATTTGCGCCGAGGCCACACTCCAGTTGGTGGAGATACCGCCGTTTTCGCTCAGTACTCGGGAGCTGCCGCAAGTGGAGGAACATCTCCCGCTGAATCAATACAAACAAATCGCTTACACTGCGCCGCTGGGAAAGTTCAGCCCCTTCCAGATGACCGCCGACGGCGGCGTCATTGTCTATGTGAAGTCCCGGTTGCCGCTGGACGAGGCGAAAATGAACGCGAGCCTTCCGGCCTTCGCCAACTATGTCCGTCAGAGCCGGCAAAACGAGGCGTTTAACGACTGGTTCCGCAAAGAGGCTGAGATGGGCTTGCGGGATACTCCGCTCATCCGGCCGCAGACGCCGCCGGCGCTGAGTTCGAGTCCCAAAGCGAAGAAGTCGTAGCCCGAGGACGGCCTGGAACCCTAGCATTGCTTGGGCCGCTTGGCTGGTTTCACGCCCGGGCCGGGTGATTGTTCAGCGGGTCCTGTCCTTTCCAATAGACTGTGAGTGCCACCATCAAACTCTCCTCACCCGCCACGCGCGAGTTTTGGGAAATCCCCGTACTATATGAGGACGAACATCTGCTGGCGCTGGACAAACCGGGCGGTTTGCTGACCTCTCCCGACGCCAACCAGCCGGATCGTCCCAGCCTGAGCAAGCTCTTGCAGGGGGGCATCGAGCGCGGGTCGGCTTGGGCCAGGGAGCGCGGACTAACCTACTTGAAGCCGGCACACCGGCTCGAGGCTGAGACTGGCGGCGTGATCCTGCTGGCGAAGAGCAAGCCCGT
>Ga0187877_1004179_pt1 | contig 11232 bp, 11 predicted proteins | sample June2016WEW_17_1_3_FD_132430 | JGI IMG/M metagenome (GOLD analysis project Ga0187877, IMG submission 132430) | Peatland microbial communities from SPRUCE experiment site at the Marcell Experimental Forest, Minnesota, USA - June2016WEW_17_100 | ecosystem: Environmental > Terrestrial > Soil >... | reverse complement strand
ATCAGTCATGAAGGCACGTTCGGTTCCCCAGATGCACTTGAGGGACTTGTGACTGAGGGGTGATGGATGGGAGTAGCTGGCGTCATTTTGCGGAGCCAGTCATGGAAATCGCGGGGCACTTGAATTGAGGCGCTGGGACATTGGGAGTGCGCTTGTATTACCTTATCGTGCCATTGCAGAAACCTGTGCGCGATATGGCGGCTCGTGGCCTGATTCGCAGGAAAGGCTCTTCTAATCGCCGCGATCATCTTGGGAAGCTCAAATTCACCGTGGAGGTTGCAGCCGCTGTCTCCCAACGCTGAGTTGATAGCCTCGATTAGTTTCTGGAGGTTGAGTGAGGGTTCGAGCCGGTGGAGAGCGGCGAGGACCAGTGGCGAGACCTCGTGGAAATTACGCCGAATGGTAAGGTGGGTCTTGAACTTGGGCTTTTCTGGCGGCTTCGGCTTCGGCTTCGGCTTCGCCCTCCTTCGCGTGGGACCCAAGAGCATTTCCTCTCGGTAGTGTGGTTTCTTTGCCTTGTCCTGGCGAGCGTTATGCTCGTGGAGGAACTGAGTTTTCATGGTGCGTGAGGGCTCTCTATTGACGCTGCGCGGCTGGGGACGAAGTGATTGCTGGTCGCGCTCATGTTTCAGCCGTTTCGCGGACTTTACTCGGCACGGGGATGGCGTCAATGTATAATTTGTCCGCAATCGCCGCCCTAGACCAGCGGGTTTCTCCTGTGCCTAGCCCCGCCATCAACCCCCGGCTTTCTGTCGTCGAGCATCGAGTTCGTCATGGGGATAGCCTGGATTTATTTCGCCCTGGCCTGCCCTGGGCGTTTGAACGACCTCGCTCTTCTCTCGGGCTTGGCGACAAGGGGCCGGAAGGTCAGCAGACCGGCAACGACGCCATCTCCCCCGGCGTGGCCCGGCTTCCCGCCCGCGCCCCTCGTTACGCTCTCGGTTCGAGGGCACCGCGTCCGCCCGCCCCCGCGAAGTTCTTCCGCTGCTCACTCCCCGCCCCAGGCGTGCGGAAGTCCTGGCCGGTGGGGGCTTGACCTCGCTGGCAGCAGCCGCTTATGGACATCAACAACACCATCGGCCTCTGGACGACCTCCGGCACTCGCAAATCTTCCCTCTCCGTAGGAGAGGGAAAAATTAGACTGTCCAGACCAGCGGTGTACTCCGCCTCGTACTCCACGAAGGCCGACTTCCAGTCAGACCCTTGGCGGAGGCAGGTCGAGCGGCTGTCCGCCGCCTCAATGCACGCCCCTATTGCGCTGGATTCCCGCTCACGCGGCTGTGAAATCGGCTGTTATCGGCTGTTTGAGCGCCCGCCGCCCCAAAAGGCCAAATTCCCCCCGGTCCCCCGCTGGACCGGGGGGAATTTTATCATCGCTGTCAACCTCCGGCACGTAAAATTCCGAAATTGTCACTATAAAAAACCCGAATCCAAAACGCACGCGGCAGATATGTACACCTTTACCTGCCTGACCGCTCCAGAGAGATTCCCGCGAATCGCTCATCCACCAGCAGCAAATCGCATTCATCCCGCTCCACCGAGTAGCGCCAGCACAGCCGCAGTATCTTCGACCACTGGGTTCGCCTTGACGTACTCTGTCAACCGAGCCAACTGCGCCTCGTCAGCCCGCCGGACCTTGGCTGTCATTAACCGGGCATCTTCGCGGGTCATGCACTTGGCATGTGATGAGACCCACTTGAACCCTCTGACGCGGTTTTCCTCCAGGGCGACCATCCTCAGGGCGTGAGATATTTCAGCGCGGGGAATTTCTTTTGGCAAGCGGGCGTCAAGGTGTTCCAGGCGCTCTCTCAGAACTTTGAGATGTTCAAGGGCACCATCCAACTCTCCCCGGCCCAAGCAGATTTGAAACTGGTCCAAGTGAAGGTCAACGAACTGCTCGAACTGCAACTCATGCTTCGCCAACGCGCTGCTGGGCGCTTCTCCCGGCACGCGCTTCGGTGCGCTGGCCACGCCGCCGGACGGCGCATTGGCACATCCAATGTGGGATTTCGTTGCTCTCGCCAGCCCTCCAGCAGGCGGATGTCCACATTCCGTGTGGGCTTTCGGCGCTTTCGCCAGCCCATCAGTGGACGCACGGCCACATTCAGAGCGGGAATCAACATTGAAAGCGAGTTCGAGGCACCGAGCACGGCCAACCTGCCGGATGTGGCCCGACTCGCGGAGCCGCAAGAGCAGTTGTTCCGTGCCGCGAATGCTAAAGTCCAGCAGGTGGGCCAGCACCTCGTTGGCACATCGTCGATGGTTGTGGATAAAGCCGAGCGCGACTTTTTCGGCAATGCTCAAGCCCACGATGCCATTTATGACTGGGATTTGGGCGATGGTAGGATGCGAGTTCATAGCGGCGTAGATGGTCCAAAAGCCCGCAGGCTGCTGCGACGGGATGCCCCCTGCGAGCCTACACACGCCCCCTGGGGGACGAACGGCTCTCCCAGGCCGCCCGCCCCCCTCTCGTGGCCAAGGCGACCTTCCCCACTTGAGCTTACAGGCTCCGAAGCGGTCGCCCTCATGGCCCGCGTCCTGACCCGGCTTTGCCCTCGCGCATCGCCCTGGAATGTTCCGCCCCTGAACCCCTTGACACCCCCTGACACCCCTGAACCCCCTGCCCTATAGCTTTTACAGGGTGTGAGAGAGTGGGTATCTGCGCTGCGCCTGCTGACAATTATCATGGGCTATAAGAACGATATAGAGGATGCCAGGGGTTCAGGGGGTTCAGGGGGTGAAGGTGGTCCACCCCCTGACACCCCTTGATGTTTTAGGGTTTGTTTCCACCCCCTGTGTTTCTTGAAGTCAGGGGGTGAAATCGAAACGCGAGTTAATTTGTTCTTCCAGACTCTCATCGCTGATCGTCTCCAGGTCGGGCATGTTGTCGATGGGCTGCTTAGAGACGCAGTAATACTTCGCTTCTTTAATTCCGTGGCCCTATCGCTTTCGGGTGATTTTTTGCCGTCGAATGTAAAACCCTTCCAACTGAATCTGGGCATCAATTTGGCCTGTGGGGTCCATTGCCCTGAAGCTGTTCACCAGGATTTTGCCCATCACCTTGGCAGGGCCGGTCAGCTCATTCGGATCATAGCCTCCAATATCAATCCCGTTCTCCGTCGCCAAGTCCGCCAAGGTCGCAACCTGGAGGGCTTTGTCCAGCAACTTGGATTTATCCACCTGAAGGCAAACCAACCGCAAGATCGCCAGACTCGGCTCCGATGTGCGCTGAGTTACGGCGGCGTGGCCGTCCAACAAAGCAGGTAGTCCGAAGAAGTTCTGCACGATCCAGTCCATGATCCCGCTCCACCCCACGAAGGAATGGCCAGCGCCGTCTGTCCGTGGCCTGCCCGCCGCAATCCACTCGGCAATAACCCAGTAGATCGAGCTAAGCATGGACGGAAAGTGAGCCAGTACATGGTCGGATAGGAGTCCCTCGGCATGGATGGGGAAAGCATAGCCCGTCCGCTTTTTGATACGGACGAACAGAGCGCGGTTGCACAAATCGGGGGTCGTGTTCATGCCGCTGGAACTGATTGCGAAAAAATACTGGTTCGCTTCCACGTCCAAGCTGGTTCTGAGTGCGCGAGCACTAAATTTTCCTCCCGCCGTCAACGCCGACTCCAGGAATGTCGAATCCAGGTCACCCCGCCAGTTGTCGAGCAGAATGTTCGAGTGGCCATGAATCAAAGCCTGACAAATGCTCTCGTCCACACTGCCTACGCCCCCCTCGCGCCGCGCAATAGTGGCGGGTCCTTCGCCGTAAGCGGCGGGAACGGTTTTTGCGAGTTCGGTTTTGCCCGCTTGGGATTGGTCGGCTTCGTAGATCGTCAGAGGGACGTGCCCCTGGATGAACTTGCCGCGCTTAAACGCTGGTGTAAGAAGGGCAGCAATGTAGCGGCTCTTGTCATTGGCCGCTGCGAACTCGTATTGCTCGATGGGGGCCATCAGATGGTTCACGGCTACCTTCAGGTCTTGAACCAAAGGAAGTTCCACCTTTCCAGTGATATAGACGCCTAACGCGGCGCTGTATCCATGTTCAACCAATTCCACACCATCCCCCGTCTGGCAGAGAACTGGGGCGTTGACAATCGCCTGGATTGGCGGTAGCCGAAACCGCGCCTCCGCTATCCAGGATGATGCGGGCCTGATTCTCGTCCAGCAGGTGGTAGTGAACTCTTTCTTCCGCATCGGCGTACGCGATTCTGACAAATTCTTCGGCCAGGGTGATCATGCCTGCCGCCTTGACGGGAATTAAAATCGGCTCCCGTTCCGGGTTGCTGAGCCGAAAGACCTGTCCAGTGCGTAGAAAAACGCGCTCGGTCTTGGCCAAGTGGTCAAACAGCTTCTCACAGAATCGGGTCGCCCGAACCGGGCCACCAAACATCGCCAGCGTGATGCGTCCGTCCTTCGTTTGTTGGGGAGGTTTCCAGCCGTGTTCCTTGGCCAGTCGGAACAACGTGCCGGTGGTGATGATTTTGGGATTTCCTTTTTCGTCCTTTTCTCCCCCCTCCGTTTCGCGCTTCAGGCTCTCCCAGGTTTTTCTCTGGTCTGCCTCGTTGTACTTGGTTGAACTTTGGCTCCATGTGTCCGCAATTTCAAAAGCCAGTTCTTCTTCATCGACGGTCCAGCCCCACCATCTCAACGCGCACAACACCCTGAACCAAACTGCTCGGTCATCGGCGGGAATGCAGTCCAGTGCCGAGCGCAAAGTGGCCTCGTCCGCTGCATAATCAGCATCTTCCTTCTTTTCAGTCGCCCGCCCTGGCCGGGCGTGATCAGATTTCACACCGCTGGGCCTCTTTTCGCCCGCAGCGGCGTGCTGCTTGCATTTTTCGGGTGCGTTCTGGTCCGGCCCGGCGTCATCGGGCAACAGGACGTAGCTGTCCTCCCGGCAGAAAACCCCCGCGTCATGGAGAAAAAAGCAGAGTTGCGAGACAGCCTTGGCCTGCTTATTCACGTTGACACTCGCTTCTGGATAGTGCCGCTTCATGTACCGCTCGAAGGTCTCAAAGCAGCGCTCATAAAGCCTGGGGTCTTTAGCAACGTGGTCCTCGATGCGGATGATGATTTTAATTCCCGTCTCCGACGGACTTCGAGCAGGTATGAAAATGAGGGGGTCGGCCTGGAGCCGGGCCAACAGGCCATCCACGTCCTTCACGTGGTCCAAGTCTCCCACCATCAGGCCCGATGGACGCAGGAGGCTGGATATGTTCCTCAAGCTGAAGGTGCTCGCGAAGGTCCATCCAAAGAGGCAGAGAGCTTTGGCCATCCGCCAACCAAGCTCCGAAATCTTTGCCCGCATGGACGCCAACATTTTTGCATCATCCCAGGTCTCCGTCCGGTCCAAATGGAATTGCTGGTAGATGGCTGTAACGGCGCTGATTAGGGTCTCATGTGATTTAGATGCCATTCGGGTCCAACCCGGCGGCGTCCAAAGCGGATCATCGTTGGGGATCATCATTTGTCCCCCCTTGCTGGCCTGCCACAGGATTCCTTCGATGCGCTCCGCGATTTCCTCCTGTCTCGTCCTTGCGCTTGCCACGGCCTTCGCTGATGCCTCACTCCGCATGTACTCACGCGCAATCTCGATCGTGCAATCGCGCCCAATTTTGTTGTCCGTCGCCCTGCCGACGGAAACTCTACGCGACAAATCGTACCGGGTTCCGGCGATGACCCAGCAGCCGCGATACACTATTCCCCTGGCGTTTGGCTCAACCGGGCTTGTTTGGTTTTCAAAGGAAACGTGATCCGTGCGCGTTTGCTGCTTGAGATTTCCAGAAGAAGATGGATAATTGCTCATAGATCGTGGATGTTGGACGCCACTTTTGCGCCGCCTGCCAGCGGCGCTTTTTTCATTTGACGGCGGCCCCTTTCTTTATTGGAGCATGGGTGTTATTGGCGAACTCACCGCTCCTTGCCCGGTCCAGGAAGCGCCCGATTTCCTCGGCTGGCAGATAATTCCTCCCGTTGATATTGACGACACTGAGCCATCCGCGCTGACGCCAGCGCCAGCCGGTTACGGCACTCCTTCCAATGCTTTTGAGCCAACTGTCAAGCGGCTTTAGGTCGGTGTGAATTTGCGACACGTTCTTAGTCATGCCCTAGCTATCCAATCCTTCTCAATTCTCCCCCTTTCATCGTACAGCTTCACCGTTTAGCGGGCGTCTTTGAGGATTCTGTAAACAATCTGCGGCCCAGTTTGTGGCGAACGACATGTAAGAATACACCAATAACAACGGGCCTCAGACGCGGGTCGTGCGTGTGCGCGGTCAACTGAAAAATACAGGTTTGGTGTCCTCCAAATGACCGGCGGTTCAGGGTGTCAGTGTACACAAGACGCCACTTGAGCATGGCTGACAGAGAGCCAAACCCGCCATCGCTTCAGCCCCTGCACCCACTGGCGATGCTGACGACGCCACCGAGCCAGCCGGTTGGACAAACTGAGGCCCCTCCCGACGCCGGTGTGCAGGAAGTGGTGGGCGAGTTCGGTGACTACGAGCCACCTGTCCGGTCGGAGCGCGGCAACACGGGTGGTCCCGGTTCCGGCAAACAGGTCGTGGACGGCATTGCTCGTCGTCGCGCTCGCCCGGATGCACATCTCCGCCGAGGCCAAGGGTGTCGCGCCTGACGTGCCCGGCAGCCGGAGACCCTGCTGGAAAGTATGTGCAAGAAGCTGGCCGGGTTCGTAGCCGTACACGCGCCCGGCGACTGTGCTCATGGCGGAGCACCGGCTTGCTGTTGCGACACCCGGACCAGCTTCTTCGCTGACGCTCGATTTCCTATTCAGCCGATGGTCAATCACCGGCGGCCTGCCTGCAAACATGAAAGGCGGGCACTGGGGCACTTTTGGAGTGTCTAACAAGGTATCTAACGTGGACGTTTAGAATCCGGTTGCGCGGGGGCTGAATTTTGTCCATAATCTCAGCATGACGCTCAAAATGAAGCAGTTACAGAGCGTCGATTTACGGAGCGCGCTTAGCTCAGTGGAAGAGCACTTCCTTCACACGGAAGGGGTCGCAGGTTCAAGTCCTGCAGCGCGCACCATTTTATTGCTCAGGCGACGGCAGGGTGGCTGCTCGCCCATGGGCGAGAGAGGATTCACGACATGCCTGCATCACCTGCTGGGTCTTTAAGGCTATTTCAGCCCATAGTGGGGTAGGTGTCCCGGACTGGACCTGCTCGGCAAAGTGGTGAAAGAGCCGGCTCTCCTGGGCGGTGGGATCGCTGTGGCTGCACTCGTTTACCACCCAGCGGCGGTGATGTGGCTGCATTTCGAAATCGCACCCCAGAACCTTGAATAGCGGGTTCCCGGTTTCGAAGGCGATTTCAGTTCCGGAGAACGGCAGGACAAAGTCCGGCACCCGGAGGTATCCGCGGGCGCCACTGACATTAACCCATTGCTCGGTTTCGGTGAGGAACGAACAGTAGAAGCTGCTGGTAACTCCGCCATCGAAAAAGAGTTCGGCCGAGAATGCCGTGGGGACTGGCAACTGGCTGCCCTGGTGCTTGAATTCGGAGAGGACTTGGCCGGTCACTCGCTGCGGCAACTTCCAATTCATGGCCCAGAGCGCAAACCGGATGCAATACCAACCGAGATCACCGAGGCAACCGTAAGGTTCCAGCTCGCTCCGGGTTCGGATATTGGTCGCCAGGAATTCTTCCGGGGCGCGGAAAGAAAAGGCCGACGTAATCCGCCTGATGGGACCAATGGTCTGGCCGTCATCAAGCACTTCACGGATGCGTTTGAGGCGCCGGCTGTGCATGAACATGACCCCGTCCATGAATTGGACGTGGTATCGGCGGCACGCATCGAGCATTTCAGCCAACTCCACCACACTAGTGGCGCAGGGCTTTTCACAGATGACATGCTTTCCGGCCTCAGCGGCTCGTTTGACCCATTGTCCGCGGATTCCAGTCGGCAATGGGAGGTAAACGGCATCCACCTCATGGGCGGCCAGCAACTCCTCATAACTGCCGAGCGCGCGTGGGGCAGGTTGGAAGGGTGCGTGGGTCTGGCATTCAGCGATGAAACGCTGGCTGCGCTGGAGGCTGCGGCTGGCCACGGCGCTGATGCGGCCGTTCCTGGAGTTCCAGATGGCCTTCCAGTTCTTCCGGGCGATGTTGGCACATCCAAGAATGCCCCAGCGCAGTAACGGTTTTTCCATAAGCTCGGCCCGAATCAATCAAGTTTGAGTAGAGAGGGCAAGAAGGCTCTTAAGCGAACCTTCCCCTTTGTGATGCAGGAGCACATTCGGGGAGGCGCGTTTGGTATATCCTGTCAGGCAAACGTGAACCGTTGTACTAGATTCTGGACGGTTCCATCCTCACTGTGCAGCATGGCCAAGACATTGGGATTCGAGCCAACTTGTAGAATCGAAATAATGCTCAAACATCCAGTTCTCTTACTGGCGGCGCATTTCCTGGCTGTGCCCGCAATGGTTGGCGGGGAGGTTCCGGCTCAGTTCCAGGCCTGGGGTAGTCGTGGGACGGGCCTTGCACCGGTGCCCGCGGAGTGGACGGAAGTCCGTGCCGAACCGCGTCTGCGCAATCCTCCCAAGCCCACCGAAGCAGAAACTGCCAAGGGCTTCATCCTCTTCCAGCGACAACCGTTCAATCCGATCTACCAGGACACGGTTCCCGCCGCCTTTGAGCGAGCGGTTAGATTGGAGACATTTGCGGCGCGGGGCCAATACGAGCCGTTCTCGTTCGCCATGTACGCCCTCGAGGCGCTCAAGAATGTGCGAGTCAGTGCTGCCGAACTGAAGAACAAAGATGGCGATACCATCCCCGCCTCGCACGTTGACATCCGCCTAGTGATGCCGGTCCGCAGCCCGGTGGCTTCCGGCAGCGCCCACGACAAGCGCTACTCGCTGGTTCCGTTCTATCTCGAAAAGCACGACCGGTTCAAGGTTGCCCAGGGCCAAACCGCGCAGTTGTGGCTTACGGTGAAGGTGCCCGAGAAAGCCAAAGGCGGCGACTACCAAGGCCTGCTGCGGGTGGAGGTGGGTAGCAAGGCCATCCAGCAAGTTCCTCTAATCGTCAAAGTGCTGCCATTCGTGCTGCCACCAGCTCCTCTAGCGACCGCCGTTTCATACTATCCAGCCAAAGACCCGGCGATTCGCGAAAAAGAGATGCTCGACCAGCGCGAACACGGCATTAATGCAAATGAATCCACCGTGTCCACTCGGATCATCAGCCGGGACAGGCATTTCGGTGAGGACGACGCCGACGCCACGCGCAAGAGCATCAGGACGGCGCTGGCTTTGCGCAAACAGGTTTACGGCGACGCCGCCAATCGTTTCCCCCTCACCGTCGAGGTTGGACACCAGGTCCTTTACGATTGGGATGCACAGAAGGGCTGGTTCACCTTCTGGCCGCGGTCGCCCGAATTGGAGGCGGACTTTCTCAAAGCCATCAGGGTCTGCCGGGAAGCAATTGAGACGCAAGGCGGCCCCCCGATGCGGGTATTTGTCATGGATGAACCGGGCAGCCACCCTGACACTTTGCAGGAGACGGTCTATTACCACAAGCTGCTCAAGGAGAAGATGCCGGACATGCGGACCTACGTGACCCTCGGGGGTGGGCTATCGCTGGGGATAGACGAATTGGGCCTACTCGGCCCCTACACTGACCTCATCACGGTCAATCGTTTCGACGCCGAGATCTGCAAGCGACTGGTTGATCGCCATAAACCTTACGGCATCTATAATGGCGGCGGCGCCACGGAGGCCGTGACGGGCTATACGCGGGACCGGTTCTTCTACGGCTTCTATGGTTGGAGGACCGGCGCCAGCGAGGTCCTTCAGTGGGTTTACCAGTTTGGCGAACCGTGGAAGGACCCACTCCGCGGCAACCACGGATACGTTATGCCCGGCGCCGATGGCCCGTTGCCCAGCATTCCGTGGGAAAGCATCCGCGCAGGCATTGATGATTACCGCTACATGGACCTGCTCTGGCGGCTGATTACGGTGGCCAAGGCTGACCGGAAAACAGCCGGGGCGGCCAAGGTCGGCGAGCAAGCCGCCCTTGAGGTGCTAAGGAGCATAGACTTGAAGTATCAGCCGCGCATCGGTGTTGGAACGCCGCCGCCCGTTTGTGCCACCCTGGATAAATGGCGCTGGCAAATCGCGAGCGCGTGCAGAGCACTTCTGAAAGTCATACCACTCGAAAAGGCGCTCAGCACTGTTCCGCTCCGCCCCAGCCCACTCGACATGCCCGAGCCAAAGACCGAGAGTATCCCGATCACTTACGGTCCCGAGCTGCTGCCCAATACGGATTTCGAGAACGGTGCTGGGCCGTGGAAAATGGTCGGCCAGCCGGTGAGCAAAGGCGGGCTCGACCAAGCCGTGGCCCATGAGGGCAAATCCAGCTTCATGCTCGAGAATACGGCAGACGCTACGGGCATGGACGTAGTGGTCTGCGTCTGGGGCTGGGACGGTCCGGAGCCAAGTATGACCTTGTCAGCCGGGAGGACCTATGAGTTCTCCGGGTTTATTAAAGCGAGTCGCGCCAGCGCCGCAAAGCCGCAGATACGGCTGGCGCTGCCTGAGGGCTCCGCCGTTCGCGAGAACGAGGGCGAAGATCCAGCCGAACCGTCCGGTTGGCGACGGCTGTGGCGGCGCGTGAGCGTCAGCAAGGACATCAACCCTTCCTACCTGGCAATCTGGCTGCAAGGACCCGGAAGAATCTGGGCCGACGACTTGAGCTTTCGCGAAGTGGTCTTGCCGCCATTTGTCCTCGAACCAGAGCAGACGCTCGTTGACGGCTCCGACAAGAACCTAAGCGTCCGCATCAAACAATTCAGCTCGGTGGAGATTAGCGTCAAGGTCCAGCCTCCCGGAAGGAATCAGCCGCATATTGTTAAGGTTCCGCCGCAGGGCGAAGCCTTGGTCGAATTCGACCCGACCGCGCTCCCGGTCGGGTCCCATGAGCTGAAAGCCGAACTGGCCAACCCGGCAGGCACGCCCTATTCAATAACAATCGCGTTCACGCGAGTTATCGGACCGTTCGACAGGTAGTCTGATGGCTTGTTCACGAAGAATTGCCTCTTTCCAGCGCAGGGTTGGGATGGTGGCTTCTTGGTGGGTTCCTTCTGGCCGCTGGTTCGGCTAATCGATCTGCCAGCACTGTTGCCGCGCGGTGGGTCTTCTGCCTCCCATATAATCTACGGACTGGTCTTCTGTAGCCGGAAAACCAGCTCCACATTCTCGAGTTGCCTCGTCAACTGGT
>Ga0187877_1004178_pt1 | contig 11232 bp, 9 predicted proteins | sample June2016WEW_17_1_3_FD_132430 | JGI IMG/M metagenome (GOLD analysis project Ga0187877, IMG submission 132430) | Peatland microbial communities from SPRUCE experiment site at the Marcell Experimental Forest, Minnesota, USA - June2016WEW_17_100 | ecosystem: Environmental > Terrestrial > Soil >... | reverse complement strand
GGCGGTAGTTGAGGCCGAAGGCAAAGGCCTTGACCACCGCCTCGATGGGGACAATGGGCTTGGCGATGAAATCGCAGTGGTCGTCCAGGACCGACTCGGACCGGGTGCCGAAATCCGGCAAGGCCGTCAAAAAGACCAGTGGCGTCGTAGGGTGATAAGGCAGGCGGCGGAGCTTGGTCGAAAAGGCGAAGTTGTCCATCTCCGGCAGCGCGGTGTCGAGGAAGATGACGTCGAAGGGGTTGTCGCGCAGGGGAAGGAAGGCCTTTTCGGCGCTGTCACAATCGGTGACTATCATACCCTGGTTCTGGAGCGCCACCTGCAAAGCGCGACGGCTGGCGGCGGCGTCCGCCACCGTCAAGACGGTAATCGGGGCCGGGTCGGTGCCGCGCCAACCCGACTCGGAGGCGACCACAGTCCGGAGTAACTCGAGCGCATCGGCCATGGTACGAAAGGCCGAGAAAGTAGGGAAGCCCGGTTTTTGAACCATGGCAAACAGCAAGGTGGACACGGCCCCACTGAACTTCGCCCAGAGCGAAAGGTTGGCGCCGGCCAACAGGCTGCGAAAGGCTTTTATGTGTTGCTGCATCCGCCCCAGGATGTCGATCTGTTCGTCCGGCCGGGCGCATTTGCAGAACAACCGGAAATCGATGATGAGGCGGCGCATGAGGTCTTCGGGTCCCATCAGGCCCGGCTCCTTCCCGACCGGGCTGCCGGCGGGCTCGTCGTCTTCCCATTCGCTCTCCCCGCTGGAATCCGGTCCGGCCCGCAGGTCGCGCAGGTTCAGGGCCTCGCCGAATTCCGGCGTGCCGGAGGCGGCTTTCCTCCTCCGTGGGTTTTGTCCTTTATTGGTCATGTGCTATCCGTAGCCCGAGTATGCCATGGACCGCCGGAGCCAGGAAAGCGAAATGGGAGCGCAGGGCGGGAGTTTTGACCGCCACGCGCTCGTTCGCACGAGCAAAACCCCGAGTCAGGCCTTGTTGTTCGCGCTCAGAGCCCCGAAAAGAACCGGCGCCAGCGTGGCAGCCAGTGGCGGCTCCTGTCGAAGGAAAGAACCACCGAGGTCGCCTGGCCGAGGATGCGCTTGCGCTCGACGGTGCCGAAGTAGCGTGAGTCAAAGCTGGTGTCGCGGTTGTCACCCATCATGAAATACCGTTCTTCGGGCACAACTATCGGGCCAAAGTCACGCTTGGCGGAGAGTTGGGGGATGGCCGCCACGGCGTGCGGCCGGCCCGGCAGTTGTTCGCCGGCGAAGACCTGGACCGCGCGGTCGGAGGGCGAGACGTCGCGCAGCAACTCCTCAGCCAGGGGCCGGTAATCCACCGGTTCGCCGTTGAGGATCAACCTGTTGCGGCGCAGCTCGAGCGTGTCGCCGGGCAGGCCGACCACCCGTTTGACCAGACGCTGGCCATCGTGCGGGGAGTAGAACACTACGATTTCGCCTCGGTGCGGGTTGCTCCACTGGGCAAGGCGCAGGGTCGTGAATGGCACTTTGAGGTCGTAGGCCAGTTTATTCACGAAAACGCGGTCGCCCTCCAGAATGGTCGGCTTCATCGAACCGGACGGCACATCGTTCCAGTCCGCCAGCGAGGAGCGGATCGAGCAAACGACAAGGACCGTCACGAGCAGGGGCCGGATATCCTTGCGCCAGCAGTGCCGCACCCGTGATCTGATGGAAGAAAGCTTCATTGTGCGTTGGACCAGTACCGCGCGAGCGTGTTCAAACCGGCCCGACTGACATGGCGCTCCTCAGATGGAGGTCAGCGAAATGGATTCACGGCGCGGACGCCGCCGTAATCCTGGCCGTGAGCGAAATCTTCGGACACGAGTTCGGCGGCGCCCGAAGCGCGGGCGGCAGCCAGGATCAAGGCGTCCCACAGGGAGATTTGCCAACGGGCTTGTTCGTTGAGGGCGGAAAACAACAGGTCAAGCGAGTTATCCACCACGGGCCACTGGGCAAGATCACGGATAATCTGACCGGCATCCATGCGTGAAACACCACGCTTCTCCAGATTGACATGCATTTCCTGGAGTACCTGGACACTGATCGCCAGGGTGCCTGGGGAAATCCACCCCTGTTCGACCAATTGCAAGGCCACCTCCCTCTTGGCTGCCGCATCCTGGTCGTAAGCGTAGATAAGAATGTTGGCGTCGAGGAATTTAGCGGCGTTCATGGGCTTGCTCGCGGGGCAGAGGTTGACCACCCAAATGCAAGCCCTGCCGAAGTCGAGGAAGTGCACCCTCACGTACTGCGGCATCGCAATCAGCCTTCATCGCCAGTTCGAGACCCGACACGAACAGCTCCTTGAGCGTAGTCCGGCGTTGAGCGGCTACAACTCTGGCGCGGTGCAGGACATCGTCAGGAAGATCGATTGTCGTCTTCATAAGGCCATAAATACAGTAATATGGCCATAAAGTCAACCCAAATGCCGGCGGATCAGGTCGAAAAAGGGGGGTGCATTCTCCTGGGCGAAAACGCCAAACCGAGAGCCCTGAAGAGACGCGTGTGATAGTTGCGGCTAAAGGCCCTCTCATCCCTCGAAAAGCGGGGCTTGGCTCGCAGGCGTTCTTTGGAGCGACTTGCGCGCCACGTCAACGTACTCCTGTTCGATATCGAATCCGATAAACCGCCCGATCCCACATGTTTTTGCCGCCAGGGCTGAATGACCGATGCCCAGAAACGGATCGAGCATGACCAAGCCGGGCTGGCAGCCGTGTATCTTGATGCAGAACACGGCCAACTCGGTCGGGAACGTCGCGGGGTGGGGTCGCTCTTTGGTTCGGTTGACAATTGTCTTGTAGGGAATAAACCAGTTGTTGCCCCGGCAACGGCGGTCTCGCCCTTTCGTGTGCGCCCACCGCGAAATATTGGACTTGTCGGAGTATGGGACGCCGATGGCCAAGCGGTCCAGGGGCGTCCGGCCGTCTTTGGTCAGATGGAAGACATACTCGTGGCAATCATTGGCGTAGCGTTGGGAATGAAGAGGTTTAAAATGTCCGGCCGAAATCAATTCGCCATCCTTGGTTTCGATGGTAATCGACTTTATCCAGTGGAATGTGTTCTGGAGGGTGAACAAGTCCTTCTTGAGCCCAACCACAAGCTCATGCGGGATAAGCGGGTTAGACGGGCAGGCCCCGAGATTCAAAAAGAAGGAGCCTTTGGGTTTCAGGACTCTTTTCACCTCCGTCGCCCACTCTTTGGACCAGTCCAAATAATCCTCGCGAGTTCTGGTATCCTTATAATTCTTATATTTTGTCCCAAGATTGTACGGCGGGGAGGTGACGACAAGGTCCACCGATTCTCTCTCCAGTGCCCGCATCCCTTCGATGCAATCCCGAACTTCGAGCGTAAAGTCGGTGAGGTGTGATTTCATTTCGTCATACTCATGGCTTTGTGTAAATGGTCGAACCCAAAGGCCCAAGGCAAGAGCAGTGTACCGCCGCCACGCCCCGGAGTGCAAGCGTCCGAAGTTTCCCTGAAGCCTCGGCCGGGGCTGCATCAAGCCCGCGAAAGTATTCGGGCTCGGTCGATACCGGGCTGCCGCATAAATGCGGCGTTCCGACGGGGAAGCGGAACGCCGCGTTCACGCGGCAGCTCCTTCCCGCGGCACCGAAAATGCGTTACGAAGGGCGCCTGGGAAACCGTAAGGTTCAACGCTTCAACATTTTGGCGCGCCAGCGGGTCAATTCCTGTTCCAACCTCTCGACCGGCAAGCCGACGACATTCGAATAGGAGCCGGAGATCTTCTCGATAATGAGGCCGCCCTCCTCCTGGATGGCATAAGCGCCGGCCTTGTCGAGCGGATTGACCTTGGCCAGGTAACGCCGGATTTTGAGAGCATCGAGCGGGCGGAACGTGACGGCTGTGGTTTCAGTAAAAACACGCTGGCGGCGCGCCCGCAAGTGGAGCAGGCAGATGGCGGTGACGACGTGGTGCGTGCGGCCTTGCAGCTCGTCCAACATGCGATACGCCGCCTCGAGGTCCGCCGGCTTCCCATAGAGCGCAGTATCCAGGAACACCAACGTGTCGGCACCCAAAACCAGCGCATCGGAGTGCTGCTTTGCCACGGAACGGGCCTTGCGGCAGGCGTTGATCTGCGAGATTTCCGGGGCCGTGAGTTGCTCATAGTGAACCTCGGCGGCCTCGCTGGGGAGGACCTTGAAATCGAGCCCCAATTGCCGGAGCAACGCGGCCCGCCGCGGCGAGCCGGAAGCCAGAATGACCGGCGGCAAGTCCTTCATTGGGAAGGGCATGGGAAGAACATACACACTCCCAAGGCGCCCGTCGAGCGTCGGCAGCAGGGCTGCCCCAAATTCGGGCCGCAGAGGGAGAGGGAGGCGGGCAGCCCTGAAATCCGAAATCCGAAATCCGAATGCGGCGAGCGGCATCCGCGTGGCCTGGACCGCCCGTGCAGCGGCACGACCAGGCCCCTATGCGCCGTCTTTGCCAGCGATACGAAGCTGTTTTCGGATTTCGGGTTTCGGATTTCTTTCGGGGCTTCGGCCTTCGGATTTCGGATTTCAGCGGGGTTTCCCTTTCCCTCACCAGCCTGACTTTGGGCAGCTCCGCATCCCGAACGTCCCGTCTTGCGTCTGCGCTGGGTCTTTTGTATGCTCGCGGCCAATTGACCTATGAATAAAGCGATCCGCTTCAAACTCTTCCTGATGATGGCGCTCGAATTTGTTATCTGGGCTTGCTGGCTGCCGCTCATTTACAAATATCTGCCCAGCCTGGGTTTTTCTCCGGCGCAACAGTCGTGGATTCTCAATGCCTTCCCCATCGCCGCCGTGGTGGGGATGTTTTTCAGCAGCCAATTCGCGGACCGCCACTTTTCGGCGGAGAGGTTTCTGGCCTTCAGCCATTTCGTTGGGGGCTTGGCGCTGCTGGGCCTGGCGACGATCAAAGCGGCCGCGCCGGTTGCCGGACTTGAGGCGGGCCAGCCGAATCCCGACGCGCCTTTCTGGCCATTCTTTGGGCTGATGCTGGTGTATTGCCTGCTCTACGTGCCGACCATTTCCATCGCCAACTCGATTGCCTTCGCCAATATGAAGGACCCGCAGAAGGAATACGGCCTGGTGCGCGTGGGCGGAACCATCGGCTGGATTATGGCTGCCTGGCCGTTCACTTTTATCCTGGTGGACTGGAGCCAGGTCCACAGCCTTCTGGCGGAGTGGGACAAGCTGCATCCGGGCAATCCGCACGGTCCGGTCAAATGGCTGGGCACCGTGCTCGGCTCGGGCCTGAGCGGGCAACCTCTGCAAGAAGCCACTCGCTGGACTTTCGTGGTGGCCGGCATCGCTTCGCTGGTGCTGGCAGCCTACAGCCTGATACTGCCCCACACGCCGCCCAGGAAAGTCGAGCGCGGCGCGGACCGCTTTGCCTGGCTCGAGGCGGTCCGACTGCTCAAACACCCCTTTGTCCTGGTCCTCTGGCTGGTAGCGTTGGTGGACTCGTTTGTCGTCTATAGTTATTTCAACTGGACCGGCTGGTTTTTGGGAGCCAAGACCGAGGCGGGTGGCGTAGGCATTGGCGGCAACTGGATCATGCCGGTCATGAGCATCGCCCAAGTGGCCGAGGGGCTGTCGATGTTAATTCTGGGCGCGACACTCAAGCGGTTGGGGTGGCGTTGGACGATGGTCACCGGCATCCTGGGGCATACTGGGCTTTTCGCGGTCTATGCGTTCTGGCCTGCGGCCGTCCCTGTTATCCCGGTCCAACTGCTCCACGGGGTCTGTTACGCTTTCTTCTTCGCCACGGTGTATATCTTCGTGGATGAGTATTTCCCCAAGGACGTGCGCGCCAGCGCCCAAGGCCTATTCAACGCGGTCATCCTCGGCATCGGCCCGCTGGTGGCCAATTCCGTCTGCCCCTACCTGAGGCAGAAGACATTCACCCACGATGGCATAACCGATTTCCACGGCCTCTTCCTGGTCCCGCTGGCGGCGGCCACTCTGGCGGCGGTTGTGCTGGCCCTCTGTTTCCACCCGCCGCCAAAGAAGGAGCCGGGGCCCTCGGCCGAGACCGTTTTGGCGGCGTAGGGCCCGTGCAAAAACGAATTGCGAGAGCTGAAGGCTCTGGGATGGAGCGTGGAGCGTGGAGAGCGTGGAGCGTGGAGCGTGAGGGCGCGGCGGCCGCTCCGATGCACTCACGCTCCACGCTCCACGCTCCGACGCTCCCCGCTCCGGACGCCAGGCAAAGCCGGTTTGTTAGAATTCCGCCCAAAGCACCGAAGTTGCTTTTGCACGGGCGCTTACTAGGCTTGCCAAGCGGAAGGCAGGGTTGTTTAATTTGCCGGTGCTGCAACAGCAAACACTCAATGGCCCCGTCAGCTACTCCGGCATTGGCTTGCATAGTGGCAACCGGGTGACAATGACTTTTCTGCCGGCGGCCTCCGATACGGGCATCCGCTTCCGGCGCGTGGATCTGGAAGGGGCGCCGGAGATCGAGGCGCGCATCGAGAACGTGGTGGAAACCAACCGCTCGACGACGCTGGCCAAGGGCAATACCCGCGTCCATACGGTGGAACATATCCTGGCCACGTTTGCCGGGTGCGGCGTTGACAACGCGATCGTCGAACTGGATGCCAATGAACCCCCGGTCGCCGACGGCAGCGCGCGCGAGTATTGCCGGATGATCGAGAGGGCGGGGGTGGCGCCGCAGGAGCAACCGCGCAATCCATACGCCGTCACCGCCCCGATCCAGCTCAAGATGGGCGATAGCGTGATGGCCCTCTTTCCGGAGGAGGGCTTCAAAATGACCTGCACCAGCGCCGACAAGGAAGGGCGCTTTACTCAGCACTACAGCCTGGAGTTGACGCCGCAGACGTGGCAGCGGGAATTGGCTGACGCGCGGACGTTTTGTTTCTACGAGGAGATTGAGTTCCTCATCCGCAACGGGCTCATCAAGGGCGGCAGCCTCGAGAATGCCGTTGTCATACGTGAAGACGCGGTGTTGACCAATGAGCCGCTTCGCTATCCCGAGGAATTCGTGCGCCACAAGATGCTCGACATTCTGGGGGACTTTTCCCTCCTGGGCCGGCCCCTGCATGGCCACCTCATCGCCATCAAACCCGGCCATGCCGCCAACTGTGAATTGGTCCGCCGCATCCAGGCCCAAATGCGCAAGTCTTTCATGGGAGTGCCTTCCTCTCCTGCCCCGCGGGTTGCCCCTCGCGCCCAGGCCCCGGCGGGGACGCCGCAGGCTGAATCGGGCGCCCTGGACATTTACGCCGTGATGGAGCTGCTGCCGCACCGCTACCCCTTCCTGATGGTGGACCGAATCCTCAAGATCGACGGCAATTTCATCACCGGGCTCAAGAACGTCACGTTCAACGAACCTTTTTTCCAGGGCCATTTCCCGGGTCACCCGATCCTGCCGGGCGTCCTCCAGGTCGAGGCCATCGCGCAGGTGGCCGGCGTGCTCATGTATAAACGCGTCGAGAACGCCGGCAAAATCGCTTACTTCATGTCCGCCCAACAAGTGAAGTGGCGCAAACCGGTGCATCCGGGCGATGCGCTGGTGATCGAGGTGGAACTGCGCAAGATCCGAGGAAAAATCGGCAAGGCCAAAGGGGTCTGCAAGGTGCAAGGCGAGGTCGTCAGCGAGGCGGAAGTCACTTTCATTTTGATGGATGCCCTGGCGTGAGAGGGCCCAATTCCATGATTCATCCCACAGCGGTTGTTCATCCCAAGGCCCGGATTGGGGAGGAATGCCAGATTGGCCCCTACTGCGTTATCGGGGAGCACGTCGAGTTGGGACACGGCTGCCACCTCCATGCCCATGCCGTCATCGACGGCCACACCCGCCTGGGCGGCAGCAACGAAGTCTTCCCCTTTGCCAGCATTGGCCTCAAAACCCAGGACCTGAAATGGAAAGGCGGCCTCACCCGCACCGAAATCGGCGACTGCAACACGATCCGCGAGTCGGTCACCATTCACAGCGCCACCGGCGACGGTGAAGCGACCACGGTCGGGTCGCACAATGTCATCCTCGCATACGCGCACATCGCCCACAATGTGACCTTGGGCGATCACATTATCATGTCCAATGTCGCGACTCTGGCGGGCCATGTCCAGGTCGAGGATTACGCCGTGGTGGGGGGCCTGGCGGCGGTCCACCAATTCTGCCGTATCGGCAAGCTGTCTATGATCGGCGGCTGTTCGAAGATCGTGCAGGATGTCGCCCCCTTCATGGTCGTGGATGGCAACCCCGCCGAAACGCGCTCGATCAACAAAGTCGGCCTCGACCGCTACGGAGTTGCGGGCGCCACCCAGGGGGCCCTGCGCCAGGCCTACAAGATCCTCTTCCGCGACGGGCTCACCATTCCCAACGCCTTGGCCCGCATCGAGAAAGAATTGCCCCCGCTTTCCGAGCTCCAGCACCTCGTTCGGTTTGTCCGCGCCAGCCAACGGGGCATCAGCAAGTGAGATGGTCAGGCCGTAATCAGCCTCATCTGCGGCGGAGCCTCACCAAGGCGCTGCGAACATAACCCAGCCACACGAGCGCCAGAAGGCCAATGACCATAGCCTGGCCCAGCACCGGAAAACTGTAGCAGAGAAAGGCTGTAATTCCGCAGAAGATCGTTGCTTTGATCAAATCCAGCAGGTCCATAGGGTTGCTCTTAAACTGCGAACTGCGGGTCCCGCCGCCCCGGACTCCTGGCGCGGACCCCGCTGCTCTATCAAGGGAATGTCGCACGACTTTGGAAGAGCGCAAGCTCGACAACGGCGCCGTGGCTGCGATGAAAACCGTCGGTCAGCTCACGGCGCCTCTTTGCCCCGGAGGGGCTTCCGAGAATAGCCCGGCGTTTCAACGCCGGGTCAGTGAACCGAAAGAGAGGTCCGTCCCGAAGGGACGGCTGAGGGCAACGAGCATTCTCAGTCGTCCCTTCGGGACGGGGTCTCTGTTCTGGCCTCCCCGGCGTTGGAACGACTATTGCCAGATGTCCCTCCGGGACAAAACTCCCGCGGCGCATGCCCGACGCTTTTAATCGCACCCCGGCACCTTTGCTGATTTGTGCTTTGTCCGCTCTTCTTGCACTGTTACCTCTTGAATCTGGGAACATTGAATACGAGTTGGACGTTAAAGATCGGTTCGTTGGCTCGACTGGCGCAAAGACTTGAGGTATTTGCCAGCCTGGGCGCGTCCTTCCGCGGGAAGCGCCATCACCTGGGCACTGGGCGTGGCCATTTGAAATCCTGGTCCAGCAGGGCCACAGGCTCGAGCGAGTCATCCCGCCACGCGATCTCCAGGGCCGGCAACAGTTGCCCGTTTCTGCCATGGCCGGAGCAGGAACGGATTAAGGCACAGTTAAGGCAACTTTTCCGAGGACCTGCTGTTCAGAATGCAATATGAGAACGATGGTGATAGCGGGTGTCTTCGCGGCTCTTGCGCTTTGGTTGGGGTACGCCCTTGGTTACCGCCGAGGCGCGCAATGCGAGCGGCGAGCATGGGAATCCACCCAAGAGGTCACCCTGCGCCCTGACACGAGAACCAGCGGGGGGCCCGCCCGCACTCGCGTCTTTTACACGAATCCGCATGCTGGCGCGTTCGTCTGGAGTTCGCCGGGACTGGCTGTCGTCAATCAGCCCGACCCCAGGATCTACCGGCAATATGAGCACCCCTTGCCTTAACAAGCCGTAACGTTGCTCCGTTTGAATGCACGCGGTTTCTGTGAGGATTGATTACCTCCTCAGCCGCCAGCGGTATGCTCGGCACGGCTGGCCTGTTGCAAGGCGTCAGGCGTGCAACCCGGAGGGTTGCCAAAAGGTAGCCGTATGGCCCGAAGATTTCGGGACTGACGCCGTTCCGTGCCAATTTTGCGGGCAGGTGCTCATCATGGCTTCGCCGCAGGAGGACGCGCGAGCTCAAGGCATACGTACAATAAAAGGTGGCGGTGCCTAGGTCTGTAGTTCAACGATGTGCGGAGCTCCGCTAGGAGCGGCATATTTATAGAAACGCGGTCCCACAACGCCTCGCTCAAGCTCCGTCAGGAGCGGCACGTCGGCCCGGCGCTCACGTCACCCTGTCATGCCGCTCCTAACGGAGCTTGAGCGCGTGATAGGAGGGTGCTGCTATAAATATGGCGCTCCTCCGTAGCTTAGGAACAAGAGGTTGCGTGGTATTGGCCGGAGTATTTGCGATCCTCGCTCACCGCGACATTTCATTTTACGCGCCGGGTTGGGGCAGAAAGGCCGGAACAATTCGGGACTTGCTAATCTGTCAAATTATCTGCCCCCTAAAAATCTCTGCCAACGGGGTTGCAGCCCGGTGGCCGGAAAACCAGTCGCCTGCGTTCCCCGCCGGCCACAACCCCGTTGGGGTTGATGGCCCCTCCATCGCCGCTACCCAGGGTTGTCCCTTCGGTCCAACCCGGCTTGGTTACACAACCGCGTTGCGGTTGAAGCCACATACTATTTATCTTCACGGCCGCTTAGCCTGACGCGAATGGGCATCGCTGCGACCCCCGGTCGGCCCCGGCGATGGTCATGCACCCCGAAACGGCGTGCCAGAAACAAGCACACGCCCCTGGCGTCAGCCGCCTTTTGGCATCCGCCGGGATGCCTGGAGTTTGGACATTTGGAACCAGCCAGCCTGCCAAGGCACCGTCTTTGTCGCGGTCTTTGTCGGGACCTTTGTCGCGAAAATGTATCGTGTTTCGACACCGAAACAAACGACAAAGGAACCGACAAAGGTTGCGGCAAAGGACGTTCAGCGTAACTGAAAACCCCAGACTCCTGGCCTCTCCGGGATGATGGCGTAGATGGGGAGAAAACCCCATACTGAAAGGTCCCGTTTCGTAGGAAGATGCAGGCTCGGACATTAAGGAGCGATGGGCTGATTGGAGAACGGGGGAAAGCCCTTATAGAAAGGGCGGCTGCGCAACGTGGCCGCCCGCATTGCTTTGTGGCCTATTTCGGTCCGGAGCCTGTGTCGGCGGGCTTGGCTGGGGCGTCGGCGGGTTTTGCAGTGGCGTCAGCGGGCTTGGCGGCATTGGCCGGTTTGGGTTGTGGGACGGCAGCCGCCGGTGCGGGGGTCTCCTCTTTCTTGGGCTCTTCCTTCTTTGGTTCTTCTTTCTTTTCGGCCATGAGCTGCGAGCGTTCTTTGAGGAGCGGTTCGACCGTCCAGGTGGAGACGAGATAGATCCAGGGTTCGCAGGTCTTTTCCTGGTTCAGCTTGTCCTGGAGCTTCTGCTGGTTGTCCTTGAATTCCTTGTCGAGCCGGGCTTTGTCCTC
>Ga0187877_1004172_pt1 | contig 11244 bp, 8 predicted proteins | sample June2016WEW_17_1_3_FD_132430 | JGI IMG/M metagenome (GOLD analysis project Ga0187877, IMG submission 132430) | Peatland microbial communities from SPRUCE experiment site at the Marcell Experimental Forest, Minnesota, USA - June2016WEW_17_100 | ecosystem: Environmental > Terrestrial > Soil >... | reverse complement strand
CCGTGAGCGCCTGTTTGATGGACGATAACAGCCCGAACAGCACGAACGCGATCGCCACCGACAATACCGTGAGCAACGTCCGCAGTTTCTTGCGTTTCAGATTGCTCCAGATTAGATGCTGGAAGCTCATTCCTCGATTCCCTTCAATCGACCGGCCGGTCGCTGAGTTGGCCTTTGTTGAGATAGACCGTCCGGGAGGCGCGCGCCGAGGCGTGCGGGTCGTGGGTCACCATGATGACGGTCTTGCCGTGCTGGCGGTTGAGCGCCTGGAGCAGATCCAGGATCTCGTCCCCGGACTTCCGGTCCAGGTCCCGGTCGGCTCGTCGCATAGCAGCAGCGTCGGGTCGGTCACGATGGCCCTGGCGATGCCCACCCGTTGCTGCTCCCCGCCCGAGAGGGTCCGCGGATAGTGCTTGGCGCGGTGCGAGAGGGCGACCACCGCCAGCACCGTCTCGACGTGTTTTCGCCGCTCCGCCCTGGACAAGTGCGTCAGCAGGAGCGGCAACTCGACATTCCGCTCCGCCGTCAGCACCGGCAGCAAATTGTACAACTGGAAAACGAACCCGATATGCCGCGCCCGCCAGGCCGCCAAATGCCGGTCCGACATCTGGCCGGTCTGCTCTCCGCCCACCGTCACCGTCCCCCGGCTCGGCCGGTCCAGCCCGCCGATCAGGTTGAGCAACGTGCTCTTGCCCGAGCCCGAAGGCCCCATGAGGGCCAGAAACTCCCCCGCCGGCACCTCCAGGTGCAGGTCCCTCAACACATGAATGTCCTCCGAGCCACGGTGGAACACTTTCTCCACGCCGTCCACCCTCACCAATGTGCCGTTCGTATTCATTCTGTCTCCACGCTTTCTGCCGGTTTTTGACTCATAGAGCCGATCACCGCTTCTCCCGCACTGCCGTTCCGTCGGCCAGTTCGCCGGAGGGCGCGAGAGCGACCTTTTCTCCGGCAGAGATTCCGGCGCTGATCACGGCGTCATCGGCGCCCGTGCTGCTCACCGTCACGGCCCGGCGTTCGGCGCGGCTGTCCCGCACGACAAAGACGACATCGTGGCCGTCCAGTTGGCGAACGGCCGTCTTGGGCACCGCCACCATGCGGCCCGTCGCCGGGGCAGCCCCACCGCTCTCACGGAACGCCACCTTCACGCTCATGTCCGGAAGGATGCGCGGCTCCAGCTTAATGAAGCCCACGCGCACTTTCACGGTCGATTTCTGGCGATCGGCGGTGGGGATGATCGCGATCACTTTGCAGGGAATCTTCCAGTCCGGGTAAGCATCGAGGCTGGCCTCGACCGATTGGCCCGGTTCCACGCGATTGATGTAGCTTTCATTAACGTCGATTTCGATCTCAAGGGACTGCATGTCGACAATGGTGCAGATGCCGGTCCGCGTAAAGCCGCCGCCGGCGGAGATCGGGGAGATCATCTCGCCCGGTTGGGCGTTTTTCGAGGTGACAATACCGCCGAAAGGCGCGCGAATGAGCGTGTCATCCAACTGCTGCTGCCAAGTGGCCACCGTGCGTTCTGCCACCAGAACGTCGGCCGTTTGTTGTTGAAGTCGTGCCTTGTAGGCCAGCGCCGCGGCCTCGGCGTGGTCGAAATCGGCCTGCGTGGCGATCTTGTTTTTGACCAGAGCGGCCTGGCGATCCAGTTCCTGGTCCGCCTCCCGGATGCGCACGCGCGTTTCGGCCAGCGCGTTGGTGGCCGAGAGCAACTGCGCCTCCGCCAGGCGCAGGCTGGCCCGCACGTTGGCATCGTCCAGCCGCGCCAGCGTCTGGTCCTCCTGCACTCGCATGCCTTCCTCAATCAGGACCTCCGTGACCTTGCCGGTCACCTTGGATGAAACGGTCGCCGCTCGGCGCGCCGTCACGTAGCCTGACGCATTCAACACGACTCGTTCGAGACCGCCCGCACCCGTTTCCCGAGCCGCCGCGGTCCGCACCTCGATACCCCGGGACCGCGTGAGCAACCACGCTCCCGCCCCGCCCAGCAACAGCACCACTCCAGCACACGCCAGCCAAAGACCGATTCGCAGGCTCGATGCCGGCCTGTCCGTCCGCTCAATCCGCAACTCATCCAGCCTGGCTGTTGGCTCGTCCATAAACAACGCGCCAACAACAAACCGCTTTTTCTGCCCAAAATCAAGCGCCCAAAGAGCTGTTTGAGCGCGCACGGGGCACCGCAAGAGGGTCCTGAGCCGTCCGCGGGGGGCGCCCGCCGGCGGTTGGATAGGTAGAGCCTGTTCCAAAAGCCCGGCGGACGGGAGACTTCGTGGTAACTTTTGTCGTAACCTTTGTCGCAACCTTTGTCGAGTTGGGCCTTTTTCGACAAAGTTGACGACGGAGGTTGCGACAAAGGTCTGGAATCGGAGCTTTTGGGACAGGCTCTACATAGAACGCCAGGAGCAACATCATCGCACGCAGACCTTCCAGGAGGAGTATCGCAATCTGCTTCAGAAAGACTATGTGGAATTCGATGAACGCTATGTTTGGGATTGAAGCAGGATGAATCGCGCTTTCAGCGCTACGGATTGTTTTTGTTGGCGAAACCCAGGGCGTTGCCCTGGGCTGGTATGAGCGACGCCTTCGGCGTCTCAGATGTGCCCGCAGCGCTGGGGATACCAGAACCCCGGGTTCGCGCCTTGTTTCTGACTCCCGACGCCCTGCTGCTGGAACAATCAATGGAGCAGGTGCGCGATAAATACAACCAGACCCGCTCCAGTGGAGCGACGAGACAGCCCCATGATCTATGGGGAATTGGCTTGGTCCGGGATCGTTCCACGCCAGAGTTTGACCTTGGCATCTTGGGCGGGGATGCGAGCAAAGGGACCGGGGGCCGCCTCCGGACCTTTTCGTGGGTCCGCAAAGAAGTCGTAATTGACCCCCGGCACCGGCTCGCACGGAGGCACGGGACCTGTGACCGACCAGGTCAATTCCAACTCCTGGCGGTTAAACACAGCCGTGAGCCCCTCGGACAGATTGCCGCGGATCGTTGAAGGCCGGCCCCTAAACACATTCGTCCTCGCGTTTTGATAGAGGATGTTGTTCCTGACCTGATGCGCTCCGTATTCAGGCTCACCCCGGCCAACGGCGGCTGCGGCCATTGGAACAGTTGGATTCCGACATCGATGCCGACCCCGTTGACCTGGCGCACGGTGTTATCCTCGATGAGCCAGTGATGCCCCCGCGTAGTCGAAATCGCACCGACTTGTTCCCAGGGGAATGGGCCGGCGGCCTGCTCAATGACGAACCCCTTGACCCGGATGTAGCCAAGGCCGATTTGCTCCGGGGCAAACACGGTTTCCTGGGTCGTTATTTCGAGCAGGGCCTGCTCCGGCCCGACCGTGCCGAAAAAGGTCGCGAAGAGGATCTGATTGGTGCGGTCCACCCAATAGCAGCCTTCGCGTCCGTCCAGGTCGGAGCGGTTGCTGACCTGCGTCAGTCTGCGGCCATCCTGAAAGACAAGCCCTCGCGGCAGACTGCACGGCGCTTTGCCTCGCAACGGCCTGGCAAAATCCATGATGTCAAACTGCCGGGAAGTGACGTTGTCGATGTCAAACGGGTCGTAGCCCTGGAAGTATTTGGCCTCGAGGCGCGTGTGCCAAATCCGCGTCGGTGAAGCCGACTCGGCCGGGGTCCACGGTTCGCGGAACACGCGCGAGCCCTTCAGCACCACCGGCGCCCCAGGCGCGGCTTCGTAACCGATCATCTGCTCGGGGCCGGTTCCACTGCGAGCCGGGCAAATCCGTTCCCGGTAAACGCCGGCGCCCACGATGACGCGTTCGCCGGGACCCAGCACGCGGGCGGCCTGGTTGATGGTGGCGAACGGACGCTCCTTGGTGCCAGGATTGGCATCTGAGGCCTTGGGATCCGATCCGTCCACGTAGTAAGTCCGGGTGAACCGGAGCGGGGCCTCCCAGGTCATGAACTCCGTGCCATCGGGAAAAAAGACCGGCGGGTCCAGGCTCTTGAGCGTCTGCGCGCAACAGTGCCCCGCTGCCAGGAGCAGGGCGGCCCCGAGCAACAGCATGGGCGGGAGGTGGCGTTGAGAGAATGCTGAGTTCATGGGTTGATTCCTGGCTCCATGCGGGCGTTCTAAAGAACACCCGTTCCGGGGTCAAGACCAAACGCGCCTGAAAATAAGCCTTTTTCTTCGGCACAGAATCCTGTTGAATTTGATCGGTTTAACCTGTTAACCAAACAAGACCATGTCTGGACATAGCAAATGGGCAAAAGTCAAGCACTTCAAAGGGGCTGTGGACGCAAAGCGCGGAAAGATCTTTTCCAAGCTGGGCAAAGAGATCTCGATTGCCGCTAAAATCGGGGGCGGCGACCCTTCGATGAACCCGCGGCTGCGCATGGTCCTGCTGAAATGCCGCGCCGCCAACATGCCCAACGACAATATCGAGCGGGCGGTCCGAAAGGGGACCGGTGGTGGCCAGAGCAGTAATTTCGAGGACTTGACCTACGAGGTTTTCGGCCCGCATGGCGTGGCCCTGCTGGTCGAGGTCAGCACCGATAACCGCAACCGCACGGCCTCGGAAATCCGGAGCCTGGTCACCAAGAGCGGCGGCTCCCTGGCCACCCAAGGCTCCGTCTCGCGCCTGTTCCATCGCAAAGGCCAAATCATGCTCTCCCGCGAAGCCGCCAACGAAGACCAACTCATGGAACTGGCCCTGGAGGCCGGCGCCGAGGACTTCAAAGCCGAGCCCCAAGGCTATGAAATCATCACCGACCCGGCCCACTTCGAGGCCGTCCACAGGCAACTGGAGGCCAAAGGCATCAAAGCCGACGCCGCTGAGATTACCGAACTGCCCACCGTTTGGGTGCCCGTGGCCGGCGAGCCGGCCGCCGCCGCTCTAAACAAGCTGATCGAGGCCCTCGAGGATCACGACGACGTCAAAGAAGTTTATTCCAACGCCGAGTTTCCGGACGAGCCGGTGAAATAAAGGGCTGCCATGCCGGAAACGTGAACACCGGCAATCGAAATTAACCCCTCGATGAGGAAGCTCACCGACAACAATCCCGTCGCCCGCGCTCTGGGCTGGCTGGCCGAGGCGGTGATGCGCCGCCCATGGCTTTTTGTCGGGTCTCAAATCGTCCTGGGCGCGCTCTGCGTGGTGTTTATCCTCAAGAGCCTGGCCTCAGACACGGCCTTTGACCTGCGTCAGGACGACCTGGTGGGCGCCAACAAGAAGTACCACCAGAATTTCCTCCGGTTCAAAAAAGAGTTTCCCACCCAGGCCGACCTGGCCGTCGTGGTCGAGAGCGAGAGCAGCGAGAAAAACCGGCAGTTCGTCGAGCGGTTGGGCGCCAAACTGGAGGCCGAAACCAATCTGTTCCACGACGTCTTCTACAAGGGGGATTTGGAAATGCTGGGCTCCAAGGCGCTGCTGTTCATTCCGGAAAAGGAACTCGGGGAGCTGAAGCAGACCCTGCTGGATTACCGTCCTTTCATCCAACAATTCACCCACACGACGAATCTGGTCTCGCTCTTCGGCATGATCAACACGCAAATCCGCACCGCCAAGCGCGAGACGAACGCGGAAAACGCGGCGATGATGAAGGCGCTGCCCGCCCTCGAGCGGATCGTCAACCAAGCCCGAGATTGCCTGCGCCGCTCAGGCATCCCGCCCTCCCCGGGTGTCACCGCCCTGTTCAATCCCACCAATGATGCCGAACAGGATGTCTATATCACCCTTGCCAACGGACGAATCTTCCTCCTGACCGCCCAGGCCCCGGTCGAGGAACTCAACGATGCCGCCGTCGAACGCCTGCGCACCCTGGTCGAGCAAACCCGCATCGAAGTCCCCGGCGTCAACGTCGGCCTGACCGGCGAACCCGTTCTGGATCACGACCAAATGGAACAGTCCAAAAAGGACGCCGCCCTGGCCAGCATCGTCTCGCTGGTCATCTGTGCCCTCATTTTCATCTACGCCTACCAGGAGACCGGCCGCCCCGTCAAAGCCACGCTCTGCCTCCTCTTCGGCCTGGCCTATACGCTGGCCTTCACCTTCATGCCCTGGCCGGTCGGGCACCTGAACATCCTCACCATCACCTTCGTGCCGATCCTCATCGGCCTGGCCATCGATTACGGCGTCCATCTCATCTCCCGCTACGAAGAGGAATTGCGCCGGGGCTCCGACAAACAGGCCGCCTTGACCAAGGCCATGGTCTTCACCGGCCAAGGCATCTTTACCGGCGCCTTCACCACCGCCGGCGCCTTCCTGGCCATGGTCTTTACCAACTTCAAAGGCATCCAGGAAATGGGCCTGATCTGCGGCTTCGGCTTGCTCGTCTGCTTTGTCCCGATGATGAGCCTCCTGCCGGTGCTCCTGTTGCGCGGCCGCCAAAATGTCATCGACCACGCCCAGCACGACACCGACCTCCGGCGGGCCCGCATCGAAAACCTCTGGCTCCAGCGGCCCCTGCTCGTGACCGCAATGGTCCTGCTCCTCTGCGCCCTGGCGGCGACCCAGGTCCACAAGGTCTATTTCGATTACGACCTCCTCCACCTCCAGAGCAAGGGCCTCCCGGCAGTGGAGTACTCCCAGACGCTCATCGATTCAAGCTCCAAGTCCGACATCTACGCCGGAGACCTCGCCACCAACCTCGACCATCGTGCCGAATCTGGCCGACATAACAAAATTCAAATCCTCTACGCCGCCGTCATCGCCACCAACCTCGAGCACGCAGTCGCCCTCGAACGGCAAATTACCAACCTCTCCTCGGTGGCGAGCATCGATTCCGTTACCCCCTTCCTGGCCGAAGACCAAACCCGCAAACTGGCCCTCGTCGCCGATATCAAAAGGGGCCTTGCCTCAATCCGGTTCCCGCAATCCTCCCGGGACCCCGTCAACCTCACCGAACTGAGCACCACTCTCTATTCCCTTCTGGGCTACCTGGGCAACGTCCGCGAGGAACTGCCGGCCGATGAACCCGCCCTGGCCAAACAAATCGAGTCATTGCGCCAAGCCGTCATCGGCCTCCGCAAAGAGATGCTGCGCGGCGACGCCGCCCGACTGAAAACCAACTCCCTCAAACTCGCCGCTTTCCAGCGGGCATTCTTCGATGACATTCAAGCCACCTTCAAGGGCCTCCAAAACCAGGATAACACAACCCCATTGCGCGTCCAGGACCTCCCCCAGGCCCTGCATGATCGCTTCGTCGGCGTGACCGGCAAGTATCTCCTTCAGGTCAACGCCAAGGAGGACCTGTGGAAACGCGAGAACCAGGAGGTTTTCATTACACAATTGCGGAGCGTGGATCCGAACGTCACCGGCACGCCGGTGCAGCTTTACGAATACACCAGCTTGCTCAAACAGAGCTATGTCCAGGCCGCCCAATACTCGCTCATCGCCATTGTTTTGCTGGTGCTGGTCCATTTTCGGAGCTTCTCCTCGGTGCTGCTGGCCTTGATCCCGGTCGCCGTCGGCTCTCTCTGGCTGGCCGGTTTGATGGGCCTGTGCCACGTGCCTTTGAACCCCGCCAATATCATGACCCTGCCCCTGGTCATCGGGATTGGAGTCACCAACGGCATTCACAGCCTCAACCGTTATGCCGAGGAGCAAACCCCCAGCATCCTCACCCGAAGCACCGGCAAAGCCGTCCTGGTCTCGGGCCTGACCACCATCGCCGGCTTTGGCAGCCTGACCCTGGGCAAACATCGCGGCCTTCAAAGCCTCGGCTATGTCATGTCCACTGGCCTGGCCACCTGCATGATCGCCGCCCTGGCCTTTCTGCCCGCCCTCTTAAGCCTGCTTCCCCGCAAGAACCCCCAAAACCCTCCTCCCTCCAAGGCAAAAACGACCCACCATCAACAATGCACGATTGACGATGGGTCGAGAGGAACGGAGGTCGACAACCTCGATTCTGAGATCAAGATAAACCAATGAGGTTTAATGTCAAAATCTGGCGCAAGAGGACATTCTTGAGGGTTATGAAGGGACCTATAACGTTATCGGCATTCCTTTGGCTTATGTTGCCCCTCTGCGGCCTGGCCCAGGACTCCTTCCATGCCGGTCCCCTCTTCGACCAATTCAGCCTGACCCTCGCCCCCGGCCAGCGGGTCGAAGCGGCCGGCCCGTTTTGGCATGAAGAGCGCCAGGCCTCCCGTGAAGCCTGGGGCTTGCCCCCCTTGCTATGGGCCACGCGCGACCCGGAAACCGATTCCAGTGAGTTCAGGCTTATCTATCCTGTCATGTCCTATGTCCGGTATGGAGGCCAATACCGTTGGCAACTCGGTCAACTCCTCAGCTTCGCGGGCGGTCCTTCCCAACAGGAAAAGGTCCGCAACCGCGTGACCCTCTTTCCAATCTATTTCAGCCAACGCTCCTCTGACCCGAGCCAGGACTACGCGGGCTATGGGCCATTTTATGGCCACTTGAAGAACCGCCTCTTCCGCGATGAAATCTCATACCTCATGTTCCCCGCATACTCTCGGACTCGCAAAGACGTGGTGGTCACCGACAATTACCTTTATCCGGTCTTCCACCTCCGCCAGGCCCCCGGCCTGCGCGGCTGGCAGTTGTGGCCCCTGGCCGGTCACGAGCACAAAGACATCACTACCCGCACCAACGGCTTCAAGGATGTCGAGACCGTGCCGGGTCACGACCAGCGCTTCGCGCTCTGGCCCATCCTCTTCGACCGGCATTCAGGTCTGGGCAGTGACAATCCCGCGCACGAACTGGGCGTCCTGCCCGCCTATAGCGCCCTCCGCTCACCCAAACGCGATTCCACCACTGTGCTCTGGCCCTTTTTCTCCAGGATCGATGAGCGTGAGAAAAAGTATCGTGAATGGCAGGCCCCCTGGCCCCTGGTCGAGTTTGCGCGCGGCCAAGGCAAACACACAACTCGCCTCTGGCCGTTTTACAGCCATGCCTACAACTCCAACCTGGTCGACAATTTCTATCTCTGGCCCGTTTATAAGTACAATCGCATCCGTGCCGACCCGCTGGATAGCCAGCAAACCCGCATCCTGTTCTTTCTCTACAACGACCTGACCGCCAAAAGCACCGAGACTGGGGCCTGCCGCCGCCGAGTGGACCTCTGGCCCTTGTTTTCCTGGCGCCAGGATTTGGATGGCAACAGCCGCTTCCAGGCGCTTGCAGCCCTCGAACCGTTCCTGCCCGGAAACCCGAGCATCGAACACGAATACGCCCCGGTCTATTCCTTATGGCGCTCCGACAAGAATCCCAAGACCGGTGCCGCCAGCCAATCCCTGCTCTGGAACCTCTATCGCCGCCAGACCACACCCAATTCCCGCACCGTTTCCGCCTGCTTCGGCCTTTACCAGCATGAAGTCAGCCCCGCCGGCAAGCGCCTGCGGTTATTCTATATTCCCCTCTGAAGGGGTCCGACAACCGACTACGAAAAGACCTTAAGCAACTCCGCGGGCGCATCCGGGCAGCACCGCCACCGGGGCAAGGACTGCACGGCGGGCCTCGGTTCCATCCCGGAGGGATGAAGGAGGGTAGCCGGGAGTCGAAGCGTAGCGAGACCCTGCTCTTACCCCGGATCATGCCCGTGTATAAGGCCGTGGCGTGAGCGGTGCCCAATGGTAAGCCTGGTCTATGCGGTCAATTGATAATTGAAGATTGAAAAATGGTCATTGGCAATTGAAGAACCCCGCTCCGTGAGGCCCGCACACTCGGAAAGTCGGCCGCCGCAGCGAAGCTCGAGGGAAGGACCCGGGTGCCGGCTGGGGACTCAATAACCAATGACCAATTCTCAATACTCAATTCTCAATGGGCCTGACCCAGCACATTCCATCGCAGAGGCGGTCTCAGGCGGCGCCTCGCTAACCGAGCGGAGAAGTGGGGTAAGAGCAGGCGAGACCCCCGGTCTGGCGACGGCGCGCGTCCGCATCCCGGAGGGATGCGAGAAGGTGGCTCATGCCGCGTGCCTCTTTGTTTCTGGCACCCCGTTCCGGGGTGCAAGACCCTCGCTCCGGTGGACCGGGGGTCGCCGCCACGCCGCGACCCCCGGCTACCATCTGGCAACCCTCCGGGTTGCATGCCCGGCGCCTCACAACAGCCCAAAAACTTAGGTGAACTATTCTCCGAGGAAATCCAGGCCAGAAACCCGGATGGCCGCAAAGGTTCATTTCATAATTCTTTTTGCGCGCAGGGACGATTTAGGGTTTCATCGCGCCATGAACAAGACTCTGGCTTCATCCTTTGTTTGGCTGCTGGCGGCGTTTGGCGCCGGCTCGGTAGCGTTGGGCGGCAGTGTTTCGGAACCGATTCCACTTTGGCCGAAGGGCGCGCCGGACGAGAAGGGCAATGTCGGCGAAGAACATGACACGACCAAACCGAACGACGGCTTGGTGGCCAGCCAACGGGTGATCCGTCTGGGCAACGTCAGCCAGCCGACCCTCACCCTCTATCGCCCGGCAAAGGAGAAGGACAGCGGCGCGGCGGTGGTCGTGTGTCCCGGCGGCGGCTACAGCATTCTGGCGATGGATCTCGAAGGCACGGAAATCTGCGAGTGGCTCAATTCTATCGGCGCGACCGGTGTTCTGTTGAAATACCGAGTGCCGGCGCGCCCGGGTGACGAGAAACACATTTTGCCATTGCAGGACGCGCAACGGGCGCTGGGTCTGGTCCGGTTCCACGCAAAGCAATGGAACCTCGAGCCCAACCGCATCGGCGTCGTGGGATTCTCTGCCGGGGGCCATCTCACGGCGTATCTGAGCACCCACTTCGACAAGCGGGCCTACGAACCGGTGGACGAGGCCGACCAGGTCAGTTGCCGTCCGGATTTCTCGATGCCGATTTATCCCGCCTATCTGGTGCTCAAGGACCAGGACAACAAACTGGCGCCGGACCTGAACGTGACTGCGAATACGCCCCCGACCTTCCTGATACAGGCTGAGGACGACGGTATCCACGTGGAAAACAGCCTCTTTTACTACCTCGCCCTCAAGAAGGCCAAGGTGCCTGCGGAACTGCATCTCTATGCCAGCGGCGGTCACGGTTACGGGTTGCGTCCGTCGGCCCAGACCGTGACCACCTGGCCCAAGCGGGCCGAGGAATGGATGCGCGGTCTCGGCGTGCTGAGATAGCCGGGAGACACATCGACTTGGGCGCTGATACTCAGCCCCTGACTTCGGATTTTGGATGGTGGACCCTGGACTTCGAGCTGGGGACCTCAGCTTCCGGGCTTTCGTCCTCCTTCGGTTTTGGGGAGAAGCCCAGGAACAAGAGCAACCCAACGCCCACGGCGATTCCCGAGACGCTGATG
>Ga0187877_1004167_pt1 | contig 11250 bp, 9 predicted proteins | sample June2016WEW_17_1_3_FD_132430 | JGI IMG/M metagenome (GOLD analysis project Ga0187877, IMG submission 132430) | Peatland microbial communities from SPRUCE experiment site at the Marcell Experimental Forest, Minnesota, USA - June2016WEW_17_100 | ecosystem: Environmental > Terrestrial > Soil >... | reverse complement strand
TTTGACATTGCGCGCTGGTGGACGCGCGGCACGCTCAAGGCGGGCGAGTACCGCTTCGACCATCCGGCAGCGGCCAGCGAAGTTTATGCGCGCATTGCACGCGGCGATGTGTTTACCAAAGCGGTAACCCTGCCGGAGGGCGCGAACGTCTTTGAGATTGCCGCGCGGCTGGAGCAGGCGGGCTTTGGCAAGCAGCAGGAGTTTCTGAACGAGGCGGTAAAACAGGTAAGCCTGGTAACCGACCTGGACCCCGGAGCAAAGAGCCTGGAGGGCTATCTGTTTCCGGATACGTATCATTTTGCGCGCAAAGCGACCGCGGCGCAGATTTGCGCGGCGATGGTGAGGCGCTTTCGCGCGGTGGCCGGACAAATAGGATTGAAAGGGAATGTGCATCGAGTGGTGACTTTGGCTTCATTGGTGGAACGGGAGACGGCGCTGGATGCGGAGCGTCCATTGGTGGCCAGTGTTTTTGAGAACCGTCTGGCCAAACGGATGCCGCTCATGACCGATCCGTCGGTGATCTACGGCCTGGAACTCGAGGGACGCTGGCGGGGCGTGATCCACGAGAGCGACCTTAAACGCAACACGCCATACAACACCTATCTGCACGCCGGCCTGCCGCCGGGACCGGTGGCCAATCCCGGAATGCGCTCGCTGCGCGCGGCCATGGAGCCGGCGAAGACGGATTATCTCTACTTTGTTGCCGCGGGGGCCGATCCCCAGGGCGGGTCACTGTTTGCGAGCACTGCCGAAGAGCACGCACGCAACGTGGCCAGCTACCGGGATGCCGTGAAGAAGGCAGGTGGCCGATGAGAGCAAGCCTGCGCCGCGTCACTTCAGCAACTCTAGTCTTGCCGCTCCTGCTGCTCTCCGGGTGCCTCTTTACCACCAGGAAGCTACCCATTCCCAAGGTTCCGGAGATCGTGAATACGGTTACGCCGGAGGAGATGGTGGCGCAGCTCAACGATCGCTGGGACAAGCTGCAGAGCCTGAACGCCACGGTCGAAATCCAGGCCAGCACGCTCAAGAGCAAGGAAGGCCTGGCCCGGGACTACACCACTATTCGCGGACTTATTCTGATGCGCAAGCCGGAGATGCTGCGGGTTTATGGGCGGGTTCCGGTGGTGGGCACGCGCATGTTCGACATGACCAGCGACGGAAAGAGTTTCATGTTGTTCATTCCGTCAAAGAACAAGGCGGTGAAGGGGGCGAACGCCCTGAAGAAGAAGTCGGACAACCAGATCGAGAATATGCGGCCGGGGTTCTTTTTCGACGCCATGGTGGTGCGCGGTCTGGGACCGGACGACCTGTACTCGGTGGTGTTGGACTCGGAGACGGTGGAAGACGAGGCCAGGAAACACCTGTACAGCATCCCGGAATACATTCTCAGCATCAGCCGCAGCAAGCCGAAGAGCCAGCAATTGATTCCGGTGCGCGTTGTGGTCTTCCATCGCGACGACATGCTGCCTTATGAGCAGGATTTATACGACAGCGAGGGCAACCTGGAGACACAGGTAACTTATTCGGATTACAAGAATTTTGACTCCGTCAAGTACCCTTCCACGATCACAATCAAGCGCCCGCTTGAGGAGTACCAGCTGGTTCTGACGGTCGAGAGCATGCAGCAGAACATGACCCTCACCGACGACCAGTTCCAGATCAAAATCCCCGAGGGAACCCAAATTCAGAACCTGGAATAGCAGCGCAAGTGTGTTAGTATCCCGGCAAACGCAAACACTGCATATTCCGGAGGCCTAACATGGAAAGCAATCTCCGACCGCTCAGCCTCGGCGAAATTCTGGACCGCACCGCTCAGCTCTATCGCGAGCATTTTCTGCTTTTTGCAGGCATCTATTCTGTCTATGCCGGTATGGTATTAGTGCTAAACCTGGCACAGATCGGCCTGAACTCGTGGGCCATCGGACCGCATCCGGCCGGTGGGTTGCTGGCGCTGAGAGGAGTTGTCAGTCTGCTCAGAGGACTGCTCATCCTTCTTTTTTCCGGCGCGGCCATGGCGGCCATCAACCGTGCCGTAACCTGGGTTTATCTGGGCAACCCGGTCACCATTCGCGGCGCCTATATGAGCATTCTTCCTCACCTGGGCCGTTACCTATGGCTGATGATCATCATCGCCTTTTTCCTCTATACGCCGCTGCTGTTGGTTGGCATCCTCTTTGGCGTGGTTATTGCTGCTTCTCCCGGACTCGTGCAGACGTTGAATACCACGGGCAATCCGCAGTCCGCAACGGCCATCTTGATGATTTTTCTTATTTTGGCGCTGGTTCTCCTTCCCTGGATCGTTTACGTAATTTTCATGGCTTTGCGATATTCGCTCGCTGTTCCAGCCTGCGTGGTGGAGAACCTGAAAGCCCGCAAGGCTATTCGCCGCAGCATTGAACTCAGCAAAGGAGCACGCGGACGCATCTTCCTTATGGGGCTACTGATTTTCATCATCGCCTTCGGCCTGGAGGTTGTGGCTCAATCCTTCCTTGTAATTCTGGCCATCAAACACAAAGGCCAGATAGGACCTGTTGCATTGGCGGTTTCACAGGTGATGGCCTTCTTTACCAACACTTTCATCGGCCCAATTTATGCCGCCGGACTTGCCCTCTTTTATTTCGACCAGAGGGTGCGCAAAGAGGGCTACGACATCGAGTGGATGATGCAAGCCGCCGGACTGGCCGCGCCGGACACGCCACAAGTTCCGCAACAAAACCCAGGAGACTCGCATGAATGAGCCGCTGCGGCCCTCGACACTGGGCGAGATTCTGGACCGCACGGCGCAGTTGTACCGCTCGTGCTTTCTGCTTTTCCTCGGAATCTCGGTTGTCCCCACAGGCGTAATCGTGGTGCTGGCCTGTATCGTCGGTCTGGTTGTGGCGTGGTGGAGCGCGGCTGGCGCAGGCTCGGTTTCTGAGACAGCGGGATATGTTCTTGTGGCGCTCTTCGCCATCGGCAGCGCGCTGGTGGCGCTGCCCATCCTTCTGGCGGCTACGGCGCTGGCCATGGCAGCAATGAGCCATGCCGTATCCCGCGTTCACCTGGGTCAAACGACCACTATCCGCGACGCCTACAAGAGCGTGTGGCGGCGCGGCTGGCGCTACATCTGGCTTTATCTCCTTGAGGGGCTCCTGATCGGGGCCGCTCCCCTCGCCGCATATATTGTGCTGATCTTCCTCGTTGCCGGGGGTGCTGCGTTGGCTGGGAGTGCGGGCGCGGGAGGCGCCGCCGGCGGCGCACTCTTCGGACTGGTTGCCATACTTGTCATTGTTGCTCTGGTTAGTTATGTCGTATGGATGGCGCTAAGGCTTTCTCTGGCCTTCCCCGCCTGCGTGGTTGAGCAGATTGGAGCGTGGACTGCGATCAAGCGCTCCTCAAATTTAAGTTACGGGACGAAGGGCCGCATTTTTTTGCTTTTCCTGCTGGGAGCCGTGCTCAGTTGGCTGCTTTCGATGGGGATCACGCTGCCATTGACGATCATCCTCTCTCTGTTGCTCAGCTCGGGTGACCCTCAACACGAGCAAGCCGCCGGCCTGGCGATCATCTTCATCAGCTACGGCGCGGCTTTTGCGGTCCAGGCGCTCGTCCGGCCGGTGTATGGCATCGCCCTGGTGCTCTTCTACTACGATCAGCGCATCCGCATGGAAGGCTTTGACATCGAGTGGATGATGCAGCAGGCGGGGATGGCCGATGCGCTGCCGCCTGCGCCGCAGATTGCGCCCAGGCAGACGGCCGTTGCGGGGAATGCCTTTGCACCAGCCCCTGAGCCACCGCAGGCCGTAGAATTTCCGCAGGACAAAGATTCAACCTAATCCGCATCAGGAGCATCATCATGACTGAATCCGCTTCCCGCCTATCCTTTGGACCAGCACACCAGTTTCCTATGACCTTCGGCCAGATCTTCGACCGGACCTTTCGCCTCATGCGAGATAACCTGCGACTGCTTCTGGGCGTTGCGGCAGTCCTCTGCATTGCGATTTTCCTGGTAATTGGAGCGATATTCGGGTTCATATTTGTGGAGATCGGCCCGCATATTGCCAATCAAGATGCAAAGCCGCTTGCGATTGACCCTTATACTTTTACGATCTTCATCTGCGCCGTCTATCTGATCCTTCCCGTGGTATATGCGCTCTATATGCCGGCAGCCAGTTACGCCGCCACGCAAGCCGATCTGGGCGTCGCGGCCACCATTCGCGAAGCGTATGCGGTGGCATGTCGCCGCTTCTGGCGCTCGCTCTGGCTGATGATTCTTGGCACGCTGTACATGATTGTGCCGGTAGTGGCATGCGCATTGATCATCGGCCTGGTCACGCTCCTGCTGCACTTCGCGACGGGCGAAGGTTCCGGCGGCACCATAGCGCTCGTGCTGATCCCGCTGGGAGTGTTGCTGTACGCTGCATCCCTGGTGTGCTCCATCCTGATCATGTTGCGCATTTCGCTGGCTTACCCTGCCTGCGTGGTGGAGGAGCTGCCCGCGTGGAGCTCGCTGAAGCGTAGCATGCAGCTTACGAAGGGCGCAAAGGGCAGAATATTCCTGATGCTGCTGGTGGTCTATGCGCTTAGCTATGCTCTGAGCCTGGTGTGCATGGCTGTTCTCTGCGCGGTGGGCTCGCTAGTTGCCTTTGTTGCGATACTGGCCCATGTAGCCGCGGGATCCACGGCGTTTTATGTTCTGATCGGCCTTGCTGTTCTGGGCAACATCCTGATTATGATTGTTACCTGCCTGTTTACGTATGCGGCCTTCACCACCGCTCTCGCCGTCCTCTACTTCGACCAGCGGCTGCGCAAGGACGGCCAGTTGCCGTCACAGGCCGGAGAACACGCATGAAGACAGATCTGCGGCCCATGAATTTAGGCGAAATTCTGGACCGCACCTTTCAGATTTACCGGGAAAAGTTTTGGGTCTTCGTTACCCTGGCGGCCTTACCAGCATTGGCGATGATAGGCCTTCAGTTCGCCAGCCAGTTTTGGTGGAAGCTGGCTCCAGTACCATTCGGCGTCCCCATTTTTCTGGGTATGTCTGCTCCGAATCTGCTCTATGCATTGGCGCTCTATCAGATAGTTCTGTTACTGCGCCTTTTGGCGTGGCCTGCCTTCTCAGATTTGACTTCTTGCGTTCATCTCGGAGAGCAGTCAAGTCTCTCCTCCACGCTATTTTCATGCATCGCACGCTGGCGGAGTTGGCTGTGGATATCAATTGCAAACTGGGGTATCGTGCTGGTCCTGCCCGAGGCCGTTTTAGCGGGCACTCTAATTGGTTTCGCTTATCTTCTATTCGCGATACTTAAACTCAATTCCGTAATACAATCCGAATGGTTGACGCCGGCTGTGCTTTTGTCTATAGCGCTATGCTGGGCGGCGTTCCTATGGCTGAGTTCGGCTCTTTCAATCTCGATTCCTGCGTGGACTACCGAAAGGCTAACGGTGGGTAAGTCCCTGAAGCGAAGCTGGACGCTCTCAAAAGGCAGCCGTTGGAGGATATTATTTACGCGCTTCATGATCGCACTAATTAGCTGGATTCTGAATCTCGCGTCTTACGTGATTTTCATTTTACTTGCGGCATTTGTGATGCGAAGTATCGGGGTTCGGCTGGATTTCCATGGCAGTATTTATCTGGGAATCAGATTGTTATCGGCGGCAGTCGCTTACATTCTAACTGGCCCCATCTTCCCCATCGCTCTTACCCTCTTCTACTATGATCAGCGCATACGCAAAGAAGGGTACGACATCGAGAGAATGATGGAAGACGCTGGATTGATTGCCCCTGTAACTACACTTGCCGAAGTCAAGGAGGGTCAAGCTTGACTCTTCGCTCCCAACTTGCCGGCGTTGCGCTGATTGCGGCTCTTGCCGCAGGCGTCAGTGCTTTGCCTGCCCGTGCCGATGAATCCGCACCACAGCCCCCGAAAAATGTACGCGAGGTTTCACTGGCCGAGTACCGCCAGCACCTGGTTGAGTTGAATGAAATGGTGGGAACATGCGCCAAGGCGCGGGATAACAAAAGCTGCGATCCAGAGCTCACGGGCACCGACGACCATGTGCCGCTTTTCAATACTCAGGAGCGGCGGCTGGTGCGCTACAACTGGCTGCGCGTGCTGCTCTGGAACGCACGGACCAAAGATGAGATCCCCAAGGCTGCGCCAGACCACAACGGAAAGCAATCTCAAAACAAAACGGACAACAGCCCTGAAGACAAGGCCAAGAGCGAGGCTGATAACGGGCCCCAGGAAACGCGGGATCGTCCTCCCGTCAAAATGATACCGACGCGGGGCGAGCCGGCTCCCGAAAAGACTCCGGCTGAAGAGTTCACGCGGCCGCTCAAGCCGACTACCGGCGAGCTTTTACAGTCTGCGCAGCTTCGCCTGGCACAGGATCTGACCCAGGCGGACAGCGCGGCAGCAGGTCCGCCCGCCGCGGCGCCTGATTATTCCCAGGAGCGCAACACCATGAAGCAGGTGTTGGCAGGCCGCGACTTTCGCAACCTGGAAGCGCCCACAAAGCGCGATTCATTTCTAGAAAAGCTGGGAGACTGGCTCAACAGGCTCTTCGAGACCATCGGCAAACTTCATGCCAACGTGGACTGGATGGGACCGGTGATTGTGTGGGGCTTCATATTGGCCACGTGCGTGGGGCTGGCCTGGGGGCTGCTGCAACTGGAACGCCGCTGGCGCATTCGCCTGGTGCCGGAGAGCGATGGTCCGGTTGCCGGAGCCGCCTCGGCCCGCAACTGGCAACTGTGGATTGACGATGCGCGGCGCGCCGCTGCTGACGGCCAGTGGCGGGAGGCAATTCATTTCGTCTATTGGGCGGCAATTTCGCGGCTCGAATCGAAACGGTTGTGGCCCGCAGACCGGGCGCGCACTCCGCGCGAGTACCTGGCGCTGGTAACCACGAATGACCCGCGCCGCGCGGGACTAGCTACGCTCACCGGCAGCTTTGAGCGGACCTGGTATGGCGGGCGTAAGGCGGGCGAGAGCGAATATATGCAAGCTGAAAAGCTGGCTGAGGGGCTGATCAACGGCAGCGGAACGTTTGGCATTGGGGAAGGCGGTGCGCGATGAAGTTTCTCTCTTCGCTCGACGCCCCTGATCGCAAACTGCTGATGTGGTGCGTGGGAATTGCGCTCGCGCTGGCCGTGGCTACCGGCTTCCTTCTGCCCAGGGCAAATGACAACGATAATCCCCTGCCCTCGACCTACCTGGCAGGGCAGCACGGCGCGCGCGCCGCTTATGAGACGCTGCTTCGCTCCAACTATCAGATAGAACGCTGGGAGCGGCCGCTGAGCGAGCTGGCCGCCACGGCCGGTCCGGAGACGGTGGTGATCTTTGCCCAGCCGTTTTCCCGCGACTCGGAGGACATCAAGGCGGTGCGCAAAATTGTGGAGCGCGGCGGGCGCGTGCTCTCCACAGGCTTCTGGGGCGGATACATTCTGCCCGGCGAAGCCAGCGACGAGCCACGGGAGTTTCACTTTGCCGCCTGCAAGCTGGAGCCCGAGGGACTGGATGCGCTGGCCGGCACGGGCGAGGTGTGGATGGTTCCGCAGGCGACCTGGGATATGGGCAACCCGGCGCATCGCGTCGAGTATAGTTGCGCAAATCATCCGGCAGTGGTCGAGTATGACTGGGGCAAGGGGCACATTGTATGGTGGGCCAGCTCGACGCCCCTGGAAAACGGCTCGCTGAGCCGCGCCCACAATCTCGATCTTCTGCTGGCATCGCTGGGGCCGCGCGCGGGGCATCGCTTCTACTGGGACGAGTCGCTGCATGGGGAGATTCGTTCAACCTTAAGCTATGCCTCCGGGCCGTCGTGGACGCTGTTGTGGGTCGGCCTGCCGGTGCTGGGGCTGCTGGTTGTTTTCAGCTTTAGCCGACGCAGCGGGCCGGTGCGCGATCTGCCGCCGACGGCGCGCGCCACTCCGATTGAGTTTTTAGAGGCGCTGGGCTCGCTCTACCGCAAGGCCGGAGCCGCATCGGCGGCCGTCTCGATTGCATGGGAGCGCTTTCGCAGGCATAGCTTGCGGCTCTGTGGGCATAGGGCAAGCAAGATGGGAGCAGCGGAGTTGGCAACAGTGATTCGCAGGCGCTTTCCGCACGCCGAGGCCAGCCTAGAAGCCGATCTGGTCGCTTGCGAAGAGGCCGCATGGGGCGAAACCGTCAATCCTCGCCAGGCGCTCAAACTGATTCAGACGCTGCATGGGCACTACGAAAAGCTGAAAGAAGCGGCCAGGCCGGGCGCACAAAGAGGCAGTCAGGCCGCACAATCTGAGAAGATCCAATCCAATCTGCAGGAAAGGGCTTTATGAGCCAGGAAAAGAAGCAAGAGCCGATGCAAGAATTAAACCAAAGCGCTAAAGGTCCGGAGGGCTTGCGCGCGACCAGCCAACTCATCGCTCACTCCCGCACGGAGCTGGGCCGGGTAATCTCCGGACAGGGCGAGGTGATCGAGGAGGTTCTGATCGCCGTTCTTTGCCAGGGCCATGCGCTGCTGGAGGGCGTGCCGGGCATTGCAAAAACATTAATCGTCAAGGCCCTGGGGCGGCTTTTGGGCCTCGGCTTCCAGCGCGTGCAGGCCACGCCCGATCTGATGCCGGCAGACATTCTGGGCACCACGATTCTGCGCCCCGGCTCAGCTAACTTCAGCTTTCACGCCGGGCCGGTCTTCACTGACTTGCTGCTGGTGGACGAGATCAACCGCATGCCTCCGCGCACCCAGGCGGCGCTGCTGGAATGCATGGAAGAACGACAGGTTACCTCGGACGGCACGCGCCGCCCGCTTTCTGAATGGTTCACCGTCTTTGCCACGCAGAACCCTATCGACTTCGAGGGCACGTACCCCCTGCCGGAGGCGCAACTGGACAGATTTCTGCTGAAGATTCGCGTGCTCTATCCCTCCGATGCCGAAGAGTTGCAGATTCTGGAGCGGCATCACGGCGGCTCGAGCGCCGGGTTGCTGGAAGACGCAAAGATTGCGCTCATTCCAAATAAATTATTGGCCGCAGCCTGCGCCGAGGTGCGCGCCATTCGCATTGAGCCGGAGCTGACCACCTACATTCTGGCGTTGGCGCGACGCACACGCGAGTGGCCCACGCTGCTGCTGGGCGCAAGCCCCCGCGCTGCTGTGAGCCTGATGCGCGTGGCCCAGGCGGCTGCCGCCTTCGATGGCCGCGACTACCTGCTGCCCGACGACGTGAAGCGCGCCGTGCTGCCGGTGTTACGCCATCGCGTGATGCTCAAGCCCGAGGCCGAACTGGAAGGCTTTGACGCCGACCGCGTTCTGACCGACGTGATGGCTAATGTGCCGGTGCCGAGGCAATGAATGACACGAAGTTTTTTTGGCTCGTACCGCAAATAGGAGAAAGAGACAATGACTCAAGACTTTGAAATCAAGTGCCCAAAGTGCGGCGAACTCATTCGGCTCGATGAGACACTCGCCGGTCCAATGATCTCTCAGATCAAAGCAAATGCAAACAGGGCCATCAAGAAGGCTGCTGAAGATGCGGACCTGAAAGTGGCCGAAGCAAAGAAACTTGAAGCAAAACTAGCGGCAAGAGAAAGAGATCTTGCCGATAGAGAAAGCTCCTTACAGACACTGGTCAACCGCAAGATTGCAGCCGAACGGCCGAAGATTGTGGCAGCCGAACGAGAACTTACTGAAGGAACTCTCACCGGAACTCGAAGCAGAGCGTGCGAAGTCTAAGGAACTTCAAGAAAAGCTGACAACAACCCAGAAAGCTGAACTCCAACTCAGAAAGGAAAAGAACACCGTTGATCAAAGGGCTAGGGATATTGATCTTGAAGTTGCTCGAAAAGTCGACGAGAAACGGAAAGCAATCCATGAACAAGCCAGCAAGGATGCCGACGAAACTGTAAGACTAAAGCTTGCGGAGAAGGATAAGACGATTTCCGACATGCAGATCAAGCTAGAGGAAGCTCAGCGTAAAGCGACGCAGGGCTCACAGCAATTGCAAGGAGATGTTTTGGAGATCGACTTTGAGAGCACACTGAGGAGGATGTTCCCGCAAGACACAATCGAGCCGGTTAAAACAGGAGTCCGGGGCGGAGATATTCTTCAACGTGTACTTGGCGAGATGGGTAAGCCAGTTGGGACAATGTTTTGGGAAACGAAGCGAACGCAGACATGGGGCAGCGATTGGACGACAAAGGCAAAGCAAGATGCTGCTGACGCAAAGGCTGAAATAGCAACTATCGTGAGTGAAGTCTTGCCGAAAGGTATCAGTGGATTTGGAATCTACGATGGGGTATGGTGTTCGACTCCGGCACATGCGGTGGTGTTAGCGATAGCCCTTCGTCAAGGCATAATATCGACCGCTGAAGCAAGACAAGGTGCTATTGGCCGAGAAACAAAGAAAGATAGGCTCTATGACTACATGATTGGACCGGAATTTCGTGCAACTGTCGAGGGAATTGCGTTGCCATTCCGCGAACTCAATGATGAACTTATGACTGAAAAGAGAGCCACACTTGCACGATGGAAGAGGCAAGAAAGACGAATTGAGCGTGTCTTGACAAGTGTTGCTTCATTACAGGGCGATCTCCAAGGTATTGCTGGAAACGAAATGCTACAGCTGCCTGGATTCGAGTTAGAGTCTGGCGATGACACAATTGCCGAGTTAGCAGATTAGCAATAGACAGGATGAAGGATTGAAATCAGCATGATCTCTCCCTCTCTCCATCCCGCCCCGGTTAGCGCCGCGTGTCAGCGGCGGCGGCGCTGGAGCTTCGGCCTCACGCCGCGGAGCATCGGCTTGCTGCTGCTTGGCTTCGCCTGGCTGGTTCCGGGCTTCTGGGATGTGAGGCTGGCCTACGCGATGCTGGCATGGGACGGGCTGGTGCTGCTCTTTGCGTTATTCGATGGCCTGCGATTGCCTGCCGCTGCCGAGCTGACCGCCAGCAGGAGCTGGTCCAATGCTCCAGCCCTCGACAGCGAGACCGAGATCGAGCTGACGATTGAAAACCGGAGCCAGATCATCATCGATTGCCGGCTGGTGGACGATCTGCCGCCAGCGCTGGTCGCCGAACCGGAAACGCTTCGTGTGACTGCATTTCCGAATGTGCCTGCTCGCCTGCGCTACTGCGTTAAGCCTAATGAGCGCGGCGACTGGGAGACGGGCTGGCTTTACGTGCGCTACCGTTCGCCCCTGGGTTTAGCGGAGCGCTGGGCCCGGGCGCCGCTCACGCAAACGGTGCGCGTTTACCCGGTCCTGCGCACCAGCGAGGAGCAGCAAATCTT
>Ga0187877_1004158_pt1 | contig 11261 bp, 15 predicted proteins | sample June2016WEW_17_1_3_FD_132430 | JGI IMG/M metagenome (GOLD analysis project Ga0187877, IMG submission 132430) | Peatland microbial communities from SPRUCE experiment site at the Marcell Experimental Forest, Minnesota, USA - June2016WEW_17_100 | ecosystem: Environmental > Terrestrial > Soil >... | reverse complement strand
TCCCGATGACACCGATGAAGGGCATCTTCACACCCGATCCCATGCGCGCGTTGTATGCGCTGGTGAGCGAGGTGAGGGCCGTGCTCTGCTGGTAGGGATAGACCATCCAGGTGTACCAGCGGGATCCGAAGTTCCCCATGGCCACCGAGGGGTCAGGGTCCACGGTGCCGGCGGAGAGGGTTGCAGGTAGTGAGAGGGTGATCCCCACGGGCTCGAAGGCCGCATCGGTAGATCCGAGGTCCTTCGTCACCGAGATGTTGTTCCCGGTGAGGCCCTTCCAGCGCGCGGTGAGGGTGATCGTCGTGGTCCCGGATGCCGAGATGGGAAGGGATCCGGCGGGGGCCCCCGAATAGAGCAGGCCGGCGTTGATGGCTGCAGTGATGTTCGTCCCGACGACCGTCGCCGTGTCGCCCACACTCACGGAGACCGGCACGCGCTTGCCGGCGATGTACAGGGCGATGGTGCCCGCCGCGGTGGCAGGGCCGCCCGAGACGGTGATCGTGCCCGTGGCCGCCGCTCCCGCGCCATCCTGGATCGGGAAGGCGTAGACGGGAACGCTCCCGCAACCTGCCATGACCGTGTTGATCAGCATGTGAAGCTGGGAGCCCGCCCCGTAGAGCGTGATCGCCTGCGCCACCGAGGTGATGAGCTGCGGCTGGTTCCAGGTCGGCGTGAGGCCGCCTGTGACCTGCCCGAGGACGGCGATCGCCTGCGGGATATTGAGGCTCGCGACGTTGACGGGCCCCGGCTGCTGCTCGATGAAGATCCCGGACGCCAGTGCGTTGCTCGGGACTGTGTTGAAGGTGATGGTTGCCATGGCCCCTCCCTATGCGAGCCCGGTGTAGTCCAGATCCACCTGGTCGGCGGTATCCGTGAACCCGGGCAAAATGCCTGCGATGAGAACGTTGATTTCCGTGAGATTCGTCGAGCTGAGGTCTTCGGCGTTCCAGCCGTATTCGACTTCCAGCGTCACCCGACCTGCGACCACCTGCGGCTCATTCTCCGTGGTCTCCATGGCCATGAGCTCAAACCGTGGATGCGTCTTTCGCGCGATGGTCCCGATGGAGAAACCGAAGTCATAGTTGGCCAGGCGCTCGATGCACCAGCGCACGACATGGCCGAGGTACTTCAGGACCGCGTGAGCCGCGGCATCCCCAGCCTTGACGCCGGGGTTCTCGCCGCCCCGGGCATAGCAGTCCAGGTAGAACGTTGCCCGCTCATAGATCGGTCCGTGCGCGCCGCTACGCTCCTCGTCGGGATCCACGCTCTTGCAGTAGACATTGACCAGGCCGCCGGGGAGGATGGTCGTCGGGTCGACGATATGAAACTGCTGGACCACGGCGAACGGCGAGGCGCCCAGGCCTGATTGCTCGGTGCTGAACGCCTGCAGGAGCGCGATGATGTTCGTCTCGATCGTGTCGAAGGTGGCGACCGGGATGAGCGTGGGTGCGCTCATGGGCTGCTGATCCTCAGTATGTAGCGGCCGAGGTCGAAGTCAGGCGAGCAGTCGTTGATGTAGCCCACGATCGTATTGCCTGCCATGTCCACGGCAGTGACTTTCCAGCGCTGCTGCGGGTCCTTGCCGAAGAACGGCTTCACCGAGGTGATGCGCACGGTCACGGAGTCTTGGAGCTCCATGACCGGCATTCCCACTCCGGGGTTGACTGACTGCTCGAAGTGGAAATAGAGCCCGCTCCCGTTCCAGACGTGCCCCGAGAGGTTGTCGATGGTCACGGGGCACGCCACGCCGCCCTGGTTTTCCACGATGGCGGCGTTCATGTTCTCCAGCTGGGAGCGGATACTCATGCTACTCGCTCAGCCCCTCGCTCAGCCCCTCGCTCACGGGCTTGCCGGTGTTGTCCGTCTGCGACTTCGCGCCTGCCGCCAGCTCGGGGGCCGGGGCATCGACCACGGGGGGCGCGGTGGGACCCGCCTCTCCCTGCGCCGTCCCGACCGGCCGGATCTGCGCCGTGCCGTGAGAGGGAGCGCCCTGGTCGGTTGCCGTGTTGATCTGCGGCTTCTCGCCCACGATGATACCGGCGTCGATCATCGCCTTGAAGTGCGCCGCGTCCTTCCGGATGGCCGTGATGATCTCGTCGGCGATCTCCTCGCCGGCGTGGATGACCACCCTCCCCAGGTGGTAGAGGGTATGTCCTGTGTTGACAAAGAACTTCGCCATTTCTATGGCCTCCTAATTCAAAGTGAGCGCGGACCATACGGCCCGCGCTTTCGTTTCTACAGGATCAGCAGCACGCCGATGGTGTCGATCGCCACAGGGATCAGCAGCGGCGCGCTCTGCACGCCCACCCTCGAGGTTGCCGGGGGCAGGTCGTAGGCAAAGGGCACGAACTTGCGCTGCACCATGTCCGGGATAGCCGGCAGGCCCTGCATGCGGTACACGTCCTCGTAGTACGGCAGGACTTCCACGGCTCCCCATGCCTTCACCAGCCGGGCGGTCGAGTTGAACACGATCGCCGACGTCGCCGTGACGTACGGCGAGCTTGCCACCGAGTTGAGCCCCGTCGACGGATTGAAGGTCACCGTCTGGTAGAACTGGGGGTAGGTGTACAGGTTCAGCATGTAACTGCCGAACGCGATCCTGCCCCAGAACACAGCTCCCGCGGGCGCGTTCTTCGGGGTCACATCCCCCGGGTACAAGCGCCACAGGCCGAGATAGTTCTTGATCTGCGTGGTGGCGAGGAAGTCCAGGACTGTGGTCTCCCCCATGATGATCGTGTCCGGTGCGATGTGGCTGTCCTGGCGGATTGCGTCGCACAGTCCCTGCACGTCGTTGAGCGGCGTGGCCGCGGCGTTGCTCCAGCTGGTGCCCGGAGTCACCGCGTGCGTGCTCTTGCGGTTGAACACGATGTTCTGCGTAGCACCCCCAGAGAGCCAGGTGATCGACCCGTTGAGGAAGATCTGGCTCGCCTGCCATTCGATGGCCCTGCGGATCTTGCGCGTCTGCTCGATCTGGGCCTTGACGCCCAGCTGGGCGAAGGCCTCCATGGCGTTGGTAGGCTGGAAGGGCGAGCGCCCCGGCAGCCTCTTATTGATCATCGCGGCGGTGATCGGAGTTTCCTCCCAGTACAGGGGAGGGGTGAACTCTTTGGTCGAGTAGCGGTCCAGGAGGTTGTCCTTCCCTGTGCCGGCACCCGCGCCGCGGATCACGTCGACGGCGACCTGCTCGTAGTCTCGCCGGATATCGATGTCGATCGCCTCCACGCTTCCGACCAACTCCTCGTCGGCGTTCTTGCCGAAGTAGCTGGAAAGGAACTCGTAGGGCACCGAGACCTCGATGTCGTCGTAGGCGACGAACATCATCTTGCGAATTGCGTCAACAGCGGCCATTTATGCCACCTTCCTTTCAGCCGTGCGGCTTAGTTGTCGAAGGCCGAGAGGGACCCGGCCGCCTGGACGGTGATTCCCGCGGCCGCCAGCGCGTCGACGACCTTCATGTTCAGAAGCGGGATGTAGGACTGCAGGGGCTCGTTCTGCAGCACGAGGGCATTCGCGTTCACCGTGCCCACCTTCAGCAGGACCCCGATTCCCAGGCTCAGGTCACCGCCCGTGGCGTCCTGCTGGTTGAGCAGCACGTACTCGGGGATCTGGCTGCCGTCAAAGTTCGTCGAGACGAACCTCTTCAGCTTGCCCGTACCCGCCGTGACAAATACGTAGGACACGTCCGCCGCATTCGGGGTGCCGGTGATGACGAACTTCAACTCGTTGAGGAACGGGTTGGGCAGGGACGTGAAGGCGCCTCCGACCTGGTTGCCGTTGGGGTCCAGGACGTAGCCCGCCGCGGCGCCGGTGAAGACAATCGAGTACAGACCCGACTTCGCGCCGTAGAGCACGGGGGTCGTGGCGTCCATGGTGATCACACCAGAGCCGCCATGCGTGCCGTTGCTCTGGACGATCGCCGGGACGGTGATCGTGGACACGTCACCCGCAACCGGGGTGCCGGTGATCACGAACTTCAGCTGCTGCGTCCAGGGGTTCGGGAGGCTGGTGAAAGCCGCTCCGATCTGGACACCCGCAGGGTCGGTCACGTAGCCGGCCGCGGCTCCCGTGAAGGTTATCGTGTACACGCCCGCGCGCGCGCCGAGCTGGCACGGCTGCGTGGCGTCCATGGTGATCACACCCGTCCCGGAATGGACGGGATTGGCCTGCGAGATCGCCGCCGCCACGCCCGTGGAGAGGTTGATCCTCCCGAGCACGGTGCCCGCAGGCATCACGCTGGAGGCATCCTGGGCGATGATCTCCGCCACCGCATTCAGGGCGACGGGTGCGCCGACAAGGATCGGCTCTATGTTGTTCTGAGAAACGCTGGGCTGGTTCGCCATGGCTTACCCCCTGAACCTGATCGAGCCGGCGGAGATGGGAATCCCGCCTCCATCCGATCCGCGAATGCTTTCGGCGAGGCTCTTGCCCTTCGCCTTGATGGTGTCGTCGCTCCAGCTCCCGGGGTCGGCCAGGTCTTCCCCGCCTTCCGCGGCGCCGGCCGTGGCCGTTGTGCGAACCCTCTTCGGGTTCTCGTGCATGCCCTCCGGTCCCTTCGCCTCTTTGGCGAAGTCACGGATGGCGACCTGGATCTGCGGTGAGACGTCCGCCTCGGTCTTGCCGGTCGCGACCGCCTCGTCGACGATCTGCGCGAGCTTCTCGTTGTCGGGATCTGCCGCCTTCCAGCGATTCAGCGCCGCAACCCTGGTTCTCTCGGCCTCGACGCCGGCTTTCTTGGCCGCTTCGAGGGCCTCGGTGTTCTCGGGCATATTGCCCTCCCCTCCCTGTGATTCCGCCGCATTCGCAGCGGCCGTGGCGCCAACGGCGCCGTCCGTATCAGTCCGATCCGGGGCATCGCCCTGGTCGGTAAAATCCTCTTGTGGTGGGGTGAAGGAATCCAGACGCTCGTTGACGGCGTCGATCATTCCGACCTTCACCGCGTCGCGCGCGAAGACCAGGCCGCCGCGTCCGAACTCGGTGTTCACCTTCTCGATCGAGCACCGGCGGCCGCTGGCCACGCGCTCGGAAAAGACGGCATGGATGGAGTCCAGCTCCTTGCGCAGCGTCGCGATGCCCTCGTCGGTCTTGACGTCGGGGTACTTGTCAGGGGCGTCAGTGGAGGTGATGACCACCTCGTTGATCCCCCAATCCTCCATGGCCTTCGACCAGTCGTAGAGCACCATGACCACGCCAATGGAGCCGACGGAGGCGATGGGCGTTGTGCAGGTGATCTTTCCCGTCTGGGAGGCCAGCCAGAATGCGGCAGAGGCGGCCATGTAGTCGACGCGAGCCTCACAGGGCTTCTTGAGCGCCATGATCGCCTGCGCCGCTTTGTCCACGCCGTCACAGTCCCCGCCAGGGGAGTCCACATCGAAGATGATCCGGGAGACCGCGCCATCCAGCTCGGCCTTTTTGCACGCGTCTGCAATTCCCTGGTAGGTGCAGGGCAGCGGACGCCCATAGTCCTGGGCGAGGATCTTGTCGATCCAGTCGGGAGCCTTCACCAGGACGCCTGAGACTGGGATGTGGGCCGAGCCATTGTCGTCGGTGGTATAGCCGGGGAGCTCGTCGATGGGCTCGTCGGCGCCGTTGTCGAACATATCCGTCATGGCCTTGGCGTCGAAGCGGGCGAGGATCGCCTGCCGCTTGGCGGCGTACTCGAGGAAGGCCTGGCGTTCCATGGCGAAGAATATGGGCATCAGGAGGTCCCTCCGTTGGCGATCTTCGCCTCTGCTCCGCGCTGCAGGGCCTTCGTTGTGAGCGCGAGCGAGATGAGGCCGGCCCCGACGCCGGCAAGAGCCACGCCCTCGGTGACCTTCGCCTGGCTGGCGACCTCATAGATGGCAAGCACGATGCCCGCGACCACGGCTGCCCCGCCGACGCAGACGCCGATCATGGCGCCGATGCGCATCATGGAGATGTCGCCATTGTCGTCCTGGCTCCATCGAAGGGGCTTGTGGGGGGCGACGTCGCTCATGCTTCCATCTCCAGGATTCCGTCGATGAGGTCACCAGGCTTCGCGCCGGCGGTGATGAGGGCGAAATTGAACTTTCGGAGATCGAGGTCTGCTACGACGAAGCAGCCCGCCGACCATGCGACGCGCGTATCCTGCCCGGCGGGCTTTCCGCTGTCGGAGGGGAATTCCCAGTCGTGCAAGAGCCAGCGGGCCTTATTCGTCGGCGTCGTGCAGTCCGCGCCGATGCGATCTCCCGCGAGGGTGATAGCGTTGCAGATGCCATTCGGCTTGCACTGGAAGAGCCGCGGGACAACCTGGAAGTCGAGTTGGAACGGCCCGGGCGCGACCGTATCCACCAGATGCACGCCAGGATCAAGGCCCTCAAGATTGGCAACCGTCTGGGCGTGACAGGAAAAGAGGGGCGTTTCATCGGAATACAGCGTGAGCAGGTCGAGGGAGTTATTGCCGTCGTTGTTGTCCCATGCGGGCGGCTTCGAGGGGTCTCTCAGTGGCTGCAGGGAGAGGCGGGACCGCTGAACGATGATTCGAAGGCTCACTCGTCTTTCTCCACTTCCACTATCCCGAGGGACGCGGAGGTCAAGAATCGATCGATCTTGTCCTGATCATCTTTGACGGCAGAAATGGCCTGGTCGGTCGATCCGTTGCACTTCTGGGTTTTCTGACATTCCGCGATGGTGATGAGCGCAATGCCCTGCTTTTTGTTTGACCGCAGCAGGCGGAACATGGCGGCTTTCACAACTGCCATTTCCTTCGGGAGCAAGAAGATCTTTCGCATGAAAGCGATGAGGGCAAGAATTGCAGTCACCACCAGGCCGCTGATGATCAAACCTGCAATCTCGGCGGTGCTGACGAACGCGCGAAAGGAGTCTGTAGCTACATCGGGCGTTACTACCATTCCTTGCCTCTCATGTCACGTTCACCAGTGGATTGACGGTGAAGCCGAACTCCTGGTTGATCGGGGTGTTCGAGCCCATCGTCGCGGAGGTGTAGAGCACCTTGATGCAGGATGCGCAGGCCCTGGTCGGTCGGGCCCTGGAGCGCGGTGTCGGCGGCCAGGAGCACAATCGGCGCGGGAGGCGTGAGAGCCACATTGCTGCGGCCGTTGATGGCGTTGCCATTCTGGTCGGAGAGCGTCCAGGTCACGGAAGTCGGGGGCACCGGCAGGCCGTTCTCGTCGAGATAGGTCGGCGTAAAGAGACAGGCGGAATTCTCGTTGACCTGGAAGCTCTGAAAGTTGAGCGCCATCAGTTTACGCTCGCTGCCGAATAGGAATAGGTGACCTGGATAATGTCATTGTTCGCCGGCGTCCTGTTGCCTCCGGTGAATGCGCCCTCCGCGGCGAGCGTTCCCGTGCTGCCGCTGATCGTGTTGTTGCTGATGATGAAGGCGCCGCTCACCGTCGTGGATCCGGCGTTGACCGTGAAGCTCGCTGGGCTGGCGCTGTTCGTGACCTGCTGGCCGCTCTCCACACCGGTGTATGCCTGCCGGTTGGCCTGGCTGTATGTCGTGTATTCGGCCCAGCCCGCGTGAGAGCCCGACGTATCAGCCGCGGCGAAGGTCGGGGAGGCGGAGGAGATCAGGCCGATGTACCAGCTTGTGATTTGCGCGCCGGAGGTGAACTCGGTGGCGAGAATGTGGTCAAGAGCGGCGTTGGGGACCTTGTTGTGGAATACCTCAGTCCATTTCAGCTTGCCGTCCGCCCCGAAGCATTCGACCTTGAACACGCCGCCGAAACCAGCGCGGTCCCCCAGGCTGTCATGAGCCCCTATTCCATCGACGACGTTGACGGCGATGATCATGCGGCCTCCGCTTGCACCGTGATCGAGGGCACCTTGAATGCCAGGGAGATCGAGGGCTCCTTCAGTGCCAGAGTGAGCGCGGGCTGCTTGGCCGATATGAGGATGGCAGGCTCCTTTATGGCGATGGCGATTGATGCGCTCACGGCTTTTACCCTCACTGCCGGGGTCCCGGCGGAGATCGAGAGGAAGAGGAACGTGGCCTGGTGAGCGTCGGCTCCGGCAGCGGTGTCGCGCGCGAGGATCCCGTCCTGCACGAGGACATGGTAGATCATTCGGACCAGGGCCTGGTCGTTCATCTGCGCGCCGTCGCCAATGGTGACATTCAAGCGCAGGGTCATAGGGGTGCCGTCGGTGGCCCGCAGGCCGTCGACGACGCCTACTACCATGCGCAGGGCCATCGCGGAAGAGTCGGCCAGTCGCACTCCATCGGAGACGGCCGCGGGGAGGCGGGAGATCATGAAGACGGTATCAGTCGCCCGGATGCCGTCAGAGAGGCTCACGCTCACCTTGAAGCCGCCCGTTGGGGTATCCGTGAGCAGGACACCATCGGAGACCGCCGGGTGCATGATGAGCTTGTTTATCGGGGTATCGGTGAGGAGTACTCCGTCCGAGATACTCGGGAAGGTGGTACCCTTCGAGCTGGGCGCGTCGGTCAAGCGGACCCCGTCGGAGGCGGAGGCGACCATTTTCAACAGGGCGGCCGCGGCGTCCGTCAGCTTCACTCCATCGCTCAGGGCACCGGGCATTCTCACGAGGGCTGCCGGGGTATCAGTGGCCTTCATGCCGTCAGAGCCAGTGACAGGCATCTTGAGGATGCTTGAGGGCGTATCGGTGAACTTGGCGCCATCCGCCACGGCGACCACGGCGTTGAGGATCGCAATGGCCGCGCCCGTAAGGCTCGTGCCGTCGGAGACGGTGACCTGCCAGATGGTGGGAGCGACCGCGAGGTTGAGAATCTGCGAAGTCTGGAGGTAGCCCCGGACGCCGGAGAGGGAAAGCGGCCAGCCAAAGACCACGCCCCGGTAAATGTTCGGGTTGTAGCCAGCGATCGCCTTCGACGGCAGGTTCCCGGTGACTACCAGCATCAGGAACCTACCACCGGACCGGTACAGCCCATGCGCGAGCCGTCGGCGGAGAGCAGGTTGACCATGATCGGGTATTGAATGCCCTGTCCGGAATAGGTGACATCGAGCGTGACCCATCCATTCGGCCCGCTCGGATTCATGTCAAGGATTTTCGGAGCTCCGGCCGGCGCCACTGGGTCATTCGCAAGCTGAGGAAATCCGGACGCGTTCACAACTTCGGCCTCTACCGTGGCGCCGACCAAAGGAATGCCGGTCACGCCGTCAGCGGCCCGCATGGCGACCGTGAGTTTTTTCTGATTGTTGATTGTCGGCGCCGGGGGCGCGCCGAGGGCGAATCCGATCACCATGGCCTCCAGCGGACCTTGCGAGGCGTGCAGCTCCCGGCCACGGACAGCGTCCATCCCATGAAGAGACCCGCCGCGGTGGTCGTGTCGACCGTCACCACTGCGGGAGATCCGAAGACGACGACGCACGATGAGGCTGCCGTCGCCGCCGCGCCCCCGCCGTTGAACATTCCGCCGCACTGGACGGTCGACTGCGTCGCGCTCGCGTTGTTGACCGAGACGAAGTCGAGCGAAGCGTGCATGAACCACGCCTCGTTCGTGAGCGACACCGGCACCGTCTGTGCGATCGAAGCGCCGAGAGCCGTTCCACCCGTGGTCGTTCCGTAGCGTGGGGTTAACATCAGCGTTCCCGATGCGCCTGTGGAGTAGATGCCGTACGCGATGAGCTCCCACTCCTGGTCGGGGAGAGCCTGCATGGCGCCGATCGGCGTGAAGCTCGCCACGGGCCACATGACGGTCTCGACCGTTGCGGAGATCGCCGTCAGGTCCGCCGTGTTCGCTGGGACGACCTTCGCTCCGTAGTTCGCCTGGACCATCTTGAACGGATACGGACACGGAACGTCGCCTTCGAGCCGAGCGTGGAGCCACGCGGAGAGCATGTCGAAGTCGAACTTCGCTTCCTCACGGATCATGTCCATCAGCGGGGACTTTCCGAAGCCCTTCAGGCGGCGTTGGACGCGGTCGAGCGCTTCATGCCGGCGATCCCCTTCGAGGAGGGCCATCTTCTTCGGCGTCTCGTCTTCGATCCTGCCGACCAGGTTGCATGCAAAAGCATGCAGGCGCTGCCGGCTCTTCTTGCTCACCGCTGTCACCATTCGGTTCTTCTCCTGTTCACCATGTGGGCATCCTGAAGGGACTCCGCGCGCTTCTCTCCCGCGCGGGCCGGCCGGCGCTGGCGTCGGTCTCGTTTGATGGCGCGGGGACCTCCCGGTAGGCCTCGCGCTCCCCCCGCTCCTCCCGGGTGGCCATGCCATGCGCCTCCTCGTAGAAGCAGCCGGGGATATGCTCCATGTCGCAGCGCTCGGGGGATTCGTGATGCTCGCCGACGATCTGCTCGTCCATGGTGTGCTCGAGGTAGGAAGGCTCCAGGTAGATGCAATCGTCAGGGATGCCCTCGTAGACCCAGTGATGGCCGCCCTCGGAGTAGTCGACGTGGATGTTGTTGCGGTACCAGAAGCCGTCGATCCAGTAGATGTGGAAGGTCTGCCCGCACTTCGGGCACTTGTAGTCGCGCCAGAAAACGCGGGGCGGCTGCCAATAGCCGCGGCTGTCTTTGAAGGGTGGATCCCAAACGGCGAAGGTGGCGACGCCGCCGGCGGGCTCCAGGGCCTTGCGCCAGAGGTCGGCCTCGGAGGCTGTGCGGAAGAAGATCCAGCGATCGGGGGGTATCGCCTTCATGTGGCGTCCCCCTTGTCCTGCTGGTCCGGCCCGGGCTCGATCTGTTGATCGCCTGCAGGCTCGTCGCCCTTCTCGGCCTTCGGGGTCGGCGAGGGAGCGAGGGACTTGTTGGCCTCGGCGAGCTCGTCGTTCTCGATTTTCAGACGGCGGGTGTTCTCATAGTACTCACTGCCGTTGTACTCGCGTGCCGCACGCTCGCGGGTGAGCAGGCCGCTCTTCATGCGCATGTCGTCGGCCTGCGCCTCTTTCAGCGGCTCCATGGTCGGCATGGGGACGCCGATCCAGTCGCAGGACAGCCACGCGCGGCGGAGAACCGGAGAGGCATCCCATGTACCACCGAGGCTGCCGATCTTGATGTTCACAGAGCGCACATCCTCCGCGAACCATTGTTCATGCCAGGGCTCCATGAAGTCCGAGGCGACGCCTGCGACGTAGGTGTTGACGGAATTCCATGCCAGGGAGATGGCAGCCTTGGCCGCGGAGTAGCTGGAGTTGAAGGCCATGTGCACGACTTCCAGGGGTTGCCGGGTGGAAGCGGCCACGGTCTTCATGATCAGATCACTGAACGCCGCGGCGCCAATGTTCGGCCGCTTGGTGTCGAAGCTGAGGAGGTCCTCCCCCGGTCCGAGGCGGCCGACGTTCGTGCCAGGCATGATATTGA
>Ga0187877_1004156_pt1 | contig 11265 bp, 10 predicted proteins | sample June2016WEW_17_1_3_FD_132430 | JGI IMG/M metagenome (GOLD analysis project Ga0187877, IMG submission 132430) | Peatland microbial communities from SPRUCE experiment site at the Marcell Experimental Forest, Minnesota, USA - June2016WEW_17_100 | ecosystem: Environmental > Terrestrial > Soil >... | reverse complement strand
GCGGCTATGCGTCTTTGGATTACCAGTTGGCAGGGGAGTGGGAGTCGCCCATGGTCAAGCTGGACATCCTGGTCAGCGGCGAACCGGTGGATGCGCTCTCGGTGATCGTGCATCGCGACTTTGCCTACGAGCGGGGCCGGGCGCTGGTCTCCAAGATGCGCGAACTGATTCCCCGCCAGCAGTTCGAGGTGGCCATCCAGGCAGCCATCGGCGCCAAGATCATCTCCCGCGAGACGGTGAGTCCGCTGCGCAAAAATGTGCTGGCAAAGTGCTACGGCGGCGACATCACCCGCAAGCGCAAGTTGTTGGAAAAACAGAAGGAAGGCAAGAAAAGGATGAAGCGAATCGGCAAGGTGGACATCCCCCAGGAAGCCTTCCTGGCCATATTGCGGATTGGCGAAGATTCGCAGAAGTAGGCGTAATCTGCGATCTGATTCACGAATTATTAATCGACTTTTGTGGATAACCCCGGGAAGCCTGCCAATGTGCCCGTGCAGCATCCCACTGCACACGGAACAGGGCATTCTCCTGATAGTGATTGATAAATAAGGGGTTGTATCGTGTAGCAGAAGAAAACAGTCTTTGGCAAGAGAAAAATTTTGATTTAGTTGACAGGATTCACAAAAGTAATCCACAGATATTTCCACAAGATAGCACCGGAAGCTGTGGAGAGGTGGGCATGCGGGAACAAGCGTGAGGAGAGGAAAACTATGCAGAACGGTAAGAGCCCCGCACGCGGGGCTCTTGCCGTTTGATTCTGGAGAGCGAAGTCTTTAGTTCGCTGGAGGCTTGGCGGCCGGCTTGGCGACTGGCTTGGTGGCTGGCGCCACCGCCGGCGGGGCCGGAGGAGGGGGCACGCCCGACTTCAGGTTGTAAGCTTCAATGATTTGCTTGGTGATGTCGGTGGAAGTGCTGGCCCAAAGAACCACGGGCGCCTGCTGCTGGCTTCCGGTCACGTCAAAGACCACCGTGTAGCCCTGCTGCTGCGAGTAGTTGGCCAGGACATCATAGACCTTTGCGGCCAAACCGTTGTAGATCTCCTGCATCTCCGTCTGGAAGTCGTTTTGGGCGTCTTCGGCGGAGCGATCCAACTGCTTCTTTTTGTCGTCGAGAGCCTTGGCGCGAGCCTGCTGTTCGGTGGGGCTCAGCTTGTCGCCCTGCGCCTGGAGCTGCTTGGTCATATTGTCGATCTCTTCGGCGAGAGCCCTCAATTGCTGGCGCTTAGGTTCGTACTTCTTCTGCAGGTCGGAGAAGTTGCGCAGGCCCTCATTGGTTTGGGCAACGGCCGCCTGAAAGGCGATTACGGCAATCTTGACTGGGCCAGCAGGCGCCGTGGCGGCGGGATTTTGGGCAGAGGCGCTCAGGACAAAACCAGAGGCCAGCGAAACGATAATTGCAAGCAAGCGCTTCATGCGAGTGTAATGCTCCTTCGGAATTCCTGATTGGCTGTCCGCGTTGAACGCGGAAGCAGATTGGCGCCTCCTGAGCAATCTGCCGTCCTATTCAGAACTCTGCGCCAGATGGAGCAGATGCAGAAAGAGACGCGGACGAAGACGTCAGCAGGAACTAGATGGATTATAGGGGCCGGGGGTGGGAGCGTCAAACCAGCCAAGCGTGAAATTCCCGGCAAAGGCATTAAAAATCTGCGAAAGACGCAGACTAGAACCCGTATCCATCCTATAAAAGCTCACAGCTTGACCCATTCCAGCAAAGGGGCCGCTCTTTTGGAGCGGCCCCGGAGATTGCCAGTTGAATGCTGTGTCTAGAAGGTGGTGGAGATGGTCAGGCGGTAGGTTTTGCGGGGCTCGAGGAAGGTATCCCGCGCGCCGTACCCCTGGATAACTTCGGCATATGTGTAGTCACCGGCGCCGCCCTGGGGGAACATAGAACGCGTAATCAGCTCCGCCGAGCAGCTCTGATTCTTGCTACCAATACCAAGGTTGCAGTAAGGCTTCTCATAGAGCCGCAGCGGATTGTAGGAGTAGTAGAAGCGGAAGGGGGCGTTTATGACCGGCATGATGACAGAGAGCTCAACTCCTGTGGACATGCGCGGGACCAAGTTGGTGCCGGCGATGGGGTGAATATTGCGCTGGAAGCCGACCAGCGAGCCGGGAATGCCGCCCTGGCATGCGCCGTTATTCCACACCGGGCAACCATAGAGGGGTGCGATGAGCGAGTCAAAACCCTGCGGGCTCTGCTTCAACTGCCCCTTGTTGAGGGCCGTGTTGAGGCCAAAGTCATCAAAGAAAGAGAAGGTGACCGTGCCGGCGATGGGAATGCGGTACTCGATATTGGAGGTAAAACTAGTATCGCCGCCGATGGAGGCGATGCCGTAAACCGGAATCGGCACCTGGATACACTGGTTTAACTGCGGATTATTGGGATCGCGCGGCACACAAGTGCCGTCGGGATTGGTCAATTGCACATTGACGCGGGTGGGCACATAACCATAGGGGGTGGCGGCACGGACGTCAAAACCGCGCAAGTCGCCCTCGCCGCCGGCGTAGAAGCGGTTATTGGGCGGGGCCACGTTGCCTCCGTATCCCATCACATATCCCAACTGCGCGCGCATGCCGAGCACGTTGCGCCCGGTGGGCGAGGGTATCAGGTAGTGCATGGGCATGAACTGCTTGTACGCCACTATGGGCGCTATATAACGCACGTTACCCCAGATGCCAGAGGTTTGGAGCACGGCGGTGTATTCCTTGCCATTGCGCGGGCGCAGGGGGTTGTTGATGGTGTTGTACACGTAGCTGAGGGAGACGTAGCTGTTGACGATGCCTGCCAGCGCGTTGGAACCCTGAATGCCCGAGCGGAAGCTGATGGTCTGGAAATAGGTTTGTGAGGCGGTGCTGAAGGCGGTAACCGTAGACTTGCTCAGCGAGTAAGTAAAACCGATGCGCTGGAAGGCATGGCGCTTGAGCGGATAGCTGACCGAGAAGTTGAGGCCGGTGGCGGCCTGGTTGTAGTTCTGGACCAACGACGACTGTGCCGCGGTAAGGTTAGCCGACTGGCCGGTGGTTGCCTGATAGTTCTTGACGGCGTTGTAGTCCTGCTTGTTGTTGTAAATCTGGAAGCCGACATTGAGCGGCCGATTGCGCACGTAGGGCTGCGTGAAGGCGAACATGAAGGTGCGGCTGACGTTGCCCAGATTGCCCTGCAGGCTTAGCGTTTCGCCGAGGCCGAGGAAGTTGTTGGTCTGGTAATTGATGCCCAAGAAGGCGCCGGAGAGGCCGCTCAAGCCGCCGTTCATGCCGATGGAGTTCTTGCCCTTCTCCTTAACCTTGAGCAGCAGCTCCACGGTGCCGGCTTCGGCATCCTGGTGAGCTTCGGAGTCCTGATCGACTTTAAGCGGTTCAAAGTACTCGAGCTGGTTGAGGCGGAGCAGGCTGTACTCCCAAAGTTGTGAATTGTAGACCTGGCCTTCCTCCAGCATCAGCTCGCGGCGGATGACCTTGTCACGGGTGATGCGGTTGCCCTGGAACTCGATGCGGGAGACGTAAAAGGGCTTGCCCTCATCGATATCGATACTGAGCGAGACAGTCTTTTTCTGGTCGTCAAAGACAGGCTTGGGAATAGCGCCGAAGTTAATGTATCCCAACTGGCCGTACGCCTTTTTGAGGTTCTCTAGACCTTTGGCGATCAGCGTGGCGTTGAACCAGTCGCCGTCCTTTACGGCAAAAGTGCCTCGCAGCGCCTTGACGTTGCTTACAGCCTTGTTGCCGGTAAAGGTGATGGTGCCGAGCCGGTAGCGCGCACCCTCTTCAATGGGCATGAGGATGTCGATGCGCTTGCCCTTGTTTGGCCGGAAGGTAAGCCAGTTCAGCCCGCCCTCGTCGCGAACCTGCGTTTTGGGCTCTTCAATGGCGGTGTTGTAATAGCCCTTGTCGCGGTAGGCCTGGCGCACCCGCTCAGTATCTTCCTCGAGCTTGCTGGCGTCGAAGGTCTGAGCAAAGAGATTCTCGAAGATGATCGAATAGGGAATGCCGATGGGCCTCAGGTTCTTCATGGAGCGGCGCAGAAGAAGCGAGCTAATATGCTGGTTGCCAGTGAACTTGATCTGGCCCACTTTGACCGTGGGGCCTTCCTTGATGTTGAAGTTCACCTGCACCGAGGCTGGAGGGATGGTCTTGACCTCAGTTTTGATGGTGGCAAACTGGTGGCCATGCTCGGAGAGGATGTCCTTGAGGACGGTCTCGGCGTGCTTAATCTTGGTCGGATCGTACTGGCTCTCCACGGAGAGCGCAACCTTATCCTTCTTGAAGCGGTCGAGCACGTCCGACACGGAGACGGTATTGAGCCCCTTGTAATTGATCTCGCGGATGGTGGGCCTTTCCCGGACAAAGATGTTCAGGATGATGCCCTTCTCCGAATCCTCGCGCTCGATGCGCACATCGTCAAAGTACGAGGTGTTCCACAGCGAGTTGAAATCTCGCTCGATGGAGACCGGGTCGTAGGTGTCGCCGACGTGGGTAAAGAGCCGCGCCAGCACGGTCTCTTTAGGGATGCGCCGGTTGCCGATAATCCGAATGGAATCGATGGTCTGCGGCTGCTGGGCAAGGGCTGCGGCGGCGGAAAGCGCCAGCGCGAGCACAAGCACCGTGCGCGCCAGACGGCTGGTGTTCCTCAAGGCGCGGGAGATGGAAATGTGCTTGATCTTCACCGGGCGGGAGCCCTGCGCTGAGCACACGTACTGGTGCGGTCCATAGTTCGCCATCACGTTCGGCTTCACGGGAAGAATATCGACACCCTCGCTGCTGAAAATCTGGTTCTGCCTACAGGAAAGACCAATTTTATCACCCCAGCGACATGACCCGCCGCCGAGAACCCCGGCAACCACCCCAGCGAAAAGACTCTTCGCCAGAGGCCCCGGAGTGAATTGGAACCTATCCCACAGTCTAACGGACGCGGGCGGGTCAGGAGGCATATCTCAGCCGCCGGACACGGCTACGTCCATTTTTAGACGCAGGCCGGGCATTCAGGACAGCCTCTATAGGCCAAGGTTTTGCGGAGATGTAGGAGACGCCAACGACAGTTTGAAACGGCACCAGGGCTTGCCTTCTCCCAAAAATAAACCTTCAATTTAGAAAATAAACACTAATATTCTCTTTTTCGCCGCTCTGGCATGCCCCTGCGGTATGCTTTTCCTAATCCGGCTTGCAGTTCCGCGTTAAGTCGCATGGGGAGAAGGCAGGCTGGTGGAGGCCCAGAATGGAGCTGGAGACAGAGGAACGCCGGGATATCTCCATGATTCTGATCCGGGTGGTGGTGGGCCTTGTCTTTCTGCTGGAAGGCAGCCTCAAGTTCCTCCGCCCCGAGGAGCTGGGCTCAGGACGTTTCGAGGCGCTTGGCCTGCCCTTCCCACATTATCTGGCGCCGTTAGTAGGCGGGATCGAAATCGGCGCAGGCGCGGCCATTCTGCTGAACTTCTATGCCGGCGATGCGGCGCTCGTGCTGCTGATGGTCATTGCCACGGCGCTGATTACCACCAAATTCCCCATCCTGCTGGGCAGGCCGCTGGGCCCGTTTCCACTGGAAAAGCTCAAGGAGTACGGCTGGCTGAGTTTTTTTCACCAGGCGCGCACTGATTTTTGCATGGTATTTGGCTTGCTGGCCATCCTGATCGATTCCGGCCTCAAGGTGGGCCACAAACGGCGCTGGTACCAGACCGGGCCGAACTGATTTCCCTTTCGATTGCGCTCAGGGCAGGCTCCTGCGAAGAGCCTGCCCTGCCGCAGAGCGGGGAAGGAACGTTCGCAGTCTATTCGACCGGAGGCGCGAGCAAGAGCACGTAGACCAGCAAGGCCACGCCTATTAAGCCGGGAATCAGGCCGACCAGAGCCACCTTGACACCGACCAGAGCCCACAGAAAGATCGTCAGGCCAATGCCCAAGCCGATGTTTACGAGGCCGCCAACCTTCACGCCTTCGCGGGATTTGATCCTCTTCAGCCGCTCCTCTTCCCGCAGCAGATCAATGGCCGCTTTGGCGCCCTCGCCGGAGGTCTCGGTAATCCGCCGCAGGGTCTCCGACTTGTAAAAGGCTTCGCGTTCCTTTTGCCGTGTGCCGAACCAGACGGACAAGATGATAAACGTAAACACCGACACGATAGCCACGATTGGAATGAATACTGCGATTGATCCCGGGTTCATTATTTCCTCCTAGCCGGGGAGATTCCCCGTGCGATTAGTAGGACAGCAGGTACGCGAATCCGGTTGCATAATTTCAAGGAAGGGCGATTTTAAGAGAAAATGCAACCAAAGCAGGATAGAGCGGGTCATACTTGCTGCAGAGGCATAACCTCAGGATGAACACCGCAACCAGCACCGAGAACAACAGGGCCGACGCCGACCTTACGGATGTTGCGCGCGTTCTGGATGGCGACACGCAGGCTTTTGAGGGAATCGTGCGCCGCTGGCAGGGGCCGCTCGTCAACATGGCGTGGCGCTACTGCCGCGATCGCGGGCGCGCCGAGGAGATGGCCCAGGAGGCCTTTCTGCGCGCCTGGCGAGGGTTGAGCCGCTGGCGGCAGGAGTCGAGTTTTTCCACCTGGCTGTTTGCACTGGCCGCCAACGTCTATCGCTCCGAGCTGAAGCGATTCCCCACGGAAACGCTGCCGCTGGAGGCTGCGCCCGAGCCAGCGGGCCTGGCCACGCAGCACAACGAGCTGGCCGCGCAGTTAAGCCAGGATGTGGTCAGGCGCGCCGTGCTGGCGCTGCCCGTGCGCTACCGTGAGCCGGTAGTTCTCTTCTATTTTCACGAGATGGACGTGGCGGCGGCAGCGCGCACGCTGGGAATGCCGGAAGGAACCCTGAAGGCCCGCCTCTCCCGGGCGCGGGAACTGCTGCGACAGCGATTCCCGAGGCTGGAAGAGGAGCAAGGCTCAGGGAAGATATTCAAGCTGGAGACAGGAAGGGAGGCCGCACGATGAATCGAGCCAAAACAAACCGCAGCGAAGCCGAGCGCTCGAGGATCGAGACGGAGATCAGTCACATTCTGGCGACGGAAGAAGAGTTACTGCCCTCCTCGGGCTTTGCGAGCGAGGTGATGGAGCGCGTGCGGCAAGAGGCCGCGCTGCCCGCGCCGATTCCCTTCCCGTGGATGAAGGCGATTCCCGTTCTTCTGCTGGCCGGCGGAGGCATCTGCTGGAGCGCAGTCGAAATGGTTCGACTTGGAGGGCCGGGGTTCAGCCTGATCGCGCGCGAGCTGACTGGACTCAGTCAAATTGTGCAGAGCTGGCTGACGAATCCCCAGGCAAATCTCTCCGCGGCGCAAGCGCGTCCCATCGAGCAGGCCGGATGGGTGGTGTTGGCGCTGGGTATATCGCTTGTTTCCTGGTTGCTGTCGCGCCGCCTGGCCGGGCGCGGAGGGCTGCTGTAAAGCGAAACCAGAGTAAACGTGCCCTAGTTGAGAGTGTTCCAGGTGGCTTTTATTTCCACCCCACGGACGAAGACCTGTCCGCGGGGACCCCGGTAAGGAAAAAGCCACTTGGCGGGGTAGGCTCCGGGGAAAGCTACTCTGGTTTCGCTGTAGCATCTGTTGGCAGGAGGCAACCGCGATGGCCGACTCGTTTGACCTGGAACGCTTTGTGAGCGCACAGGCCGCGGTCTTTCCGTGGGTTGTGGAGGAGCTGCAGGCGGGAGAGAAGCGCAGCCACTGGATCTGGTTCATCTTTCCGCAGATGAAGGGGCTGGGGCACAGCTCGCAATCGGAGTATTACGGCATCGGCTCGCTGGAGGGGGCGACGGCCTAGCTGCGGCATCCGGTACTGGTCGAGCGGCTGCGGCAATGCACGCGGCTGGTGACACAGGTGGAGAAGCGCGCGATCAGCCGGATTCTCGGCTATCCCGATGACTTGAAGTTCCGCTCCTCGATGACGCTATTTGCCCGCGCCGCCGAGGAGGCTGGTTTGGACGCAGCCGAATTCAACGGCGCGCTGAAGAAATACTTTGGCGGCGAGGGCGACCCGCTGACGGCTGCGATGCTGCGCTAAAGCTACTCGATGGCGAAGACGGCGTAGACGGTGGCTTCGCGACTCACTTTGCGCGGTTCAATTGATAATGGAGAAGCCATTGAGGGACTCGTACTTGATGAAACCCCTAAACCCAGCGCTGCTAAGGCGGTAAAATTACGACTTTCGAATGCTATCGCTGAAACTTGGTTGGACACATATACAAGCGCCCCCAAGTGCACACCCATCCCTTTGGCTAGTACAGCGGCCTTTTCCCTAGCACGAGTGGAGGCTTTTTCCAGTGCCTGATCTTCGAGCGCCTTCTCATCGTTTACCGTCCACTCGATTTCGCCGCTGTCGGTAGCGCCTGCGGACACAGCCACATCCAGAATCTCGGCTGCGCGTTCTGGCGGCGTCTTTACAGTCCACTGCTGCACCAGCTTGAACTTGTGTGACTTGTATCCGACGCTGTCCAGATGCTGCGACTCGCTGCGGATCGAAGTCTCCGGAATCCCGGCCTTCTTGAGCGCAGCCACAATATCGTTGGAGGTCTTGGCACCTGCGGCATAAGCAGTCTTGGCGTCGGATGGTGGGGTCTCGAAGCCGATGTGCAGAATGGCAATCTCCGGATCGGCGTTTACCCGCTCTTCGGCACTGACGGTGAGGGTGCGATTGTTGGCTTCGATTTTGAGCTGGACCTGGCTGGCTTGCTGCGCGATGGCCGCCGCACAACAGGCAATGAGAGCGAACGTCACAAGGGCAAATTTTCCGTGCATAAAAAGGCTCCTTTCACCCCTTGGACGTATAGCATACAGAAACTTGCAGAATATTTTGGAAGTTTTTTGTTCTGTGTGTCAGGATGGAAGCAGCGGTTGAGAGTGGATTCAAAGGCGCGGTAAAGAAGTATGCGCAGGATCACAACTTTTCACAAATTCTTTGGTTTAACTGAAGGGAAATCCCTATCCAGTCCTAAGGAAGGCCGACGATGAAGAAAGCCGCCCTGATTATCCTGCTTGCGGGCATTGCGCTGTCGCGGTTATCCGCCCAGCAGCCGGAGGCAACCCCTCCCACGCAACCGCAACCAACGGCGCAGGAGCAGCCCGCGCAGACACCCCCGCCGGCGCAGGCTCCAAGCGCTGCGCAAACTCCGAATGTGGCACCAACTCCAAACCCGGCGCAAGCGCCGAATGCGACACAACCTGTCAGTAACGGCACTGGCGGCTACACGATGCGGATTACATCGCGCCTGGTGGTGCTGGACATGGTAGTGGTGGACAAAAAGGGCGTGGTGGTCAAGGACCTGCAGCGCAGCAATTTCAGCGTGGTAGAGGCCGGCGAGCCGCAGACCATTCTCAACTTTGAAGTGGCAGGCGCGCATATTCCAAGCCCGGAGATCAACATCAACTCCACTGCCGCTCTCGACCGCCTGGCGCCGAATGCTCCCGTCGACATTATTCTGCTCGACGAGTTCAACACGCGATTCGAAGACATGGCGTTCGCGCGCTATTCGCTGAAGAAGTATCTGGACAAGCAGCCGGATAAACTCGTTACGCCGACGATGCTGATCGCGGTCAGCTTGCAGCACTTTACCGTGTTGCACGACTACACGCAGAACAAGGAAGAGATTCTTTCAGCGCTGAAACATCATTTTGCGGCAAATCCCTGGCAGGTTAACCAGGGCGCGTGGGTGGGCGAGCGCTACGCCACGGCCTTTATTACCTTGCGGCGCGTAGCGCAGGCGGTGATGGGCCATCCGGGCCACAAAAACATGATCTGGATAGGCCGCGGCTTTCCGCCGTCGCGCTATCTGCTTGGCGGCTGGTCTCTGGACACGGAGAACAGGATTAACAACGCCGTGCAGGATTGCGTGAATGTGCTGCGGGATGCGCGAGTCACGCTATATACCATTGATCCCGCGGGCGTGATGATAGACCCGGGCGTTTACGGCGGCGACCCCCTGGTCGATCCGTTTGGGGGCAACTACGAGTTCAACCGCATGGCGAAGGCGACAGGCGGCCGAACCCTCTACGGCCGCAACGACGTGGATGCGGAGGTCCAGACCGCCATTCAGGACGGAGCGAATTTCTATACGCTCACTTACCGGCCAACGAATAACACGCTCGATCCGCAGAAATTTCGCAAAATCAAGGTTACCGTTGACCGGCCCGATCTCAAGGTTATTACACGGGAGGGCTATTACCTGGAGTATGGCCCGGGGCGCGTGAATCCGGAGAACCCGTCGCGGCGTATGCTCGTCGATCTGGCCGCAGCGGATTCCAGCAACATGGTCTACGACGGTGTTCCCGTCACCGCACGGCAAGTGGCCACCGATCCTGATTCGTTTATATTGAATGTCGATGGCCGCGGGCTGGTGTGGAGCTACGCAACCGAGGGTCATCCGCGTCAAACCGAGGTGATCCTGGACATATCTACTTTTGACAAGAAGGGCAAGGAGCTCAAGCGGGAAGGGAGGCTCTTGAAATTTGCCGCTCCTCCCTCCGTTCCACCCACCGGCCGGATACTTCGGAACCTCAATATCCCCTGCAAGATCGATCACAACCCGAAGGCGGTTCGCGTTCGTTTTACCGTTCGCGTGTCGGCCACAGGGCGCATTGGGACGGCGGATTTCATGCTGGGACAAGAGGCAGGCAAGGAAGCGCCGAAGAAATAGGTGAGCGGGCTAGTTATTTCGTTCCTGCGTGTTTTGCCCCGAAATCCCTGAGTTTGGCGAGGAGGGCGGCGGCCTGGCCGGAGTCGATAGCTTCGGCGCCCTGCCGGACGCCTTCCTTCAGATCGGCGGCGAGGCCTGCTGCTACGAGGGTTGCGGCGGCGTTGAGCAGGACTATGTCGCGGCGCGCGCCGGGGACGCCGGTGAGCACGTCATAGAGCAGGGCGGAGTTGGTGGCGACATCGCCGCCGACAAATTGCTCGAGTGTGGCTCGAGGCAGCCCAGCCATCTCCGGCGTGATGCGGGCGGCGTGCAGAGCGGATTCGCCGCCGGACTCGGATTCCTCGACGCGCGCAACGATGGATTCGCCGGTGGTGGTCAACTCGTCGATGCCGTCTGTCCCGTGGACGACGAAGGCGCGTTTGGCGCGGAGAGCCGCGAGCGTGCGGCCTACCAGCAGAACCTTGCTGGGCGCGAGCACGCCGATGACTTGAGAGCGCGCACCGGCCGGATTGGTCAGCGGGCCGCAGAGATTGAAGATGGTGCGGAAGCCGAGCGCGCGGCGCAGGGGGCCGAGGGCTTTCATGGCGGGGTGATAGAGGGGCGCGAAGAGGAACATGAAGCCGGTGTGGCGAAGGCACTCGACG